>Ga0307513_10009008_pt1 | contig 12663 bp, 4 predicted proteins | sample 15_EM_MG_FD_202174 | JGI IMG/M metagenome (GOLD analysis project Ga0307513, IMG submission 202174) | Populus trichocarpa ectomycorrhiza microbial communities from riparian zone in the Pacific Northwest, United States - 15_EM | ecosystem: Host-associated > Plants > Roots > Unclassified | place... | reverse complement strand
CAGGCTACTTCCGGCGACCGGAGTTGACGGCTGAGCGCTTCATCTCACACCCGTATCGAGCCGGAGAGCGGCTCTATCGCAGCGGCGACCGCGCCCGTCACTTGCCGGGGGGCACGGTGGAATATCTGGGGCGCAGAGACGAGCAGGTCAAGTATCACGGGTATCGGGTAGAACTCGGCGAACTGCGTTCAGTGCTCAACACGCACCCGCAGATTAGAGACAGCGTGGTGGCGTTGCGCCACGACGAGCGGGGGCGCGAAGTGATGGTCGGCTATTACGTGGCGCGCGCGGAGTTGAGCGGAGAAGAGTTGCGCGCACACATGCGCCAACGGGTGTTCGAAGAGGTCATGCCGAGTGTCTGGATGCGCTTGCCGAAGTTGCCCCTGACCTTGAACGGTAAAGTGCATTACGAAGCCTTGCCGGGACTAGAGGACGCGCGCGAGGCGGTCGGGCGTGTGTACGAAGCGCCGCGGACGCCAGCCGAGGAGGTGGTCGCCGGCATCTGGGGCGAGGTGTTGGGAGTCCGGAGCGTGGGCGCGGGAGACAACTTCTTCGAGTTGGGCGGTCATTCGCTGCTGGCGACGCAGGTCATCTCACGCATCAGGGAGGCGTTCGGCATTGATGTCCCGCTGCGCGCTCTGTTTGAGAATCGCACTGTTGCATGTCTTGCCAGATATATTGACTTAGAGATCGCTGATGCGCAGCACGTCTTACTACCGCCGATTCTGCCCGTCAATCGAGATGTGGCGCTCTCGCTCTCGTTTTCGCAACAGCGGCTGTGGTTCCTTAACCAACTTGAACCGCACTCAGTTGCCTATAACATCCCTGCTGCCCTGCGTCTGGAGGGCGCACTCGACACCGCTGCGCTGGAACGCAGCCTTTCCGAGATAGTCCGCCGTCACGAGGCGTTACGCACGACGTTTGTTGCGCAAAACGGGGAGCCGACTCAAGTCATTCAAGTGGCGCACGCTATCGAACTGCCGCTCTTTGATCTCTCTCAGCTTGAGCCTGCGGAGCGCGCAAAGCAGGCACAGCAACTCGTGGCTAAGGAAGCGTCAGGCCCGTTCGATTTAGCGACGGGGCCGTTGCTGCGAGCAGGATTGATTCGCTTGGCGGCAGAAGAGCACATCGCGTTGCTGACGATGCACCACATCATCAGTGATGGGTGGTCGTTAGGTGCGCTGGTGAAGGAGGTAAGTGCGCTTTACGAGGCATACAGCACTGGCAAGGAATCACCACTTGCGGATTTGCCGATTCAATACGCGGACTATGCCGCATGGCAGCGTGAGTGGCTGCAAGGCGAAATGCTTGACGAGCAGGTCGTGTACTGGCGTAAGCAACTTCGGGACGCCCCGGCTGTCTTGGAATTGCCAACCGACCGCCCACGCCCGCGCGTGCAGTCCTATCGCGGGGCGCAAGAGGTGTTTCAGGTGAGCAGCGAGTTGGCCAAAGAACTAAAGGCTTTAAGCCGGCGCGAAGGAGTGACGTTGTTTATGACGCTGCTCGCCGCATGGAAAGTGTTGCTCCATCGCTACACCGGACAGGACAACATTCCGGTTGGCTCACCCGTCGCTAATCGGGGGCGTGCGGAAACCCATGAGTTGATAGCGTGTTTCATCAATACGGTGGTGCTGCATACAGACTTGTCGGGCAACCCTGATTTTCACGAATTAATGAAACGCGTCCGTGAGGTGACACTCGAAGCCTATGCACATCAAGACCTGCCCTTCGAGGTGCTGGTTGAAGCCTTAGCGCCTGAGCGAAATGCGAATTATACGCCGCTGTTTCAGGTCTGGTTCGTCTTCCAAAACGCGCCGTTGCAACCAATGAAGTTGTCGGGTCTGACTTTGGAGCCGCTGCCCAGCGAAAGCCTGACGGCGCAATTCGATGTGGCGCTATCAATGCAAGAGTCGGAGCAGGGGATTGAAGGGCACATGGACTACAACACTGATCTCTTTAACGCCGATACCATCATTGAGATGCAGAAGCGCTTCATCCTTATTTTGGAGGCCATGATTGCGAATCCCCAGACGCAGTTGCTGGATATACCGCTCGGCGAAGAGAGTGAGTACGCCGCCGTCAATCTGCAACTTGTTGTCCAAACGTCTGATGAATTCGTCTTTTAGCACGATCAATAGGATTCGATAAGGAGCCATGCCATGTCGCAAGAGTCTGTGTATCGGCTAGGCAAGTCCACCGTGGTTGAACCACTGGTTAATCGCTGGGCGGCGTGGGCGCATCTGGTGCCGCCCGTGGCGTCCAGTCTCCATCTACAACATTATCAACTTAACCTCCTTCAGTCGTATCTGGACGATCCGGTGTTTCACGCGCAGGCATGCCGGAATCGGAAACTCCGTAGCGGCCCGTTCGTGGATATATCGTCGGAGAGAGCAGGCGAAGTGGCCGAATTATTGGAGCGCACGCGCGTCAGTATGGCTGACAATCTCGAACTGGCAACGAGCCTGATGGAGTTTCATACGTTACTGGTGAAAGAGGCCAAAGGGCACAGTCTTGAAGCGTACTATCAGCAAGTGCCGTCGCCATTGCAGGGCTACGTGGAGTTGGTTTACGACTACTATAACCGTCCCATCGTGCGCGTCTTCGAAAGTCTTCTTTACGAAAGCAAGTACTATCACAGCGAGCTTCAATCGCTAAGACTCTTCCAGCACACCAACGACGATGCCCGCCCATTCATCATGAATACCCCGCGTCTCCCGGCAGAGCGGCAGGTGGATTGGGAGATACCTTTTGCAAGCCCCCAGCTTGATGAATTCTTCAAACTCGATGGCGCTGCGCGCCCCCTCGGGTTGATCCGTGAATTGCTGGGACTGCCTTCGGGCAGAGAAAAGGAACTGCTGCCTCTGCTCACACGAGAGCCGTCACCCGTGCGCGAAGAGTGGAACGAGTCGAGCGTCCGCGTGCGTTATATCGGGCACGCATGCGTGCTGGTCGAATGGAAGGGCGTGGCGATCCTGACCGACCCCTATATCGGCGCTGTGCCGACCGATGGTGGCCTTGAGCGGTTCACTTATGAAGACCTCCCGGAGAGAATTGATTACGTTTTGATTACACATAATCATCACGACCACTTTTGTCTGGAAACACTTCTGCGCCTGCGCCACCGGATCGGCTGCCTGGTTGTCCCGAAATCGTCGGGTGTCTTCTATGGCGACATCTCCCTCAAACTGCTGGGGCAAAAAGTGGGCTTCAAAAATGTCGTGGAGTTGGAGCCCTTAGGCTCAATCCCGCTGCCCGGAGGAGAGATCGTGGCAATTCCTTTTTTGGGAGAACACGCCGACCTGCCACACTCCAAGACCGCCTTCGTCGTGCGTGCCGGAAGCGAGCAGATCCTCTTCGGAGCGGATTCCGATTGTCTCGACCGGCAAATATACGAGCACGTGAGGCGCATCCTCGGCCCGATTCAAACTATCTTTCTCGGCATGGAATGTGTCGGCGCTCCGCTCTCCTGGAGTGGGGGGGCGTTTTTGCCCACGAAGCCGGAGCGCAGCCACGATCAGTCGCGCAGATATAAAGGTTGTGATTCAAGTCGGGCGATGGAGATTCTTGAAGCCGTGGAGGCCGAACGAATTTTCATCTATGCGATGGGCATGGAGCCGTGGCTCGAACACCTGTTGGGGTTGGGCTTCACAGAAGATTCCGTGCAAATTCTGGAATCCAACAAGCTCTTGATTGATACCCGCGAGAGAGGCTATGCGGTGACTGAACGCCTCTATGGAAAACGCGAGATTCATTTCTCACAATTCCCGGTTAGAGCCTTTCCCGCCCCGAGCAGAGGGCCAGTTGCAGAGAACGGCCAGCCTCCAGCGGATACGCCCGTCGCCCCGGCTGAGGAGCGCGCTTCGGCGACGCGACGCGAGAGTCTGGAACAATTGGAAGGCGAATTCATCTTTGATTAGACATCGAGGCGGCGAAGGCCAAATGAAACTCGCTGCCTATGCAGATTACAAGCCGAGGAGTTGACACGATGAGCGAAGCCAAATCGAAAATCACGACCTTTGACCGGGAGTTAAAGGAGGAACAGGAATACTGGATCAGTCGTCTCTCAGCTGAACGGGAAGAGGCCAATCTCAGATTAGATTATGAAAGGCCGGCGAGTTATGCGGCGGACAAAGGACAAGTTGAAGTCACCGTCCCGGCAGACCTGACGCAGATGTTGGCGAAACTCACAGGCGGGTCGCCCTTCTTAACTTATACCGCACTGATGACCGTGCTGAAGGTCTGTCTCTACAAGTATTCCGAAACTGATCTCATCATCGTGGGAAGCCCCGCCTTTCAGCCGGAGAATGCCCCGAGCGAAAACGCGAACGTGCTGGCGATTCTCAACGAGGTCGCCGGTCGCGTGAGTTTCAAACAACTGCTGTCGAGCGTCCACACGAGCCTGCGCGAGGCTTACGACAGACAAAATTATCCATTCGAGCGGCTGCTCAGAGATTTGAAGATCGAGTGGCCGGAGAACCGGTCGCCGCTCTTTGACGTGGTGCTCGTGTTGACAAACATTCACCCGAATTTTCCTTCATCCGAATTGAAGAACGACATCACGATCACCTTTGCCTCTACGCCCGAAGCATTGTTCGGCACGTTTGAATATGGCCGCGACCTGTTCCAGCGCGAAAGTATAGAGCGTTTATGCGATCACTTTCTGAACGTCTTGCGTCATGCGCTGCAAAACATAAACGCACGCGTTGACGAACTGGAGATGCTGACGGACGCCGAGCGGCACAAGTTGTTTGTGGAATGGAACGACACGGCCACCGACTTCTCTCACACCCAATGCATTCACCAACTGTTCGAGGCCCGGGTCGCACAAACACCGGAGGCCATCGCGCTCATCTTCGATGATCGGAAAATGACTTACGCCGAGTTGAATCGCAGGGCTAATCAACTCGCTCATGCGTTGCAAAGGCGAGGAATCGTTCCGGAACTTCGCGTCGGCGTCTGCATGGATGGCTCGCTGGAAATGGTGGTGGCGATACTCGGCATTCTCAAAGCGGGCGGCGCATATCTCCCGCTCGACCCCGCCTACCCGAAAGACCGCCTCGCTTTTATGCTGCACGATGCGAACCCGAGAGTGCTTCTCACTCAGCAACGACAGAAAGAGAGACTGCCCGAGTTTCAAGGCGAGGTGTTCTACCTCGACGCCGACTGGGAGACGATCGCAGGGGAGAACATGGAGCAACCGGACGCCCGCGTCACGCCTGAAAACCTCGCCTACATCATTTACACGTCCGGTTCGACGGGGCAACCTAAAGGTGTGCAGGTCGAGCACCGGAGTCTATGTAATCTGGCCGAAGCACAGATTCGCAGTTTCGGCGTGCAGCCGGAGAGCCATGTCATTCAGCTTGCCTCTTTCAGCTTTGACGCCTCGGTGTCGGAAATCTTCATGGCACTCATTAGGGGAGCGACGCTCTGCCTCGGTTACAGCGAAGCCGTCTTCTCCGCGACCGCGTTTGTACAACTAGTACGTGATCAGGAAGTGACTATCGCCACCATCCCGCCCGCCGTGCTAGCCGTTCTGCCTGTGGAAGAGTTGACCGCGCTCAAGACGATTATCGCTGCCGGGGAGAGATGCCCCGCCGAGGTCGCGACGCGTTGGTCTGCCGGCAGACGTTTCTTCAACGCTTACGGGCCGACTGAAACTACCGTGTGCGCAACTCTGGCCGAGTGTTCCTCGGAGAACGGTTCGATGCCGCCCATTGGCCGTCCGATCGATAACGCGCAGGTTTATCTGCTTGATGCCGATCTGCAATGTGTGCCGATTGGCGCGGCGGGCGAACTTTGCGTCGGCGGTGTTTGTCTCGGACGCGGCTATCTCAATCGTCCCGATCTGACAGCCGAAAAATTCGTGCCCAACCGGTTCAGCGCGGAACCGGGCGCGCGACTCTACCGGACGGGCGATAGCGCGCGTTATCGTCCCGACGGCCAACTCGAATATCTCGGACGCCACGACCGGCAAGTCAAGATTCGCGGTTTCCGCATAGAGATCGGAGAAATTGAAGCAGCGTTAAACGGGCATCCGCAAGTTCGGGAAAGCGCGGTCATCGTGCGTGAAGATGTCCCCGGCGAGAAACGACTCGTGGCCTATGTGGTGGGCGACGCGACGGAGCCGACCGAGGTCGGTGAGATACGTGAAGCCTTGAGGCAGAAACTTCCTGACTACATGATGCCGTCGTCGCTCGTTCTGCTTGAGACAATGCCTTTGACCTCCAATGGCAAAATAGATCGGCGCGCCCTTGCCGCAACTGACCGCGCACGCGCGACCAACCAGGAATTCGTCGCCCCGCGCAACTCGGTTGAGAGAAAGCTCGCGGAGATTTGGTCTGAGCTTTTCGGCATCGAGCAGGTGGATGTGAACGACCGCTTCCTCGTCAGCATTCACGATCACTTCTTCGATCTCGGCGGCCACTCGCTGATGGCGGTCAAAATGTTCTCCCGCGTGCGCGAAGCCTTTGGTGTCGAATTGCCTCTGAACTTGATTTTCACCAGTGCCCCGACCATCGCCGGGCTGGCTCAGGCCATTGAGCAGTACATGTTGGAGACGGCGGATGTGGGTGAGGTCGTTGCCATGTTGAAAGAGTTGGACGAACTCTCCGATGAAGAGATCAAAGCGTTACTTGAAAGCGAAGAGGAAGGCGCTCCTCAGGGCTGATCATTTAAGACGGACTTTTAACCGGCGCGGCGTGAGCGGTCAGCATCGGGATGGATCATGGCGAATATAGTACTAGTCACTAAGGGGACGGGCGGGGACTTGTTCCCCTTTCTGCGCATCGGTCAGGCACTCAAGGCGCGCGGCCACGGGGTCGTCCTTGTGACCCATTGGTACAGCGAGCAAGAAGTCTTGAGAGCCGGACTCAATTTCGCCGCGCTGGATAACCCCGAAGAAGTTCCTCTATACGAGGAGCAGACGACACTCAATGCCGGGCGTGGGCTGAACACGGCGACCGATAAAGCGATATTGGTCGGCAGTCACGCGGTCGGCGCAGCCGCGGCTGAGAGGGCTGATGGGGCTGAACCGACGACCGCCCCCAGCCTGTCGATATTCGGAATGCCACTCAGCAGAGGCATCCTTGAGTACGAGGCCATCAGCGAGCAATGTCGTCCGAACGATACAATTCTGGTGGTCAACTACATAGCTTTTTTCTCTGCGCGTCATGTCGCCGATCAACTCGGCATCCCCTTCGTCGCAGTGTTCACCGCGCCGAGCATGTTCCCGCAGTGGGTGCTGGACTTGCCATTCTTCGATGAACTCTACGCGCACGTCGGCGGTGATCTCAACCAGATTCGCGCGAAAGTAGGACTGCCCCCGGTCAGGGATTGGCGGGCGTGGCTCACGTCAGCCGACGCGATGGTGGGGCTGTGGCCTGAATGGTTCGCCGCTGAACAAGTTGGCAACGGCCTGGAGATTGTGCAAGTGGGATTTCCCTGTGATGTCGGCGCGGCAGGTGAATTACCTGCCGAGTTAAGAGACATGCTGGGCACCGGCGCGCCACCCCCACTGCTTATCACACACGGCACCAGTATCCCGGCGAAGTCAGACTTCTTCACTTCCGCTGTAGAGGCATGCCGGTTGTTGAATATGCCGGCTCTCCTCGTCTGCAAGCATGAGAAGTTGATCCCACAACCTTTGCCGGAGCAGGTGAAATGGTTCAAGTATTTACCCTTCGGCGCACTCATGCCGCACATGCGAGCGATTATTCATCACGGCGGCATTGGTACGTGCGGAGAAGCACTGGCCGCCTGTCTCCCGCAACTGGTGTTAGCACTCGGTTACGACCGCGCGGATAATGCGGCACGCCTCCACTCGCTCGGCGTGGCTGAAGCCTTGACGCCGCTGCAATGGCGTCCTGACGCGTTGGCCGGAGCACTGCGACGATTGCTGGCTGACCCCGACATCAAGCAGCGTTGCTCTGATTATGCTCGACGCCTGCAACATAGCGACTTCGCCGCCGCAGCCTCCAACGTGATCGAAGTGCTGTCCACAGGCGTGACACACCGGAAACGCGCGGTTGAAGCCCCGGCTGGCGCGCAAGACGCCGTGCCGTTTCTCTTTCCCGACCAAAAACGAGAGTCGGGCGATTTACACACGCTGCTTGAAAACCTCTCTCCGGCCAGACGCGCTCTTCTCAAGCAGCGATTACAGCAGAAACTCAACACACCCCCTCAAAGCAAATAGAGCAACCTCAAGCTTCATGTTGATATAGCACGTCTTGGCCTCGCGTTCGTTAGCCGTCGGCGCGTGACGAACGTCTCGAAAGAAGCCTCCTGCGCATGTCCCGACAAAACAGCAAGGCAAAAACCTGAATGAGAATCTTACTGGCTCAACCTCTGGGTTATCTATACACCACGGGCGGCGCACACAAAGCCAATCGCATGCTGATGGAAGGGTTGGCGAAGAGAGAGCATCACTGCCGCGCGCTGACGGCCTATAGCTCTGCGGAGAGCGTGAAGACGCGTGAGCAGTTCCTGAGCTTGCTTATGGAACGGGGAATCGGCCTGACCTCCGCCCCGTCAGAAGAAGATGTATTCAGCCTTGAAAGCGTCGAGGTGCATGTCTCAAGAGATTATCTTCACCAATGCTCTCGCTTGTCACACCATGTCGCGGAATTCGAGCCGGACTGGGTATTGGTGTCGGAAGATACGGCCTCCATCATGCTTGGCGCGGCGCTGGAAGCAGCGCCCAAGCGCGTCGTCTACATCTCTCACAGCCCTTCGACGCTGCCGTTTGGCCCTGACAGTTTCGCTGCTGACCCTGACAAGAGACTGTTATTGGAGAAGTGCGCCGGAATCATCACCGTCAGTAACTACATGCAGCAATACATTGAACGTTGGAGCGGCATCCCCTCGGCGGCAATCAAGTTTCCGGTTTATGGGACGGAACCGTTTCCACGCTTCGGCAACTTTTCTCATGGCTTCGTGACGATGGTCAATCCCTGTGTCATTAAAGGCCAGGTGATTTTTTTGGAATTAGCGAGAAGGTTTCCAGACGTGGAGTTTGCCGCCGTGCCGACGTGGGGCGCGATGAAGAAGGACTTGGAACTGATCAAAGACCTGCCCAACGTTCGGATCATCCCGCCGAGCGAGAAGGTGGATGACATTCTTTCACAGACACGCATCTTGCTCGCTCCCTCGCTCTGGGGCGAAGCCTTCGGTCAGATCGTCACTGAGGCAATGCTGCGTGCGATCCCTGTCCTCGCCAGCGACTCCGGTGGTTTGCTCGAAGCGAAGCTTGGCACTGATTACATTTTGCCGGTGCGCCGTATCGAGGGATATGAGCCGGTGCTCGACGAGCTGAAGCGAATCGTGTATGTGCCGATTGTCCCCCAACAGAACGTAGACCCCTGGGAGGCAGCCCTGCGCGAAGTGCTCATGGAGCGTGTCACCTACGAGCGCGTAGCAGAGCAATCGCGCGAGGCGGCGAGGCACTTTGTCAACGGGCTTGGACTAAGACCGTTCGAGCAATACCTAGAGGGGTTGGCGGTGGAGCGTGAGAAGCTGGCGGTGCAGGGCAACGATGCGAGCAAGGATGGAGAGTTGGCGGAAGCTATGAGCGAGATGTCTGCTGAGAAGCGTGCCTTGATCGCCCGTCTCCTCAAAGGCCGGCTCGAAGAGGCTCTCAAAAAACGCCGGTCTTCCCACGAAAACTCATGTGATCGGTCAGGTGCAAAGTGAGTTGAAGACATAGTCTCGGACGCCTCTGAGTAACGGCGCAGCCGCAGTTCGAGACACCCAACGGAGGTCAGTGGTGAACAATCTTCTTGAGTCCTTAAACAATCTTTCTCCTGAAAAGCGTGCTCTGCTAGCACTACGTTTGAAGGTGAAAGGGGCCACCGCTTCCAGGGTGCAGAAAATTCCCCGCCGCGAAAATAACGATTCGATTCCCTTGTCCTATGCGCAGCAGCGTTTGTGGTTCATCTGGAAGCTGGAGCCGAACAGCAACGAAGATAACATTGCAGTCGCACTACGGATCACAGGCCAGCTCAACGTGCAAGGGATGGAACAAACTTTCAGCGAAATTATCAACCGCCACGAAATTCTGCGAACGAACTTTCCCGAAGTGGACGGCTTGCCCACACAGCGCATCACCCCGGCTCAAGCGTTGCGAATGCCGCTCGAAGACCTGAGCGATCTCGACGAAGCGAGTCGTGAAGCCCGGGCGGAAAAGCTGATTGCTGAAGAAGAGAGCCGCCCATTCGATCTCATGAATGGTCAGATGCTGCGGGTCAGTTTAATAAAGATGCAAGAACAGGAGCACTTGTTGCTGCTGACAATGCACCACGTCGTTTCCGATGGTTGGTCAATGGGCATCCTGATACGTGAGGTTGGCACGCTCTATGATGTGTTCACGAAAGGAACTGTCTCGCCGCTGTCAGAGTTGCCGGTCCAATATGCGGACTATGCGCTCTGGCAGCGTTCGCAGTTAGCCGGAGAGGCACTGGATGCTCCACTGGCTTACTGGAAGCAACAACTGGCCGGGGCTGCGTCGGTCTTGGAGCTACGCACCGACCGCGCGCGAACCGCTATCCCAACGTCCAGCGGCAGCACGATCAACTTTGTCCTTCCGTCGAGTGTGACAGAGGCAGTGAAGGAGTTGAGTCGCACAGAACGAACTACGTTGTTCATGACCTTCATGGCGGCGTTCAAGGTTTTGCTCTATCGCTACACGGGACAGGCGGACATCATCGTCGGGACACCATACGCTAACCGGAACCTTGCAGAAATTGAAGGACTCATCGGTATCTTCATCAACGTTCTCGTGATGCGCACAGACATGAGCGGAAACCCTAGCTTCCGCGAACTCCTCGGTCGCGTGAAGAAAGTCGCTGTTGATGCCTACGCGAATCAGGACGTGCCGTTTGAAAAACTGGTCGAGGTGCTCAAGCCGGATCGTAACTTGAGCCAGACGCTGCTCTTTCAAGTGATGTTTGCCTTTCATAACTGGGAACAAGAATCGCTGAAATTAACCGAACTCAATGAGCGGAGCATCAGGCGAGAACCCACGACGACGACGAAGTATGATCTGTCGCTTGAGATGATGGAGCACGATGAAAACATTCACGGCATGCTGCAATACAAGAACGATCTTTTCGATGAAAGCACAATCACGCGCATGGTCGAGCACTTTCAGAGGCTGGTTGAAAGCGCTATGTTCAAACCCGATCAGTCGATCTCCGCTTTGCGGATGATGTCCCCGCAAGAGCAGCAACTGTTGCTGGAGCAGTGGAACAACACGGAGACTGATTATCAGCCAACTAGATGTTTGCATGAACTGTTCGAGCAGCAGGTGGAGCGCACACCCGAAGCCACTGCTCTCATCTTTGGGGAGGAACAAGTTAGTTACCGCCACCTTGACGAGCGCGCCAATCAACTCGCGCAACGATTGCGCGGTCAGGGTGTGGGGCCGGAAGTGATCGTCGGTGTTCTTCTGGAACGTTCCATCGAGATGGTGGTCGCCCTCCTCGGCGTGCTCAAAGCCGGAGGCGCCTACCTGCCGCTCGACCGTAATTTACCGGCGGAGCGGGTGGCGTGGATGATGGAGGACGGCGGAGTAGAGGTGTTGCTGACACAAGAGACGCTGATGGATTGGCTGCCGCAGCGGGGTCGAGAGTTGAGATGCGTGCTGGTGGATAAGAGTAATAAAAGGGAAGAGGTGGAGAGTGAAGAGCGGGTAGAGAGTGGGGTGACGGGAGCGAACCTCGCATATATCATTTACACCTCCGGCTCGACCGGCATTCCCAAAGGCGTCTGCCTCTCTCACGCCGTCGCCGCCAACCACTTCCTCGCTGCCCAACAAGAGTTTCGCGTCGATTCCACTGATGTCGTGCTGGAGTTCGCCTCTTTCAACTTCGATGCCTCCCTCGAAGAAACCTTCGTCGCCCTGGTGGCCGGTGCAGCCATTGTCCTGCGCGGCGCACAGCCCTGGGGGCGTGAAGATTTCTTCCAACACGTCACCGACTTCGGCCTCACCGTCGTCAACTTTCCTCCCGCGTACTGGACTCAAATTGTGCCCACGCCCGGCAGCGACATCGCCGCCCTATTAGCGTCGCGCTTGAAAGTCGTCATCATCGGCGGCGACCAGATGTCACCGCACACGGCGCGCCTGTGGCAACAATCGGGCTTGCAAGACGTGCGTCTGATGAATGGCTACGGGCCAACCGAGACTGCGGTCACGGCCACAACTTTCACCTTGCCCAACCTAACGGACGAGGATAGCGCAACGTCGCAGATACCGATTGGGCGTCCGCTGGCGCATCGTGCCATGTACATACTCGACCGGCGGGGCGCTCCCGTGCCTGTGGGCGTGACGGGAGAATTACACATTGGCGGGCCGTTGCTGGCGCGCGGTTATCTGAATCTTCCGGCGCTGACGGCAGAGAAGTTTCTGCCTGACCCGTTCAGCAGGCACGCGGGGGCGCGGATGTATCGGACAGGGGATCAGGCGGCCTATTTAGAGGATGGGAATATCTGGTTCCTCGGACGGATTGATAATCAGGTAAAGATTCGCGGGTATCGAATTGAGTTGGGAGAAATTGAAGCGGTGCTGTCCGCCTGCGAGGGAGTGCAGGATGCGGCGGTCATGGTCAGCGAGCGGGTGGTTGGGGAGAAGCGGTTGACCGGGTACGTGGTGATGGAAGCGGGGCAGACAGC
>Ga0307513_10009006_pt1 | contig 12664 bp, 11 predicted proteins | sample 15_EM_MG_FD_202174 | JGI IMG/M metagenome (GOLD analysis project Ga0307513, IMG submission 202174) | Populus trichocarpa ectomycorrhiza microbial communities from riparian zone in the Pacific Northwest, United States - 15_EM | ecosystem: Host-associated > Plants > Roots > Unclassified | place... | reverse complement strand
AAGCTCATCGACGCAGAAGCTCCGCGAATCAAGCCCTAACCGTGAGTCGACCTCAGTCGGAAATTCGGTCTATTTGACTCACGCGAGGTGCGGAAAGTAAGTTACGGCCGCGCGTGATGCAACATTAACGGGAGTGGCAAGTGCAGCAATCTCTACGAGCATTAGGTTCCGTCGTCGGTGTGATGCTCGCGAGCGTCGCATCATTGCCGGCCAGTGCTGCCATGGCAATATATTCAGGAATTGACTATGGAGCATACTCGGTCAATCCTCATCCGCAATCGAACGCGGCTGCCGCAGCTTTTGATGCGGCAGCGAACGCCACCGGCGCGCTCCAGATAATCGATTTCGAAAATATGCCGCTTGGCTCATTCAGCACGTTGACCGTCGCGCCCGGAGTCCAATTGGCCGGCTTCCCCGATACTGGACAGCCCGCACAATCGATTCTCAACGCAGCCGTTGATAGCCAAGATGCCAAAACCGGGTATAACCTGACCGTCGGCGGTTCCAAATTCAATCAGTTGTACGGCGGAAGCGAGACCTTCAGTTTTTCAAGCCCAATCCTCGGTTTCGGCGTGTATGTAGTGGGTATAGCAAACACGGCTTACCTTACATTCAACGACGGAAGCGATCAGGTCATTCCCTTCCATTCTCTTTTTGACCTTGGCATTTTTGGAGGTGTGACATTTGTCGGATTCATCAATCCTGACAAACCCATCTCGAGCGTCACGCTATCGATCGCTCGCAGCCTAGGCGTGGCTGACCGTGTAGGCATTGACGATGTGCGGTACGTTACGAGCGTCCCGGAGCCGATGACGGGCGGCATGTTATCCGCCGGCCTGCTCTTCGTCGCCCTGGCAACTCGTCGCCATCTTCGAGCGCGTCGCCTGCCGAACGGCGAGGCCTAACCCCTGGTCGAGGCGCGGCCCAACGGCGTAACACCAGGCACGCGAAGCGGTGCGGCATATCAGGTTGTGATTCCCCAAGTCGAAGTTCAATGGCCCGCGCGCACGCGCGCCACCTGGGCTTCCAGTTCAACCCAAGCCGCCTTGTCGGGTGCATAACGCTGCCGCATCACCGCCGCGATCTCGGCGATCTGGCGGTCGTCGAGCGCGTGGCGGAAAGCGGGCATGAAGCCGATGTCGCGGGTTGCCGGTTCGCGAATGCCGTCGAGCATCACGCGGATCAGGTTGTCGGGGCGGTCGCTGTGCAGCTTGCTGCTGAAGGCCAGCGGCAGGTTCAAGCCGAACACCGCTGGCCCATCGCCATCGTGGTGGCAGGCGCCGCAGGCGGTGGTGAAGAGGCGCAACGAAGCGCTCGGCAGCGCTTGCGCTTGCGCGGCGACGGGCGCCGCCGTGGGCGCCGGGTTGAACGATGCCAGGTACTCGGCCATCCCCGCCAGGTCCTCATCAGGCAAGGCTTGCAGCTCGCGAACCACCGGCGCCATCGGTCCGGCGGCGCTGCCGTGTTCCAGCGTATGGCCGAAGCGCAGATAGCGGTACAGCTCGCCCTGCGTCCACGGTCGTGGCGCATGGCCGAGTGAGGTCAATGCCGGCGCCTCCCAGCCGTCGACCCAGCCGCCGGACAGGTACGCCGGACCGCCGCGTTCGGCGCCGAGCGCATCGCGCGGTGAGTGGCAGGCGGCGCAATGGCCGAGGCCGTTGACGAGGTAGTCGCCGCGGTTCCATGCCAGCGATCGGGATGGGTCGGCAGCGCGCGGCCCGGGTTCCAGATAGAGCGCGTTCCACAGCGCCATCAACGGACGCTGGTTGAACGGGAAGCGCAGGTCGTTTTGTGGCGGTCGGGCGTGGATCGGCGGCTGCACCATCAGCCAGGCGTAGAGGGCGGCCAGGTCGTCGTCGCTGGTCCGCGTGTAGGCCGTGTAGGGGAAGGCCGGGTACAGATGGCGGCCGTCTTGCGCGATGCCTTCGCGCATCGCGCGCTTGAAGGCTTCGAACGACCAGCGGCCGATGCCGGTTTCCGGGTCGGGCGTGATGTTGGTGCTGTGGATCGTGCCGAAGGGTGTCGCGAACGCATGGCCGCCGGCGCCCGCCAGACCGCCGGGAGCCGTGTGGCAGACGGCGCAATCGCCGGCAGCGGCGAGGCGGCGGCCGCGTTCGAGTGTGGCGGCGTCGGCGGGCGCGGGCATCGAGGTCAGCGGGGCGATTGCGGGGCGCGCGCCGATGAGTGCCGCGGCGGCAGTCAGCAGCCCGCCGGCCAGCGCGATGGCCGCCGCGATGAAGCCTTTGCGGCGTGGCCAGCGAGCATTCGCCGGCGGCTGTGGCGCCGGTGCGGCGGCCGGCTTCGTCGGCGCCGGCTCGGCCACGCCCAGCGCCGCGCGAACGAGCTCGGGCGTGAACGGCGGCTCGCGAAAACGCACGCCGGTGGCGTCGAAGATCGCATTCGCGATCGCCGCCGTTCCCGGCACCGACGACGACTCGCCGGCGCCCAGCGGCGGCTCGCCGGGGCGGGGCATCGTCAGCACTTCGATCACCGGCACCTGGCGGAAATTCAGGATTGGGTAGCTGCCCCATTCGAGCCCGGTGACGGCGCCGCTGGCGGGGTCCGTACGCACCTTCTCCATCAGCGCGCGGCTGGTCGTCTGCAGCACGTTGCCGTGGATCTGATGCCGCACGCCGGCCGGGTTGACCATCAAGCCGGCGTCGTGGCCGACGACGACCCGCGCGACGTGGACTTCGCCGGTGCGCCGGTTGACCTCGACATCGGCGACCCAGGCCGACCAGGCGGCGCCGAAGCCGGGGAACCGGCTGTGCACGTAGCGCGCATAGGCGAAGCCCTGGCCGATCAGCCAGTCGCCGCGCCGGCCTTGTTGCTGCGGCTGGGTGTGAACGATCCAGCCGGCACGGCTGGCAGTGCTGCGCACCAGGTCCGCTGCACGCGGGTCGGCGGCGAGCCAGCGCAAGCGGTAGTCGACCGGGTCGGCGCCGGCCGCGCTGGCCAACTCGTCGATGTAGCTTTCATGGGCGAACGAGTTCGGCAGCGCCGACACGCCGCGCAGCCACGATGCACGCAGGATCGGCGCCATGTCGTTGGCAGCGATGCGCAGGTTCGGATAGGCGTAGGGCGGCACGGCCGTACGGTCGCCCATTTCATACGCGGTGGCGGTCGGCTCGATCGTGCGCGTCAGCAGCAGCGCCAAGGTCGGTGCGCCGTTGCTCGGGTACGAGGTGATGAAGTCGTAGGCGGCGGGCGAGCCATCGGCGTTCAGCCCGCCGTTCACGTCCATCAACTGCGCGGCACCTTTCGGCTCCCACGCATGCTCCTGCTCGCGCGTAAGCTGCACGCGCACCGGCGCGCCGACCGCGCGCGACAACAGCGCCGCGTCGGCCGCTACGTCGTCGGCGCCGTTGCGGCCGTAGCAGCCGGCGGCTTCCATGCGGATCACCTCGACCGCGGTGTCGGCCAGCCCCGTCAGCCGCGCCAGGTCGGCGCGCAGCACGTGCGGGTTCTGGGTGCCGGCCCAGACGGTCAGCGCCGGGCCTTGCGAGTCAGCGCGCCAGTCGGCCAAAGCGCACGAAGGCCCGATCGACGCGTGCATCTGGTACGGCCACAGATAGCGCCGCGGCAGCGCCTGCGCCGCGCCGGCGATCGCCGCGTCGACGTCGCCGCGTTCGACGAGCAGCCGCCGCGTCGACGGGTTCGCGCTGATCGCAGCCGCCATGTCGTCCAGCGGTCCAATGCCCGGCCACGGCTTCCACGTGAGCCGCAATGCGCGCATCGCGGCTTCGGCCTGCTCTTCGCGTTCGGCGACGACGCCGACGAAGTCGCGGATGCGAACCACCGCGCGCACGCCGGGGATGTGTGCGACCGAAGCCTCGTCGACTTCGAGCAGGCTGTTGCCGACGAACTCACCCGAGTCGAAGCCCGCATACGGCGGCCGGACCACGCGCCCGTGCAGCATGCCGGGCAGGCGTTGGTCATGCACGAAGATCAACTCACCGCTCGCTTTGGCGGGTATGTCGACGCGCGGCGCATCGGTGCCGACGATGCGGTAGGCCGCGGGCGGCTTGGTGGGAAAGCCGAGATCCAGTTGCAGCTCGACATGCCGGCCTTGCAGCGCCTGCGCGCCGCCGTTCGCATCCAGCCACGTGCGCGCCTGCGCGGCCGCCGCGCGCAACGGCGCGGCGTGGATCTGGATCGACGCGCTGGCGATCGTCGCGCCCTGGTTCGGCACGCTGCCGGTGCTGCCGAGAACGATGTCGACCTGCGCCAGCGGCAGGTCCAGCTCTTCGGCGACGATCTGCGCCAGCGCGGTCTGCAAGCCGGTGCCGAGGTCGACATGGCCGTGCAGGCCGGTCGCCCGGCCATCCGCCCACAGCGCGAGCAGGATCTCGTCGCCGTCGGCCGGGTTGGCCGGCACGGCGGCCGGCTGGCCCTTGGCCGGCGGCGGTGCCGGCGGCGGCTCGCGCAGCACGAGCAGCACGCCGCTGGCTGCGCGGTAGTCGGCGCGATTCATTCGGCCCCGGCCAGCAGCGCCGCGGCGCGGTCGACCGCGCGCAGGATCTCCACATGCGTTCCGCAGCGGCACAGGTTGTGCGACAGCGCGCCGCGCACCTGCTCGGCCGTCGGCCGCGGCCAACGCTGCAGCAGCGCGACCGTCGAGACGATCATCCCGTTCAAACAGTACCCGCACTGCGCGGCCTGCTCGGCGATGAAAGCCTGCTGCACCGGGTGCGGCCGCTCCTTCGTGCCCAGCCCTTCGAGCGTGACGATCTCGCGTCCTTCGACGCCGCCCGCCGGCACCACGCAAGACCGCGCCGGCACGCCGTCGACCAGCACCAGGCAGGCGCCGCATTGGCCCAGGCCGCAGCCGTACTTCGGCCCGTTCAGGCCAAGGTCGTTGCGCAGCACCTGCAGCAAAGGTGCGTCGGCCGGGACGGCCAGCGCGTGCTTGCGGCCGTTGACCTGGAGTTCGATCAAGTCAACGTGAGGTCGGCCGACTGGATTCGCTTGACGCCCTTGGCCGCCATCGCCTTCCACGCGGCGGCGAGCGAGCCGTTGAGGTCGATGCCGCGGGTCGCGTCTTCGACGACGAAGACCGCGAAGCCGGCCTTGCGCGCGTCCATCGCCGTCCACGCGACACAGAAGTCGGTTGCCAGGCCGGTGACGTAGAGCGTCTTGATGCCACGCGCCTTCAGGTAGCCGGCGAGGCCAGTGCTCGTCTTGCGGTCGGCCTCCTCGAAAGCCGAGTAGCTGTCGACGCCCTTGTGGAAGCCCTTGCGGACGATCAACTGCGCCGTCGGCAGCTTCAGGTCCTTGTGCAGCGCGGCGTCGTCGCTGCCTTGCACGCAGTGGTCGGGCCACAGCACCTGCGTGCCATAGACCAGCTTGGTGGTTTCGAACGGCTTCTTGCCGGCGTAGCTGCTCGCGAAAGACGCGTGGCCGGCCGTGTGCCAGTCCTGCGTGACGATGATGTTCTCGAACCCGGCCGAGATCTTGTTGATGACCGGCACGACCTCTTCGCCGCCTTTCACCGGCAAGGTGCCGCCGGTGACGAAGCAGTTCTGCACGTCGACGACGATCAGCGCGCTGCTGGCGTCGGGCTTGATCGGCGCAGCGCCGGCCAGCGCCGGCCAGGGCAGGGCGGCGAGCAGCAGGCTTCGGCGGTTCAGGGCAGTCATGGGTTGAGCTCCTTGGTTGGTCAGACGCTGAGATAGGCGCGCCGCACGTCGTCGTTCGCGGCCAGTTCCGCCATCGTCGCAGCGTAGCGGATCTGGCCCTTCTCCAGCACGTAGGCGCGGTCGGAAACGAGTTCGGCGAAATGCATGTTCTGTTCCGACAGCAGGATGCTGACGCCCTGGCTCTTCAGCGAAACGATCGTGTGGGCCATCTGCTCGACGATCAAGGGCGCGACGCCTTCGCTCGGCTCGTCGAGCAGCACGACGAAGGGGTTGCCCATCAGCGTGCGGGCGACGGTCAGCATCTGCTGTTCGCCGCCGCTCATGCGGCCGCCGGGGCGGTCGGGCATCTCGCCGAGGTTGGGGAACAGCTTGAACAGCGCCGCCGCGTCCCACACCGGCGCGGCGCTGCCGTCGGGCCAGTGGCGCGGGCTCTGGCGGCCGACCTCCAGGTTCTCCAGCACCGTCAGGTCGCCGAAGATGCGGCGGTCTTCGGGCACGTAGCCGAGACCGGCACGCGCAGCCTCGTAGGGTGCGCTCTCCGACAGGTCGCGGCCCATGAAGTGGACTTCGCCGCGCCGGCGCGCGAGCAGGCCCATCAAGGCTTTCAAGGTCGTGCTCTTGCCGGCGCCGTTGCGGCCCATCAACGCAACGACCTCGCCGCGGCCGACTTCGAGGTCGACGTCGAACAGGATCTGCGCCGCGCCATACCAGGCGTTCAGGCCGCGCGCCGACAGCAAAGCGGTCATGCAACCACCGCCTGCTTCTCGAAAGTCTTGCCGGTGCCGAAGTAGACCTCCTGCACCTTCGGGTGGTCGCGTATCTCCGCTGGCGTGCCTTCGGCGATCAGCCGGCCGCGGGCGAGAACGATCGTGCGGTCGGCGTAGGCGAAGACGACGTCCATGCTGTGCTCGGTGAAGAGCACCGCGATGCCGCGCTGCACGACGAGCTGCTTGGTCAGCGCCATCAACGCCCGCCTTTCCTGCGGTGCCATGCCGGCGGTCGGCTCGTCCATCAGCAGCAGCTTCGGCCGGCCGGCCAGCGCAATCGCGAGTTCGACGCGCTTCACGTCGCCATAGGCGAGCACGCTGCACGCGCGCTCGGCCTGATGCGCCATGCCGACCTGTTCCAGCAGCGCCAGCGCTTCGTCGCGCTTGTGCGCCGCCGCGCGGCGCCACGGGTTGAACAGCAGGCCGTCGGCCGAGATCAGCGACATCTGGACGTTTTCGACCACCGTCAGCGACGCGAAGGTCTCGGCGATCTGGAAGGTGCGGCCGACGCCGAGCTTCCAGATCGCGCGCGGCGCGCGGCCGACCAGTTCACGCCCGCCGAGCTGGATAGAGCCCGAGTCGGCACGCAGCTGGCCGTTGACCATGTTGAAGGTCGTCGACTTGCCGGCGCCGTTCGGGCCGATCAAGGCCAGCAGTTCGCCGGCGGCGACGTCGAAGCTGATGCCATCGACCGCGCGGTTGCCGCCGAAGGACTTGCCGAGCTCGCGTACCGTGAGCAGCGTCATCCCGGCCGCCCGCGTTCGACGAGCTGCTTCACCGCGCCGGCAATGCCTTGCGGGAAGGCCAGCACCAGCAGCAGCACGATGCCACCGAGCAGGGCGCGCCAGTAGTCGGTGCTGCGCGCCACGCTGTCTTGCAGCCAGGTGAAGCTGATCGCGCCGACCAGCGGGCCCGACAGCGTCTGCAAGCCGCCGAGCAGCACCATCACGAGGCCATCGACCGAGCGGCCGACGCCCATGCTCTCGGGCGAGATGCTGCCCTTGGAGAACGCGAACAGCGCCCCGGCCAGGCCGGCGAACAGCGCCGCGACGACGAAGGCCGCCCACTGGATGTGCTTGACGTCGATGCCGATCGCGTCCGCCCGCAACGGCGAGTCGCGCCCGGCGCGCAGCGCGTAGCCGAACGGCGAGAACAGCATGCGCCGCAGCGCCAGCACCGCCAGGCCGACCAGCGCCAGGGTCAGCCAGTAGTAGGCCGACTTGTCGGCCAGCCACGCGGCCGGCCAGACGCCGGTGAGGCCGTTGCTGCCGCCGGTGAAGTCGTCCCACTGGAAGCCGATCGACCAGACGATCTGCGCGAAGGCCAAGGTCAGCATCGCCAGGTACACGCCCGACAGGCGGACGCAGAACCAGCCGAAGACGAGAGCGCCGGCGCCGGCGACCAGCGGTGCGGCGAGCAGCGAGACTTCCATCGGCCAACCCGCCCGCAGGACCAGCAATGCCGCGCCGTACGCACCGAGGCCGAAGTAGGCCGCGTGCCCGAACGAATGCATGCCGCCCGGGCCCATGATGAAGTGCAGGCTGGCGGCGAAGAGTGCTGCCGTCAGCAGGTCGATTGCCAGCACTGCCGTGTACGGGGAGCCGGCGCTCAGCAGCGGCAGCAGCAACAGCGCGATGCCGAAGACGCCGGCGGCGATCTTGAACGAACGCCGCGCCGGCCGCAGTGGTTCTTCGGCCGCGCCGACATTGCGGCTGGCCGCTTGCGGCCGGCCGAACAAGCCCCAGGGCCGCAGAACCAACACCAGCGCCATGACGAGGAACTCGACGACCAAGGTCAGCTTCGAGAACGAGAAGGCGAAGCCGAACATGTCGACCGTGCCGAGGCCGACGCACAGCGCTTTGACCTCGGCGATCAGCAGCGCCGCGACATAGGCGCCGGGAATCGAGCCCATGCCGCCGACGACGACGACGACGAACGCCTCGCCGATCGTCACCAGATCGAGCCCCAGGTTTGCTGGCTCCCGCGGCACCTGCAACGCACCGCCGAAAGCCGCCAGCAAGGTGCCGAGCGCGAACACCGCCGTGAACAACCACGCCTGGTTGACGCCCAGCGCGGCCACCATCTCGCGGTCTTGCGTGGCCGCTCGCACCAGCGTGCCCCAGCGGGTTCGCGTCAGCAGCAGCCAGAGGAGGCCCAGCACGATGGGGCCGACTGCTATCAGCAAGAGGTCGTAGCTCGGGAAGCGGCGGCCGAGGATCTCGACCGCGCCGGCCAGCCCCGGCGCACGCGACCCGAGCAGGTCTTCGGGGCCCCAGAGCCACAGCGCCGCATCCTTGATGACGAGCACCAATGCGAAGGTCGCGAGCAACTGGAACAGCTCGGGCGCACGGTAGATCCGCCGCAGCAGAACGATCTCGACCAGCGCACCCAGAACGCCGACTGCCAATGCGGCCAGCGGCAGCGCGAGCCAGAAGCCCGCGCCGCCTAGTCTGCCCATCAGCCAGCCGGCGAGCGCCCCCGCGCCGTAGACGCCGAGCATGAAGAACGAGCCGTGCGCGAAGTTGACGATGCGCGTGACGCCGAAGATCAGCGACAAGCCGGCCGCCACCAGGAACAGCGACGAAGCTCCCGCCAGCCCGTTCAGCAGTTGGACCAGGAAAGCCGAAAAGCTCATTCAGCCGGCCGCCACTTCTTGGCTTCCGCCGCCGGCGGCAGGAACTTCGCGCCGTCGAGGTAGCGGTAGTCGACCATCGTGCCCTTGCCGCCTTCGTTCTTCGTCTTGCCGACGAAGGCGCCCATCGTCGACTGGTGGTCTTCGGCGCGGTAGGTGATCTTGCCGAACGGCGTCTCGTGCGTCAGCCCGCTGAAGGCGGCGATCAGCTTTTCGGTATCGGCGCTCTTCGCCTTCTTCAGCCCTTCGTAGATCGACTTGATCATCGTGTAGCCGACCACCGAGCCGAGCCGCGGGTAGTCACTGTATTTGCGGTGGTAGGCCAGGAAGAACGCCTTGTGCTCGGGCGTCTGGATGCCGTACCACGGGTAGCCGGTGACGACCCAGCCGTTCGGCGTCTCGTCCCGCAGCGGGTCCAGGTACTCGGGCTCGCCGGTCAGCAGGCTGACGACCTCGCGGCCCTGGAACAGGCCGCGCGTATTGCCTTCGCGGACGAACTTCGACAAGTCGGCGCCGAACAGCACGTTGAAGATCGCGTCCGGCTTCGCATCGGCCAGCGCCTGCACCACCGCGCCGGCGTCGACGCGCCCGAGCGGCGCGGCTTGTTCGACGACGAATTCGACATCCGGCTGCGCCGCCTTCAGCAACTGCTTGAAGGTGGCGATCGCCGTCTGCCCGTACTCGTAGTTGGGGTAGAGCACCGCCCAGCGCTTCTTCTTCATCGCCGCCGCTTCGGGCACCAGCATCGCCACCTGCATGTAGGTGGACGTGCGCAGGCGGAAGGTGTAGCGGTTGCCGTTCTGCCAGACGATCTTGTCAGTCAGCGGCTCGCCGGCCAGGAAGAAGATCTTCTTCTGCTTCGCGAAGTCGGTCAGCGCCAGGCCGATGTTGGACAGGAACGAACCCGACAGCACTTGCACCTTCTCGCGCGAGATCAACTCCTCGGCGGCGCGCACCGCATCACCCGGGTTGGCGTTGTCGTCGCGGGTGATCAGCTCCAGCTTGCTGCCGTTGACGCCGCCGGCTGCGTTGACCTCTTCGATCGCGAGTTCCATGCCCTTCTTGTAGGGCTCGAGGAAGGCCGGCTGCGCCTTGTAGCTGTTGACCTCGCCGATCTTGATCGTGCTCTGGGCGCCGGCGGCGAACGCGGCCGACAACAGGGTGGCGGCGAGAAGGCGTTTGAATGTCATGCGGATTCCTTGGTGGTGGTGTTCTCTCGGACGTCTTCTTCCGTCGTGTTCAACGCAGCCCGTCCTGGCCGACGATCTCGCTCAACTGCAGCCCGCCCACGCGCGGCAGCGGCCGCCCGCTGGCGCTGACGGCAACCGCGACGACGATCTCGTCCGGCCGCGGCGCGTCGGCGATGCGGGCTTCGATGGCGTCGAAGTGGCTGCGCACGAAAGCCGCATCCTTGTGGCCGAGCGGCACGTCGATCGCGGTGCCGAGGGTGCCGATCTTCTTTGCCGAAGGCACCAGCGCGGCGCCTTTTTCGACCGCCTTGCGCAGTGGCGCGCCGAGCTTGGGGTGGAGGATCGCCGCCGCGTGCTCCAGCTCGCCGGCTTCGCCGACGATCGCCGCCTTGCCGTAGCTTTGCGCCTGCCCCGGCGCAATGCCCAGCGCCTTCACGCATTCACTGCCGAGCAGGCCGCCGAGCTCTTCGCCGATCGCGATCAGCTCGTCGAGCTGTTCGACATAGCGCCCGGCGCAGGGGTTGGCGATGACGGCGATCGCCAGCGCGCGGCGCGCCGGCGGCTCGACCGCGCGGCCCATCTCCAAACGGATTTCCTCGACCTGGACCACCAGTTTTCGGATCTTCACGGGCATGTCGGTGACCTTTCTTCGATGATTCAACGCTGGCCGTCCCAGCGGGCGATTTCACTGGCCTTCAAACCACCGACGCGGGCGTGCACGCGGCCGCCGCTGCCCATCGCGAGGATGAAGACGATCTCGTCGGCGCGCGGCGCGCCGGGCACCCGCACTTCGATGGCATCGAAATGGCTGCGCACGTAACTGGCGTTGATGTGGGTCAGCGGCACGTCGAGCGTGGCGCCGGGCGGGCCGACCTTCTTCGTCGAAGGCACGATCGCGAGCGCGTTGCCGGGGGGGCCGCCCGGCGTGGAGTTGGTGGGGTCCGTGGAGTTTGGCGGATCGCTCTTCCAGCCGAGCAGTTCTCGCATCGCGTAGCCGCCCGGCACGTGCCACAGCGCGCCATGCTCGTGCTCGCCGGCAGCGCCGACGATCGCGCCTTTGCCGTAGCTTTCGATCTGCTCCGGCCGCATCTCCAACGCATCGAGCAGCCGGCGGGCAAGCGCCAACCCGACCGGTTCCAGCGCCTTCATCATCGGCAGGATGTCGGCCTCGTAGCGGCCGGCGAACGGGTTGCGCAGCACGCCGGCCACCGCGCCGCGGCGCACCGGAACGGCGGCGACCGGGCCGAACTCGTGGTGGATCGTCTCGATCTGGGTCAGGATGCGGCGGATTTCGATCATCTCATCGTTCATGTAGCAATTACTGAACCAACTGCCGAGGCGGATGCTCGTCGTCGAGCGTGACCGCGAAGCCCTGGCAGACCAGTGCCGCCGACCACAGCAGCCCGGCTGCACGCAGCTCGCGGGCGCGCCGGCGGCCAGCCGTCAACGCCCGCTGGATCAGCTCGGCGGGCAGCGGCGGCACCTCGACGGTAACCGGAATGTCGCCGAGGTCGGAGTCGTCCTTGACCGTTTTCGCCGGCCGCCGCACGATGCCCGGCGCCGCGACATCCACGGCGTTGGCGACGATCGTCGCTGCGGCATCGGCCTCGGCCGCGGTGCGCGCGAGAACCGTCACGCTGTCGGCGATGCCGAGCGAAAAACTGCGCCCGCGCCAGCCGCTGGTGGCGATGCCGCGCACCGGCAGGCTGGCGTGCACTTCGAAGTCGGCGTCGGTGCGCAACAGCCCCGCGGCGGTGCGCGCCGCCGGCCGCGTCGGGTCGGTCACCAGCCCGACCTTCAAGGCCTGGCCGGGCGCCAGGTGCAACGCGATATCGCCGCCGTTGTTGACCCAGGCGCGCTGCACGCCGTCGCGCCGGTAGCCGGCGATCAGCTCCTGCGCCACCGAACCGGCCACCGCCGCCATCGGCGTGATGTAGCCGGCGTGGAATGGGCGGCAGGCGGCCCACATGCGCTGCGCGACGATGCCGCGCAAGGGGCAGGGGCCGGCGATCGGCCGGCGCAAGGTCGGCAACTCGGCGACCAGTTCGTCGAGCACGGTGGTGAAGCGCTGCCAGGCGGCTTCGTGCGCAGCGGCCACGGCATTTGCATCGCCATCGGCGCCGATGACGATGTCGATCGGGCCGTGCTGGAAGTGCCAGCGGTCGCCGGGCAGGGGTTGGCGTTGGGCGCTCATGTCGAATCCTGCCTGCCTTATGCCAACGGCCAGGGATTGCCCGGCTCAGCCGCCAGCCACCGGCGCTGCGTCGGTGCGCCATCGGCGTGCCACGAGCCGCTGGCCAGCACTTCGGCGAGCGGCCGCACGTGGTCCATGTGGCCACCGAGCGCGCGGTAGTCGTCCAGACGCAGCGTGAACTCGATCGGCGCGACGATCGCCGGGGTCGGCACGCTGCCGAAGCTCTTCGCGGGCATCCGCGA
>Ga0307513_10009005_pt1 | contig 12665 bp, 14 predicted proteins | sample 15_EM_MG_FD_202174 | JGI IMG/M metagenome (GOLD analysis project Ga0307513, IMG submission 202174) | Populus trichocarpa ectomycorrhiza microbial communities from riparian zone in the Pacific Northwest, United States - 15_EM | ecosystem: Host-associated > Plants > Roots > Unclassified | place... | reverse complement strand
TCAACGAGCGCTTTGAACCAATTACGCCCGTCGACCAGACTCAAGTTATTGTGACAACTGGGTGCAGTGGTGTCATCGACCAATTATCCTGGGTCCTTGCCGACGAAGGAGAAGGTATCCTGATACAGAGGCCGCTTTACGGTGGTTTCATAAGCGGTATTTATCCATTCACTCTACCTCGAAATGCTCTCCATTACTAACACGCTTGACCGCCCCCAGATTTGGTTATGCGGTCTCGGTACGTCGAAAGTGTAGACGAGAACGCAAACCAATACTATTTTAGGGTAAAACCTGTTCTTGTGGGGTCCAATGGGGTGAACCCCTTTGGACCTGGGATTGTGACTCGATATGAAGAAACGCTTCTGAGAAGTGAGGCAGCGGGTGTCAAGATACGAGCCCTGCTCTTTTGCAAGTGAGAATTTCGAGCTTATCTTCACCCTCTAGTCGCTTACGTCTATACTATAGTCCTCACAATCCACTGGGGAAGTGCTATGTGAGTAACGACCTACCATCTCTTGGACTGCGTCTAAAGTACCGGTAGTCCCCAAGTACTATCAAGGACCTGCTTGCCTTTTGTCAGAAATATCAGATCCACTTCATCTCTGATGAGGTTTACGCTCTCTCCAAGTATGAAACAATCCACCCTGCTGCCGCACATGAATTCGTGTCAGTTCTTTCCATACCTCTAGATGGGCTGATCGACCCTCACTTGGTACATTTCACCTATGGCATGTCCAAAGACTTCTCTTGCAACGGTATGCGCTTGGGAGTTTTTGTGACTCAGCATAATCCCGGAGCATACGCGGCGGTGGCATCCTTGAGCCTTTTTGCTTGGCCATCGAGTCCGGCAATGGAACTGTGGACGAGAATACTCAACGATAGGGCCTGGTTGGACTCGTACCTAGAAGAGAACAGCAAACGACTCACTATGTATTGCAAGACGGCAGTCAAATGGCTGGAGAGGAATAACATCGACTACATCAAAGGAGGGTCAGGCCACCTTCTCTCTGATCATTTCCTGTGCTACAGGAGTTAATTGATTTGTCTTCCCAGGAATCACGGTTTCTTTATTTGGATCGATCTCCGCTTTGCTCTCCTCCCGGCAGGCCAAGGGATGTCAAATCTCGCGCGGGAGCGAGACTTAACGAAACGGATGCTTGATGGAGGTGTTTACCTGGCAACTGGGGAACACTTTTGTGGGGAGTGTTATGGTTGGTATAGGCTGACTTTCACGACAACTCTGTTGGAAAAGGGTTTAGCGAGACTGGAGAGAGTACTTTATGGGCCCTTTCCCCACCCTCAGACGAGCCAGTGCCCAACTCTAAACGAGACAGTGGAGGAAGGTGTCGCAAAGATGCGGATTGTTAATTGAGAAAACAGATCATCTCACGGACCAGACGAACAGGATATCGCTCGTCTAATGTCGGTGCTGGGAACGCTATGTAGCAACTACATAGGGGACTGTTGATACTCCGCATAATGAACAAGGCGTTACAAGCGGTCTTCCAGGAACTTGATAGGCTATTGGCACTCTCTAGGGTGAGTGGTCATTGAGCCATTTTCATGCCCTGCTCCGTTCCGCGAATATTCTATCCCCACGATGGCTCTGTCAAAGGACTGAACAGCATGACTACTCTATCTCATGGTCCCAGTCGCGACGATTCCAGAATGTAGGCGTTGAGTGCGCTAACAGTCGGCAGCAAATGTTGCTTGCTATACTACATTTCCCTTTGCGGTAGCCAAAGCTCCATGGGTACTGTCATCGCAATGTCGAGTAGTATGTCGTATCACTACAACCACATAAGGACACATGAGAATACAGGTCTGCTTTTATAATGTACTTCATCTGGGGCACAGCCCTCGACTAGAACGGTTCATGATCCGTTCCACTTCATGATAGAAGCTGCACCACCTTCTTATGAACAAGGCGCAGCGAGCAGCGAGATAGATAATAGGTAACAAAGAATGTATTTCAGGGAGCGAGTTTATGCAATACTAGTCCATGGTGGAGCAACGCCATGGTCGGCGCGGGAGGCCACACCATTCAGCCTCACTAAGTAGAGCATATTGAAGAGAACGTTGCGTCGGGTACAAAGGAATCATTGCTGCAAGGAAGATATCTGGAAGTCGTGGGTATTGTGAGGGGGAAGATTAAACGGGAGCGAGTGTTGAAACAGTCGCTTGCTCCGCCTTCCGGATATAGGTCCGGAATAAGGCTTGCACCCTCTCGTATGTTATAGGCTCTTCACCGTCGCCTTGGTCACGGACGAGACGCATAGCGGATCGGAAAAACTGGGCTGAGAGAGGATCAGGAAACAACAGTCTCTCAACCATGGTACGAGTGCGAGTAGTTCCAGCATTAATCAAGGCGCCGTGACAATTCGCGAGCTTCGAATATGAGTGGGCCCCCCAAAAGTCGTCAAGCTGCTCCTTGTAATCTGTATGGGTGCTTAAATCCGTGGCAGCCAATATGTTCCTTCTCTGTACCATCATAGCGTAGGTGATAACCCAGATCAGTGACTCGAAGTCGTGGCAAAGACTGTGCTGAAAAGTAAAGTCCTCCGGTCCGTGCTTCTTAGAAAGCCCGTGGGTTTCGAGAGCGTTGAGCAGATCCCCTGCCATAAAGAGAGCTGTCCCCTAAGTAGATGCCGATCAGAAAGAGCGCCATCAAAGTATCGTTAAAAGGCATAAAGGCATACCGTGCGCCACTCTCCATCCTTCAGCTTACTGATGATTGACTCGTGGTCGGTGGGATAGGCTGCTTTAATCGCTTCGTCACTGATCGAAGAGAGGTCAAGGTCGGCAATAAATCCAGCAGGTTTTGTGGGGTCCGTGCCGAGAAGGACGTTCCCGATGCTGACGTCCCTGTGGTCAATGCCACGCTCATGCAGAGCCATGATGCCTAGGAAAGAGTCAGAACCTGTGGGTGCCCTACAGGCGAAGGAATAGGCGTGTACCTTCTGCAGCGCATTCCCCAGCGTTCAGTAGCTCCACAAGCGATGTATACGATACCATACTCCGGCCTTGAGTCGCCAGAACAACGCGATGAAGAACCGGATTGTGGGGATTCAGCTCCGCATCAATGACAAACCTCCGGTGAGTGGAGATGTGCATTGCGATTCTCTGTCTTTCCTCGAGCTTTGAGCATGAAGGGGACTCGGTACGCTGGTGCTCTTGTTCAACCGTCACGTCCCCACCGTCTATGAACTCTGCAACACAGCGAAGTGTAAAGTGGTAGTTGCCGGTTTGGAGCTTGTTGATGATCGAGTAGAGCGTGGACTCTGGAAGTCTCCCGGAGGCCCTCCATGCATTCTTCAAAATAAGACACTCAGCAGGCGTCGGTTTCGGGCTGTCGTCCACGGTGGCTCCAAATACCCACGTCCCACGACCCTGTAGCGTCGTCGACTGCCAAATCGGAAATCCGTATGTATGGTATATGTTATCCCCAACCTCGACTTTGAAGCGAGGATAACGCGCAACAGAGCCGAGATAGTCGAGCGGCGTGACGGTCGGATCGAGTCCCAGCTCGTAGGCATTCATGTCGCAAGTAGCGCGACGGATAATACAGACAAAAGTCATAAAGTCGTCCTCATCCTTGAGGTCGTAGTCCTGCGACACTACTCCCCCCGCACGGTCGAAGAGACAGGCGTTGAATATAGTGCCACACAAGGTAATGTGGAGGGAATAACGCATAAACGGTCGAGTAGCAAGGTGGAGCCGGGCGATGTCTGCGATTTGACGAAGGATCGCTTTGACTCTCGGCGGACTTTCAGCACTTTTGAGTGCACCTTCATTGTTCTCGCCTGGCGTCTTCGTGACCTATCCATAGGCATGCTTTCAGTACTGAGGGACTCTAAGAAAGAGAAGACATACGACTTCTTGAGGGTTTGGTTTCTTGTTTGCATCGACCTTCACCTCCATATAAAGGCAGCTGTGGCGTCCATATGGGTGAGGCAGAGCGTCTTCACCAATAGGGACGTCAATGAGAGTAAGGTCCGGACGACGGTCGTCAATCATATTCAGCGCGCTAGTCGAAGCTGTAGCTCGAGCCATCCTTTTGGCGGCCTTGAAGTGAAATGCGTTGCCAGACCTTGTGGTTGACTTCCTCTTCATCCCACTATACACACCCTCGTTTTCGCCGTATTCGTCCTCGTTGCTATCGTCGCTGTCGCTGGCCTCTGCATCCTCGTCGATTTCTCCAGGGAGGTAGACCTCCGGATCCGTTCGGATGCTTTGACTGTGGGTATCCACCCATGTTCGGTGGATATGGCGTGCGTAGTCGTTCTTCAACAGCGGGGCGTCTTGATGGTTGTAGGTCGATATGTGCTCAAAAAGCGTAAGCTAAAGGACTGAGATCAGCACCTCCACGGAAAGTCAGCATTCGATGACGAACCAGAGATTTATACTTTTTCGTTTCAGCGAGTTTGCTGCTGAGGACTGAGCTTCGCGCGGTCTTCAAACTCTTTTCAATATTCATCTCAGCAAGGATGTCCACTATGGTTTGGTGGTCCACCTTCGACGGCTTGAAGATCGCTTCAACGATCGCTTCATTGGCGAAGACGATGTTGCCGGTGAGTGACTCCTGAAGGGCACGCTGCGTGCACCCTACAGCCTGGGAGCTAGGTGCGAACGTTGCCGCGAGTTTGTTCGGCGTTATCGTGTGTTTGGTGCGAGCGAAGCGACGAATAGGGGTTGTTGGGTTCGGAGGTGGAGGAGGGTTTGGATCCATAATCAGTACAGTAATCAAACGAGTGGGCGAAGGCAAAACGAACGAAAAGGCCTCGCCATAAGTACGTTTTGGCATAATAACTGTTTGCTCGTGTTTGCCACAAGCCAGACTGTCGGACAGGGCACTTTTCTTTGTGTTTCGTAAAGGTAGAAACACGAGGCAACAATCTGATTTGGTTTGTGGCAGGGTTTGGGACGAGGGGGAAAGGGTTAGGGACCAACTCGGACAATCCTTTGATTGTGAACACGGTCCGCGGACCGTGTCTTTCCTAGAATAGGAACAACGGCACTACAGTACTGCATCTGCGCCTGCCTATTAATAGAAGAACATTCACGGACAAATTTATCGGAGCCACCGGAACCACTGACATGCAAGCAATTACGTACGGGTGATTCCTGCCGTAGAATGGGTATGAATTAAATGGTAACTCGTGTTGACAGTATGGCCCTGCAGGAGCTTTCCAAGTCCGCCGAATACTGGTATCGCTTAGGTCGAGTGAAATGCACACAGCGAAGCCATATTTCACCACGACGCATACACGTGCTCTTGCCATACTGCTACCGGCTCCTTCCTCTACCGCCGGCTGCGCAGATTGTTTGTGACCACCTCATGCGGGTCTGGCCTTGTCATCGTTTACAGCACAAATTAGAGGGGCCATTTCCTTATCGCTAGTTCGGTCGGCTAGGCACACCAGATGCAAACCTCCAATGCAAGCGTGAAGGAAAGCGTCACAAATACAGAAGTGCCATCAGGACATGTTATTAACTGCCCTGGTTGGTATATCATCTGGATTTTACACCAAATCCTCAGATACGTTCTCAGCCTTGCCGAATCGATGACAGAGCGCGGCTACGAAGCCTTTTTGAGAATGACTACTCGAGTACCAGTTATGACCTCTCGCCTGCAGCACAACTCCGAGTCCCAAGGTTGGGAACCCTACTATTGATATTATATAATACTACTAGCATTTTCAATGCCCTGAGAGAGGCTGGATATAATTAAGAGTATTTTATTGTCATTGGTTAAGGGGTGTGAGGTCTTGTTGTGGCATGTGGGCGTGTCTGCGAGAGTAGGTCGTTTTGAGACTCACAAAGAGAGCCACCCTTACCCTGAGAACCACACGGGTGCAGTCACAACACTTGAATTTACTTTACATCGAAACCAGGGTTGAGTCCCGACTATCTCGTGTCCAACCAAAGGTTCGTTGTTCCTCCGGGTATACTGCCCAAATAGCCTAAAATTTCGAACGTAACAGTGTCTTATATCCGTGGTTGCCACTCTCCCGTTTGAGCTCTGGCATCGAAGCTTGCGATTGGCCGTCTATACACCACATTATCTCGAGGATGCCCAACAAAATTCTCCCCTTGTTGAAGGAAAGTAACTGGTGCGACGAATTCCATGATTACTGAGACGAAGGCCACCCTGTCACCCGTCTACAAAAACCTTCCGTGCCCTGGCCACTGGACTGGAAAACCAACACCTCATTTTTCACAAGCTCTCTGATCTACAGGCTCTTTTTCACTCAATCAACACCAACCAGGGCATCCACGCCGGTCTACAGAACAACACGCGCCCCATGTCTGTACTTTTTTCCCTCTGTCGAGACAAGGCGGCGTACGAGGTCAAACTAGGGCGTCTCATGACCGTCCCCCTCCTCACTCTAGACCTCACCGTGATCGAGTTCTGCGAATCCAGCGCACGCGAATGGCGCAACGCCGAACGCGGAAACCGGCCTCGTACACATCGACGTGGCGGGCCCAATACTTGTAAAGTTGGCGGGAGGGAAGGAATCTGTCAGCATCTTCGTGGGCCAGTACAGCAGGCCGTTTATACGAGGCCACTGCGTCGCAAGTCGAAGGATGCGCGCAATCTGCGAGGGCATTAAGCTCAGTATAACGGTACCATAACATCCGGCATTCAGCGGGGTCGCCCAACGCGGCCATCGTAGCACACGTGATGCTCCATGAATCTGGTCCGCCTAAATACCTCTGGGCCGAAGCATTCAGTACGGCGACATACGTCTTCAACGGAGCGCCAACGAAAGCGTTGGGAGGACACTCACCATATACAGTGGCCGCAAGGTCAAAGCCAGCCGTCGCCCATCTGCGCGCATTCGGCGCGTCTTGCGCCGTTGTTGGACTTATGGAGCGGTTGAGGAAACCTGCACTAGGTCGCGCTACTTGTGGCCCCCCTCTCCACTCTCGCCAGGTTCTGTCTATCGGAATTTCTCAATCTGTGGGCACACGCGATGTCGAGTAATACGTCGTGTTTGTTGAGATCCACTACAAACACGTAGGGATACAAGCCTGCTTATATGCTGTACTCCATCTGGAGCACAGCCCTCGACGAGAACGAGTGCCGAGTGTTCGTGATCCGTTCCAATTCCTAATGGTTTCTTTTTTCCAATTTTTTTTGGGTGGGAAAGGGAGGAAATGCGTCATGCACCGTAACGCCTTTCGGCGCCGTGTGTGGGACTCCAGTGCGGTTAGCCGTTGGGCCTTAATTGCCCGTTGGACTTTCTACCGCCTGACCTACCCACTGAAACCCCCCCACGCCGGTCTTGCCGGCCACATCCCGTCAAGTGAGAGTCATTATCGGGCCTGTTTTGCGGTTGAAATCGGTGGGTCTTCCTTCGGCCCATGTGGCTTTGATTGCCCGTCGCTGTAATTCTTTCTTTTTCCTTCCAGGAAACGCGTTGCGTTCCAGCTCTTTCTGATTTGGTCTTGAATGAGTTCTTTAAAGGTCTCTGCTGTCTCTGTTGTTGATGTATTCTGGTCTAGAATGGCGCTTCTATTTCTCGATTTCCAAACTGCCAAACTGCCATCGATATCAGGATTCTTAGTCTGTCGGAGTCTTTGCATAGATCAATTTCGAATTTTAGGGCAGGTGCGCCCCTGATGAGGTCTAGTGTTATCTCGGGCCATTCGCGATCTGGATTTTTGCCATATTTTCTTGGCAGCTTCCCATGTTATCGATTGGCCGTTACTTTCGCATTCTATCCATAAGTGTTGTTCGCTTTCTAAAATCTCCGTGTTATTTTTCTTTCTGCATGCAGAACAATTGGCTCTCTGTAGCGTGTTGGGGTTGTTGAGGCAGGGCGACCATCCATGTAGAGCCAGGCGGGGGCCGGGTACATGGGGAACGGGGTGGTAAGGAATCTAGTAGAGCTTAGGGGGGGTTCCTGAGGGTGCTAGAGAGGTAATGGGGGGAAGAGACATTAATGGCAATGTCAAATGAGGACCATAAGGGTCTACAGATGACAGGTTATATATGTACACAAGGGGAAGCTAATAGAACACCATGGAACAATGGTGATGTCAGGGAAGGATGCACGTACTAGTAAAAGGACAATCTGGAAAGCCATGCCATACATGAGCATAAGAGGGGCAGTTAGGGGGAGGTGTGACAGGGGTAGAAGGGAGGTTCTAGAATGTGCTAGATGGGATGGGAACCATGTCAGGCTATGACAGAGGGCATAAAGGGAGCACAGGGGGGGGAATTGGAGTGGCAATCACTGGAAAGGTGAGGTTTGAGTTTTGGGTGTATTATTGGTGGTGGTGGTGGTGTTGGTATTGTATAGTGTTCCAATACTCCCTTCCAAAGATGTGGTGTCTCAACACATCATCACTAAAAATGGAATCTTTCAGGTAGAACACTTGCAGGATGGGGCTTCTTGGGTAGTTGGAGGGATGTGCCCAGGTCGTTGGGGCTTGGATAAGCCATTGGAGACAATATTGAAGAATTTACTGTCTTTTCAGGTCATTGGATGGGCTAGTTTTTGGGTCATTTCAGACAGAGGTGGGGGGGAACTAGTTTACAGTCTTTTTGGACTGGGGTTGGGCTAGTTTATATATGTCTTTCTGGACAATGGAACTAGTTTTATGTCATCTCAGACTGGGCAGTGTAAGGGGTCCTACAGGGTTGGTTGGTGGGTTCAGTGCAGAGCCAGGGGTCTGGTTGCAGGGTAGTTCATCAATTTAAGATGCCTTGCAGAGCTGGTGGAAGGCCAGGTGATAAGGAAGGGATTGGTTGGGTAGGAGGCTGTAGGGGCAATGGAATGCAGGGCGCATTGGACAGTTCAATTAAGAACTCCAGGGTCTATGGGGACTGCAGGGTCACTTCTGAGTGAGGAAGTGGGAGGATTGGACAGTTTCTGGGTCGTGTCAAGGACAGTGTCATAGTTTTATGTCATTACAGACATGGGGGATCTAGTTTTCTGTCATCTTGGATGGGATAGGCTAGTTTTATGTCATTTCGGACATGGAGGGAGCTAGTTTTATATCATTTCGGACTAGAGGGGTCATCTTCCTTGAATGTAGGACAATGGAGGGGCTCACAGGGTTGGTTTAGGGAGTTACAATGTAGGCTGGGAGTACAGTTACAAGGTGATCATCAATTTAAGATGCCAACAGAGCTGGGGGAAGCCAGGTGATGGGATGTATGGGTGGTTTGGAAGGCTGTGAGGGAGTTGAGAGAATCAAAATCCTTATTGGTCTACACATGTAAGTGCTTGCAGAGTCTAAGGGGATTTGTAGGGCAACTTCCAGGTTGCAGAAGCAGGAGTTGGTAGTTTATATGGTCATTACGGACCAAATGCAGTAGTTTTATGTCATTCCAGATGCAGAGGATCGAAATACAGTGTATAAACCACATCCACAGTTTTGGGTCATGTGAGGGACTTAACAACAGTTTTATGACATGCCAAGGTTGGGAGGTGAATGGAAAAAGGGGGGCAGTCTCCATTGGGGAGACAGGAGGGCTAGTTTATATGGTCATTACAGACCAAATGTGGTAGTTTTATGTCATTCCGGATGTGGAGGATCGAAATACAGTGTATAAACTGCATCCACAGTTTTCAGGTCATGTGAGGGACTTAACGACAGTTTTATGACATGCCAAGGTTGGGAGGTGAATGGAAAAAGGGGGGCAATCTCCATTGGGGAGACAGGAGGGCTAGTTTATATGGTCATTACAGACCAAATGTGGTAGTTTTATGTCATTCCAGACATGGAGGATCAAAATACAGTGTATAAACCACATCCACAGTTTCAGGTCATTGTGACAACCTTGGCTCATACCTCACTCTTTCCTCAATTCCTCTAAGTCCTCTCTTTGTCCTCCAGCCCCTGAGGCTGTTGAACCCCAGCCCTCAAGGCTGGGCCCCTCCAGGCTCTGAGCCTGACAACCCTCAGTTGTCACATGGGATGACCTCACCACTCATTACTCAGCTGCTTGCCAGCAGCTTACCAACTTGCTTACCATACTGAGATGTCACCCACAATGTCATACCCTTAGTAATACCCTTAGTCATGGTCTTACTCACCCTCTGACATCACACCCCCATGACTGTCTTACTCATCACTTACTTCATACTCTTAGTAAGACTGTACCTTCTTGCTGACTCAGAGAGCAGCCCCATGTACATATAAGCTTCCAGAGTTCGGACCCTAGCAGCTCCTCACTCTGCCAATATTACCCCTTTCATCTTATCTCCACAGAACCTGCCAGAACAGCACCTACCTGCTGCTGTGTGATAGTGACTTATACTGAAGTCCTCACAGTCATGTGAGGGACTTAACAACAGTTTTATGACATGCCAAGGTCAGGAGGTGAATAGAAAAAGGGGGGCAATCTCCATTGGGAAGACAGGAGGGCTAGTTTAATGTCTTTCCGGACAGGGAGGAACTAGTTTAATGTTGTCTTGGACAGGAAGAGATGGCCAATCATGTTGGGCCAACTTGATGAAGAGTTCCCAGGGTCCAGAGAGGAGAGGTCAGCAGATAGCCATGCTTAGGGTGAGATGGGGCATGGCAGTTTCAAGGCATGCTGAGGCCAGGTGTTGGGGTGTGGGGCAGAGACTTCCCAATAAGGGTTGCAGCAGTTTTTCTCATCTTGCTGAGGACAGGACTAGTCCTATGTCATCGTGGACAGGGGGGGTGCTAATTTACAGTCATCCCAGACTAGGTGACCAGGAGGGGGGGTGTCAGGGACTCCTTGTTTAGAACTCAGACATTCACTGAGGGGCGGCAGTTTATAACATCATGCTGGGGATAGGAACTGGTTGGGGGGGGGTTAATCCACATCATGCAATCAGTGGCCACAGTTTCTTGTCATGTGGAGGACATCACCTGGCAGTTTTACAGCCATGCTGAGGGCAGTTTGGTGAATGGTAAACAGGGGCATCACAGCAAGGGGATCAATTAAGAATTCTTGTGCACCTGTGGAGAGCGTGTTCTGGCAGTTTTATGTCTTACTGAGGATAGGCCAGCAGTTTATTGATGTGCTAAGGTCAGGAGTGGCATTTTTATGACATGCTAAGGTTGGGAACAACAGTTTTCAGTCATGATGGACCAGGGAGGATCAGGGACCATATTGGACAAATCAGTTAAGAGCTTCAGGGTCTGCAGAGGCCAATATTGGGATCTGCAAGGATGTGCAGAGGAGGGGCTTGGTAGTTTACTGTCATTCTGGACAGGAGGGTCTTAGTTTACAGTCATTTCAGACCAGGGAGACTAGTTTAATGTCATCTCAGACAGGAGGGAACTAGTTTTCTGTCATTTCAGACAAGAAGAGGGTCCTAGTCACATTAGAGCAACTCAATGAAGGGCTCTCAGGGATCTGGAACTGGAATGGCATGCAGTTTTATAACTTGCAGGTTGGATGGTGGCAGTTTTGTGAGTACAGGGCACATTGGGTGACTCAGTTAAGAGCTTCAGGGTCTGCAGGATCTGTAGGGTGACTTCCATGCAAGAAGCAGGAGAGGGAACTAGTTTATATGGTCATTGTGGACCAGATGTGGTAGTTTTATGTCATTCTGGATGTGTGGGGGCCCTAGTTTAATGTCTTTTCAGACAGGTGACTAGTTTAATGTCATCTCGGACAGGAGGGGAACTTAGTTTATAAGAGTCTTTTTGGACTGACAGACTAGTTTTATGTCATTTCAGACATGAAGGCTAGTTTATTGTCATTTCAGACAGGGAGGAACTAGTTTAATGTCATTTCAGACATGAACTGGAGACCACCATAAAGGGCACAGCAGGGTCAGGATCCACAAGAGTGCACGGAGGGGAGTGGCAGTTTCATGTCTTGCTTAGGACATGGGGGGAAGGGGACCTTATACTTGGGATGATGACTTATGCACTTGGCTCACTGCACACCACTGCCTGCCTACTGTCCTTGCTCCACTGTGTAACCTCATACTACCAAGGGGATAAACCCAAGGGATTGTAGGTGTAGCTGACTGTGGGGGACTGGCTGCAGGGGGCTCAGTGTATGGGAGAAGCTGCGGTCCTTAATAATTGTGAGCTATTCGGCTAGGGCAGGGGGAATCAGGATGTCATGACAACTTATTGTGGCAAGGTTATCACAATTATTACTTGCACTGAGGATGAATGTGATGGAACAACCAAACCTGGATCACCAATTACATATGGTTGCTTTAGGGCTACCAGTGTCAAATTAGATGCCTGGTGGGGGGTGACCGGCCGAAAATGAAAGTCGAAAATGGTAAATGGCAGGAATGGTCTGACTCAGGTGCCATAGTACATATTCAAGGTAGCATGCCCATTCCCAATCACTTGTGACCTCACCCCAGCCTCTTGATTCCTCCTGTGACAACCTTGGCTCATGCCTCACTCTTTCCTCAATTCCTCTAAGTCCTCTCTTTGTCCTCCAGCCCTTGAGGCTGGGCCCCTCCAGGCTCTGAGCCTGACAACCCTCGGTCGTCACATGGGATGACCTCACCACTCATTACTCAGCTGCTTGCCAGCAGCTTACCAACTTGCTTACCATACCATGATGTCACCCACAATGTCATACCCTTAGTAATCCCCTTAGTCATGGTCTTACTCACCCTCTGACATCACACCCCCATGACCATCTTACTCATCACTTACTTCATACTCTTAGTAAGACTGTACCTTCTTGCTGACTCAGG
>Ga0307513_10009004_pt1 | contig 12665 bp, 10 predicted proteins | sample 15_EM_MG_FD_202174 | JGI IMG/M metagenome (GOLD analysis project Ga0307513, IMG submission 202174) | Populus trichocarpa ectomycorrhiza microbial communities from riparian zone in the Pacific Northwest, United States - 15_EM | ecosystem: Host-associated > Plants > Roots > Unclassified | place... | reverse complement strand
GCAGCTGGCGCGCCGAGGCCTCGGCGTCGATCGCGCAGCCGTCGGTCGACGGCAGCAGCGACCACCGGCCGGCCGCCGTGGGCAACGAGCGCAGCGCATGGCCGGGGCGCTCGCGGTCGCGGGTGCGCGCCTTGCGCAGCGCGTCCTGCCACTTGCGGACCGGCGTGGTCGCGCCGGCCGTCGCCGTGATCCGATCGAAGTGGCTCTTGACCTCACCGCGCCGCCGCGAGACCAGCACGCGCAGGCTGGCGAAGCCGTCGGCGGTCGCGAGCCCGGCGCCGACCAGCTCCCACAGCGCGTCCTCGATCTCGTCGGGCGGCAGGTCGATCTTGTCGACCATGTCCGAGAGGAACGACGCGCCGGCGCTGGCGAGGTGGTCGCGCACGCGGGTCGCCTGCGGTCCGAGGCTGGCGGGCTCGGTCGTCTGGCCGACCGCCGCGGCGGCGCGGAGCCACGAGGCATCGCGCCGCAGGATCAGCGCGAGCGGCGCCGAGCGCGACGGCGCGGAGCGCGTGCTGCGCGGCGGCGGCTCGCTGCGCACCGGCTCGGCCGCCGCCGGCGCCGGGGTGCCGCGCGCGGCGCGCCGGTCGGCGTGGAGCAGCGCGAACGTCTCGAGCGCGAACTGCTCGCGGGCGTCGAAGGCCGGGGCCTGCCCCCCGCCGGCGGTTCCATCGAGCCCCGTCGCGTGCGGCTCGGAGCCGTCGGCGAGCTCGATCGGATCGACGACGCCGGTGTCGCCACCGTCCGTCGCGCCATCGCCGCTCGCAGGGCCGGTGGCGTCGTGCGCGAGGGTGCCGTCGGCAGGCCGCGCCGGCTTGCGGTCGCCGGACGCGTCGGCCGAAGCCGGCCTCGGCGCGCGGTTGCGGGCGCGATCGAGCGCCGCGGCGAGCTTCGAGCTCTTGCTCGGCGCCGGCGCGCGGTCGGGCTCGTCGCCGCCGCGCCGGAGCATGGCGCTCATCGTGACCAGCGGGACGATGATCGCCGCGTCCTGGCGCGAGCACTTGCCGGCGAGCGCGGCGCGCGCCGCGGCGGCGATCTCCTCGCGGCTCGCGCCGGCGAGCCGGGCGGCCTCGGCGCCGGCCTCGGCGAGGTTGTAGGGCACGCCGTGCTTGTCGATGGAGCTGCCTCGGCCGTCGACCACCGAGGTCGCGCGCGGGGCGGGCGGCGGCGGCGGTTCGTCGAGCAGCTCGGGCTCGGCCTCGACGGCGGCGCGCCGCGGGCTGAGCCGGCACCAGACAACCTGGCCGGCGAGACAGAGCTGATCGAGCCAGCCCTGATCGTAGCCGTGCAGGCGCGCCGGCAGGACCTCGCGCTCCCACGCGCCGGCCGCGGTCTCGAAGCCCTGGAGCTGCTCGACGATGCGCGCGAGGCCGTCGGCGCCGATCAGCTGGGTGTGCCGGGCGACGCGCTGCCAGCGCAGGATGAAGCGCATCAGCGCCGCGGCGCTGACCGGCTCGATCTCCTTGCGCAGCCGGGCGAGCGTGAGGCGATGGATCCGCGCCAGCACGCGGCGGTTGCACCACTCCAGCTCCGTCAACAGGTCGCTGTCGTCGGTCGCGGCGATGGCCTCGCGCACGGTCGCGCCGCCGCGCCGGGCCGCGGGCGCCGCCGCGGTGAACGACCCGCGCAGGATCGCGCCGTCGGCCTCGAGCGCGAGCAGCGCGCCCAGCACGTCGGGGAGCGGGAGGCCGAGTTCGCCGGCGAGCGCGCGCGCGCTGACCGGGCCGCGCTGATCGAGGTGCGCGCCGACCGTCCGCAGCACCGCGGTCTCGCGCTCGGGGGTCGTCGACCACGACGGCGTGGCGATCATCGGCACGCACTCGACGGCCTCGCCGAGCATCGCGCGCGCGGCGCCGAGCCGCTCGGTGGCGACCCATGCCGCGTGGACCGGCGCGTCGTCACCCGCGCCGGCACCGACCCAGCGCACGCGGCACGCGCGGCCGCTCGCGGTCAGCGCGCCGAACCAGTCGCGCGCGCCGGGGGCGAGGCGCTCGCCGAGCGGCTCGGGCACGAGCCACAGGCCGAGCAGCGCGTCGTGCAGCTCGTCGGCGTCGCGCACCGTGGGCGCGACCTCCTCGCTGGCCAGCGCGATCGCCGCGTCGTCGAGCGTGCCCACGGCTTCGTCGCCCGCGGCGCTCGCGGGCAGGCCGCGCCGCAGCTGCACCGCGCGGGTCCGGCGCTCCTCGAGCGGCGCGTCGTCGAGGTAGGCGTACGGATTGGCGTTGATCAGCTCGTGCGACAGCGGGCTCGGCTCCACGGTGTCGCGCGCGATCACCTGGATCTCGCCGCGCTCGAGCCGCTCGATCATGTCGCGCAGCCCGGCGAGATCCATCGCCTCGACCAGGCAGTCGCGGATGGTCTCGAACACCAGCGGATGATCCGGAATCTCGCGATCGCCGACGATGTTCTCGCCGCACGCCTGCGCCGCCGGGAACACGACCGACAGCGTGTCGGCCGCGCGCATCTTGATCAGGTGAGGCGCGATGCGCTTGCCGTTGCGCCGGCGCAGCACGGTCAGCGAGCGCGTGACGTTCCAGCGCCAGCGGATCTCGAACATCGGGCGATCGAGCAGCGCCTGGACCAGCGTCTCCTCGGCCTGGTGCGACGGCACGAAGCCGAACACGGTGTCGAGCGGGAAGCTGTGGGGCTGGCCGAGCGAGATCACGATGCCGTCGTCGGTCGCCGCCGCCTGGAGCTCGAAGTCGAACGTGCGGCAGAACTTCTTGCGCAGCACGAGCCCCCAGGCGCGGTTGATCCGGCCGCCGAGCGGCGCGTGCAGCACGAGCTGCATCCCGCCGCCCTCGTCGAAGAACCGCTCGGCGATCAGCAGATCCTTGCGCGGCAGCGCGCCCAGCGCGGCGCGGCCGGCGGCGAGGTACGCGACCAGCTGCTGGGCGGCGCGCAGCGCCATGCTGGTCTCGAGCGCGAGCCACGCGGCGATCGCGTCGGGGTCCTCGGCGGCGGCGAGCTTGCCGTCGATCGCGCCGCGCAGATCGCTGACCTCGTCGGACAGCTCGCGGGTCCGGGCCGGCGCCTCGCCGAACCAGAACGGGATGGTCGGCGGCTGACCCTTGGCGTCCTCGACCAGGACCTTGCCGGCCTCGACGCGGCGGATCCGCCACGCCGTGTTGCCGAGCTGGAAGATGTCGCCGGCCGAGCTCTCGATCGCGAAGTCCTCGTCGATCTCGCCGACCTTGGTCTCCTCGGGCCACTGCACGACGGCGTAGTTGTTGTTGTCGGGGATCGCGCCGCCCGACAGGATCGCGGCGAGCCGGGCGCCGCGCCGGCCGCGCAGCATGCCGGCGACGCGATCGCGGTGGATGTGCGCGCCGGTCCGGCCGCGGCGATCCGACACGCCCTCGGACAGCATCACCAGGATCTGCTCGAGCTTGTCGTCGGCGAGCGCGGCGTACGGCGCGGCGCCGCGCACCATCGCGCACAGCTCGGCCTCGGGGATATCCTCGGCGGCGGTCGCCGCGACGATCTGCTGCGCGAGGATGTCGAGCGGTGCGTCGCGCAGCGCGATGGTGTCGAGGTTGCCGCGCCGGATGCCGCGGATCAGCGCGGCGCACTCGACCAGCTGATCGCGGGTCAGCGCGAACATCCGGCCCTTGGGCGTGCCGCGCAGGTGGTGACCCGAGCGGCCGACGCGCTGGAGCAGCGTCGCCATCGAGCGCGGCGAGCCGAGCTGGACCACGAGGTCGACCGTGCCGACGTCGATGCCGAGCTCGAGCGAGGCGGTCGCGACCGCGCACTTGACCAGGCCGTGCTTGAGCTTCTGCTCGGCGCCGAGCCGCAGCGCGCGCGACATCGAGCCGTGATGCGCGACGACGTGCTCCTCGCCGAGCCGCTGCTCGAGGGCGGCGGCGGCGCGCTCGACCAGCCGGCGCGTGTTGACGAACACGATCGTCGAGCGGTGCTGGGTCACCAGCTCGGCGATCCGATCGTAGATCCGGCCGAACTGCTCGTTCGACGCGATCGCGCCGAGCTCGTCGTCGGTGATCTCGATCGCCAGGTCGCTCTCGCGGCGGTGACCGGCGTCGACGATGTGCGGCATCGCGCGCCGCGTGCCGACGAGCAGGCGCGCGATCGTCGCGATCGGCCGCTGGGTCGCCGACAGCCCGACCCGCACCGTCACGCGGCCGGTCGCCTGCATCACCAGGCGGTCGAGCCGCTCGAGCGACAGCGCGAGGTGCGCGCCGCGCTTGTCGCCGGCGATCGCGTGGATCTCGTCGATGATCACGGTGCGGACCTGGCCGAGCGCGGCGCGGCCCTTCTCGGTGGTGAGCAGGATGTAGAGCGACTCCGGCGTGGTCACCAGGATGTGCGCCGGGCGCTTCGCGAGCCGGGCGCGCTCGCTGACCGGGGTGTCGCCGGTGCGCACCGCGACGCGGATCTCGGGCAGCTTGGTGCCGCGCACCGCCGCGTAGGCGGTGAGCTCGGCCAGCGGCCCTTCGAGGTTGCGCTGGATGTCGTTCGACAGCGCCTTGAGCGGCGAGATGTAGAGGATCGCGGTGTGGTCGCCGAGCGGCCGCTCGAGCCCGCGCGTCACCAGCTCGTCCATGCACGACAGGAACGCCGCCAGCGTCTTGCCCGAGCCGGTCGGCGCGGCGATCAGGACGTCTTCGCGCGCGCCGATCCGCGGCCAGCCCTCGCGCTGCGGCTCGGTGGGTTCACCGAACCGCTCGCGGAACCAGCCCGCGACGAGCGGATGGAACGCGTCGAGGACGTCGACCACGGTTGGCTAGCCTACCGCAACCGATCGCGCGCGCCTACCGCGAGATCTCCCCTCGAGCTTGTCGGCTTGCAATCGCGCGCGAGGCGTGATTAACGCCGCATGCGGCCGTAGTGGTAGGCGATCTGCTCGTCGCCGTAGCGGAACGCTTGCAGCGTGCAGGCGGTGCGCACGGCCAGCCAGTCGGCCGGATCGCGGGTGTGCTGCGCGCGCGCGAAGGCGTCGGTGCACGCGGCGGCGCACTGGCACGGCTGCGCGATCGGCCGGGGCACCGGCGGATCGCCGTCGATGGAACCGCGCCCCCATCCGGGGGCGCTGACGGCCAGGGGCGTGCCCTGGCCGTCGAGTACCACGACGGCGCGCAGCGCGAACCACGGGCCGTAGACCGGATGGATGACGAGCTGGCTGGGCGCCACGGCGCCGAGGCCGGTCAGCGCGGCGAGGCGCTGCAGCGGCAGGAACGCGCCGTCGTACGCGCGGTGGCCGTAGTAGATCCGCGTGCCGGTCGCGAATCCGGACGCGATGACGCGCTCGGTGAAGCGATCGAACGGATCGGGGTCATCGCCGACCGCGGGATCGCGGCGCGCGGCCTGGAACGCGGGCCATACTGCCCGGGTGTTGCCGACCAGCACGCCGAGGCGCGCGCCCGCGAGGATGCCGAGGCCGGGCTCGCGCGCCGCAGCGCCGGGATCGAACGGGTGCGCGAGATCGAAGCCGGCCGCGGCGAGGGTGGCGAGCGCGTCCACGCCGCGACCATGGCACACTCGCGCGGTGACCGCGCGGCTGCATCACGAACGCATCGCTCGCAGCGACGCCGCGCCCACGCGCTGGCTGGCGCTGACCCACGGCTTCTTCGGCGCCGGCAGCAACTGGCGCAGCATCGCGCGCAAGCTGACCGATCGGCGGCCGGAGTGGGGCGTGATCCTCGTCGATCTGCGGCAGCACGGCCGCTCGGAGCGCGGCGAGCCGCCGCACACGATCGCGGCGTGCGCGGGCGACCTGCAGGCGCTGGTCGCCGAGCTCGGCGAGGTCCATGCGATCGCTGGCCACAGCTTCGGCGGCAAGGTCGCGCTCGCGACCCGACCTCTTGTCGATCGATCCGGGGGCGCTGACGGCCGGGGGCGTGCGTCGAGACAACGGTCGGCCAGATCTGGGTGCTCGACGCCAGCCCGAGCCGGCGCCCGGACGCCGGCGACACCAGCAACACCGTCGTGCGCGTGCTCGCGTTCATGGAGCGCTCGCCGCGCAGCTGGGCGCAGCGCGAGGACTTCGTGCAGGCGGTGGTCGGCGACGGCCACGACGTCGGCCTCGCGCGCTGGCTGGCGATGAACCTGGTGCCGGATCCGGCGGGCGGCTTCGTGCTCCGGCTCGATCTGGTCGCGCTGCGCGAGATGCTCGCGAGCTACTTCGCGACCGACCTGTGGGACGTGCTCGAGGCGCCGGGCGGCGACGTCGAGATGGTCGTCGCGACCCGCGCGCGCACGCTGAGCGCCGCGGATCGCGGCAGGCTCGCCGCCGCGCCGGCGCACGTCCACGTCCACGAGGTCGACACCGGACACTGGCTCCACATGGACGCGCCGGCGCTCGTCGTCGAGCTGTTCGCGGCGCACCTGCCATGATGCAACCGGGCGCCGCGGCGCGTGTCGGGTGCGGGTGGTCGTGCGCGCGCTGATCGTCGGGCTCGCGCTGTGTGCGCCCGGCGCGACGGCGTCCGCCGAGCCCGGGCTGGTGTGGCGCGCGCCAGCGAGCTGACCCGGCCGATGTCCGCGCGCGGATCGCGCGGCGGCTGGAGTCCCCCGACGGCGGCGCGCGGATCACGGGGCTGCAGGGCATCGAGGTCGACATCGCGCCCGGCCCGGCGGGCTTCGTCGCGCGCATCGATCTGCGCGGCGTCACGGTCGCGAACGAGGTCCGCGTGCTGACCAGCGCGCGGTGCGACGCGCTGACCGACGCGGTCGCCGTGGTGATCGCGCGGATCGCGGCCGAGCGCGACGAGGCGGCGCCGCGCGGTGCGCCCGAGGCGGCGCCGGGTGCGTCGGGTGTCGTGCTGCGCGTGGCCGTGCCGAGGTCGGACATCGAGGCGCCGCGGACCTGGGGGATCGGCCTGCGCGCGACGGTGCTGAGCGGGATCGGCGCGCTGCCGGACGTCGGCGTCGCCGGCGAGCTCGCGGCGTACCTGTGGCGCCGCACGATGTTCGCCGAGGTCTCGGCGGGCCGCTGGATGGAGGGCTCGCGGGTGCTGTCGGACGTGCGCGGCGTGGCCGAGGCCCGGCTCGACATCGCGACCGTCCGGCTGGGCTGGCGCTCGGACCGGCTGCCGCTGCGCGGCTGGCTGGGCGGCGAGCTGGGCTCGCTGCATGGCGAGAGCCCCGAGCTCGCCGGTTCGTCGACGGACGACTCGTCGATGGCGGTCCGTCGCTGGGTCGCGATCGACGCCGGCTTCGGCGTCGCGTGGGCGATGGCGCGCCGGGCCCGCCTGGTCGGCACGATCGAGCTCGGGGTGCCGTTCACGCGCGCGCGCTTGCCGGTGCGCGACGGCGCGTTGATGTATCGCGGCGAGGGGGTCACCGTGCGCAGCGGCCTGGGGCTGGAGGTCGGCTGGTGAGCCGTGACGGATTCGCCGGGGTGCTGACACCAACCGCGGAGATGCCCTCGCTGGCCCACGCGCTGGACGCGCCGCACGACGCGGCGGTGCCGACGTTCGACGCCGTGTACACCGCGCACGTCGCCTTCGTGTGGCGGATCGTCCGGACGTTCGGCGTGCCCGAGGCGCAGCTCGAGGACGCGGTGCAGGACGTCTTCATCGTGGTGCACCGCCGGCTCGCCGAGTGGGAGGGCCGCGCGATGATCACGACGTGGCTGTTCGCGATCGCGCGGCGGGTCGCCAGCGTGCACCGCCGGCGCGCCGACAAGCGCACGCGCGAGCTGCCGGTCGAGCAGCTCGATGACGAGGGCGCCCAGCTCGTCGACGCCGTCGGCGCCGACCCGTTCTCCGAGCTGTCGCGCGCGCAGGCCGCGGCGACCGTGATGGCGATCCTCGAGCGGCTCGACGAGGACAAGCGCATCGTGTTCGCGCTGGTCGAGCTCGAGCAGCTGTCGGTCCCCGAGGTCGCGCGCATGCTCGAGCTCAACCTCAACACCGCGTACTCCCGGCTGCGCCTCGCGCGCGCGGCGTTCGAGGCCGCGGTGAAGGCGCAGGTGGCGCGATGATCGATCACGGCTCGCCGGGGCCCGGTGGCGCGCTCGGCCCCGAGGCGCGGGCGCTGCTCGACGCGGCGCGCCCGGGCCTCGCGCCCGACGCCGCGGCGGTGCGCCGGATGCGCGGCGAGATCGCGCGCGCGGCGGGTGCCGCCGGGATGGCGCTCGGCGTCAAGCTGGCGCTGCTCGCGCTCGCCGTCGTCGCGGCGGTCGGAGGGGGCGTCGCCGTCAGCCGGCGCGCCGCGGTCGCCGTCGTGCCGCGCGTCGAGCTGGCGAGCCCGCCCGAGCCAGCGGTGCAGGTCGCGGTGCGCGAGGCCGCGCCCCCGCCGGTCGACAAGACCGCGCCCCCCTCCGTCGACGAAGATCTGATCACGATCGAGCCGACCGAGGCTGCGCCGCGGCACGCCGGACCGGCAGGCGAGGCGAGCCGCGGCGCGCGCGTCGAGCGAGCGTCGCCCAGCCGCCCCGCGTCGGCGCCGACCATCGATCTGGCGCGCGAGGTCGAGTTGCTCGACGTCGCGATGGCGGCGTTGCGCCACGGCGATCCACGCGGCGCGCGCCGCGCCGTGCAGCAACACGCCGTCGAGACCGCCGGCCGCGGCCAGCTCGCCGAGGACGCCGCGGCGATCGAGATCGAAGCGCTGTGCGCGCTCCGCGATCCGGCGGCGCGCGCCAAGCTCGACGCGTTCGACGCGCGGTTCCCGCGCTCGGCGCAGCGCACGCGGCTGTCCGACCGCTGTCCTTGACCGCCGGCGCCGTCAGTCGATGCCGGCGTCGCCGTCGCTGGACTCGGCCGGCGTCTCGCCGCGCGCCGGGGGCAGCGCGCGCGGCGGCAACAGCTCGGGCTCGGTGACCACGGTGCACGCCATGAAGATCGCGGCGTCGAGCTTCTTGAACGAGCGCTTCTTGTACCAGTCGAGCGCGCGCTCGTTGTTCTCGGCGACCTCGAGCACGAGGTGGTTGAGGCCGTGGACGCGCGCGAGGTGGTGGAGCTGCTCGAGCACGAACGAGCCCACGCCGCGGCCGTTCATCTCGGGGTGGACCGCGAGCTCGTCGACGAACAGCGGCCGCATGTCGCGCTTCTCGAAGTAGCGCGGGTTGATCCAGTTGTCCGAGCCGATCACCTCGTAGCTGCACTCGGCGTACGCGACGATGTCGTTGTCGACCTCGAACAGCAGCTGCTCGATGCCCTCTTCCTCGTAGACCTCCTCGAAGCGGTGCTTCGAGCGCGGTCGCTGGTACTCGACGGTCTCGGCGTTGACCTCGCGGAAGCTGATCTTCAGGAAGTCCCAGACGCGGTTGATGTCGCGCCGGGTCATGTGCCGGACGGTGATCAGCGGCTGGGGCGGCGGCTTCTTCGCGCGACCGCGTTTGCCTCCGGGAGGTGCTTCGACGACTTCCGCCGCGTTCGTCGGCTTGCGTGGGGTGCGCTTACGCGCCATCGCTCACAGCAAACCGCACGGCTGCGTTTGGAGCAAGACGCGCGGCTGAAAAAGACGAGTCGAGACGCGATCATCCGCGCCCGCGGCCGGGATCTACGAGCCGACCCGCGCGACCAGCTCGGTGACCTCGGCGATGAAGCCGGCGCGGTGGTGGCGCTCGAACTCGGTCCAGGTCGTGAACGTGCTCGGGTCGGCGCGATCGACGAACACCTTGCCGCGCAGGTGATCGACCTCGTGCTGGTAGGTCCCGGCCTTGAGGCCGTGCACGACCTCGTCGATCGGGTTGCCGTGGCGGTCCCACGCGCGGACGTGCAGGTGGACGTAGCGCTTGACCCGGCCGCGCAGGTTCGGCACCGACAGGCAACCCTCGAAGTTGTCGAACTGCTCGTCGTCGACCGGGGTCAGCACCGGGTTGACGAGGATGGTCAGCGGGATGTTCGGCTTGTACGGATAGCGCGGGTTGTTGCGGACCTCGATCGCGCAGACCTGGATCGGCTCGTAGACCTGGTTCGCGGCGAGCCCGGCGCCGTCGGCGTCGTGCATGGTCTCGACCAGGTCATCGATGAACTGCTGCATGGCGGGGAGGGCGAGCTCCTCGCGGCTGACCTCGCGCGCGTGCTGGCGCAGCACGGGGTGACCGATCTGGGCGATCTTGCGAATGGCCATGGCCGCGAGCATAGCAGCGCCGGCGCGGCTTGCCGACGCGGCCGTCGCGACGGGACGCCGTCGGTGCGGGACAAGGGCGGTCGACCAAAGGGTCGACCGCCCTTGTCGATCGGCTTGCCGGCGAGGAACGCCGGCTGCGCCTGGTACGGAGGAGATCACCTCGCTGCGCTCGGCTCAGGCGTCGGCGCCGATCGCTTGCTCGATCGAGGTCAGCCGGGCGGCGCGCAGCTTGGCGGCGAGCTCGCGGTGGACCTTGTGCGGCCAGGCCGGACCGCCATAGATGAAGCCGGTGTAGGCCTGGACCAGCGTGGCGCCGGCGCGGATGCGCTGCCAGGCGTCGTCGCCGGTCTCGATGCCGCCCACGGCGACCAGCGTGACGCGCGTGCCGACCCGGGCGCGCAGCCGGCGCAGCACCTCGAGCGCGCGATCGCGGACCGGCGGCCCCGACAGCCCGCCGGCGCCGAGCGCCGCGACCGTGTCGCCCGGCGTCGCGAGGCCGGTGCGCGCGATCGTCGTGTTGGTCGCGATGATGCCGTCGAGCGCGAGCTCGAGCGCGAGGTCGGCGACCGCGTCGATGTCGGCGTCGGCGAGGTCGGGCGCGATCTTGACCAGCAGCGGGACCTTGCGCAGCGGCGAGGCCAGGTCGCACGCGGCGCGCACCGCGGCGAGCAGCGGCCGCAGCTTGTCGACCGCCTGCAGATCGCGCAGGCCGGGCGTGTTCGGCGAGCTGACGTTGACGACGAGGTAGTCGGCCAGCGGCGCGAGGCGCTGCGCGCTGGCGGTGAAGTCGGCGATCGCGTCGGCCTCGGCGACGCGCTTGGTCTTGCCGATGTTGACGCCGACCGCGCCGGCGCCGCGGTGGGCGAGGCGGTGCGCCGCGGCGACCGCGCCGTCGTTGTTGAAGCCCATGCGGTTGATCAGCGCGCGATCGCGCGGTAGCCGGAACATCCGCGGCTTGGGGTTGCCGGGCTGCGCCTCGGCGGTGACCGTGCCGATCTCGACGAACCCGAAGCCGAGCGCGAGCAGCGCGCGCACGCCCTTGGCGTCCTTGTCGAAGCCGGCCGCGAGGCCGAGCGGCCCGGGCAGCGCGTGGCCGAACGCGCGGACGGCGAGCGCGGGATCGTTCGGCGCGAGCAGGTGCTGGAGCAGGCGTGCGAGACCGGGCAGCGCGACCAGCGCGCGCAGCATCGCGAACGCGACGCGGTGCGTGCCCTCGGCAGGTAGCCGTCGCAGCACGAGCCAGTAGAGGAAGCGGTACATCGGCTTGCCATCCTAGCGTGCCGCGTGGCTATCGTGCCGCGTGGCTGACTTCGTGTTCGCGACTTGCCTGCCAGGCGTCGAGCCGGCGCTGAAGCTCGATGTCGCGCGCGCGCGGCCCGAGCTGCGCTTCGCGTACTCGCGGCCAGGCCTGGTGACGTTCAAGTCGGCGCGCGCGGTGCCGCCCGACGACCCGCCGGGCTCGGTGTTCGCCCACGTCTGGGGCCGCTCGATCGGCGCGGCGAGCGACCCGGCGAGCGCGGCGCTCCAGCTCGCGGCGCTCGGCGCGACCCGCGTGCACGTGTTCGCGCGCGAGCCCGAGGCGGCGACCGACCTCGCGCCGTGGCAAGCGCTCGGCCCCGGCGGGCCGGCCGCGCTCGGCGAGCTGGTCGCCGACGTCATCGTCGGGCCGCCCGGCGAGCCGGCGTGGCTCGGCGTGCACCGCCACGACGCGTTTCGCCTGCCGCAGCCGGGCGGCGCGATCGCGGTCGAGGTCCCCGCCGAGGCACCGTCGCGCGCGTACGCCAAGATCGAGGAGGCGATCGCGTGGGCCGGCCTGCCGGTCGCGCGCGGCCAGATCGCGCTCGAGATCGGCGCGGCGCCAGGCGGCGCGGTGCTCGCGCTCGCGCGCCGCGGCCTCGAGGTCTGGGGCGTCGACACCGGCGAGCTCGCCCCCGCGGTGCTCGCGCTGCCCGGCGTGCACCACGTCGCCAAGAAGGTCGGCGCGCTGCGCTGGGAGGAGCTGCCGCCGCGCGTCGACTGGCTGCTGGTCGACGTCAACCTCGCGCCCCAGGTCGCGCTGCACGAGATCGCGCGGCTGATGCCGCGCCTGAAGCCGACGCTGCTCGGCGCGGTGTTCACGCTCAAGCTCAACGACTGGACGTTCGTCGCCGAGCTCCCCGTGCTGGTCGAGCGCATCCGCCAGATGGGGCTGCCCGACGTCCGCATGCGGCACCTGCCGTCGAACCGCCGCGAGATCTGCGCGGTCGCCCTGCGCTGAACGACGATCCGCGCTTGCCACTCGTTGGCGCTCCTCGAAAAGCCGTTGTCGTCGCGCGCGCCGGCGCCGTCGCTAGATTGCGTGCACGGCCTCGGTGCTCGAGGTTGATCAGGAACGCATCACAGGAGACCGAGATGAAGAAGATCGTCGAGAAGAAGTCGCTCAAGCTGGGCAAGGAGATCGTTCGCGCGCTGGTCGGGACCGAGCTGGAGGCCGTGCAGGGCGGGGAGCGGCCCTACTCGCGCGACTGCTCCAGTTACATCCAGGGCTGTCAGTAAGCAACCTCGACTCCCCGTGGGGAGTCGAGATCATCTATCGAACGCAGGAGAATATCGTGAAGAAGATTGCGAATCAGAAGACGTTGAAG
>Ga0307513_10009003_pt1 | contig 12666 bp, 17 predicted proteins | sample 15_EM_MG_FD_202174 | JGI IMG/M metagenome (GOLD analysis project Ga0307513, IMG submission 202174) | Populus trichocarpa ectomycorrhiza microbial communities from riparian zone in the Pacific Northwest, United States - 15_EM | ecosystem: Host-associated > Plants > Roots > Unclassified | place... | reverse complement strand
AAAGTCCCAGGACCTGGAGTTAGAGACTCTCAGAAATGTTCTCACTTGCTGCCTGTCCTACGCCAATATGAGCCTTGCCTTGAAATCATGTGCGTGGAAGGCGTGGCGGGCGTGGCGGGCGTGCGGTAGAGGTTTTCCCAGATCTCCTGCCCCAGCGTTCTACGCACCAAATCTGAAAAATCGCCTTCTTTAATTGCACATTCATTAGCCAGGCGATTAAATCCCTTGAGGCTAATTGACAATCCGTCAATCAACTCTAGCGGGTCCACTTGATCGCTCGTTGTCCATATTTGGAAGCCTTGCAGAACGAACTTTGACCGTTGCCTTGACCAGATAACGGACATGATCTCCGGAATCAAGTCAAATCGCTCACTTGTTCGCAACCAGCGACGATATCGAAGCCCAAATCGCTTAAGAGATGGACATGCAGGTGTATTCAGTTGCCCAGGAGTAGTGGTGGGACCCAGATTGTTTGTGTAGGTCGGGTGTACGACAAGTAGTTGCAAGACCTTCACTCCAAGTGAAGAAGGCTGTGCGTTGTCAATCACCAATTCCTCCAAATTTGACATGAAGTCTAATGCTATTGTCCAAGCTTCGGTCGTGGCCTCGATACTGATATGGAGAATTCGTGGTGCAAGTCGGCTCTCTTGCAAAGCTTGACTAGCAAACCGAATTAATTGTGGATCTCCCCTCGGTTTATGAGAACAGGAGGACATCACAGAGAGGTGAATGAGTTTGTGTGCTGAGACACCATCAAGTATATCGAAAGGATAGCCTTGGAATGTCAAGTTTTTGCAGTTCGGGAGGGTGGCAGGGAATGCGTGCAGAACGTGGTGGTGAAGTGGAAAGAGAAGAGTGCAACTCTCAAGAGCGTGGAAGGTCCTGCCGCTCATCCACTGAATGGAGACAGCTCTGAGGCTGAGATGACGGAGAGTACGAACAAATGGTAGGTTGACATCATTATGATAGATGGGAAGGGGGAGATGGGAGGCAGTAAGTGATTCAAGATTGTGGAGGTGAGGTAAAATGTCCACGGGACTGTGCAACCCCGGAGTATCGAGAGAGAGCACTTTGATGGAATGGAACATGGATGAATATGTAGGAGCAAGGAGTGATAACACATTCGCCGAATTTATTTCAACTGTCATAAGCTCTCCGCTGGCTGATGTGCCGAGAATGCGCAAAAGACGGTCGAGGAGGGGCGACATCTCGCAAGCGGACTTGATCTTGAATGTTCTAAGGCGGTCCATGACAGCATTGGAGCATCGTTGGAAGCCACGGTTCACGAGGTGTTCAGGCAAGTCGGTCTGTGCTGGCAATGTCTCGACTACGAAGCTCCGCCATCGTGAGGCTGCCTGTATGGCCGCGAAGATAGCCCTGTAAGCACTCCTTGAAGAGGTGAAGTCACCGCGGTCGATCTCCGTATCAACCACTACATCCAAAAGGCATTGATTCCTTTTCAATTTGCTTGTGACGGCATGCTTTGGGGTTCTTGTGCCCAGCTTGAGTGGTACCCAAATACCAGTGATGATGGTATACCAATTCTTGCACACAAGCATCAACACCAACGGTGAATGACTCGGTTCGTCGATGATAATAAGGAGGATTTGTTGGAGCAACTCCGGTGGAAGGCGGGTAATGGGTGCAACGATTTGGGTGAACCGCCAATGCAACATGTGTTGGCCGACCCATAATTTCAATGCAAGCGAACAACGATGGCCGATGCTGAACATGAAATCTGCCGGCAATACCTTAAATGGCATCGTCTCCACCAGCGCCAGCGTCCCCACCAGTGCCTCCGCCAAAAACTTCGCCCCCGCCTTTGCCCCAGCCTTCGCCAGCACCACTGGCAGCGCCTCCACCAGCACCACCGGCAGCGCCGTCACCAGCACCAGCACCACCAGCACCGCATCCACCGCCGCCACCATCGCCACCACCGCCACCACCTCTACCACCGTCCCCACCCCTATATTTGTTTCCTCCTCCTCCTCCGCCCCCGCCTTTGCCCGCACCACCGCCAGCACCACCGCCAGCACCACCGCCAGCACCACCGCCAGCAGCGCCAGCACCACCGTCGCCCCCGCCTTTTCCAGCGCCAGCTCCAGCACCAGCACCACCGCCAGCACCACCGGCATCACCATCGCCCCCTTCGGCCCCGCCTGTGCCACCTCCTCACCCAGCATCGATGCCGCCATCACCAGCACCAGCACATGCACCAGCACATGCACCAGCGCCATATCCAGCGCCATATCCAGCGCCAGCGCCAGCGCCACCGTCGTCCCCACCCTCGCCCCCGCGTTTTCCAGCGCCTCCTCCAGCGCCGATGCCGCTATCACCGCCAGCACCAGCACCAGCACCACCGCCAGCGCCTCCCGTACCTTCGCCCACACGAACGAGAATAATGGGGATGATAATTGCCACCATGACCCCAGATGCGTATCAATTTCTGGCCCATTCGATTGTGGTTGCATAGATGGGTCTGGGTTAGAACAAGTTGGGGAACAAGTTGGGTGTAAGCTATAAGAACGGAAGTGCCTCGGAGGGCAGATCCTTGCCCTCCGCCCGACTCATACCCTGGGCACCTTCCGCGACGCGTCTTCACCGCATCGTTCCGATTCTTCGCCGAGAGATGGACATAGTCAACTCCGTGATGGCACGTGCTCTGTGACCATTGAGGATTTGTCAAATGTTTTACTCATCCTTCGTACTCCTGTCATTCAATTTGATCCCGCCTGCTGGCAAGACGCCAACTCGCTAGCTTCGACGCCGCGCCTCTTGAATAGAGCAACACATAGACCCAGCCCAGCAAGGTAGCTCTACTGGTCCCTGCGGTGGGAGTGGGAGATCCTTCGCTCTCACGCTTACTACCGCACGTTACTCTCGCGGCTTCACCCCATTACACTCACCAACTACACAATGCGGCCCATTTACCGTCAACTGGGGAGCCTCAAACGTAACAATAGGCCCTCCTTTCATATCATTCGTCCTACCTCTCGATGCTCCGCCTGCGGCTTGTAAGCAACCAGACTCCTCTTCCGACGCCACGATGAAGACTGGAACATACACCCTGGATAAGCCGCCAGTGAGGAGTGGAGCCCAATTTTCCGTGACCATGGATGATGGTCCGTGCGTCTCGCCCCCGATACGTCTCAGAGCGCTTACACGACGTTCTGATCCACATCTTCCAACAGGTCGGAGTACCGGAGGTGTATCCCTGATCCAAACGGTGGGCAGCCCGTCTGATGCGAGCTGCCTTATAGCTGATGTTTCGTCGATGAGCACCTTTTTCACGCTCAACCCAACCAACCCAACCATCCCGTCTCAATTCTCGCTTCAGACCGTATCATTCTACACGATACCATTTATCCCCGGTGGCCAGCCTTTTACTCTCGATCGTCCAACGTCTAACAGTACGACACAAACGGTCTGGGACGTGCATATTCGAGAAGGCACACAAATATTTTTTCTCGTCCAGCCCGCAGCCTCGGACTAGAATACTTCGGGAGATGGCGATGCAAGGACGAGTCCACTCATCACGTCGCCGGCAAAAGTAGTCAAGGTGACACGTGTTTGGATACAAATTCACCCAGTTCAACGGTCGTATCAACCACAACCACCTCTATCACCACATTTCCTGGAACCACTGATCCATCCAGAAATGTTAAGTGAGTCGACCCCTGTTTTGGCCTCATCGCTATTTCCCCTTCAAGGATTCGGTTGTACCATGCGCTCGTGAGAAACGAGGATCTAAGGACTGACCACCTCCCTACAGGGTCGCTGCGATTACTAGGGTATTATCGGCGGACTCGGTTTGATAGCAATCATATGTGCCTCAGCCTTCCTCTACAGGTCATTCACACGCAAAAAAGAGACCCGAAAGCGCCGTTTCGGCGGTTCTTCGTGCAAAAGGATACAATTCTGCTGGTATCACTATCGCCAGCACACAGGTCTCCGGGTTTGCACAGACAGCCCCTATAGGAAGAAATACAGGGCTTCCAAGCAACAGTGAACGAGTTTGGGGCATCACTGGGCGACGATAATGGGACTAGAGGGAACGTGGGCACACACGGTCCCACTTGGCGCCCTTGCATTTGCTACTCCGGTGCACAAACATGCAAGGTCGGGCAGAGAACCCACCACCGCCACAGCAGCCGTCCAGAAGCGTCATATTACCACTCTTACCTTCATAATCATATCATCGACAGAAGGTGCATTGTTCCACCAATGGGAGGACACAAACACCGCGTATGGCGTGCCGATGATCGACGAGAAACGGACAGAACTCGGCCACATCCCCACCCAATACCGCTCTGACCCGTCCCGTGACGTGACGAACACAACCGAAATTCCGAGCGAGAGCCCGAGTGGACTGCACACCCGTACACCAACCCCCTCGCAGCTGTCAACCCCTCGCCCACGCCAGCTCAACGCAGCCCTGCGCCGCTACCCAGCACCAGCGTGCGGGGATGACAACAACGGAGACGGAAACCACGCGGCCAGCGGGGAGTGTCTCGTCGTGGGCTCAGTATGAGAGCGAGGATGGGTGGAGCGGGAACATATATGGTTCCAGAGAGAATTGAAGCCAGGAGAATGAAATAGGGGCGGAGTATGTCAGGCATATGGAGGTAGAGTCGAGTGGTGACGGGGATGAGCTAGGGTTGAGAGGTGAGGGCACGCGGGGGCGGGATCACTGGACAGGATGGAAGAGGTGTCGAAGGTGGGCTTGCGATTTGCGGCGAAGTTGTTGAAGTTGAGGAGGCGGACGGGGAATGGTGCGCGGGGAATGGTGCGAGGCTGGGGCTGGGGTGGACTAGGGAGAGGGACACTAAGGCGGGGTCCTGGTCGCAGCCCGTACTCATCATCCCATTCATTGCAAGTATAAGGAATACCAAGTTGGCGTAGAGATCAATGCTCAGACAGACCCTGACCCGTCGCGTTACGTAGCCGATGCTAGCTCAGCTCCTGGCCGGCGTGCTCGAATCGCGAGGTGAAGTGTGTACTGATGGTACAAGTGCCAGTACAAGTACAGATGTGATATCATGGTATCCCTATAGATCCTCATTAAAAGAAGAATTGGTCATTCCATTGCAGACACACTTACCAATAGGCACGCTACAGCCGCTCTCTGAATGATAATGCCTAATCGTCTCGCCTTCATTCAGCTTTTCTCGTTTGTAAGTCAAGTTACTTACATAAATTCCAGCCCGACTTGAAGGTTGCCCTCATCCTCCAACAATCACTCTATTAGTCTTTCATATAGTTCGCCCCGCTAACACCCTGGGTGGTGCGGCTAGTTGCTGGTCTGTCGGGATCTTGGGGAAACATCTTCACCTTTGCCGACTCCGTTGGGTAGTTGGACGGGAAGTGCGTAGAGGAGGGAGGACCGGGCGAAGTGCGCGTGAGGGTGGTGGTCTTGGTGGTGGTCTTAGCTCAACGGGCGGCTGATCCATTCAAGACGAGCGTCGTATGTGATTCCTGGGCGTCCCGTTCGGTTGGCAATTATATGTACGAGGGTCCCTTTCGTCCTCCCCCATTAGACTCAATCAACCCACAGCCTGATCTAGCAAATGACTAGAAAGCCTGACCCGCCAGGTAGTGGAGGTGAAGGTAACAAGAGCACTTCCCGCCTCTGACCAACTTTTCAAAGACGATCCAATGTAAAATAATGGTGAAGCCTATTAACATAATCACGTAACTGTTCTTTGCACCTCAGACGCACAACATCCCTCAATTGCCTCTTCACCTCCTTTCGCGGTTACTTATTGTCCAACTGCCATAATGGTGCTTTTCATCCTGAATTGTCGCACGCCTTCAATCAAGGACGTAGCCAAAGAACCAGGACGTGGAGTCAGAGGCTCTCAGATATGTTCTTACTTGCTGCCTGATCGTGACCGTGGCAGGCGTAGCAGGGGCCTTGCGGTAGAGGTTTTCCCAGATCTCCTCCCCTAATCTGCTACGCACCAAATCTGAAAAATCTTCTTCTTCAATTGCACAGCCACTGGCCAGACAATTAAATCCCTTGAGGCAAATTGACAATCCGTCAATCAACTCTAGTGGGTCCAGTTGATCGCTCTTTGTCCATATTTGGAAGCTTTGCAGAATGAAAGTTGACCGTTGCCTTGACCAGATAATGGACATAATCTCCAGAATCAAGTCAAATCGCTCACTTGACCGCAGCCAGCGACGATACCGGAGCCCAAATCGCTTAAGTGATGGACATGCAGGTGTATTCAGTTGCCCAGGAGTAGTATTGGGACCCAGATTGTTTGCATGGACCGGGTGTACGACAAGTGACTGCAAGGCCTTCACTCCAAGTGAAGAAGGTTGTACATTGTCAATCACCAATTCCTCCAAATTTGACATGAAAGCTAGTGCCTTTGTCCAAGCTTGGGTTGTGGCCTCGATACTGATATGGAGAATTCGTGGAGCAAGTCGGCTCTCTTGCAAAGCTTGACTAGCAAACCGAATTAATTGTGGACCTCCCCGCGGTTTATGAGAACAGGAGGACATCACAGATAGGTGAGTGAGTTTGTGTGCTGAGACAGAATTAAGTATATTGAGAGGATAGCCTTGGAATGTCAAATTTTTGCAGTTCGGGAGGGTGGTATGGAATGCGTGCAGGATGTGGCGATGAAGTGGAAAGAGGAGGGTGCAAGTCTCAAGAGCGTGGAAGGTCCTGCCACTCATCCACTGAATGGAAACAGCTCTGAGGCTGAGATGACGGAGAGTATGAACCAAATGGTAGGTTGACATCATCATGATAGATGGGAAGGGAGAGATAGGAGGCAGTGAGTGATTCAAGATTGTGGAGGTGAGGTAAAATGTCCACTGGAATGTGCAACCCCAGAGTATTGAGAGAGAGCACTTTGATGGAATGGAACATGGATGGATAAGCAGGAGCGAGGAATGACACCACATTCGCCGAATTTATTTCAACTGTCGTAAGCTCTCCGCTGGCTGATGTGCCGAGAATGCACAAAAGGCGGTCAAGGAGGGGCGACATATCGCACGCGGACTTGATCTTGAATGTCGTAAGGCGGTTCATAACAGCGTTGGAGCAGCGTTGGAGGCCACAGTTCACGAGGTGTTCAGGCAAGTCGGTCTGTGCTGGCAACGTCTCAACTACGAAGCTTCGCCATCGTGAGGTTGCTTCTATGGCAGAGAATACAGCCTCGTAAGCACCCTCTAGTGGGGTGGAGTCACCACGGTCGATCTCCGTATCGACAACTACATCCAAAAGCCATTGATTCCTTTCTAACTTGTTTGTGACGGCATGCTTTGGGGTTCTTGTGCCCAGCTTGAGTGATGCCCAAATACCATTGACGATGGTGTACCAATTCTTGCATGTAAGCATCAACACCAACGGTGAATCACTTGCATTGTCGATGATAATGATGAAAACTTGTTGGAGCAACTCCGGTGGAAGGCGGGTGATGGGTGCAATGATTTGGATGAACGACCAATATGCTTGTAGCGTGTGTGAGCCGCGCCATTGCCATAAATTATTTGCAAGCCTACGACGATGGTCGGGGTCGATGGAGTGAATGAGTTTCGAATCTACCAATACGTAAACATAAGCCCCCGTGCCTCTGCCGTTTGAACGAACCGCGCCATAAATCACGTGCAAGCCTACGACGATGGTCGGGGTCGATGGGGATGTGCTTGAGTTTCGAATCCGCCGATACCTCCGAATCCGTAAACACAAACCTTGACCCCCGTGCCTTTGCCGTTTGGACGGACCACCAATCTTCTTGTAACGTGTGTGAGCTGCGCCATAAATCATGTGCAAGCCTACGATGGTCGGGGTCGACGGAGTAAATGATGTGCTTGAGTTTCGAATCGGCCAATACCTCCGAATATGTAAACATAAACCTTGGCCCCCGTGCCTTTGCCGTTTGGACGAACCACCAATCTTCTCGTAACCCGTATGAGCTGCGCCATAAATCACGTGCAAGCCTACAACGATGGCCGGGGTCGATGGAGTAAATGATGTCCTGGAGATTCAAATCTGCCGGCAATACCTCAAATGGAAATGTCGCCACCATCGCCATCGCCTCCACCAGTACCCCCGCCAAAAACTTCGCTGGCACCTTCCCCCCCTTCTTCGCCAGCACCACCGCCAGCGCCTTCACCAGCGCCAACGGCACCACCAGCACCACCGCAACCACCCGCGGCACCACCATCGCTACCACCATCGCCCCCGCCTTTGCCAGCGTTTGCACCAGCTTCAGCAACAGCAGCACCACCGCCGCCACCACCACCTGCGCCATCACCGTCGCCATCGTCGCCGCCACCAACAGCAGCACCACCTGCGTCATCACCGTCGCCACCATCGCCCCCGCCTTTGCCAGCGCCACCACCGTCGCCCCCGCCTTTTCCAGCGCCTCCTCCGGCATCAATACCAATACCAACGGCAGCACCACCACCACCACCTGCACCGCCAGCGTCTCCCGTACCTTCGCTCGCGGGGATGATAATTGCCACCATGACCCCAGATGCGTATCAATATTTGGCGGATTCGATTGTGGTTGCATATCTCTCCGTGTCGATGGGTCTGGGTTAGAACAAGTTGGGGAACAAGTTGAGTGTAAGCTATAAGACCTTTCCTGTACTCATAAACCATTCAGCGAACGGAAGATTGCCACACGATTCCCGTGCAGATCCTTGCCCTCCGCCCTGACCCTCATCCCCTGGCCATATCCATCCACTTTCCGCGAGGCGAAATCACCGCATCCTTCAGGGTTCTGCCTGGCCGATTCTTCGCCGAGACATGGACATGGACAGCTCCGTCATGGCACGTACTCTAGTGCTCTACGACCATTGAAGATATTTCATATCGTCGACGACACAAACGGTCTCGGACGTGCATATTCGAGAAGGGACACAAATATTTTCTCGTCCAGCCAGCAGCCTCGAACTAGAATACTTCGGAAGATGGCGATGCAAGGACGAGTCCACTCATCGCAGTCACCGGCGAAAGTAGTCAAGGTGACACGTGTTTGGATACGAATTTACCGAGTTCAACAGTCACATTAACCGCAACTACCTCTATCACCGCATTTCCTGGGACCACTGATCCATCTGTAAATGTTAAATGAGTCGACCCCTGTTTTGGCGTCATCACCATTTCCCCTACAAGGATTCGGTCATACCATGCGCTCGTGAGAAAACGAGGATCTAAGGACCGACCGCCTTCTCCCTATAGGGTCGCTGCGATTACTGGGGTATTATCGGCGGACTCGGTTTGATAGCAATCATCTTGCGCCTCGGCCTTCCTCTACAGGTAATTCACACGCAAAAACGAGACCCGAAAGCGCCGTTTCGGCGGCTCTTCGTGCGGTACCAATAGTCAACCGCGATCAAAAACATTCAATTCTGCTGGTATCACTATGGCCAGCACACAAGTCTCCGGGTTTGCCCAGACAGCCTCTATAGGAATAAATACAGGACTTCCAAGGATAGAGTGAACGAGTTTGTGGCATTACTGGGCGGTGATAATGGGACAGAGGGAACGCGAGCACACACAGTTCCACCTGACACCCTTGCATTTGTTACTCCGGTGCACAAGCTATCCTTAAATATGAAGGGCGGGCAGAGAGCCCACCGCCGCCACAGCAGCCGTCCTGAAGCGTCGTATTACACTCTTACCTTCACCAATCGTATAACCGACAGAAGGTGCATTGTTGCACCAATGGGAGGACACAAACATCGCGTACGGCGTGCCGATGATCGATGAGAAACGGACAGAACTCGGCGACGGCCTCACCCAATATCACTCGACCCGTCCCGTGACGAACACAATCGAAATTCCGAGCGAGAGCCCGAGTGGACTGCACACCCGTATACCAACCCCCTCGCAGCCTGTCAACCCCTCGCCCACGCCGGCTCGACGCCGCCCTGCGCCACTACCCAGTATCAGCGTGCGGGGAGATGACAACAACGGAGACGGAAACCAAGCGGTCAGCGGGGAGTATGCGTTTGGGTATGTATTAGAATTTCCGCTAGGTTGTAGGATTTCCACTAGGTCGTTCACAGAACAATCGTGTTTGTTGGGGCCCGCTAACAAACACGTAGCGATACAGCATAAACCCGAGATGTGACCATGTGAAACAGTTTCCCAAACAATCGGCGCCCCCCTGACAACCAGAGCACTGAGCGCTCGATATGAAATCCCAAATAAATTTCAAATTCCGACAAGATGAGAAAGAAAGAAAGGAAGGTGATGTTGGGTTATGATGTTGGGTTATGACGCATCTTCTTTGCACCTGTAGTTGGTTGGGGCTGCGTCATCCGATTGGCTTGTTTGGTCTCCCCACAACTCTGACGATCCCCACCCGATCTCCATACATACCCCAAGCCTATTCATATTCACATGTTACGTCGCTAGGCACTTATGTGCGGGACGAGAGGTAGGAAGAGCTTTACGGTTCTCCCTCCCTCTGACACGCACTAGTCGCTCGACAGGTGAAGGGTGAAATAGACGCTGTGTCGTCCGTAAAAGAGAAGCGATGGTCTTACCCGTGCCCGTTTTCGCGCAAACTGGCCTACATAAATTTGCGTATAATAGCGTATGATGTTAATTTGTGTAGAGATGTGAAGAAAGATTTAGTATCAAATGTTGCGGCCTGAACATCGATACAACGATCATAAGGTAGGAGCCACTCCACTAGGTTGGCCGAAGTCGTTCGATATGTTTCTAAGCAGATGCGCGCCTTCCTTGTCGGGCAGTGTTTGGTCAAATAAAATGTCATCGATGGTTGGACCTCGCCTCCGCCGTCGCTACCTTGCCGCTGGCCTATAAGCGCATTGTCGACGCACCTCACCAGCGCGTACACTGGACTCATTAACTCATCTGCGCTCCCTCCTTTCGTGTCCGTCTCACAAACCGTGTGAACCCCACCCACCCTTGTGACATCTGGCCCAATGAGCTATAACGGGGCTATGCACGCATGGATCCTTCCTTCTCCCACTTCTAACATCTTCAGTCACTATTTGGTGGCGGATACAATGCCACTGCGCCTCAACAGAAGATCGCCACCGCGAGTGTTGACTTATCGGCGCAGACAGCCAAATAAATTGCCACACTGCAAGATAAACCCGATAATAAGCTAGGCCCGGAATACATCAGCTAATGTCTGGGCCCAGGCGGGCAGGGCAAGTCGACCTACGCGGAGGGTTGGAAGATTATCAACATCGTGAATGAAGTTTTCGGATTTACTGGTTGGAGTAGTTCTATTACATTGCTAGCTATCGACTGCGTATGTGCTGAAGAAAATTTGCATCCAGGATGACTGGCTAATATGAACCTTCTGGATCGACTACAACGGACAAACACAACGGTATTGCGTCGGGGTCACAACAATTGTGAAGGTCACTTTGCGTTATGGAGTGTATCACAAGACGTCGGATTCGGCATGATCGACAATTGCAGGCAAAAGGGCGTGGCCCTCGACAAGGTACGCGTTCTTCCTCCTATTACCCCATCAATTAGTCCGGCCGATGAAATTTATTCGATCCAGTGTAAGAAAGAAGTCGTGACGGACGAACTGAAGGGTGCACTGCGTCACTTTGGCAACTTACTTGACAACTGCCTCTACGACAAGTAGTATACACAAGACTGCTTACGTCCCTTAATGTGACATGGTACCAAACCCGAGCAGGAAGTTGTCAAGATTCAAGACCCACCACCAGATTTCGAGAGGCGCGAGCTCCATCGCCGTTCGGACTATGCAGACCCCTCCAGGCAGTACTTTCACCACTGGTCCGCTGAACGTTGCACCCAGTATTATGGGTCCCCCGCCTGCCGTTCCAGCGCGGACATTCCAGGCCCTGAGTCCCAGCTTCAAAGTCAAGGGCAACAGTCCGTTTGGCAGAAGGAATACCGTCCTCACCAGGGACCCTCCGCGAGATCCATCATTCATCACCCTGAACGACGACTACCGTGGGCTCGTGTTGCACCAACGAAACCTGCACCCGCCGTGACCAGTACGACTTGCTCGTTCCAGCATCCTAGCAGCACTGGTTGGGTCATTCCCCGTCTCCACTGCCTCGCCACTCCGTCCGGTCAATGCTTTGCTACAATCTCAATCGACCCGCCCAAGTACCTCCCGCTCAACTTGCACAATAGCATTGTCGGCCTCATCAGCTGCATCCTCCTCAACGCGCAGAGGAAGTATCCGAGAAGTTCGCTGATTTCGTCGACGGGGACGATTCGTTTTACAACGACCTGAATCTAGAGTCGTTCGACGCCTCGACAACGCCGATCGACGTGCTCGGTTCGAATCCATCAACACCACTGCCTATGGTGCCTCCTAATTCCACCCGTGTAAGGCCAACTCCAACCGCGACGGGCGCAAGAGGCAAGGAGGGACGAGCATGATTATGTTGGGCCAGCTGGATGATTCCCCACAACCGGATCGCGGCCTTAGCACGGATCGCGGCCTGCATACGCTAGTCCCATGCCTCCATCAAGGACCCGTTCGTTCAATCCTACCACGAGGGGTCCTGCAATCATGGGCAGTCAAAGTGGAGGAGGGGGGGTTCGTCATCCCTCTGGGGTGTCCAGACAGAACAGGAGTGTATCGCCTTCAAACCTGGGCCATACGGTCAGTGTGAAGCGCTGTACAGAGGAGGCATTTGTCTCCAGCAAGGCTGCGATGACGGGGC
>Ga0307513_10009002_pt1 | contig 12666 bp, 4 predicted proteins | sample 15_EM_MG_FD_202174 | JGI IMG/M metagenome (GOLD analysis project Ga0307513, IMG submission 202174) | Populus trichocarpa ectomycorrhiza microbial communities from riparian zone in the Pacific Northwest, United States - 15_EM | ecosystem: Host-associated > Plants > Roots > Unclassified | place... | reverse complement strand
CAACCTGTATGATGTCATGGTGTATGAAATTTTGTTTCAACCTTTTGACGTGAGGGGCAGGCCATCTGGTCAATCTGCGTGAAGCTGACCATTTACCGTCAAAGAGTCCACACTCAATCCTGAGATCGCAAGAACTTTTCCTTCTTGGATTGGGCCTTTTATAACGAACCCATCAAATGCATGAGCCCTTGTGGCCAGGGTCCAGTCTCTCTCGGCCCTTTCTGCTATGTACTTTGTATGGGTTCCTTTTTTTTTTTTATCGAGTCCATATGCCTTTGGACATGTAGGAGAAACGCTTAAATGGAAGCTCTGCTTTCAAGTGATATATTTTTTTTTTATGCCTTCTGTAAAGTTCTTTTCTAATAATTCAAGACTCTGTACAGAAGGCATGCATATGAATAACGATAGAGAAAGATTAAAATGGCATAAAATACAAATTCCAGTTGCATTGAGACAATGAAAACCTCAAGATTGAATTAGGCTTTTTACGGTCATGTTTTGGATTGAAGTGCATGGGTTTCAATGTAGGTTTTGTCTCTAGACTTGGTTTTCTCCTCCTAAACTAGTCTTTTATCATAAGACCCTTGATGCATAAGTGACTAAATGTAGGAAGAGCAAGTGCTTGAGAGAAAAGAAAAATGAAAAACATAGAAAGTATATGATTGTTGAATCAATTGATGTGAAAGAGTTATAGGTATCTCGTAGTGAGTTGTTGGTTGTTTTACTATTGCTGGAGAACTTGGTGTTCGTTATTGGTTGTGGCGTCTTGTTATACCAATAACAAAAGGGTTAGTGATTGGTAATGTCACTTAAGATGCCATTATCGAAAGGATTGTTGTTTGCCAATGCCTTTTAAGGTGAGATGTGGGTAGGAAATAATCATGAAAGTGAAAAAAAGTACCTTTACTCAATATAGAAAACTTGGAGTGCACTAGTAGGTGGTGCGCAACGCTGTTTTAACTTCTCAAAATTATAAAATACATTGAGATACGTGTATAGAGGTTGGTATTGGGTCGAGACCTAAAAACCATGGCGAATAGCCTGTTTAGGCTTGGTGAGGTGATGAAGCCATTCAAGCCTAGCTTGAATGACTAGGATTTTTTTGGTATTATATTTAGTGCACCATCATTTGTGCCCTAGTCTTTTAAATATTTATGTTTAAAAGACTTAACTAGTGGAGGTAAGAGAGAAGGAAAATTATACATGTCATATTACCTTGTTATGACTTTTGTTAACTTGTCTGTAAGAGAGATGAGAAATTTTTTACACGAGAGATGAGATTTTGATCAATTTTCTTGTTTTTCTTAAAGCAAAGAATATTTTTATTTAAAAAGTGGAGAATGCTTTGTGATCATGAAAGTAGTGCCACAGCATTATGTTGGGAGATGTTAAGATTCTCATAGAGATTTTTGTTGGAGACATGGAGGTCTTATCATGAAGATTTTATTAAAGACATGAAGAATTAGGTTATGGATATCTCGTCGTGGAGATTTTCATTGAAGACATTGGAGACATTGAGAGACACTGTTGATTTTATAGAAAGTTCAAAATATTTTTTTATGCAATTGGAGACATAATTTCTAGAGATTATATGATCTCAGATAATGCATTGTAGAGATCTTTCTCTTTTTGTTCAAGTTGCATTTCCTTAGAAATTATTGGACATAATCCCTAGAGATTACTCTTTCTATCTCTTTTTTTTTTAGGGCATGCCATTTCTCATTATCATGACAATGGTCATGGTGAAAGAAAAAAAATATTATTAGGATTCCATATGTTTATTCCATTTTTCTTAAGAGGTGGGTATCACATGAATTATTTTCTCTTAATGGTAGTCAATACCTCAACATGTGTGGTGGTAAAAGGTATTGTTATAAGCTTAAGGAATGTCAATTAATCATGAATGAAACTCAAGGAAATGAGTTTGATGCTTAGATCATGAAATTTAATAATAGAGCTAGGTTTTAGGTTATGGTACCACACTAAAAAAGATACTTGGAATGTTATTAGGAGGACTTTACACACGACATTACTAAATTATATTACAAGATCTAGGATTTTTCACACATTAGAGGTATACTCATTTAAATCAAGATTGGCTAGAGTATAAGTATTCTTGTGCCTACTTACTTGCATGTTGTTCTACCTTGTTCATTCAAGGAATTAGAGTTGTTTATATGCATTCACTAGGGTTATTTATTATGTTTATTGTTAAAAAAGTGGAAGAGCATGGAGTTATTGTTGTATAGTTAGAAAAACATCATTGAGCACCTTTACTTATTGAGAAAGGTGGTGGAGATCTTGAAAAAAAAAGTGTCCTTGTATTGTGGACCTTAGTTACTCTCCATTGTCCTGAAGTTTATAAGTCTTCAACCATAAAAAGAATTTATGGTGATGTATGAACCAACTTTTGTTCAATTTCCCACAAACAATGTCACTAATTAGGTCATGAAAACTTTAGGGTTGAATTGTGTTCTACATGGTTGCATCTTATACTGAAATGTGTGGGCTTGAATGTAGACTTTGTCTTTAGGCTTGGTTTTTTCCTACAAAACAAGTCCATTATCAAAATAAGAGATCCTATAATACATAAACCAATAAATTTTAGAGGAGCAATTTATAAGAAATAAAAGGAAAATGAAAACATAGGGAATGATGATTGTTGAATGATCTAGTATGGAGCTCTTGAATGAACTTGGCTTGTTTGCTTACCTAGTGATCCAAGGTATTTATAGAACTCGATCATGTTATCTTACCTCGTAAAGAGTGTCGTAGGTACCTTATGATGAGTGGAGTTGCAAGTATTTCATAGTGCATGGAGTTGCAGGTTTCTCATGGTGAATTATTGTTTTTTTTTACCATTAGTGAAGAAGTTGTTGCTCACCATTTATTTTTTCTAGGAAAATTATGTATTTGATTTTATAAATAAATTAAAATCATTCAAGAGAAGATAACAAAATAAAAAATATTGATAATGTGGAGGTCGTTTACAATGAACTTGCATAAAAATTAGTTTTTGAAAATCTCTTTGTTTGATTATAAAAGATCTTGACAATTGGTTATTTTTATATGTTTTTTTAGAAATAATTTTTTTCTATCTTCAATTTCAGTTATAAAAAACATAAATGATACTTTACTATCCTTAAAATTCTCTTTTAAGTGTTTTTTACATTTCTACATAATTTAACTAGTATTATCACTCGTGCTTCGATGCAAAGAGAATTCCACATTAATTTCAAACATAATAAAGGAATATGTTAGTATTATCAATGTATTTTAATATATCATGATTTTTTTAATTAAAAAAAATGCAAACATGTTGTTTATATTGCGGGTATGATTTCAAATAAATTTATAACATGGTAGAAAAGTAATTAAATTATGAATATGTTTCATGTATCATATTTTTTTAATTGAAAAAATAAAAAATGTAATAAACTAAGACAGGGTCCTCAATAACTTTAATAAAAAAAACGCAAAAACTTAGGCATGCTTGAGCCTAGAAGCCTAGCCTTTACACTTCATTTGTTATTGTATTTTCTTTTATATTTTTAAGACAGGCGTAGGTCACCTATAGTGGCAAACAATCTATCATCAATTGATTTTTTTTTTCTAGTCACCTCTGGTGAATGGAAAATCAGGGTTCTTGTTTTTCGACCCCTAAAAACTCAATTTTATCTTGTTATTTTTACCCAAAAACATATCCAAAACACCATATAAACCTTAAAAAATCACTTAACGATTAAAAAAACATCACTAAAAGATAAAAAAATCACACTAAAAATAAAAATCAATCAAATCAAAATAAATCAAATGGAACCCGATCTACCTTTTCAACCATGTTTAGAGGGGGGAAAAACACCTCCATTAAAATTTTCTTGAGAACAAAAACTCATTGACACATATTTTTTTTATGGTTAGAATGTGCTCAACCGATAACCTTCTTTTTTCTTCTTTGTTTTTCATCGAGTTTCTCTTTCCTTTTTCAAACATGGGAATTGAAAAATAAATAAAATAAACTTTTAAACAAAAATAAAAATTCTAAAAACTTTTAGATTGACCACACATTTTCTTTGTATTTTATATTGCAATCCTCTCTCTTTTACTTTAATCTTTCTATAGTAATTCTAAAACTTTATCTCAAGTAATTAGATTACAAAACGGTTAAATTAAAAAAATTATGATAGAAATTGAACAAAATGAAAATAAATAAAACGATAGAGATGGACAAAGAATTTTTTTTTAGTACAGTTATTAATGTCTATTCTTACCCTCGATTATGAGTCTATTTGATATTGTCGTAATGATTGCTTTACAAATTATTTTTCATTTGAAAATGTATAAAAAATATATTTTTTAAAAAATATTTTTGACATCAACACATCAAAAAAAATCTAAAAATAACAAAATAATAATAATAATTTGAAGCAAAAAAAAAGTCAATTTTTTTCAAAAGCACTTTTCCACTGCAAAAAACAAACAGGCTCTAGAAGCATTGCAATGGTGTATAGTATTTTTCTTGTCCTACGAAGTAAAATATGACTCAACTTTTGGCAATACAAATAGATAATTGGCTAATGTTGCTTTGTGGAACCAATCAGGTTTTTTACTTAAAAATATTATTCAAACATTGTTAATGTGTTATACAATAAAAAAAAATAATGAACTCAAAATATAATGCATATTAAATGATTTTTTTAATATTTATATGATGACATATTACATGATATTTGTTTTCAAATAGTGATACGATGACATATTAAATTGACATAAGACTATGATAATCCTATAAAAAGAAAATCAAAGTAAATTATGGAGGTCAATTTCTAATCGACATAATGTTGAAGGATAATATTGAAAAAAAATATATTAAATTTAAAAGAGAAAACAAAATATCCAGGCTAACCCGTTAAACCAATAATCCGAGTCTTGAAATCAAGATAACACCATGGAAAGCAAATAAAAAAATTATGAATTCCAATTTTCAATTAACCCAATGTTGAATGATGAAATAAAAAAATTAAAAACATAAAAATAATAAGTCAACTCGAGCTAACATGTTAAACTCATTATCTAAGTTATAAGATCTAAATAACTTTATAAAAATTAAAATTAAAAAATTATAAAGTTTCATTTTCAACAGATCCAATGTTGAAATCAAGAAAGAAAAAACTAAATCCATAAAACCAAGATAACTTCACAAAAAACAAATGAAAAAAATTTCCAATGTCAATTCTCAAACACCTAATATTAAAGGATAAAACTAGAAAAAAAAACTAAATAAAAAAATAAGATTGCGTTGTTGGAGGGTGAAATTGAAAAAAAAAATTCAATTAAAAAAACCAAAAAAATAAATTGAGTTAACTCAGGTTAACCTATCAAACTCTCAACTCAGGTCATGAGATCAGGATAACCCTATAAAAAACAAAGAAAAAAAATTATAAAGCCCAATTGAAAAAGGAACAAAAAAAATGAGCATAGTCAACCTTGGTCAACTTGTCAAACCGGTAACCTGGATAATGAGATCCGAATAACCCCATAAAAAAATAAATAAGCCTAATTTCCAACCAATCCAATACTAAGGGATAAAACAAAAAAAATATCAGAAAAATGTTACCCTAAAAAATAAATCGGGTCAACTCAGGTTAACCTATTAAAGCTATGATATATGTCATGAGATCAGGATAAATTCATAAAAAAACAATTGAAAAAATATGAAACCTCATTTTTAATAGATCAGATCTAATTTTGAAGGTTGAAATAAAAAACATCATAAAACTATATAACCTAACACAAAGAAAATTGAAAAAAAAATATGAAGTATAATCCCCAAAATATCATAATATTGAAAGATTAAATTGAAAAAAAACCTTAAAAAAATAGAAGATTAAGTTGATAAAGGGTGAAATTGAAAAAATAATTAAAAAAGAAAAAGAAAAAAAAAACACAAAACATTAATAGTGTTTTACAGGTATTCCAATACTTTACAGTGTTTTGTTAATTAGTTGTCTCTTGACCCTTAATCTCAACATATGCATTTTACAAAAAAAAGTAAAGGTCATGTGTCATACAATCTTTGTCCTATTTTAGCTATTCCCACAATTATTAATCCCATTTGGTCTGACAAGTCAACATAATATACGACCGACTTAGATCTTAGTCTAGATTGAATTAAAAAATAATAATCTAGAATTTAACTAACCAATTCAATTCAGAGTCTTATTAAAACCTAATTTGATGTTCTTTAGAAATGTTTTTTGACAAAACATGTAGTTTTAATTTTTACTGTTTTTTAATTGATTGATATGTATCAACTGCTCGGACAAGTCCATATTTTCCAGGAATTTTTTTTAAAAAAAGCGTACGGTCAGCATACAATTGTCAAGGGTTGAAATTGATTACATATGAAGATTGGCTATCAGCCATAATTTATGAGTGAATTCAAAGATGTCAGGCTCGAAATGGCAGTCAACCACGGTAGCTGCAAATTAATTGCATATGAAGATTGGAAAAGTCATCAGTTATGTCGAGAAGTCAAGGCGTGTTGTGTGTGGATGGCAAGATGCTGCCGATTGCAGTCCATTTCCGCACGGCACGTGTGGTGCCCCGTGGCCAAAGATAACTTCCAAATGCCTGTGCACTGACCTGCGCCGTGCAAAATCTATATTGTCCAAACTATTATGAATAAAAGTAAAGAAAAATCTCCTACCAATTATCAAATGATGTGATTGGGAGAGCTTCTATTTTTGTTTTTGGGTATTTTTAAAAAGATTTTTTTGCTTTAAAAAATTTAAATTGATGTGTTTTTAGTATTTTCTATGGTTTTTGTTGTTATTTATTTTGAGGCCCACATAAATATACAAAAAACAAGAAAATAGAAAAAAAATCAAAAACTCATCAAAACAAATAAAAAAAAGTTGGAAACGTTGGAAATATATACATATGGCCTGTTGAAGGCCTCTTGAATTTGGGAATCAAAATTCAAAATTATATGTTTAAGGACTCAATTAGAATTTTGCAGGGTTTAATTGAATTTATTGAGAGTTTAATTGCAAGAAGCATGTGTTTTAGTTTAATCGGGGTCAAATTGAAGAAAATTAGAAATTTATTGATCAATTAAACGTCAAAATTCACATATAGGTATCCAATGACCAAATTGAAAAACGAACTGAACTTTAGGGATTGACATTGGTTTAATCAGGGATAAAATTGCATGAAATTAAAAGTTTGAAGGAAATTATGAGTGAAATTAAAAAAAATCAAAAGATAAGAGACTCAATTGAATTTTGACCAAATCCCAAATTAAAAACCAAATTTCTTGGTGGTTAACCTAGACGACAAATCATCTGATTCATGTTCAAAATGCACTGCTTGGAATAGAGGGCAGACGATGTGCCATCTGCCCACTATTCATATTCTTTTTTAGCAGTCTTGGGTTAATTGAGTTGACATCTTTAAATGAATAAATGTGAAGCTACAGATCTTCAAATTGAACGAGGTTGGATCAAATGAAAGGTATGCTTCCCTTTTACCAAGTTCAGGTAGTCTTCGACAACATTGACGTTGGAGTAACTCTGAAGAGGCCTCGAAAGTTATCAACTCAATCAGCTATGATTGTGACATCCATTTTGTAAAACCACTAGATTTTTCAAATGTTCATGCCTCAAATCTTCTCAGTGGGTTCTTATCGAGGGTTGAACACCTTTCTCTCAAGATCAGAAGGCTAAAAAAACAACTCCCTAGCCTCTAAGCGTAGCTAAACCACCAAAATCTCCAAAATTAAGTTTGTTGTGAAACTACAATTGTAAAACCAACAAAATATAGAGATTTCAACTGTTAAAATTTATCCAAAACCCTTTTATTTTGATCAAAAGGTCAAGCATTGATCAATCATGATTAATCCTTGATTGAATCCATCAAAAAACCCTAGCAAAAGCCTATAAATACCTATTGAAATCCAGAGAAAAGAGAGAAGAAAGAGGAGAAAAAAAATATTATTCTTTGAGTTCATTAGTAATCAAGTTTATTGCTTGGCGTCTAATAGCTAAAAGAATAATTTAAAAATAGAGCAAAAGATTAGATTTTTAAATGAAGAAGAGAAATAATTATTTTAGATTTGGGATGGTATAATCCTCCACTAACCTAGTAAATGATGTCCACGAGGCACACCTCTAGCTTGTTTTAGATGTTTAATGATGTTTTTGAACTTATTTTAAAGTTATGTTTTTTTGAGTTTTCATTTTGATTAATGCATAAAAATGTTGTTTTTTTATTGTTTAATCTTGCTTTGAGTTGGTTGTTAATGTTGGTGGATGTTTGGATGATTGTTGTTTTTATGAAATAAGATAGATTTGAAATCTGACAAATATGGTAGTAGGGTTGTTGATGTTTTTTCTGGGTTTTTAATGCATATTCTAGGCTCTTCGGTTTTGTCCAAATCCTTTTAAGTGTCAAAATATCAATTTTGAACTTTAAAATGGTTGAATATGCATGTTGTTAGTTTTGACAGTTTTGAAAATTAAAACATCATGCATGATTTTGATAGTTTGGTGTTGTTTGTTTTAGCTCAAACAAGTGTAATTATAGTAGTATGGTTTATGTGAAGAAAAAAGCATGGTTTAAGGCTTGGTATGCACATTTCTGGGTTGACAACTTGTTCTTCATTTTCTAAGTTTTCTGGGCAATGCTCTTGGGAAAAACATTATCTTGACTCTATGATTTGGACAAGTTTTGATTTAATTATTTGCACTAGAAATTTTTAATAACTTGATTAATCAATGATCTAAGGTTAGTTTGCATCAATAACTATTTTTTCTGAGTTTTAATTATAAGGTTTTGTTTTTGCATCAAAACCTATTTTCATCAAATCATGATTATTAATTGATAATTGTTGATGTTTGATGTTTGATTATTGTTTAGCAATTGATTTCCAGCATGCCTATGTCTTTTGCTTGTTCATATTTGGTATGGATCTCGATTTATGTTGCTCAACATGTTTTTGATGTTCTTCATTTGTTCTTTGTGTTCTTAGTTTTTTCTTGGTTTTGATCTAAATTTTTTGGGTTTTTGTGTTTTTGGCAAGCTTGATTCGTTTTAAGTTTTGATTTTTGTTTTGGTTTTTTTTTTTAAACTTGAATTTTTAGTTCAATTTATGGTCAAACCAAATATTTTAAGTAAATCTAATTAGGTCAAATTCGGGTCATTTGGGTAAGCCTTTTTTGGTTTTCAACTTTTTTTATAAAAGATTTTTTTGCTTAAGGAAGTGTTCAACAAATATTCTCATAGGCCTATTTTGAAAGTTATTCAAAAAAATAAGTTTTTATTTCCAAACAAAGCCTTAAAAATATTAATAATAAAATATATATATTTTTTAAATAAATAAAAATTTTCCTTGTATATAGCCAAAAATCCTAAAATAAAATGTTGGAGCATGTCTTAAAATTAAGAAAACATTTCAAAAAAAATATGTTTGCATGTTTAGAAATACAAAAAGTATTGCATGAATTTTACAACTAATTTGGAGAATTTCAAAGGATTTTGATCTACATTTAAAAAAAATATATAAAAAAACTCATTTTTGGTAAAATATTTTATTCAATTTTAATATAAGGATAAAAAACCTATAATAAGGTTAATATTCAAAAGATTATTATGAATAATAATTTATTATTATTCACTTTTAATATAACGATAAAAAACTTGTATGGAGATTAATATCCAAAATATTATTGAGAGTAATACAATTTATTCACCTATAATATAAGGATAAAAATTATAAGGAATTTTATCTTAAATATTATTTGGAATGACGTAATAGCCAAAAATTCCAAGTTTATTTGAAAGAAACCTTAAAAATAATTGAAAATATTCCAACATGTGTCTCGTGGTACAAGTGTCATAGAAATTTGAAATACCAAAGGAAAATATAAAATTTCAATAATAACCAAATCTCTTTGGGTTTCTAACTTCAGTTCCTTGACGACACATAAGTTATGAATAAGTTTGTTTTCATTTGATATCTTTTTATGTTAGGATTTTTTAGACTAAGTTTTTGATATAGAAAATCAAAGTTTGTTCATCATAGCAAATCCTCCATAGTAGGGTAATATAATTTAGAACACCTTCATACTATAGTAACCACTAAGAAAGAAAAACGATACAACTTACCTCAAGAAAGACATACTAGGAGTGATAATACATTTTCTTTACGTAACGAGTCCTTTACTTAGAATCTCTAAAGACATCTAGGGTTTCTAGTAACTATAATATTATGTGGTAACTCTTTATCCAACCAAAATAAAATATAAAAAACAAATCTAAAATAACTCGTTTTAACATACTTTCAAGAAAAAAAAAATTATAAAGCACATTGCAACACAATTCTAAACACACACTAAATCTTAAATTTTTACAAATTGAGATCATCTCATATTTTAATAAACATGATAAATTATGTTAATGAAAATCCGGTCATTGATTGGTTGAGTATTAATTATAATAATTTTATTTTTAATAATTATTTGATGGTTATGAGTTTTTTTTAATTGAAAATTATTATATTTAAAAAAATTAAGAATCAATGACTTGGATTTTAACAATGGTATCCATCATATTTTTTTTAAGATATTTTATACATGCTCTACAAAATTGATATTAAAGTGAAAAGCAAAACCATATAGGAAAATCATTGTATATATACCTTTGTTTACTGTGAATTGTAATAGTGAATTAACGATTTTGTCCTTGAAAAAACCCTCACTTGAGAACCTTTTTAGGGGTAAAATAGTCTTTTTCTTTAATTCACTTGTCATTTCTAAATTGTTAAGGGGTGTCTTAGTCTTTTAATTAATTTTTTGCACAGTTAAATGACTTTCTTACCCTTAATAACAAATAATCAGTTAACTATGGTTTAATGTCTCTTTTGGCCTTTCATATTGTTTTGCTATAGTGTGATTATTCTATTACCTTTATATTTTAATTTTTAAAGCTTGATTGGAGGGGCTAATTTGTAATTGCAAAATATATATTTTTTTTCACATTAATGCTTGGGTCGTGAGGGTTGGGTGGTGTTTTCAAAAAATAAAAATCAAAAGCTATTAACAAGTGTGTCGTATGCGTTAGCATGTCAGCCACTCTGCCGCCTTCGGGCTGCACATGCGGCTACATACAGTGGTCAAAATTTTAATTATATCGTGTCATTTTATTCTTCTCAACCTCCTCTTCATCCCTATATAACGTGTGTACTCGTCGGACCTCCGACATATCGCCAACATCCTATTCTTTCTCTCTTTTCTCCTAGAAATATGTGTCTGACCCTCCACATTTTCATATCAGCCCTTCAAGTTTTTTTTCTTTTGATTTTATCCCTGATTGTTTTTATATCTATTTTTTTTTGTTTTAATTCATTTCTCAAATCTTCTTTTTTTTTCAATTGCATCCTCCTTTACTTTTTTCTATCAGATTTTGTCCTCAATCTTTTGATTTTTTTTAAATTAAGATAGTTTTTTAATTTGTTTTCTTTTTCAATTCCACCCCTTCATTTTTTTTCTCCTCTCATATTTGATGCTCATTCCCTTTTTTTCACTATTTTCTTCTTTGATTATTTTTTTTAATTTGAGATATTTTTTTTATCATTTATCATTAAGTTGGTTGACAACTGAGATTTTTAATTGAACCCGGGTTTTCAGTTTCATGGGTTGTGGATTTAAAAAATTAACCTAGGTCTAAAAGATTTGTTGGGATCAATTAATATGGGTTTAAACAGTTAATTTGTTGTTTTTTTTTTCATTTTGACTTTCATACTAATCCTTTTTCAATTATTGTGGATTAGCCATTTTATAATTGATTAAAGTTACTGTTGTTGTTTAATTTTTAGTTTTTGCAAAGTTAAGTTGTTATAATGCCTATAAATGCAAAACAACACTTAAATTGGGTCTAAGGTTTCTTTTTTCTTTTCTGAAGAAAAAATTAACTTATAAAGCTTGACTTCTAATGATTAATCATCATCTCGAGGGCAATTTGGTATTTTACTTAATGTTGATAATAATTAAAAAAAATTTTCCCGATTTCATCCATAAGTGTCTAATTGGTTGGAAAATAGACTTCGTGAATGGTTTTTTTTTGTTTTGCTTTGTTTAAGGTTATCACAGTCTTGAACAAATTTTTTTATCATATAATTAAGTAAAAAATATTTTTTTTTAAATATTAAACCTAGTTAAATTCATGAAGCGAGTCACATGTGAGCCGGGTTATCTAATATGTCATCATCTTAATACTTTTTAAAAAATTTCTTGGTTTTTTTAACAGTTGATTTATGCTTTCTCAGTAATCTGGATTTTCTTTAAACTCATCAAATCAATTAATTCACGTTGAGTTATCTCTTATACAGTGACACTTGATAAAGAGCCAGAGTTTCAAGACTTACTTATTTGCGTGAGTTTAATAACATTAGAAAAACAAAAATCCCTACACTCAATGTTTTTTTTTTTACATTTAAAAAAATTAGTCTAGCTGGCGTAAGAGCGGAAACCATTGTACTGGTAAAAGACTAATTAAGGAAAGCAATCTCAGTTTCTCACTTATGTCATAATCATCCAAATAAAAATAAATAAATAAAGCATTTGAATACCATAATAAAACAATATGTCACATAATATAATATCATGG
>Ga0307513_10009001_pt1 | contig 12668 bp, 9 predicted proteins | sample 15_EM_MG_FD_202174 | JGI IMG/M metagenome (GOLD analysis project Ga0307513, IMG submission 202174) | Populus trichocarpa ectomycorrhiza microbial communities from riparian zone in the Pacific Northwest, United States - 15_EM | ecosystem: Host-associated > Plants > Roots > Unclassified | place... | reverse complement strand
TTTCATGTGAATTGAACCAGAAATGACAGAGTTATAATAAAATTGGAAAAGCCTCCCTTTTCCTTTCTTTCTTCTTTCCTTTTTTGGACATTATTTGTCAGCGCCCACAAACATGATAACCATGCCGGCGCTGATGCCCCTTTGCTAAAGCGTAAGTCGTGAAGACGAGGAAGGGCGGAGACGACGCTCGGTTTACTTCCATCTGGAAGGGTAGCTCCTGTCCAAAGACGCAGACTATAAATCCTCCAGGAACCCACAAGAACGTGAGTTACCAATGACAGAAACGGGATCTAGTGATACCATTCGACTCCTGACTGCAGGATGGAGGATTTGGAAGCCGTGATCACATACCGCCGCCAAGCACTCACTCACTGTCCTCCTGGCCACCCAGGTCGTTCCACTTCACTCATCAACCTCGCCCGTGCTCTTTCTATTCGCTTTCAGCAGTCCGGCAGGATGGAGGATTTGGAAGATGCGATCGCATACCACCACCAAGCACTCACTCTCCGTCCTCCCGGCCACCCAAGTCGTTCCATTTCACTCAACAACCTCGCCCATACTCTTTCTACTCGCTTTGAGCAGTCCGGCAGGATGGAGGATTTGGAAGATGCGGTCACATACCTCCGCCAAGCACTCACTCTCTATCCTCCTGGCCACCCAATGCGTTCCATTTCACTCAACAACCTCGCCCATGATCTTTCTACTCGCTTTCAGCAGTCCGGCAGGATGGAGGATTTGGAAGATGCGGTCACATACATCCGCCAAGCACTCACTCTCTATCCTCCTGGCCACCCAGGTCGTTCCACTTCACTCATCAACCTCGCCCGTGCTCTTTCTATTCGCTTTCAGCAGTCCGGCAGGATGGAGGATTGGGAAGATACGGTCACATACCTCCGCCAAGCACTCACTCTCCATCCTCCTGGCCACCCAGGTCGTTCCATTTCACTCAACAACCTCGCCCATGCTCTTTCTACTCGCTTTCAGCAGTCCAGCAGGATGGAGGATTTAGAAGATGCAATCACATACCAACGCCAAGCACTCGCTCTCTGTCCTCCTGGCCACCCAGGTCGTTCCACTTCACTCGGCCACCTCGCCACTACTCTTTCTACTCGCTTTGAGCAGTCAGGCAGGATGGAGGATTTGGAAGATGCGATCTCATACCACCGCCAAGCACTCACTCTCTATCCTCCTGGCTACCCAGGTCGTTCCACTTCACTCGGCCACCTCGCCCGTGCCCTTTTTACTCGCTTTCAGAAGTGGGGCAGGATGGAGGACTTGGAACATGCGGTCACATACCTCCGCCAAGCACTCACTCTCTATCCTCCTGGCCACCCAGGTCGTTCCATTTCACTCAGCAACCTCGCCCGTGCCCTTTCTACTCGCTTTCAGCAGTCGGGCAGGACAGAGGATTTGGAAGAATCTTTCACTCTACATGAGCAGGCAGCAAATGACCTGAGTTCAAGCCCACATCTTCGGCTTGCTGTCGCCTTCGAGTGGGTAGCGGGGGCTCGACGCTATCACGACAAGTCCATCATATGCGCTTACTCGGCATCGTTTCGAATTCTCAATCATTGCTTGATTTTGTACCCTAGTGTTGAATCCCAGCAAACGTTCCTTGCCAGTCCCCACATACCAAAGTCGCTGGCCTCCGATGCGGCTTCTGCTGCAATTGATGCAGGAGACTTTGAAGCAGCGATTGAATTGCTTGAACAGGGCAGAGTCATACTCTGGTCGAATATGGAGCAGTATAGACATCCACTTGACCACCTCCGCCTGGTTGACAAAGAGCTTGCCGATCTCCTCCGGACTTTAAGTGTCGAACGTGAACATATTTCAGTTTCATCCAGATCTGGGCTATTGGATATTGAAGAACCTATGCTACTGGATGCTCAAATGCGGAGAAATCGTATTCTTTCGGAAGATTGGGAGAGGGTAGTGGGACGAGTTCGGAAAATTGAGGGATTCAGCAACTTTTTACGACCTGTTCCATTTGCCACCCTTCGGGCGGCTGCTGCAGAAGGCCCTGTCATTCTCATTAACATAAGCAATTATCGTTCTGATGCAATAATCCTTCATATCAATGGCCCACCTCTCCTTGTCCCGCTTCCTGAGGTACAACCTAATCATCTTATCGACCTTACTAAAGAACTCACTTTGGCATGTGACACGGGTGCTGGGGCTGACCGCTCGAAGGGTATTCCTCCTATTTTGCGTGCTCTATGGAAAGACATTGTCTCTCCCATTGTGGATCGCCTAGCTGAGATGGGAGTACCAGAGAAGAGTCGGGTTTGGTGGTGCCCAACATCCACGTTGTGCGGCCTACCTATCCATGCAGCAGGTCCATACCGACCTGCGCAAAAGAATCTTCTAGATATCTACGTTTCTTCTTATACAACAACTCTATCCACATTAATCAGGGCAAGATCCAACACGTCTGACCTGTTTGTTGTCCCCAAGTTACTTGTTGTAGGTCAACCTGGTGAAACGCTGCCAAATGTTGAGGCCGAAATTCATAATCTTCGACAACTCGGTGACTTTGTGGATGTTCTTGTCGATACCGAAGCAAACCATGATAAAGTTCTTAGTGGTCTTCAGCAACACTCTTGGGCTCACTTTGCTTGTCATGGCCATCTAGGGGACATTACCCAACCATTCCGTGCATCATTCGAACTCCATGGCGGTAGTTCCCTCACTTTGCTTGAATTGATTCAGGCTACCCTTCCGAACGCAGAACTGGCATTTCTGTCTGCCTGTCACAGTGCAGAAGGAGGCTTCATCACACCGGATGAGCGTATTCATTTAGCAGCAGCTCTGCAGTTCTGTGGGTTCCGGAGCGTGGTGGGGACGTTGCGGGCAATGGATGACGAAGATGGACCAATGATTTCAAAGGAATTTTACAAACACATGTTCCGCAAATCCGGAAACGAGGCTAATTTCAGAGATTCGGCAGAGGCGCTCAACGTGGCTATTCGGGCAATGAGGAAGAACCGTGTGCCGTTGGAACGCTGGATTTTTTTCGTTCATATCGGTGCTTGATGAACTATGCAATTTTTTTTGGCGATTGTCATTGTAAGTACCTTCTCTCGGTGTCGAGAAATTTTTAAGTTCCTGATTTCTGTTCCTTTCTTAGAGCTTCGTATATTACTTCTTCCATTGCCACGCTTCCATCCAGATAACCTTTTGGAGCGCTTGAAGCTATTCTCCGGATACTATCTGTCACGATATGCGTAGCTCAAATTACTTTGTATGCCCATTCAGGCTTTGCTTTTTTGTATAAATACTACCACTCATCATTACTAGTACCATCACGCCTCGACGAGCTCATCTAAATGTCATCAAGCATAATGAATATTGGGATTGGGTCCAGCGTGCAAGGACACTCACGTCCACTCGATAAATATAAGCTATACGCTGGACACAAGAACACCTCCACGACGAGGAACTTGTCGTTGAGAGCTTGTCACTTGAGCCAAACGCCTTTTGGCCTTGAATCGATGCTCCGGCGAGTCCTGGGACTTCGCTGGGTGTACACGCAGTAAAGTGAGTTCAATCCTGGGACAGGTTTCGTAGACCACCTCACATTTCGGCTCAGATTGCTGGGTATGACCTTGGATCTTCATCGACTCTGGGTATTGGGTATCGATATGGGTCATCACATAACCATTTCTCGGGCTTTTGGAATTGAATGAGCCAACAACATCAATTCTGCCGTGTGCACACCTGCTAATTCAATGTTTCTTGTGTTGTCGAGAGAAAAATGTTCGTTTTCTCTCACAACGGGAAGGCTACGTACTTGTGTAAATGTCAACCAGTGTCAACCGCACCATATCGCGAGTGCTGAGTGTCATAGGAAAAATCATCTCGAGCCGGGCATTATGCGAACTCGCGACGAACACCCCTCTCCCGTTCCTCACCATCTCATCTCACCTCACCTGGATTATTAGAGTCTACGCATCAAACAACTCGTTTGTGACAGTGGAAGATCCCAAGGATTTGCGTGTGTCCCATGAGAAAGTCGACGCGCTTCATGCCCCCTCGTTTCTCCTCCTCGTGGACGCGGACGCTGCGCTGCCGTCGCTGATCAGTGGGAGTTTGGAATGCGTTGAATTCCGAAAGTGTGAAGTTGGTGCGTAGCGAGCGGTAGATGAAAGACAGAACATCACGGGGAGAAATGTATACCAATTAAGCCTCATCTTCATCCTGGCGAGTTGGGTTTCGAGCTTCGACGAACTAGAGGAGTGTGTAAATCCATTTTATTGCTTCGACACGTCAAATTAACTGCAGATGCGAAATTCGGACTTCGGCACACGCAGCCGCCTGTGGCCATACGATGCTGTCAAGATTTTGTGCCGAAAAATTTTCTGTCTACAGAAGCTATTGCACGAGCGGAACTTCAGCGGCAGTCAAACTTGCAAGAGGGTCGAACGTATCGGCCTGAATAGATATTGATACTTAAATAAGTGTTAGAGGTAAGTCAAATAATGTAAATTGCACCTTTTACCATGATTTGAAAGCATCGCACCAACTGTTCCTGCGAACGTGTGAAATACAATTTGGATCAAGCACGCGGAGTGCATACGCTGTTCGGACATTTCCAATCCATTGGCCTGTACCACAATCCTGTTGGTTACGAAACGTCAATTAGCATGTCTCCTACGTACTTTGAGGATGGGAGAATGCTTGCCAAGTAGAAATAATCCGAGGGTGCGTGGACCGACATGAGCTGCTTTCCTTCCACAGCTGCCACATTTTAGGAAGAAACCCATACCCTGTTATTAATTTCAACATTTTCACAACATCCTTGTAAGAGGCGACGACTTGCATTACAATCGCTTGGTCTGAGAGCGTTACATTGTGTGTGAATGCCATTTCTGTAAACCCAAGTCAACGGATTGATCGCGGTAAGACTCTGACATCCTTCACCTTCCCAGACGACGGGCGTTTTTCCTATGGCTTTCAGGGAAACGTGGGTACTTTGAGTAAACGCATCCAAAGCTGGTTCCAGTGTCCTTCCGCTTTGTATCAAATCGGCCTGAATTTATGCGTCTTGGGTATAACAATTCACGTTGAGCCCGTCTCCACCAGTGCTGAACATCATCAACGGCAAGGTACGGGCAATGGACGTGATGGGATTTGCGGTAAAAGTTGCGGTGGTGGAAGATGCGAGGCGCAGTTGACCCACTGGAGGCTCATTGACGAATGACTCCCATGGTACGGCTTGTGCACAGGCAATATGTTCAGGATGTGAGATGAAAAATGCGGCTGTGTGGCCAGGTGTGTCGATTTCCCGAGGTACGAAAAGTAAGTAGGTCGTTCAAGATGGCGAATGAAGGACGTCTATACCGCGCTAGTGAAGTATAAGATTAGATCCCCTAATCAATGTATATCAAGTCAGTCTTTGCCATTAACTCACAGCTCCAACATCCTGTACGTCTGCGCTGGAGTAGGTTTCCTGGGACGAGTATACACCCTTCTGCACGAGTTCCGGGGATTCGGGAACAGTCAAAGGAAAACTTTGGGCATCCAGTGGAATTGGCTCATCTTTTTGCCTTGAGTCCATAGTAAATATAATGGGCGTGTAGACTGACTTTAACTATGCTCATATCGTCCGATGTCCTTTTGATATCGGCTACAGAGAACCTTCGAGGCTGGTAGGTGGATAGCGGTCGGTATTCTCTAACGACGATTACTCACAAATTCCATGTGTCGAGTATGAATCCACGATATGGCTAAATATGTGGGTGAGGGTAGAGAGGCAGTGTATAATTTGGACACATACATAGGCCGGAGAATCGTTGGAAATAGCCACAGGAGCTTGACATGTGTAGGTGGTCCTGAAGAGTCATCGTACCACAATTACTCGAAAGTGGTTAACCCTCGGAAAAGTCCCAAGGTCGAGTTGGAAACTATGGTAGCAACACGGTACATTCCTTGCACATTCCCCACGGCGTCGAATGCCCTCACCATGACTGCCATTCTGCGGTGGTTGGCCGTTCAGATGTTCGCTGCCGCCCCACTGCTTCTATCCGTTCGAAAGTTCGATAGCCTCCACGTCGATCACGAGATCTTGAGATACGATACTTATGAGTGGAATAAGGAGTGGAGACGAGAGATGGACCCGGATAATACCATAGTACCGGTGGGTATGGAAAATTTGGAGGATGTACGAGATTGGACACACACAAACGAGGAGTACGGCACATGATATGAGGAGCGACTTGGGCGTTACTTGTGCCATCGCTCATCATTATTTTGAATGTGTCCATGAATTCAAAATTAAGACCGTGACGAATCTATGTCACACATCACTGACCTCTTTTCACCACATCGTTACCCGTGCTCGGGCTCTTCACCCGATGCTCTCTCCCTACAGCCCCGCCTTATATATACCATCCCACAAGGCATGTGGAGGTGAACATCGTTGATACGGGCCCAACGTCCCCTCTCGTTCAGCAGCCAGGAGGGGCCAATGTTATACCCTGACCATAGACACGAAGAATGGCCAGTGCAATGGCATTGTATTTGGTAAGTCTTCAGCCTCATCACCCTCCTTTTCATTCCTACACACTTCACAGACCATGAGAAAGACAAACCCGGTTACAGATGCTCCCGTGAACATGGCCGCTACCACGAACACGCCAGTCAGCTAGAATGCGAACGCAACCACGAATACGACCACGCCAGCCACAGTGCACACAACCCCGGATGCGAGAGTGTTCAGGGTGGCGAAGAGGAGGACGAGGTGGGAACTGGGAGGGTGGCGAGCGCCTCCCGCAAGCCCGTTTGCGCCCAGGTCGAGGTGGCGAATCCCACCGCCAGCATCGTTCTGCCTATACCCTCTGAGCTTGCTCACTCCCAGGACGAGGATGGCGGGATCCCACCGACATCCTCGTCATCTTCACACTTTCCCCGCGCTGGACGAAACGGTGGGATCGCATCGCGCCTGGACCCTCCCGAAACACGACACAAGAGCCCCATGTCTATCGACAGACTGACGAACCGCTGACGCTTTTCCAGGTGCAGACGACAATACCCTAAACATCAGAGGGACGCCAAAAATGAACGCGTCCAAACGTGGCCGTCGATGGCGAGGATTTTCGGTGGGAACGCAGCACCATGGATTTCCGGGGGTGTCGAGGACGAGCCGTGACATTGCTCCATCTTTCTTAATTTATGTAGTAACATGTAAATTATACTAGCTTGTCTTTTACGGAATAAATACACTCTGAAAAAAATTGACCATGGAAAGAGTTCAAAAAGATAGTCTCGTTATTTGAATTCGAAGTCTAACGAAGGGTGTTCAGATGGTCCAGTTTGATGGCGGACTTGTAAATTCCACCGGCGGAAGGATTGGATGAAGACTCGACACACCAAAGCACACACTTGGCGTCAGTATGTCGTGGTCTGTCGGTTTTCTTTCCTGGGTGTCGCATCTTTTTTCTGTGTGTATGTGTCGTCTCTTGTTAGTCCTGCTCGAGGCTGACGCAGACTGTAGATCATTCCACTTCACTCAATAATCTCGCCAATACTCTTTCTACTCGTTTTGAGCAGTCGGGCAGGGTGGAGGATTTGGAAAATGCAATCGCATACTACCGGCAAGCACTCACTCTCCGTCCTCCTGGCCACCCAAATCGTTCCACTTCACTCAACAACATCGCCGATGCTCATTTTAAGCGCTTTCAGCAGGCAGGCAGGATGGAGGATTTGGAAGATGCAATCACATACTACCGCCAAGCACTCGCTCTCTGTCCTCCTGGCCACCCAGGGCGTTCCCTGTCACTCGACAACCTCGCCAGTGCCCTTCGTACTCGCTTTGACCAGACAGGCAGGATGGAGGATTTGGAAGATGCGATCACATACTACCGCCAAGCACTCGCTCTCTGTCCTCCTGGCGACCCAGATCGTTCCACTTCACTCAACAACTTCGCCCATGCTCTTTCTACTCGCTTTGACCAGACAGGCAGGATGGAGGATTTGGAAGATGCGATCACATCCCACCGCCAAGCACTCACTCTCTGTCCTCCTGGCCACCCAAATCGTTCCAGTTCACTCAACAACCTCGCCGGTGCTCTTTTTAGTCGGTTTCAGCAGTCCAGCAGGACGCAGGATTTGGAAGATGCGATCACATACTACCGCCAAGCACTCGCTCTCTGTCCCCCTGGCCACCCAGATCGTTCCACTTCACTCAACAGCCTCGCCGTTGCTCTTTCTAAGCGCTTTGAGCAGTCCGGCAGGATGGAGGATTTGGAAGATGCGATCACATACCACCGCCAAGCACTTACTCTCCGTCCTCCTGGCCACCCAGATCGTTCCATTTCACTCGACAACCTCGCCGTTGCTCTTTCTACTCGCTTTGACCAGACAGGCAGGACAGAGGATTTGGAAGATGCGATCACATACCACCGGCAAGCACTCACTCTCCGTCCTCCTGGCCACCCAAATCGTTCCACTTCACTCAACAGCCTCGCCAATGCTCTTTTGACTCGCTTTGCGCAGACAGGCGGGGTGGAGGATTTGGAAGATGCGATCACATACTACCGCCAAGCACTCGCTCTCTGTCCTCCTGGCCACCCAGATCGTTCCACTTCACTCAACAGCCTCACCAATGCTCTTTTGACTCGCTTTGCGCAGACAGGCGGGGTGGAGGATTTAGAAGATGCAATCACATACCAATGCCAAGCACTCGCTCTCTGTCCTCCTGGCCACCCAAATCGTTCCACTTCACTCCACAATCTTGCCAATGCTCTTTGTACGCGCTTTCAGGAGTCCGGTGGTGTGGAGGATTTGGAAGATGCAATCACATCCCACCGCCAAGCACTCACTCTCCGTCCCCCTGGCCACCCAGATCGTTCCAGTTCACTCAACAGCCTCGCCAGTGCTCTTTCTACTCGCTTTCAGCAGACAGGCAGGATGGAGGATTTGGAAGATGCAATCACATACCAACGCCAAGCACTCGCTCTCTGTCCTCCTGGCCACCCAAATCGTTCCAGTTCACTCAACAACCTCGCCGGTGCTCTTTCTACGCGCTTTCGACAGTCTGGCAGGATGGAGGATTTGGAAGATGCGATCACATACTACCGGCAAGCACTCACTCACCGTCCTCCTGGCCACCCAAATCGCTCCACTTCACTCGGCAACCTCGCCACTGCTCTTTCTATTCGTTTTGAGCAGTCCGGCAGGATGGAGGATTTGGAAGATGCAATCACATACCACCGCCGAGCACTCGCTCTCGGTCCTCCTGGCCACCCAAATCGTTCCACTTCACTCAACAACCTTGCCAATGCTCTTTCTATTCGTTTTGAGCAGTCCGGCAGGATGGAGGATTTGGAAGATGTGATCACATCCCACCGCCAAGCACTCGCTCTCTGTCCTCCTGGCCACCCAAATCGCTCTACTTCACTCAGCAATCTCGCCACTACTCTTTCTACTCGCTTTGAGCAGTCAGGCAGGATGGAGGATTTGGAAGATGCGATCACATACCACCGCCAAGTACTCACTCTCCGTCCCCCTGGCCACCCAAAACGCTCCACTTCACTCGGCAACCTTGCCGATGCTCTGTCCAAGTGCTTTCAGCAGTCAGGCAGGATGGAGGATTTGGAAGATGCGATCACATCCCACCGCCAAGCACTTGCTCTCCGTCCTCCTGGCCACCCAAAATGCTCTACTTCACTCGGCCTCCTCGCCAATGCTCTTTGTACGCGCTTTCAGCAGTCCGGTGGGACGGAAGATTTGGAAGATGCGATCACACACTACCGCCAAGCACTCGCTCTCCGTCCTCCTGGCCACCCAAATCGTCACACTTCACTCAACAACCTCGCCGGTGCTCTTTCTATGCGCTCTGAGCAGTCCGGTGGGACGGAGGATTTGGAAGATGCGATCACATACCACTGCCAAGCACTCGCTCTCTGTCCTCCTGGCCACCCAAATCGTCACACTTCACTCGACAACCTCGCGCGTGCTCTTTTTAGTCGGTTTCAGCAGTCCAGCAGGACGCAGGATTTGGAAGATACTATCTCATACCTCCGCCAAGCACTCATTCTCTATCCTCCTGGCTAAGGTAGCGGACAGCCATAATCAATCAACCCTCAAAGGTGTGACCACAGTGTGACATTCTTAGTTAAAAAAGGAAATTTTCCGCAGAGAAACATTGGAACTTTATGCTGAGAGACTACAACTTCGAAATCGAAAAATCTGCTCCCAGCGATTTGTTAAAATATATCACAAGATTGTATCTGCAAAGTTTCAGGATATTCAGAAAAGATCTCGGTGAGTTATTTCGCGTTGAATATTTGACCTTCATCAGTCAGCCATTCAAGCCCTCAACAAGACATCCACAATTCATCCACAGAGTCAAAATCATTGCAAAAGTCCCAGGTAACTGTGAAAAGTCATGTTGCATTTTCTACAAACGTATAGCTAAGAGTAACCGGCAGATACAAGCCCAATGTAGCTGTAAAGCTGCATGTGGGACCAAACTCCTTTTATAACTTAACGAGATCGCACCCATTTTCTTTGAAAATACATATTTTCATGCCTAAGACTATTTACTACAAACCGCTGGAGCCATAATTGCGAAAAGATGCCCACAATTGAAATAAAAACAGCTTCAAGTGTAGAATTCCAGTTTATTTCCTTTTTGGGCGCATCACCCCCTGTCACATAGGGTTGATTGATTATGGCTGTCCGCTAGTGTTGCCGGAGCTCGGCTCAGCTCCGCTAAGCTACGCGAGCTGAGCCACCAAAAGCTGAGCGGAGCCGGCCTCCCAGCTCAGAAAAACTGATAGCTCCAAGCCAGCAAGGCACGGCTCGCAACTGGTTCGAACCAGCTTAGCGACCGCTCGTTACCTGATTAGGAAATGTTAGCTAGATTTCATTTCTTCGTCATTCCCTCTCCTTAAAGCCTGGCTTTTGTCTCCTAAATTTCCAATCCATCATAAGGTCAACTAATACAACTATTTTTGTTCTTCCATGACGCATAATAAGTGATTGTCACGAAACCCGGGGATACTCCCAACCCGTGAGGGTAGACCTATGAAAATGACCCAAAAACCTCGCAACGGCACTGCGAATGTCAATTGACATTGCCATGCGGCATTGCGAGGTTACATGTTGGTAATGGAGGAGGCACAGGGACTTGCGTTGGGGCGTACGCCCTAGTCAAGCCCTTGCATTCGACAGTAGTGGCCCCATTCAGCCGTCTGTACCGGCGTTGTGGTTCAACCGACCGCGCGTTGGCCTTTCGTCCTGCATATGCCAATGTTGGTTCGGGCAAGTCGGTGACGTGGCACACCAACCACCTCAGTGCAGAGTACGCTAGCCGAACTCGTGCTGCTGCGAGTGCCCATGCTAGCAAGAACGCGAACAGATGGGAGGGGTTGGGTGCGAGGTAACAGCGCGAGCATTGACGCTAGGGCAAACGTTGCCATCGTGGCATGTATTGTGGGGTGCGTGAGTAGGTTACACATGTCCTGACACATTTTGACGTTAGTATGCAGCACAGGAAGTAGATAAAAGGAGATGGACCGACAGGGTTCATCTCCTTGCGTACCTCGCGGGTCTCCCATACCTTGGGTCTCCCCTCTTGTATCCTACCCGCCCCAACTCATACGCCCATGCGAAATCCATCGACGTCGAGATTGAGTGGCCTACATCCCTCGCTGGAGGGGAGAGGCCAGGTGGCAATGAATTTGGGTGTTGGAGGACCTAAAAAAGATGAAAAAGGTCAGTACACATATAGAAAGAAGATTATAAACGAATTAATTACGTTTTATCGCGTCCTGCTGCGTTCGTTGGGTCCAAAGGGATGTAGTGGTGATGGAGAGTGAGATCAACCGTCTTTGTCACGGTTGATCTCGATTCAAACTCCGCAAAGAAATCTGCCGTCAACTGCCACCACTGCCCAGATTCCGAGTTTCCCACTCTTTTTTCCTTCCTACCACCTCCCACCTACGCGATCTAAATTTTCGTCACTCACGCCAATTTCTAATCGACTTGGTCTGTAAATGACCAAGACTCAACAGACTTCAAGATCCCTTACGATGCCATCCGGTAGTACAATGGTGACGCCTGATAGGCGACAGCTCGGCAGGAATTTGGGAATGTGGAGGCGATGTAGTGCAGTGCAGTTCAGCTAGGTGAGTTGCAGGCAGAGTCGTGCAGCAATTAACTCATGTTTGCATTGAATAGGCTACGAGAACGTGTTTGCTTGTGCAACACGTTCCATATTTTTTGTATTAGTTATTAGTCAATTATTTTTTCTTCGAGGGCACTAGAGCGCCTCCCCTTCGATGGCAAATGCTACCATTGGTGGACTCTTCTTTTTTTTGATGAATCGGCAGATCCCAGGGAACCCACACACTGGCGAATTTGAGTCGGTCTGGAGGATAGACACCGGACGACCTTTAAATTCAGCGTTTTTTTTCATACTTTGGATATCAAGATGCCTTCCTCTACCCGGGCGTGGGGTTCCACTCGCAGAGGTACTCGTCGCGTTCAGGATTCCTCCACCACCACACGCCAACATCCAAATGGATTTGCTGAAATTGCATTTCGCGTCGAGCGTACGTGTTTAATTAATGTTGATCCATTACTTGATCTCATAACAGTTTTTGTAGTAACAAACAATGAAGGCACCGCCGACTTGAACGAGCAAGTGGCAGCCGAAGCGC
>Ga0307513_10008999_pt1 | contig 12669 bp, 11 predicted proteins | sample 15_EM_MG_FD_202174 | JGI IMG/M metagenome (GOLD analysis project Ga0307513, IMG submission 202174) | Populus trichocarpa ectomycorrhiza microbial communities from riparian zone in the Pacific Northwest, United States - 15_EM | ecosystem: Host-associated > Plants > Roots > Unclassified | place... | reverse complement strand
CCGGACACGACACCCGTTGACAGCGGATGTGCCTTTTGCTCGTCGTGCCACTTGCTTGTCGTGCCACTTTATTATTATTACTAAGGCCCTGAAATATGGCCAGAATACGGCCAGTGCTTGTTTTGAATGCGCTCTGTATACCAATACTTAGTGAAATAAAATTTGTACTCGCCTATTCCAATAGAGTTTTAGTGTGAGGACGAGGTGGGGGTACGCATGCTACGCGGGTTGTACCAGGGCAGGGTATGAGGGGAGCGACCCGCGGTGTAGGGATGGGGTATTCTGACTACACGTAGTGGGGTACGTGTTGTACGCGAGTGATGAATGGACACCTACGCGGGTCGTGTACGACATGTACGCTGCCTCGTACACAATTCGGGTACGCCACCTACCCGGCAGCTGGATTGAGACCGCGTACGAGGGCTAAGCACAATACCTACACGATCCGTGTACATCTGTCGTTGGACTTATTAAGTCCAGCATGAATCACCGATTCGCCCCATCGCCACCCACAAGCAGCTCTACCTTCAACACTAGCCCTGTGTATGGTCACTACCCAGAGCCTGACTCACCTATTGAGGGTCATCTCGCAAACGTCAGCAACATGTCGATATGACTGCCCCAGCAGATTGAGCAGTCACCGTACTCTCCTCAATATCCTGTTTATCGTTCTGAAGTTGAGAGCCAGTTTGTGAGTACGGTTGTTGTTCTGTGCGTGCTAACCATGACACCAGAACGTCTCAGGTATTACAACAAACCCAAGCGGAATGCAGCCGCTTAAAGTAACAACTTATTGTTATTGAAACAGAAGTACTGGAGAAACAGAATAGTGAGAAGTATAACTTGACAGGCATGAATGACAAGCAGCTGCCCAATGCCATTCGTCACGATGCCCAGGGCTTCACTTTCACCACCAACATTTGGACAGTTGAAAGAGCATCTGTGATTGTTACCACAGATATCCCTGCTGATTTCAACCCGTCGACCCACCACACTTTGGTTCCTGCATTCATGCACCCCTGGCTCGTCCACTTTACCCCTTGCCGTGAGTCACTTGAGCTATCGCAATTACCTGAGGACAACTCAAGGTGGTGCTTACGATAACCACACAGTGAAGTGGATCCTTTCCATCGAATCGGAGCAGAGTGCAAGGCTTTCATTGATCATATTCGATACCAACCCTGGGAAGTGCTTTTGAAGAGTCGTGTAAGGTATCCACTTGACAAATTTGTTGCACCATTGACACAACCCTCCAGGAATCAGGGGCCCACTCACAATGCTTTGCTGAAACCTTGATTAAAGGTGTTGGAGCCACCGATGAAGTAAGTCATGTGACAGGATTTCTATGTGCAGGTATGCTATAATTTCCAGCATTTCACATGCTGACTGCCCATCAACCGGTATTGAGACTGTAGATTGTGTACTATATTTATTACCATGCTTAGCCATGACACACAAACATCCAGAGTATGACATCCATCATGACATTCATCTACGCCATGCTGCTCTTCCCTGAAGCTCAGATGCAGGTAGCTGTGGAGACGGATGACGTAGTGGGGTGCGACCGGATGCCCACTCTTGCCAACCTCCTGAACCGGCTGTACTGAACGCGACATGGAGGGAATGTCTTCGGTGGCATCCCCTGCTTCTGCTCTGTGAGTTGACTGTCACTGTTCCTGGGATCTCCATTTTGATGGGCCTGACGGTTGCATTTAATGTAGCCATTCCACACAAAAGCACTGAGGAGGATGTCTATAATGGCTACCATATCCCCAAGGGCTCAATCATTTACTCGAACGTGGCGTACATGCTAGTCTTTCCCACTTGACATGGCTTCACACTGTTTGCGACTCATTTTGGGCATTCCTGTTCTCTCATTTTCTTGTGTAGTGACTTTTGTAGACCCCTGACTTACAATGCAATGTAATAATTCATTGTTATTGTGTCTATTAAGTTATCAATAGATTTTATAATGAATTTTGAGTGGCCTGCTGAAAACATTGTGGGACACCTTGTGGCCTACCTTGTAAGGCACCCAGGCAAAGTTCACTCAGCATTGAGGTGCGGATCTCCCTTGCTGTGCCTTATGTGGCACATTGTGGCCATACAATGCCAAAAAATATTTTGCGACATAATCTCCTTGTTTTTAGTTACGAGTGTTCTTTTCTCCTGTACAGATGCCGATCAGTTGTCTATTACAACTAAACTCATGTTAATTAATGCACTGTGAGAAACTTGCCCTTACCGCATGAAGACGATCTCTGTAGCAAGTAAGGCCAGCACTTGGTCACCTAGGAAAGCAGGTCTTGGATTATGATCAGATTCAAAATGCACCAATCTAGGTACAAAAGTGTCAGCACTAGCACACCTCTCATAATCCTGTGGCTCGTCGTTTTCTACATGCACAGGAGTCTTGGCAAATCAGCCAAATGCATGGTTCAGGTTTAGGTGGTGGGCCAGTTAGACAAACAATCCTGCAGACTGCAATCTTAAGGTCGCGTGGAGGGAGGTGGTAGGCTCCAAGGCAGGCTCCAAGGCAGGCTCCAAGGTACACTGCAAGGTAGGCTCCAAGGTAGGCTCCAAGGGGCAACAACGGAGAACTCACAATTGAGATGATTGATCAAAGACAGGTTGCATATAGGATCCCAGATCTTTCTGCATACATGACGGAAGTGTGTACAACACATGGGACAAGATCCATGTCCTTCTAAGGGCCGAAGCAAGGGAACAATATTAATACAAAGGCCGAGCAAGACACTGGCAGAGGAAGCTCACAGAATTTGTGGCCTAACAAGGTGAGCTTCTTGATTGGAACTTTGCATAGATACAGCTTTCCTTTGAACTTGGGATTACACCAATAATACATCATTTCCTCTCCTCACCAGGAACAGGCAGTCACCTGTAAACTTCCATACCAACTTGCAGCTCTCCTCTTGCAAGCTACTTGTTCAGCTGTTCCTGTTGCTTGTGGAGCTCCTCGCAAGACTGCAAGACATGTAAATCCAGGTTGTCAACAGGTCGCTGGGGCAGAGATCAAGACCCACCAGTGGCTACTTGATGCTATCCTTGATCTTATCACTCAGAATATGCAACCCCTTAGCGTGGTGTGCAGCGATCTCTGTGGCAATCGCATCAGGATGAGGTGATCGTCCAGGAACACTGGTCAGGCCACCTTCTGGTTGAGGAGGTTCCTAGACCTCTGTGAAGGATGGTTCAGGTCACAACCTATTGCACTCACAGTGGGATGGGGCTGGATATGGACGACATTAAGTGTGGTGAGGCAGGCATGGTCTTTGATGACCAACTGACCAACTGACCGAATGAGTATTGGAACTCAGGGAGCGCACCTTTGTGGCCCTCTTTGGATGTGAGCATCAATCTTCTCATTTATAAACGGCCCTGTGTTGTCCCCATAGTTTGTTTATATCAACAGTGGTCGATTGTCAACAATTGTGTCACCTCTACAACAAATGCTATAAAAGACCCTATAAAGGACCCTATATTCCAGCCCTCCTGCTTGAATCTCTTTCCTCCCAACAACCCAATGCTCAATAATAATAAAAATCAGCATGAACGCTGCGTCGAATATCACAGCACAGCTTGTGGGACAGGACAAGAAGCCATGACCCAAAGCATCTTGAACCCAGCAAAGAACATTGAGGACTAGGCCCAAGGCAAGGACAAGGTAGCCACCTGTGAGTCAAGCTATTCATTGGGATACCACAGCCGAGACATACAAGCCAAAGTTATTGGGTGATCATGATATCATCATCATCAAAGTTAGCTATTGTGCCATTCATCCCCATGATTTTCAGTACCTAACCTAAACCCTGACTCCTCCTTCATGATACGAATTTGTGGCATTGTCAACAAACTGGCTCCTGGATTGGTGGAAGGAGACCATGTTGTTGCTTCCTTCCAAATTGCCTGTGGTCAATGCTGCTTCTGCAAGCAAGATTTAACATGTAACCCATGAACATGTATGGTAATCGCACCTCTGGTGAGATCCACATTCTCTCATCCTCAACTCTACCTTCCCGAACAGTGTACCAACCCTGACCACACTCGTCGAGGACTGAGTGCTGGTGGAATTGCCACTACTGGGGTTTCTGACAGAGGGCGATGGCCAAGACGATGGTATATTGGAATTGGTACTATGTGATCCCCATGGAAATCCTACAGGTGGTCACTGTGGTAAAAGTGGCTTGCAGGTAAGTGTGACTTAGGTGTGAGCAAGTAGGTGAGTAATCAAGGAAGATGAAGTGAGGTTCTTCATCGTCTCTGGCATAGTATATATAGTAGGGACTGTCTGCTGACATAAGGTAGTGTATGACTAAGGTACTGTATGAAAGTAAAGAGTGTGTCATGGAGTGAGAACTCTGACTAAGGTATAATGTATAGTGAAGTAGGGAGAGTGTCAAGAAGTGAGGTGGTCCTAATAGGATGGTAAAGGGTCTTTGAGTAGGGAAGTAAGGAGAATGTCCAGAAGGGAGGTTGTCCTTATAGGAAGGTAAAGAGGCTTTGAGTAGGGAAGTAAGGAGAACATCCAGAAGGGAGGTTGTCCTTATAGAAAGGTAAAGCAGCTTTGAGTAGGGAAGCAGATAGTAGGTTATGGGGTAGAGGTAGAGCTTGATTTAGAGTGGTGGTCACAGGTGGTGACAAAGGAGCTGGTGGTCAGGCTCCTGGTCACAGAATGTGACAAAGGAAGTGATTGAGTCAGGCTCAGGTCTCATGACAACAAAGGAAAGTGATCACATGATTGTTGTGTAGTTAGATCATGTGATAACAGAGCAAAAGTCGAAATTGGTACCAAAATGTAGGGAAAAATGAGGGGAGTCTAGTGGTGAGGTCTAGTTTCGTTACAGTACCCCCCCAGATGTCTACTACATCTCGGAGTAAGACAGCTACTTTTTCTTGATAGTGGTTTTAGGCCTAACTCGACTTTTGGTTCTGTCTGAAGGTTTTGGTGCATCTGGATTTTCTTGGTAAAATTGTGCCACCAGTAGGTGAAGAGCTTCTACCCCTAAATCCTCCAAAAGGTCATCTCTAAACTGCCATTCATCATGTTCCTTCCCATATCCCTTGTATCTCACTTTGAACTGGAAATGCTTATTGAACCAGTTTGAGGTGACAATTTTCTCAATTTCGTATTCCTGGTGTCCTTCTACAATAATTGGGGAAGGCTCCAATGGTACTTGTCCCAGTATTGGGTCCTCTTCTGCCTTTGTTAATAGGTAGACATTGAATACTGGGTGGACCTTCATGTGTGGTGGTAACTTCAACTCATATGTCCCTTCTCCCATTACCCTAGTGATCAGGAATGGTCCCATTCTTAAATCACTGAGTTTCTTCGACCCTTCATCTGTAACCATATGATTGGTGGCTAGATAGACCATATCTCCCACTTTAAAGGTCAGTTCTTGTGCTCTTTTCTTATCATATTGAACCTTCTGTTCCCTCTGAGCCTTTCCCATCTGTTCCTTAACCTCTTCTCAGGCCTCTAGTAGTCTTTTAATCTGAACTGGTATGTTCTCCTGTCCGGCAGAGGGGACATCAGTCATGGTTGGGTGCATCCCATAATTGGTGTAGAATGGGGTCATTCCTATTGACAAGTGGTGGTGGTTGTTCCAAGCAAATTCCACTAAGTGCAGGAGGTCTGACCAAATGTTCTTTTGGTGGTTGCAGAACATTCTGAGGAAAGTTTCGAGCCAGCCGTTCAGGTTTTCGACTTGTCCCTGTGTTTGTGGGTGGTAGGCCATTGAGAATCTTTGCTTGATTCCTAATGCCTTAAACATTTAACTAGTGACCTTTGAGGTAAAACTTCCATGTCGATCCGTTGAGTGGATCAGGGGGGTTCCATGTAGCTTCCAGACATGTTTCATATGGAGGTCAATAAGGTTGTCCTCCCCTGTTTTCTCTGTAGTTGGAATGAAGTGTGCCATTTTTGTGAAACGATTGACTACAATGTATATCGAATCCTTCCCTTTTGATCTTGGGAGTTTGACTATGTGATCCAATTCTGTCCATTGCCAGGGTCCTTCAGGTATAGGTAAGGGTTTAAGGACCCCATGTAGCTTATAGTTCCTCTTCTTGGCCCTTATACAAGTGGTGCATCCATGTACATAGTTGGTAATGTACTTGTGGATTCCCTCCCATTGATAACCTCTAGTGACTAGTTCATAAGTCCCTGTGATTCCTAAGTGACCCATTATTGGTGTGTCATGATAAAAGTTCCACTACTTTTCACCTAAGATCTTCCCTATCTGGCACCCAGATTTTCCCATTATCCCCTTTTGGATCCATGTTCTTAGTGGCTTTTCTGATTTCCTCAATGAGAGTTCCATTGGTTGAAATCAGGTTACAGAAAGCCCATTCCATGGCTTCATCCCATTCCTCTTGTTCCAACCCTGCTCCTAATGCCGCCACTTCCAGTTCCTCTAACAGGATCATCCTTTCCTCACTGAAAGGCTTGAAATCTATAGGTTGACCAGCTGTTTCCCAGTGGTCTGACCTTTGACTAAGCACATCTGCCACTGAGTTCTGTTTTCCCAGGTGATATCCAACCACATAGTTATAATGTCGCAAGATTTCTAACCAACACAAATGTTGTTTACTTGGGGTTGGTTTATCATTGAACCCTGAAAGGAGGTTCTTGTGATCCGTAATGATTTCGATGGGTTTCTGTGTCCCCTGTAGCCAGTATCACCAATGCTGTAATGGCTTGACTATCCCTAGTGCCTCTCTATCGTATGCATCGTAATTCCTCTCTGCTGGGATCATGGATTTCAACATGAAAGCTACTGGGTGGTACCTCCCGTTCTCTTGCTTCTGCGATAAAGCTGCCCCATATGCAAATGCTGAGGCATCAGTTTCCATCCGGAATGGTTTATCTAATTCCGGTTGTTTCAAGCAGGGTTCTGCAGCTATTAACCCCTTAAGCTGCTCAAACGCTAGTTGTTGTGGTGGCCCCCATTTCCAAGGTAATCCCTTTTTATCGAGATCATGTAGTGGTCGTGTGATAAGGGCGAAATTCTTAAGGAATCTGCAGTAGAAATTGCAGAAACCAATGAATCCTTTCATCTCCTTCAAGTTGGTTGGTATTGGCCAATCTTGTATGGCTGTCACCTTCTTCTCCTCCATTCCCAGCCCATCTCCACTAATGGTAACTCCCAATAATTCCATCTGGTCTCTGTGGAACTCGCATTTTGAAGCTTTACAATATAGTTTATGTTCCCTAAAGATTGCAAGGATTTCCCAGTTGACCTTAATTGCTTCTTCCAGGTTATTGGCAAATGATCCAGTGTCATCCATATAGGCACTGACTTGTGATGGTTGTCAAGTAATGAGTGTATTTAAAATGTTATCCATGTACCTCTGCAAACAGGCAGGGGCATTGACAAATCCATAGTGCATCACCATGAACTGCTTAAGTCCCCATGGTGTTACAAAACCTGTTTTCCATCTGTCCTCTTTTCTAATGGGGAACATGTTGTAAGCTGATCTAAGGTCGAATTTTGAAAAGACTGTAGCGCCTCTGGCTGCTTCCAGGAGTTGTTCCATATTCAGTAATGGATAAGCATCCCTTATAGTGATTTCATTCAATTTCCTGTAATCGATGCATATTCTTTGGGTGCCATCTTTCTTAGGAATGAAGAATAGTGGTGCAGCTAATGGGGAGTCTGATGACTCAATCATCCCTGCATCCTCCAATTCTTTCAACTGCTTCTTTGCCTCCTCCTGTTGTCCTGGTGTGAGTCTATAGGGTTTCAAGGGTTTTGGTAATACCACTCCTTCCACTAAGTCTATCTTAAAGTCATATTCTCCCCTAGTGTCTGGATATTTTCGTGCTGATTCCACATCGAATACATCCAGGAAATCATGGTAGTAATGAGGTATTGTGTCTCATTCCTTGGTGGTTACCACATTGATTTCCATAGGTTCGAGTTCAGCTAACTCAGCCTGACTGTGACTTGGGTAGTGTAAAGTAGAGCTATCCCCTTTACAGTTTTCCTCACAATATTTGCTTGGGAAAGTAACTGTATTTTCTTGCCATGCTACATAAGGTTGGTGAACCCGGAGCCATGGGAGACCCAAAATGACTGCATGTTTCCCAATCAGGACAACATCTAGGGTGATTTCTTCTGAGTGATCCCCTATGTCGATAATGCACTTAACCTGTTGAGTGACCTGCCCTACTTTTCCTCCAAGTACGTGGGTCACTGCCAATGGTTGCTCTCTCGGTTGGGGTGCAAGTCCTAACTGAATCACCTCTGTAGGGTGAATAAAGTTGCCTGCTGATCCTGAGTCAAGCATGGCTAATGATTGTGCTGTCTGGTCGATCTTTACTAATGTAGTGATAGGGTTTGAAATTGTGTAAGGGGTAATGGCATTGATTTCAAAACTATCTAGTAGAGAGACATTTGCTTTTGGTTTGACAGTAACCTCAAGCGAAACTAGTTTTTTGGCTTTTCATTGCAGTCCATATCTGACAGACATTCTACATAAGGGGGGTCTTTTCTGAAGCCGTGGTAGCTGCTATTTTTGTTGTTTTGGGTGTATTTTGTGGTAAGTGGTTTGGGTGGAAACGAGCTGAGCCTTTGATTCTTTTTCCTTCTCCAAAACATTTGAAACATAAGAAATTCTTTTTACATTCTTCAAATTCATCCAGCAAGAGCCATCTCCTATCCTTCATTTCTTGTCCATTTCCTGTTCCTTTTCCTGATCCTGATCCACCCATTCTTGAGACCTTGGCTGTCTTAGCCAGTTCTTTCCCTTTCTTGCTCTTGGTCCATGTCTTTTTGGTGTTATCGGTACAGGTTTTATTGATTTCCCAATGTGCGGCATCATAGTGGATAACTTCATCTTTGAGGTCATTAAGTGTGACCCAGTTGCGCCCAATGAAGTTGGTTTGAATATGTGGTTTCAAACCCATTATGACCTTGTCCATGGCCATGTCCACATCCCTAGGGTATCCCAGATGAAGCAGAATTGTTTCTATTTCATCAAAGTATTCAAGTGCCCTTCCTGTTTGGCACAATCCTGTACTCCATTTCATCCTTGCCTTGTCAATCAACCCCTTATTGCCAAACTGGATTATAAAGAAAACCCAAAAATTGGCCATTTTCATAATTCTTTTGGGGGTCGATTGTTGACATCCTTCTCTGACTCCATTTGTGAGAATTGTCTTGTGGCCCAGAGTCCTGCCTTTCCATCCATCTGCTGTAGTACCCACCAAATATACTGATTGTCGTTGGTGAAGGCAGTGGGTTCCATAACTTGGTAATTGGTGCAGGCCGCTGCAAATGTACTTGCTGGGTCTCCCTTCTTTCCATTGTATTTTGTTGGTAATGGGGTTTTGAGCCATGAGACTCTAGAGGTAGGTTGAGCTGAGGCTGCCCTTGCTGTGGCAGTCTCTGCTCTTGCTGTAGTGAGGCAGATGGTGGCTATGTGTCTTTCCCATTGTGATGCATATTCTCCGAAGGTGGCCACTGCTCTCCAGATAGTGCTGGCAGTCCTTATTGAGGAGTGGACTGCAAGGCTAATCTCCAAGGGCCAGGTGTCAACAGGGTCATTAAGAAAATGGAGGGTATATCTCATACCCATCACATAATTCTGAATATTTGTAGTGTATGTGACCAGTTCATCCTGAGTGGGGCTATCGGGGTTTGCTGCCATGAAGACAGGTTTATTGTAAGGGTTCAACACAACCAGGGGTACTGGCGGTTGTGTACTAGTGGTGGGATCAGGTGCTTCTACAGACACAGGCATTGGTGTTACTGGTCTGGAAATACTGAAGACAGTAGGTGCTCAAGAGGGTTGGGACGCGAAGTTGGTTTCTGGTTCACTATCTTCTTGTTTAATGGACAGTTGTTGTGGACTCTCAAGTCCTAATGCTTGTTGTGATGGTTCGGGGCTACTAGGTTTGGTTTCACTAACCTTGCCTTGAGTTGAACTCATGCAATGGGGGTGTTATTTTACGTTGCTAGTGATGTACTAGACCCAGCCGACTGTGAGGGTGGTTGATAGAGAGGGAAGATTAACAGGATCTGATTAAGGTCAAGAATAGGGATTGGAGTTCTAGTGGTAGTATTGAACCTCCAAATCACACTAATTCTTTTTCTAATGTCTAGATCCAACATTGCTGTCTGTATATTGGTACCAAGATGGAGTTGTGTCTGGCTCTACTTGGGGGTATTTGTGTTCGGAGTGGGGTGGGGAAATGAAACCAGCTCTGTGGTCCTCAATGCGGGCCCACTCAGAAGGTGTAATGTTTTCATTAATTGTTGGCAAATGCCCAAGGTCCATATGTCTCAAACGTGGGGTAGTAAGGTGTAAGTGGATCAGAATGGTTGCAGTAGATTCCTCCTCTGGTTGGTGGTTTAGGGTGGCGAGTGCCTGTGCCATAAGTGGGCGTATAGGCAGAGTGTCTCCACTTGAGTCTGAAGTGGGTTGGGGGTATGAAATCCCTAACTGAAGTCACCCTGAAATTCTCCTCCTCCCAGAGTTCAACTGCTAGTCCACGTCGATCTGTAACGAAGTAGTATTCCACCACTGAGTAAAGATCTGACACAGTGCTGCAAGAAATTGAACAATTGTGTCAATAATTTCTCACAATACACTGGGCAAGGTAACTACAATAGTTCTGGGGAAGTGGAGGAAACTCGTGGTGCTGGGGGCTCTGATGATAATCTCTGAGCCCTGTTGCTTGTGCTCTCCTCTGTCCTCTGCCTCTTGTTCTTCCTCTTGCGCTCCCACTCTCTGTGCTTCCTCTTGTGGCCAGTTTGTTCCGCTCGCCAGTTTTTGTAACTAAAAAAACTGTGGAGATGGGGGTTTAGCAAGTCCTTGTGAATTACTTGCTCTACAAAATTTCAGTCGATAAAGTCCCAAGTGAAAACTGTGTATCCCCACAGTTCCTCCACAAAGAGCTTACAACCTTCTTTGCACTCGCCGTGTCTAAGACCGCAGCCTTGTCGGTTCGTCGTTGTCCAGGCCATTGTCACCGTCTTCGAACTCTGACACTGATCTGCCAGCGGTCCCTCCATATTCTGACTCTAGGATCCCGTTGCAACATTTGATCAAGTGCTTGAGGATATGGAGTCCCCACACCCCATTCAGGTGACCAGGATCCATCCCCTCAGGCTCCGGCTCTCCTGTCTCATTTATTCATGCACCTCATCCAATCCTAGTAGGTCTTGACGCTAATACCTTTGCAATCATGTCCTCCTCCAAAGTCTCATAGAGGATTTGCAGATCTTTGACCCACACATTGTGACGCCCTTGATCATCAGGTTCATACAAGCTTTCAAGGCTGTCTCGGAAGTCCTTGTACTATTTGTTAGTACTGCATTTACGGGTGTTGAGGACTCAAGAACACAACGTACAGAATCGAGGTAAGGTGCAAACCGCCAGTAAACCTCATTAGAATATTCTTCAATCTGCAGATGATCCCTTGCAGGGATGATCTCACCAGGTATGCCTATTGTACCCAACACACCCCTGGGTGGAATCAAGTCAAAATTACATGTTTGCCATATCTGCGTTTGAGTTGACAGGTCTACCAGCAGTGCAGCCACGACCGGGTCAACTGGCTCTTCAGTAGGAATATCAGGGTCCATTGCCAACTGTGCGGTTCGTTATAAGTCAAGTCACATCAACTTAGTATTTTACTGACTGTACCACTAACATGAGGGGTATCCACCTGCACAGAACCCAAGTCTGGTTCATTTGGGGCATCAATGACTTGACCTGATGACTTTGGCAAACATTTAGCATATGTAGACCTTCGGTAAGTGGGACTAGATAGCTACCACATTAAGGGGGGGCAGACCATTCCCAGTTCCCTTCCCAGGAAATTGAGTTGTCAACGGTGATCCACCAGTCCAGTAGGGTCCGGGGTTGGATATTTGGGCTTGGATGGCATTGTGAAGATTACTGGGGGCCCCCTGAGTCATGGTAAGCACATCTCATGCAAGGAACAATGCGAAATACCGCACTTTTGAGTGTAAGTAATGCCCACCAACTTGATTAACCTTCCCACTTTGCTTCCCCCTTCGTGTTTCCATGTCTGAGGACTGCAGAAAGCACTGGGGCTTTCCAAGACTTGGGCAAAGTTTAAGGTTCTCTGTCGGAATATGGGTGCTCCCGTCATCACATACATTGTTGGAGATGTGTCTGTGCTAACAACTGAGCACCAGTCAAATGCCGATTCCCAAACCGAAGGCCCTGTATCTGTTGGAATAATTAGCCATTGATGATTAGCCATTGATGATTAGCCATTGATGATTAGCCGTTGATCTTGTCTAGCAGCACTGTTCGGGTGCCCTGTCACCCCAGGGTTCATTGATGCAGCCTGTAGCACATTTTCCCTATGGAATTTAACCATACATAGCCTCTATAGCATATTTAGGCATTCAATGATATGAGATCCTGTCCGCTCAGCAATTGGTTATACAACGCTGAGCCTCAGAGACACCTGGGGAACAACTAAATAGAGATGGCCTGTAGTTTTCTCACTCTATATACTGCAAATTGTATTTTAGCATTATTTAATGATTAATGATTCAGTATTTTTGCCAGAAAATAGGAAGCAAGGAAGAAATCTCATGCAGCCACAAGAAGAGGCATTATTCAACCCTCAAATATACAGGTAGTACCATCAGAGTCACTGCC
>Ga0307513_10008998_pt1 | contig 12670 bp, 4 predicted proteins | sample 15_EM_MG_FD_202174 | JGI IMG/M metagenome (GOLD analysis project Ga0307513, IMG submission 202174) | Populus trichocarpa ectomycorrhiza microbial communities from riparian zone in the Pacific Northwest, United States - 15_EM | ecosystem: Host-associated > Plants > Roots > Unclassified | place... | reverse complement strand
CTCAACAGGTAGGATTTGCATATTTCTTGTTCACATAGCAGTTCTTTCTTTGAGTGGTTTTTGGTAGGTGCTTACGATTAATGTGCATTGCGAAGAATGGATACCGGTTAATAGGGATGAAGTATGGATAAAGAGCTAAATGTTGGTGCTGAAAATGAGAAAATATAGTGAGCAATTGATTAGTATTCGTGTCTTAGGAATGGTCATGAAAGTAAGTAGATTTATTTTGAGTTTATGGGCTTGGCGGAGAATATTACATTGCTTCAAAATAGGAAAAAGATCAGCTATACAACTTTTTTTACTGGTTTAATTACTTGGTAATGACAGGTTGTTGACATCATTGCTTTTCATCCGGAACATGACATCGTTATTGGGATTGATACTTTGGGGAAAGAAGAGCTTCTAATTCACATTTCACGTGTGCTTAAAGTAAAGGTACGATCATCGTTGATGTTGATGGAAGATTCTGATCTTTTATATGCGTGGATTATGAAGGATGTGTTTCTGTAAAGCACAGAACCAAGTTCTTAGCTCAGTTACCATGCATGTTTATTGTTTTTATTATGATTCTAAGGCATTCACATTTTCTCATCGTTTTACAAGAAAGTAGGTGTTGATTGAAATTTAGTGAGTTACTTGCAAATTACATTTGCAAACTATTTCTGGTTCAGGTTTGTTTTAGCTTTAATTTCCTTTCCTTTGAAGATTTGGGTGTGGCCAGAACATTTACAAACCATGTATCTTCTTGGATTCCATGACACATTCACAACTAAAACTTCTCTAACAAGAGTCCAAGCAATTCCTCGTTACAGTTTCAGCGTTGAAACTTTAGAGGGATTAAACACAATGCGGCCAACAATAGGAATCATGCCATCTGGTCTTCTATGGGTGCTGAAACTTGTTAAAGGAGACAACAATCTCTTCGGTTCGCTCTTAACTTCTCGTTACAAAAAAAAAGACAGTCATCTGATAAGCTAGACGGTAATTTAGGATATGTTGATAGATACCACCAGTACATGTTTTCAGTTCCTTACTCTAATCACTCATGCTTTGTAGAGATACAAGAGTTTATTGAACTTGTCCAGCCAACTAACATGAAATGTATTGTGTCTTCATCATCTTGTTATGTTGGCCCACTTTACTACTTCGGTCGCCTTTGTGGTGTAAACCAACCACTAAAGAGGTTCGTCTACAAGAATGAAAGGAAAAAGGGAGGAAAAAAAAAGTTGTTGTATCTTATTTTGAAAGTGGCAATTCTCCCGAGGCAGGAAGGAAAAAAAGCAGGCTAGTAAGAGTGGATTATAAAAGAGTTAATGTAAGTTGAGTGAGCGCATCAAGAAGAGTGCGCCGAGGGGCTAAAATTGTGGAAAGTGATTGTTCAGATTAAAAGTGTTAATTTTTGTGATTGGTTGAGCCAGAAAAATACTTGTAGAAATACTTGCAATCAAGCATATATCTGTAGAACTCTGGTATGGGTATCGCGTGGTATCGAAAGTTGCTGGAAATGATAATTTGCCCTGTTTTCAGTATCTCAAGTTTTACTGTGCAGTAGTTGATGAACTTCATCATGAAGGATACATCGATCCAAATTCTTCAGGTATTTTGTTAATGCAAAACTTATGGGATTTTGTCTGCCAGTGCACCCCTTGTAGATATTTAAACTCTCTCAATTAACATCATCAGACACTAACTGTGAGACTTTCAGTGCAGGCATTCACCAAGCTTTATAAGTGCTTTCCCTCATCTCATTCTGCATGTCAAACTTTATTGTATAAGCTGAAAATGTTCATTAGTAGTGTCATGTATTGAAGAATCAAGAAATGGGTTGTAGCCTTGTTGGGTCCCTTGTTAAGGTGACTTTGGTTTGACTGCAAAGTTAGTACTTTTTACGGTCAACATTCAACCAGAACTCAACACGCGGTTCACCCTTGAAATGATGCCAAGAAAAATGGCCACCTAAGTTTGAATTGGTGGTGATTTTCTGTCATGTTGCAGAAACATGTGAGAAATTCGTGGAATTCTACGTAAATTTCTTAGGAAAACTCAAAACTTCTGCTACCTTTTGGAATGCCTTTGCAAGAAACACCTTTTTGGTTATGTTGAGCTGATGGTCTCTTAGTTGTTTTCTATCAATGCTGACTCCATCTATATGAATGTGGCTGCTGTGCATGTTAGTGCACTTAGAACATGTTTGGAACGCGGTGCAAACCGCGTTCCTAAAAAAATTTAATTTTTTTTTTGCTAAAATTTAATATGTTTTGTATGTTTTGGATCGTTTTGATTTGCTGATGTCAAAAATAATTTTTTAAAAATAAAAAAAATCATTGGCATGCATTTCGGCACAAAAAGTTATTTGAAAAGCAACCGCTACCACACTGCCAAGCACCCTCTTACTCATGTGTGATCCTGCTGTTGTTTGCACTTGTTCATGTTGCTGATTCCCTAGTGTCTTTGCTCAACTTTTGTCCTCTCAGTTGCTGTTTTGGCACTAAAAAACATTTGATGATACAGGATGCAAATGCAACAACATACCCAGGACCACCGTTTTTACTCTTACATGTCCAATGTAATCCATGATACTCTGCCATATATAGTGTAATATAGTTGATCTTTACACCATGTAATGGTAAAAAATTCGAGAAAAATCATAGATTAGGAAATATAATGCCAAAGAAAATAAGAAAACTGTACACCAAACCAGGACTTTACCTTCACAATGACCTAAATAAGGGTTTCCTACAAAGCCTGCCATACTAAAAACATTGAAGTGTACTCATGTGAAGTGTTCATGAAGCACCATTATATATTATTCATCAGAATCAAAGCGACTGCCTTATTTGAGATGTGCTGATGCTACTGACTAACCTCCCCAGTTTCTAGAAAAAAAGTCTTACTTTTCTTTCTTGTTTGTTGTACGTGACTGAGACATCAAGACTACAAACTTGCATAATGTTCACATGGACAAACATTTCACACCCATTTTCTGCAGGAGAAATGCCATCAATGAAACCGAGGAGGTGAGTGTTTAGGTTTTTAAAAATCACTTTTCCATACTCCCCTCTTCCTAGCATTTACTTTTGAGCATGTGCTGGTGCATACATACACTTTCCAAGCACGCATATAATAATAATAAGTAGAGTTAAGATATTCAGGTGTTGAATAATTTCTCAAGTGAATTTAGAATCTTCTAATGTCTATATTTTTTTCATGTCCTGTTCAAGCATTTTGTATCTGTTGTTTAAAAGAAAACAACAATCATGGATATCAGGTTTGGTGTTTCAGTATAATTTTGCATCTGTAGATAAACATTTCAGATCCGTTTTGTGTAAGCATAATGCTATGCATCTAGAGGAAAAAAGAAAAAAAGAAGGTGAGATATCAGATCATGAATGAAGCTGAAGATTATAAACAAGCTGCAAGTGTAATATTTGATAGAGAATTGTCTGTGATGCTGGAGTTTTTGTTAGCTTTTTCCGTGTTGCTTTGGTCTATGATGGATTTACTTGTATAACTTTTTCAAGTGGCGGTTTTGGTCTCTCGAGCATCTACTCAAGGCTTTATCCTGCTAGGTTCTATATGATATATGCTTTATTTTTTCTCTAGTTTGGTTTCCTGCCTTGTTTAACTGTTAAAATCATGTTTTTTAAAAATTTAATTTATTTTTAAATTTAATTTTTTTATTATATTTTTAAATTTTTTTAATATGTTGATGTCAAAATAATTTTTTAAAAATAAAAAAATATTATTTTAATATATTTTCAAATAAAAAAATACTTTTAAAAACAACTATTTTTATAATTAGACAGGGAGAGTTTTGGAAGCAAAAGAGCTTTTCAAGGATATACGTGCCCAAAGCCATTTCCCTGATTTAATGACCTACTCAACTTTGCTTGATGGCTTAAGAAAACAAGGGTATCTTGATCAAGCGTTGGGACTATTTTGTGACATGCAAAAAAGTTACTTGAAGCCTCATGATTTGGTGATCTATGATATCATAATCATTGCCATGTGCAGATATAGGAAGCTTAAAGATGCACTGGAGTTGTTTTCGGAACTCAGTCAAAGGGCTGCAGCTTGATGCTCGGGCTTGGACTATAGTAATCAATGGACTTTGCAGAGAAGGATTGCTAGATGAAGCATATAAATCTTTCAGACAAATGGAAGAGGATGACTGCCCACCAGATAATTGTTCCTATAATGTTCTTATCCGAGGATTTCTCCAGCACAAGGATCCATGAACAGTGCAACTTATCAGTGAGATGAAAAGCCAAGGATTCTCAGCATATGCGCAAGCAACAAAGTTAGTGCATGGTAGATGATGATCATGTTTTCAAACAGTTGCTTGGATTTGGTGAAGTACGTGTTTGGGACTAGCATTTGATTCTTGTGGGTTATAAATCGATACACGTGGACTTATGTGTCTGTCAACTGTTTTGGTAGATTTAATTGATGAAAGCTATTCAAGTTTTCTCTTCATCATCCTAATTAAGATGCCTCTTCTTCAACCAAATAAGAATATTGGTAGATTATTATTGAATCACTTCTTCATTCCATTGTTATCTGTCATGGTGTATTTTTGCATAGAAGACTACCCCTTCTTCTCTTTTGTTTTTCTTGGTTTTTGGATCTTTTGTTCTATTTATTTGGAAGTCAAGATGATGTAGCTGTTTAAAAGAAATGTTAATATAATTTTGATTGGCATTAAGTAATTTGTATGTGAAGTAATATGGGATTGCATGTTTTGTCTTTTTAGCAAATTTCTCGTAAGATTATGCTCGAAGCTGAAAGTGTTAATATGTTGTAATTATATGATGGTGATACCTGTGTGTTTCATTACAGGATGTTGTTTAATCATGGAAATAATTGTTTGTTTACGGTAATCTGTAGCTAATTGGTTACTTATTATTATATTCATTTAAATATATATTTATTATTAATAAAAATTTAATTTATCTTTAATATTTATATAATATTAGATTAATGAATCTAAAGTAAAGATAAAGTTCATGATATAAAAATACTTTGCAAAGAAAATTATAAAGTTGTTATAATTATGAGATTTCTATTGTATTAATGCATTGTTCCTAAAATATTTATGGTCGATACTCTCTTAAATATTATACATTAATTAGAGTCACAAAGATTGATACATATTATGTTCTTTCTTTTATGAAAGGAAGCAACTGTTCTTAGAAGCTTGGGTATAACTAATATGTAGGTACTTGTCATAAGATATGTACACCGAACTGACCTGCATGAGAATTCTATACAGAGAAATTACATGTCTATGGAAAGATTCACGTGATGGTTGTATAAGTGATCCTTAAACTTGAGATCACTAAGTCATCTTATATAGGAAATGTTATGTTATGATCCTGTTACATGTTATCTTAATTGAGGTAACAAAAAGGTAGACATTAGGTATAACATGAAATATATGAAGGTATTAGAGTGATCAAAAGATGATTCATCACCCTAGCCCCTAGGTGAATTAGAAAAAAAAAATATTTTATCTATTCTCAAATAGTATTGATTGAGAAATCCTTGGCCAAGGTGGAATGAGATTTGAAAAAAAGTTTCAAATCTTATTCAAACGATCAATAACTATTATATAGAGAACAAACATGATTTAACATGACAGACATACTCTATGTTTTAATGTTAAATCAGAATATTATTGATGAAAATATATTAATTACACTGGGAAACCGGTCATTGAAAGGTTAAGTCAAACCACTGATAACTTTTTTAATATTTAGGAGATCATGACATATTGCTAGACGATGCACCTAATCTTCAAATATAAATTAATTAATTGTTAAATTGATAATAAATTAAATTGTTTAATTTATTTATTTCTATTTAATTATAATTATAATTTATATTTGAGCCAACATATTAAGAACCTAATGGGTCACACACATTAAGAACCATTAGTCAGAAATTAAATTGGGATGATTTAATTAAGTATGACTTAATTAAAATATATTTTAGAAATTAAGAACTAGAATATAATTATTACAGGGATTATATTCTAGATCTAGAAAAAAATCAAGTAAGGACTTGATTGATTAAATTTCTAAAATTATTCTTCAATAATATATGTATATCATTTAAGGGGCAAATAAATATTTTGCTATTTATAGAGTTTTTAGGATTTCCTGTAAATATAAAGCTAAGCCTATTATTTTGTAAGTGAAAAAGAGGAGCGGATGTATGTTAGACAGAAAAACTGCGCAAACATAATATTAAAGCTAACACTTTAGACATAACAATCCATCTCTCCTAAATAGGAATTTATGAGATTTCTCACATGTGATTCGTGTGGATTATCTTTGGAGACCGGATAATTAAACGACTTGTAGTTTGCATCAACCCAGTTTTTAAGAAATTATTCAAACCCGAAAAAGATTAAATTTCAGGTAATAAATCCCTAAACAACTTTAAATTTATCTAACGGGATCTTAGAGACTTCCAAATAACTTTGTTTCATAGTTTTCGCTGCGTGTATAATATTCAGGAAACCAACAGTTGTATCAGAAGTATCATTAGACAATTGAGGTTGTTGATTGCATATTTTAATTGTTATTGATTTTAATTTCAAATTAATTTCATGTGAAAAAAAATTAATTTTTCTCTTCTGATTTGTTTTCAAAAATAATTCAATTATTATTCCGGTCAGCCGAAATTTTTCCAAATCTTCTTCCCTGTCGTCGAGGATAATCTTTCAAGTGTATATACGTGAAAAACATGTCAAGACTGATCCAATTTTCAACCTTTTGGAATGGATTATTTTTAGTCTTCTTGATTTTCTCTCTTTTGGTTTATATTTTATTCAATTTAAACCAATTTAAACCCAAATCAGCCGAATCTCGATATGCCTGCCATGCATCGTAAAAGAGACGAGCAAAGGAAAAACATTGTTTCATTAAACATGTAATTAAGGACAATTTTTTAATCATAAAAAATCACGCAAGCCAACAATATATTTTATATGTTCATGAAAGTGATTGGAGTGAGTTTTCCACACGGCAAATGAGAGCACCCAACTCGATCTTATAACTACGGCTAAAATAAAAGAAACACTTTTGGTTTCTTAATTAATTCATTAAGTTAAGTTGACTTTCTAATTAACACCTTTGATTATTGTTAATGATAAGTTTAGTTTTGAATTGATGGTTGAGATGTATTGTTTTGCTAATCAACTAGTGTTATTTATCTAATACTTCATATCAAACATTAATAATAAAAGATTCTAATCAACAATTTGAACCATTATAAAAACAAAATTGAGTAAATTGATTAAAAGTATGTTTGACAAAAAAATAAATTATATTAACTTTTTTTTGTCTCTTTAATAGAATTGATTAAAGTAAAATTTTGATTTTGATTTTATATAATTTTTTTATTTAATTAATCAAATAATTATTTCTAATCAAATGTATTTATAAATCTTCTTTCAATTAAGAGTTAAAAACCAATTTAAATACCTTCAAGAGAATAATGATGAAAACCAATTCACATACATGTAACAATATCAAGAAATTAATAGGCAATGGTAAATATTAATATGAAATAATATTTTACAAGAGTTCTTGGCTATGTGGCCTTTCTTCCATGTTGACCAAGCTTAAGTCCCCAGTCCTTTCTCTGGTCATGACAAACCATTAATTGTCTTTTACAGAATTCAATTTCGATCTCTTGAAGGTTGCAAGATGGAACTTTGAATTTTCTTTTCTTGGCACGAGAATGAATTTTTTATCATAAAAATCACGCACACTGGATCTGATGAGGGGGTGTTTTGAGAGTTTAGTTGAAATTATTTTTTTTAAATTTATTAAAATAATATTTTTTTTATTTTTTAAAATTTATTTTGGATATCAATAAATCAAAACGATTTAACTTTTAGATTTATTGGGATTTTATTATTGAAATAATGTAATGAGTAAATGGAAATTTAACCAAATTTGATAGATATTAAAAAATAGGTTTAACTTTAATTTATATATATATATATATATAAATTATTTGGATTTAAATGAAAATTGATTGAGAATATCATATGGTAATAAAATAAATAAATAAATAAATAAATGACGGGTAATAAAATAAATAAATTAAAAATTATTTTTAATATTAACAAATTAAAACCATCTAAAAAAAACTAATTTAAAGAAAATTGTTTTTAAGATTTGCTAAAACTCTTTTGTAAATGCAGCCCCAAACGAAGACCAAATATTTATTGAAAGAAAAAACATGAGACACATATTTACCTATTAAGTTCAAATTGTCATTTTCGTTTTAATGAATGCGTCAACCACCACATGTAAATAATTATAATTTATATTCGAACCAACATATTATAAATTTAATGAGTCTCATACATTAAGAATCATTAATAAAAAATTAAATTGTGATGATTTAATTAAATATGACTTAATTAAAATATAAATAAAAAATTAAGGACTGGAATATAATTAATACAATGATTATATTTCTAGACCAGACAATTGAAAATCTTATGATTTTCAAGTAATAAATCCCTAAACAACTTTATATCAATCTAATAGGATTATATGGACTCCCGAATAATTTTATTTTATAATTTTCACTGCGTGTATGATATTCAAGAAAGCAATAGTTATATCAAAGCTATCATTAAACAATTATAATTGTTGATTGTTTGCTTTAATTGTTTTATGTGAAAAAAAATTAATTTTCCCATAAACAATTTTTCTTATGATTTTTTTTTTTTTGAAATATAAACGCATTGATTGAGCATATCAAAACTAATCATGTCCTTGGATTCATCGGCGCTAGATTTGCTGTCACTCGCTGCTGGCGTGAGATGTAGAAAGAGGAGATAGTTTATTGTTGGAAAACATTAATTCTTTGGATTGTTTTTCAAATAACTCGGTAAAATCGATTGCTATAAAACTTTTTTTTTTTTTTTAGGACTGTTGACATAAAAGAAATGGACATTTCATTGTGGTCTGCTAAGCCAACCCACCAAATCTTCTTCCTCGTCGTCGAGGATCATCTTTCAACTGTATACAGGTGAAAACCAAGTCAAGGTCGTCAAAACTGATCCAATTTTCAACCTTTTGGAATGGATTATTTTTAGTCTTCTTGATTTTCTCTCTTTCGGTTTATATGACCTAAACATGGTGACTCCTCTTATTATTTAGGGCATGACCTCGAACCTTCAAACTTAAGCAGGGAAGACCATGATTTTCTTTTTAAATGGATGTACATATATGTTGATGAAGATTATAGCAATTTTTTTTAATATTTTCATTTCATCTCCATCGAAATCAATTTTTATATTACTTTTATAAATAAAAGTACTAAAAGGTATATATATCATTTTAAAAAAAAATAGTAATAAGATTTAAACTGAAACTTCAAATTGAAGGACTTATATTTTTATTTATGTTAATATATATACCTTTGATTATTGTTAATGAAAGTGATTGGAGTGAGTTTTCCACACGGCTAATCAAAGTGATCTTAACTACGGCTAAAATAAAAGAAACACTTTTGGTTTCTTAATTAATTCATTAACTTAAGTTGACTTTCTAATTAACACCTTTGATTATTGTTAATGATAAGATTAGTTTTGAATTGATGGTTGAGATGTATTGTTTTACTAATCAACTAGTTTTATTTATCTAATACTTCATAATATCAAACATTAATAATAAAAGATTCTAATCAACAATTTGAACCGTTATAAAAAAAAATTGAGTAAATTGATTAAAAGTATGTTTGACAAAAAAATAAATTACATTAACTTTTTTTTGGTTTCTTTAAGAGAATTGATTAAAGTAAAATTTTGATTTTGATTTTATATAATTTTTATTTAAATCAAATAATTATTTCTAATCAAATGTATTTATAAATCTTCTTTCAATTAAGATTTTTTAAAAAAATTTTATACCTTCAAGAGAATAATGATGAAAACCAATTCACATACATGTAACAATATCAAGAAATTAATAGCCAATGATAAATATTAATATGAAATAATATTTTACAAGAGTTCTTGGCTATGTGGCCTTTCTTCCATGTTGACCAAACTTGAGTCCCCATCCTGTCTCCGGTCATGACAAACCATTAATTGTCTCACACAGAATTCAAGTTCGATCTCTTGAAGGTTGCAAGACGCGGAACTTTGAATTTTCTTTTCTTGGCACTAGAATGACTTTTTTATCATAATAAATAACGCCCACTGTATCTCAAATGATTTTTTTTTTTTTTGGGAGTTTAGTTGAAATTATTTTTTAAAGATTTTTTCAATATATTAAAATAATATTTTAAAAAAAATATTTTTAATATTAGCATATCAAAACGATTTAAAAATAAAAAAAAATTAATTTAAAGAAAATTGTATTTAAAATTCACTAAAACTCTTTTGTAAATGCCCCAAACGAACACCAAATATTTATTGAAAGGAAAAATATGGGACACATATTTACCTATTAAATTCAAATTGTCATTTTCGTTTTAATGAATGCGTCAACCACCACATGTAAATAATTATAAATGACAGCAAATACTTTTAGATTTATTGGGATTGAATTGTTGAAATAATGTAATTAGTAATTGGAAATTTAACCAAATTTGATAGATATTGAAAAATAGGTTTAACTTCAATTTTTTTTTTTAGTTTAACGTGGGTGTCCGGGCCAGCTTGCGCGCACCTCGACTAATCCCACGGGCCCTGAAGTTAACGACCTTGTAAGCCTCCAGTGGCCATCATATGAGCAACCACAGGGCTCGAACCTGAGACTACAGAGGGAGCAAACCTCTTGATCCCAAACTTTTACCATTGGGCCACCACCTAGATGGTTGGTTTAACTTTAATTTTAATATATATATATATATATATATAGCTCGGTTGACTTATGGTTCAAAACAACAGTATTTGAAGTTTCTTTGGCAAATGCTTACGTAGCATATTGAGACAAAGTCTTGTTTTCTCTCTTTCAGACTGTATTAAACTAACTGTAGTGTGCATTCTTGCACCTCCAACATCTCAATCTTGCCTGCAAAATTCTTTAGCAGCAGCCATGGATGTCCGAAACAATCCATGGATCATGTTTTTTGTTATCTTTTTTTGTTTTCCTCTCAACTCCCATGTCTCCCTTGGAGCTGATACAATCTCTGCAAACAGCTCTCTCTCTGGAGACCAAACTATTGTCTCAGCACGAAAAGTCTTTGAACTTGGTTTCTTCCATCCAGGTGACTCCTCAAACTACTATATAGGCATGTGGTACCATAGAGATAAAGTGTCTGAACAGACCATAGTTTGGGTAGCAAACAGAGAGACACCCGTTTCTGATAGATTTTCTTCAGAGTTAAGGATTTCTGGTGGTAATTTAGTTCTCTTTAATGAGTCCATGATCCCAATTTGGTCCACAAATTTGAGCTCTAGTAGGTCAAGTTCTGTGGAAGCAGTTCTTGGTGATGATGGAAATCTTGTTTTGAGAGATGGGTCTAATTCATCAGTGTCACCACTATGGCAGTCTTTTGATTTTCCAGCTGATACATGGCTGCCTGGTGCTAAGGTTGGATTGAACAAAATCACCAAAAGGAACACACTTCTGATTTCATGGAAAAGCAAAGATAATCCTTCACCGGGTCTTTTCTCTCTTGAGCTAGACCCAAATCAGAGTCGATATTTGATCTTTTGGAATAGGTCTAAAGACTATTGGAGTAGTGGATCATGGAATGGACTGATTTTCAGCTTAGTTCCTGAAATGAGATCCAACTATATTTACAACTTTAGTTATATTAACGATACTAAGGAGAGCTATTTCACCTATTCATTGTACAATGAAACACTCATATCTCGGTTTGTGATGGCGGCTGGAGGACAGATTCAGCAACAATCATGGTTGGAGAGTACCCAGCAATGGTTTTTGTTCTGGTCTCAACCAAAGACGCAATGTGAGGTTTATGCTTACTGCGGGGCTTTTGGAAGCTGTAATGGGAATTCACAGCCTTTCTGCAACTGCTTGAGAGGTTTCAACCCGAAAAAAGGGGATGACTGGAAGTCGGAGGTTTTTTCTGGTGGATGTAAGAGGGTATCAACTCTGCAATGTGGGAATTCTAGTGTTGTTAATGGGAAGAGAGACAGATTTTTCTCAAGTAACAATATCAAGTTGCCTGCAAATCCACAGCCAGTACTGGCAGCCGGGAGTGCACAAGAATGCGAATCAACTTGCTTGAGTAACTGCACTTGTACTGCCTATGCTTATGATGGCAGTCTGTGCTCAGTTTGGTTCGGCAATCTTTTGGATATGAAACAACTTGCAGATGAATCAAATGGAAACACCATCTATATCAGGCTTGCAGCATCTGAGTTTTCAAGTTCGAAGAATGATAAGGGGATAGTTATTGGTGGTGTTGTGGGCTCAGTGGTGATAGTGTCTCTCTCTGGCCTTGTTCTGTTTGTATTTTTGAGGAGGAGGAAAACAGTCAAAACGGGGAAAGCGGTAGAAGGTTCACTGATAGCTTTTGGGTACAGAGATCTACAGAAGGCGACAAAGAATTTCTCAGAGAAATTGGGAGGAGGAGGTTTTGGTTCTGTTTTCAAAGGGGTGTTGCCTGATACGAGTGTCATAGCTGTGAAGAAGCTCGAAAGCATCATCCAAGGAGAGAAGCA
>Ga0307513_10008997_pt1 | contig 12671 bp, 11 predicted proteins | sample 15_EM_MG_FD_202174 | JGI IMG/M metagenome (GOLD analysis project Ga0307513, IMG submission 202174) | Populus trichocarpa ectomycorrhiza microbial communities from riparian zone in the Pacific Northwest, United States - 15_EM | ecosystem: Host-associated > Plants > Roots > Unclassified | place... | reverse complement strand
TTGACGGGGGCAGTATCGCCCCACCCGTCTCAACACTTGTTTGTCTCCGCTCCTCTACGTCTCCAAGCGGCGACAGCACCATTTATTACGTACTCCTAGTAGCCTTCGGCCCAAGGACTGCGAACCACGTCACGCCGCAAAGCTTCCTGCGGCCCTAACTACAACAGTCGACAAGAGAACCGCGTTGTCGGGCTGGTTGCTGTGACGGCGTCGGCAGATCGTGGTGGGCTCAAGCGGGATGATTGCATTACGTCACATGCCTGTGCGGCGGTGCACACGCGGCCAGGAGTGGGACGACAGTGGAGGACGCAGTGAATCGATCTTCAGAAAACGCGAACCGGATCACGTTCGGCAACCTGGCCCTGTCGCTGGTGGTCGGCGCCTGTGCCTTGTTATCGGCATGTACGGAAGGCCCGGGCGGGGGCGGCATCGGTATCGGCAGCGGCCAGCAGCCCGATCCGGCCACCGTCGACTTCCCCATTTTCTACATCCGGCACCAGATTCCGGAGGATCAGGACGACGTCACGCGCGTGCGTCCATTCGTCGAGGACGACGACTACAGCGCCACTTTGTGGAAGCGCGATCGCGCCTCGCCGGGCTCACCCGAAGTCGAGCTCACCGCGCGCCTGCGCGTCGACCCGCTTGGGGCGGCCGACGACCGTTACGACATCAAGGATCTTGCCGTCGCGCCCGACGGCCTGCACGTCGCGTTCGCGATGCGCGGCCCGCTGGATGACGCCGACGATGAAGACGAGCCGCCGACCTGGAACATCTGGGAATACAACATCGGCACCGACACGCTGCACCGCGTGATCACCTCCGACATCGTCGAGGAAGAAGGCCAGGACGTGGCACCTGCCTACCTACCCGACGGCCGCATCCTGTTTTCCTCGACGCGCCAGCGCCAGTCGAAGGCGATCCTGCTCGACGAGGGCAAGTCGCAGTTCGAAGCCGCGACCGAAGCGCGCAACGAATCCGCATTCGTGCTGCACGTGATGAACGCCGATGGCACGGGCATCCACCAGATCTCGTTCAACCCCTCGAGCGATCTGTACGGCACGGTGCTGCAGAACGGCCGCGTGTTGTTCACGCGCTGGGACAATGCCCCGGGCGGCAGCGGCGGCATGCACCTGTACTCCAGCAACCCCGACGGCACCGACACCCAGCTGTACTACGGCGCGGTCTCGCACAACACGGGCAGCGACGGCATCGTCCACACGGCCCTGATTCCGAACACCACGAACGTGGAGTTCCTGCGCGCCCGTGAAATGAGCGACGGCAAGATCATGGTGCTGACGCGCGATCGCACCGACGTCGATTTCGGCGGCGCCCTCACCATCATCGACGGCAACAGGTTCGTCGAGAACAACCAGACGCTGCTCGCCAGTGCCGGCACGGCCGGCCCCGCCCAGACTCCCGCCACACTCAATGACGTGCGCACCGTGCCCGGTCCTTCGCCGGGCGGACGGTTTCAGTCGGGCTTCCCGCTGTGGGACGGCTCGGGCCGCATTCTCGTGAGCTGGACGCAGTGCCGGCTCTTCGATGTCGGCGGCTCCGATCCGACGCGCATCATCCCCTGCTCTCCCACCAGCCCGAACAATCCGGCCGCCGTCACGGCGCCGCCGCTATACAGCGTCTGGATGTTCGACCCCGCGCAGAACACGATCCTGCCGGTCATGGCGCCGGTCGAAGGCGTCATGGTCACGGAAGCGATCGCCGCGCAGCCGCGCGTTCCACTGCCCACCGTGATCCTCGACAAGCAGGCGCCGGTCGATCTCAACGCCGACCTGGTCGCCGAAGGCGCGGGTGTGCTCGCGATCAACAGCGTCTACGACATCATGGGCTCGACGGGCACGACCAACCTCGCCACCATTTCGAATCCGGGCAATGGCGCCGGATACACGAATCGCCTGGTGCGTTTCATCCGGCTCGAAAAGCCGGTGTCGCTGCCCGACGATGATGACATCGCCGACCCGGACAACTCCGCGTTCGGCCCCTCGGGCGTGATGCGCGAGATTCTCGGGTATGCGCCGGTCGAACCCGATGGCTCCGTGCGCATGAAGGTGCCGGCCAACGTCGCGTTCCAACTGAGTCTGCTCGACGTGAACGGCCGACGGATCAACAGTTTCGGCAACCGGGAAATCCTGCATCGTGCGTGGCTCAGCGTTCGCCCCGGCGAAGTGCTGGAATGCAACGGCTGCCATACCCGCACCCTGCCGCCGAACGCGGTCGCGGGCACTCCGATTCCCGTGCACGGCCGCAAGGGTCTGTTCAACGCCGCCTACGCTGGCGCTGCCAATACGGGTGCTGCTTTCCCGGGCACCGTGAACACCATTTCACCCGAGATCGGCGATACGATGGCGCGCGCGCGTTCACGCGCCGGTTCCTCGTGCATCGATCCGACCACCATGACCGAGCACTGCGGCCTGCAATCGATCACGCCCAGCGCGAACGTCATCTACGACGAAGTCTGGAAGAACGCGGCGCAGCCCGCCGATTCATTCACCTACGCCTATCAATTCCTGTCGACGGCCCTGCCAACGAACGCGGGTTGCTTCCCGGTGTGGAGCCCGACCTGCCGCATCACCATTCACTACGCGAGCATCGGCACGCCGGTCCGCCCGGGACACATCCATCCGATCTGGTCGGTGCCGCGACCACTCGGGGGAGTGGATGATGGAACGGGCACTGGCACGCTGATTTTCCCGGACACCTGCACGACTTGTCACAACCGGCTGGACGCGGCCAACGCGACACAGGTGCCCGCGGCTTCACTCGAACTGACCGACGAAGTGTCCGACCAGGACGCCATGCAATTGCGCGCCTATCGGCAACTGCTGTTTGCTCGCGACGAGCTGCAGCTCGTGGCGGGCGCGCTCGTGAGGGTGCAGCAGGTCGTCAACGGCGTCCCGGTGGTCGATGCCAACGGCAATCCGGTGTTCGTTTCGCTCCCGGCGTCGATGGCCCAGGGCAATGCGCGCGGCTCGCGGTTCTTCACCGTGATGAACAATGCGACGCATGCAGGTATGCTCTCGACCGCAGAATTGCGCTTGCTTTCGGAGTGGCTGGATATTGGAGCCCAGTATTACAACGACCCGTTCCCGCCGACTCCGCAGAACTAGTCTTGGTTTCGTCGTCCTCGCGTGTTTTCTCTCGGTCGCCGCGCTAGCGAAACAGACCGAGGCAGAAAAGGCCGCCAAGGAACAGGCGGCCCAGGAAAAGCTGCTGCAGGTTTTCGTCAGCGAGCCTTATCTCGAGTTGTCGACGGGACCCGGACGCGGCTACCCCGTGTTTCACGTGGTCGAGCGCGAGGCGTCCGTCGACGTGCTCTTTCGCCGCACCGACTGGTTCAAGGTGCGCACCGAACAGGGTGTCGAAGGGTATGCGCGGGCGCGCGACATGCGCCGCACCAAACTCGCCGATGGCTCACCGTTCGTGTTCAATCTCGGCGACCGGGCGGGTTTCACCACGCACGACTGGGAGATCGGCATCGGCGGCGGCAACTACGGCGGCGCCAGCCTGATCAGTGCGTACGGCGCCTACTCGCTCACCGACAACATGAAGGTAGAGCTGAACCTCTCGCAGTTCCTCGGCAATTTCTCGAACGGCTACAAGGCCGAGCTCGGCATCACTCACGTCATGTTTCCGGAGTGGCGCATCTCGCCGTTCCTCGAGCTCGGCACGGGCATCGTGTACGTCGAGCCGCGCGCAACTATTATTCTCCCCGAAGACCGCACGGACCAGACGGCCTATGTGGGCGCGGGTTTCCGCATGTATCTCACCCGGCGCTTTTTCCTGCGCGCCGATTATCGCTGGCATACGGTTTTCACGAGCCGCGATGACAACCAGGAGTTGGAAGAATGGAAAGTCCTAATCGCCTGCTTCTTCTGACAACGGCGCTGTGCGCGACGTTGTTGTTGAGCGGTTGCTCGCTGCTGCGCTGGCCGTGGTTCGGCAAGAACAAGAATGTCGAACAGCAGCAGACCGAAGACCAGGCTTCCGCCGAGGAAGAAGCTGAAGACGCCGATGCCACGCCGCCACGCGTCATCGAGCCGAACGTCGCGCGTCGCAAAATCAAGACACCCAGGATCGACAACGAGAATTGGGAAATCGGCGGTGGCGCCGGCTTTGTTTCGATCGAAGACTTTGGTACGAGCTCGACCTATGCCGGCCAGATTTCCTACCATGTGACAGAAGATTTCTTCTTTCGGGCCGACGTAGGGCAATCCACGGCCGGAAAGACCAGTTTCGAGACGCTCGGTGGCGACATCGAGCTTCTGACCGGAAATCAGAGGCGCTTCACGTATTACAGCCTCTCCTTGGGCTACAACTTCCTCCCTGGCGAGGTCTTTCTCGGTCGCAAGCTCGCCATGAACAGTGGTTTCTACACGTTGGTGGGTATTGGTAGCGTGAAGTTCGCCGGCGACAACCGGCTGACCGTAAATCTGGGCGCGGGGTTCCGCGTGCTGCCGACCGACTGGCTGGCCATACACATCGGAGTTCAGGACCGCGTGTTCAACTCCGACTTGTTAGGCGAGGACAAGGTCACCAACAACATGGAAATGCTGCTCAGCGCGACCGTCTTCTTCTGACGGGAGTGAGCTTTATGTCGGTACGAACAGTAAAAGGATTTGCGAAGGGCCTGGCGCTGGCGGCAGCGTTTGTGTTGCCCGCGTTCGCCGCTACTTCCTCCGGGCCCGCGCCGGGCTTCCAGCTCTCAGGGCGCGGTGGCAAGGCCATCGACCTGTCGCAGTTCAAGGGCCAGGTCGTGATGATCAATTTCTGGGCCACGTGGTGTGGCCCGTGCCGGCAGGAAATGCCGCTGCTCGAAGACATCTACAAGAAGTACAAGCCCATGGGCTTCACCCTGGTCGGCGTGAACGTCGAGCCGGATGCGAAAGGCGCCGAGGCGTGGCTCTCGAAGCAGAAGCCGGTGAGCTTCCCGATCGCGTTCGACACCGACAGCAAGGTCAGCAAGATGTACAAGGTCGCCGGCATGCCGAGCACCGTGTTCGTCGATCGCAAGGGCAACATCCGCATCATGCACAAGGGCTACAAGCCCGGCGATGAGAACATCTATCTCACGCAGATCCGTTCGATGCTCAAGGAATAATCAGGAGTGAAGGCCATGTTCATCCGCGGTTTGTTTGTTCTGTCCCTCGCCGTCCTGTCGGTGGGCTGCAGCTCGATCGAGCCGTGGGTGAAACCTTACGATCGCGAAAATCTCGCCGATCCGATCATGGCCTTCACGCGCGCGCCGATCTCACAGGATTTCCTCGATCACGTGTTCGAGTCGCGCGAAGGTTCGCGCGGCGCCACCGGCGGGTCCGGTGGCGGTTGCGGCTGTAACTAAACCGGATAGTTAGCAGGCCGCTTCATGTCGAACAATCCACGCACAGGTCTCCTCCGATTCGTCATAACCTGCCTCGCCTTCGCTGGCGCGGCAGGCTTCGTCGTCGATGCGTCCGCGGGCGTATTGCCGGAAGACCGCGCCGACCTCCTCTACTTCCGCTACGAGGGCGGCGGCGTCACCATTTCCGGCCCGTCGATGCTCGTGCAGAAGAGCATCGGCGAACACGTCTCGCTCTCGGCCAACTACTACATCGACATGGTGTCGTCGGCTTCGGTGGACGTGGAAACCTCCGCGAGCCCGTACGAAGACGAGCGCACGCAGTCGAGCCTGTCTGCGTCGTTCCTGCTCGGCAAGTCCACCTACAGCGTGGGTTACGTCAACAGCGACGAGAGCGACTACCAGGCGAAGACGCTGATCATGGGCGTCAGCCACGACATGTTCGGCGACCTGACCACCATCTCGTTCGGTTACAAGGAAGGCAAGAACGACGTCTTCCGCAACGTGAAGATCGACGACGTGAAGGTCAACGACCCCGCATTCGAAGAACACATGGAATCGAAGGGGTACACCGTCGGTATCTCGCAGATCATCACCAAGAACCTGCTGCTCTCGGGCCAGTTCGAAGTGGTCACCGACGAGGGGTTCCTGCGCAGCCCGTACCGCTCGGTGCGTTTCTTCATCGATCCGTTCAGCCAGGGGCGGCAGGACGAGATCTACCCGAACACGCGCTCGAGCAACGCCGGGTCGATCCGCGCCAAGTATTTCCTGCCGTGGCGCGCCGCCGTCGACGGCATGTACCGCTTCTACACGGACACCTGGGGCGTGATCGGCCACACCGGCGAACTGGGATATGTGCATCCGCTCGATCTGCCGCACTTCGGCGGCCAGTGGATCTTCGAAACCCGCGTGCGTTACTACACACAGACCGCCGCCGATTTCTATCAGGACATCTTCCCGCGCGCCGACTTCAGCAACTTCATGGCGCGCGACAAAGAGCTCGCCACTTATAACGCCATCACCGCCGGCCTCACGGCGACGTACGAATTCAAGATCGAGCGTTTCCCGTGGTTGTCGAAAGGTTCGCTGAACCTGCGCTACGACTACATGACGGTCAACTACGACAACTTCCGCGACGCGCGCTTCAGTCTCGGCCGCTTCGGCGAATTGCCGGACGAGCCGCTCGCGCCGGGCACCGAGCCGCTCTACAAGCTCAACGCGAACATCTTCCAGTTCTACATCTCCGCCTTTTTCTAACCCGCCCGCTTCACGAGCGTTGCGCTCTTGGCGTCGATCTGGCCCAGCAGCGACTGCCAAGATTTCATGAATGACTCCGCTCCGGCGCGCTGCAACTCCGCGGCGAGCGCATCTTCGTTCACTCCCGCTTTCGCGAACTCCGCCAACAACTTCTGCGCCTCGCCGCCGTCCTTCGGCAACACGGCGCCGACGTCACCGTGTGCCGCGAACGCAATCAACGTCTGCTCCGGCATGGTGTTGACGGTGTCGGGCGCGGCCAGCGCCTCCACGTAAAACGTATCCTTGGCTTTCGGATCTTTCGTCCCGGTGCTGGCCCACAGCAGCCGCTGCGGCAGCGCGCCGGCGTCGCCGAGCTTCTTCCAGCGCCCCGACTGCAAAAGCTCGCAGTAGGCCTGGTAAGTATGCAAGCCGACCGCCAGCCCGAGTTGGTTGCGCAATTCCGCCGGCACCTTGTCCTGCACCGCGACGTCCCAACGGCTGACGAAGATCGACGCCACCGACGCAACGCGCGGATCGAGCCCGGCCGCGACCCTGCGCTCGATTCCACGTAGATAGGCGTCCGCGGCGGCCTGGTATTGCGCGCGCGAAAACAGCAGCGTGACGTTCACCGGCACACCCGCGAAGATCGATTCTTCGATCGCCTTGATGCCGGCGGCGGTGCCCGGAATCTTGATGAAGAGATTCGGCCGCTTCGCTCGCGCGAACAGCTCCTTCGCCGCCCGCACGCTGCCGGCCGCGTCGTCCGCCAGCGCCGGAGACAGCTCCAGCGACACCCAGCCGTCGATTCGGCCGGTCGCCTCGTGGACGGCACCAAACAAATCCGCCGCCTGCGTCAGGTCTTCGAGCGCGAGTTCGTAGAACAAGGCCTCGCCCGAGATTCCCCGGGCGACTTTTTCCCTGATCGCCGCATCGTAGGAATCCGCGGCCTTGATCGCGTTGTCGAAGATCGTGGGATTCGACGTGAGGCCCGTGACGGACAAGTCCCGAACGTATTCACGCAGCTTGCCGCTCGTGAGCAGCGCGCGCGTGATGTTGTCGAGCCAGATGCTCTGGCCGAGATCGTGGAGTTTCTGGGTGGCTCGCATGACGTCTCCGTGAGAAATTCGCGGGCGATGGGATGACGGTATTTGCCGCCTTCACATCATCAGCGTCAAGGCCTGCGCCCGCGATTAAGAACCCGTCATGGTGTCCGTCGCGGACTACAGGCGAATTTCAGTTCTCCAGCGACTTGCCGAACTGCACGCCGCCATCGTGCACCGCGATGTCCGGGTTGTTCTTTCGGACTTCGATCATTTCGGCGCCCGCCAGGAACAGAGGCCCATATCCGTGCGCGGCTAACAAGTGCACCGGCCGGTACAGGTAGAACATGGGATCCCAGCCCACCCCGGTGCCCACACAGGTGCCTTCCACCTGCCCCGCGGCGTTCACCTTCTTTGCCACGGCATTCCAGCCCAGCGACACCGTGGGCCCGAACGCTTGTCGGTCGAGCCAGCCGCGATTGATGCCGAGCGCGATGCCGAATACGAACATCGCGCTCGCCGAAGTCTCTTCATACGATTCGCGCCGGTCGAGCAACTGATGCCAGAGACCCGCGTGGCCTTGGGCTCCCATCAGCCCCGCCGCGTGCGAGCGATACAACTCCAGGATCTGGGCGCGGGCGGGATGATCCGCGGGCAGCACGTCTAACAACTCGACCATTGCCATGATGGCCCAGCCGTTCGCGCGCGCCCAATGGAACGCGGGGTGCACGTTCATTTCCTGCACCCAGGCATGCATGAACAGGCCACGTTCCTTGACGAACATCCGGCTCGCGAACTGCAATATCTGCTGCGCCGCGTCGTCGTAGTAACGCCGCTCGCCCGTGAGCTTCCCCGCCTGCGCCAGGCACGGCACGCTCATGTACAGGTCGTCCAGCCACAGGGAGTTCGGTAACGGGCGATTGCGCGCCAGCGTGCCGTCCTTCAGCCGGAATTGCTTCGTGGACACGTACGACACGTAGTTGTCGATCCACGGCCGCAGTTTATTTTCGCCGAGCCCCGCAAGCTCGGCTTTGATCAACGCCGCGCACATCGCGCCGCTGTCATCCAGTGCCCGCGGAGCCACGATGGAACGCAGTCCCAATCCATGTTTGGGCCGCTGATTCTCGGCGCCCGGCGCCGGCGGCAGCGGATTCTGCTTCGCCTGCGCGGCGAGCGTCGCGATGGCCGTGACGCGCCGGCCGGTATATTCACGATACCGCTCGTCGCCCGTGACCTTCGCGGCCGACAACATGCCCGCGTAGGTAACGCCCCACTCGTAAGTGAGGATCTGGAAATCGGTGCGCGCCAGCGCGACGTGTGCCGGCAGTTTCGTCAGATCGGGCGCCGCCGCACCCGTGTCGCCATCGATCACCTGCACCGGCGCGGCTTTTTCGACATATGCATGCACGCGTTCGAGCGTGGCGCGAATCTGCGCCTCGGTCGCGGGCGGATACGGCGTCGGATAGTCGACCTCCAGGCGCCCGGAGTACACGCCCGGATTTTCCTGCGGCGAGACGTGGATCTGGTTGGGCCTGGACTGCGCGGATACGGCCACCGCGACGAGCATCGCGGACAGGGCCGTCAGGCAACGAAAGGCAGCGCGAAACAGCAGGATCTGCGTCATGTCAGAACGTCCCATGGTTCAAAGTGGTGGTTCCAAATAATTTGGCATCCTTCGAATCGGTCGCGACGATAACGAAAAGTGGTTGACCACGCCATGTGTATAGTTGTACTAATACACATAGATACCAGATCCGACGCAGGCGCAGTGTTCATCCTCAATCCTCAATCCGGCACGCCGATCTACCGGCAGCTCATCGACCAGGTGCGCCGCATGGTGGCGAGCGGCCAGCTCGCAGCCGGCACCGCGTTGCCCTCGGTGCGCGAGCTGGCCGTCGAGCATGCGGTAAATCCGATGACCATCTCGAAGGCCTACAGCCTGCTCGAAACCGAAGGTGTGCTCGAACGCCAGCGCGGCAAACCGATGACCGTGGCCGTGCAGGATCGCGCGCAGGTGCCGCGAACGCAGCGCCTGCAGCAGCTCGGCACGCAGATTGACCACCTGGTCCTGTCGGCGCGCCAGCTCGAGCTCACGCCGGAAGATCTCGCCAAAGCCATCCGCAAGAAATGGAGCGAAGAATGAACGACCCATATGTCTCGGTGAAAGGCCTTGCCAAATCCTTCGGCGAAAAGCGCGTACTCGCCGGCATCGACGCCACCGTGCGCGCCGGCGACGTGGTCGGCTTGTTAGGCCTCAATGGCGCCGGCAAGACCACCCTGCTGGAAATTCTGCTCGGCCTGAGTCCGCCGAGCGCGGGCAGCGCGTTGCTGTTCGGAAATCCGGCCGTCGCCGCCACGGCCACGGCCAAGGCGCGCATCGGATTCGTGCCGCAGAACGACGAGCTGATCGGGCTGTTCACCGGTAATCAGTACCTCGACCTCATCGCCACGTTTTATCCGGATTGGGACGCGCGCTTCGCCGAAAAGCTGGTCGCGGAATGGGGTATCGAGGCCCGCAAGATCATCCTCGGATACTCGGTCGGACAGCGGCAGAAGCTCTCGATCATCGCGGCCCTCGCCCACAAGCCCGATCTGCTGGTGCTCGACGAACCCGTCGCCAGCCTCGACCCGCTGGCGCGCCGCCAGTTCCTGCAGCAGATCGTGGAAGCCGCGACCGACGAGCGCCGCGCGGTGGTGTTCTCCTCGCACATCGTCTCCGATGTCGAGCGCCTGGCCAACGTGATCTGGGTGCTCAAACAGGGCCAGCTGCTCTGGCAAGGCGATCTCGACACGCTCAAGGAGTCGGTCATCCGTGTGCACACGCGCGCCGATGCCGCGCCGACCGTCCGTGCCCGGCTGCGCCGCGTCGTGGCGGAGCGGTCAGTCGACCTCTCGGGTCACAAACTGGTCGCGCTGCGGGCGCCGGATGAAGACTGGTCGGACCTCGAGCAGCAGTTGGGCGCCGGTGCGCAGATCGAGCGGCTCGGACTCGAAGACATCTTCGTGGAGTTGCACTCGTGAGGACGCTCGCTCGTCTGCTCTGGCAGCTGCTGCATTGGCCGGGTGTGTTCGCGCTGTTTATTCTTGGCGCCATGTTCCTCGTGCAAGCGAACGGTAGCGACCCGTCGCGCGACAATGTGATCAACGCGCTCGTTTGTAGTCTGGTGCTGATCGGCGGGCGCGTCCTCGCGATCACCGGCCTGCGTAATCTGCGGCTGCTTCCGAATGGGCATCAACTGCTGGTGCGCGCGCTCGCGATCCTCACGCTCTGCGCCGCGCTGATGCTGGGCGGACTCGCGGCGTGGATTGGCATGGGGTATTTCACCGACGAACCGCGCGCCAACATTGCGCTCGCCTTCGTCGCATTGTCCGGCCTGAGCTTTCTCTTCTTCGCCCGCGACTTGCACGGCCGCGCACAGTTGTACGCGGTGCTCGGCATGTTGAGCATGACGGCGATGATACTGGCGGCCCTGCCACGACTGCCCGAGGCCTGGTCCTGGTTCGCAATGGCGGGCTGCGTGGTGTTATGGGCGCTGGCGCTGCGCACCGGCGACAGGCCGCGCGCGAGGCTCGCCGCGGCGTTCGATGTGCACGACGATCGCGAGAGTACCTGGCTCGCACGCCTACAGACGGGCGCACTGCTGGCGCGCGCACCGGCCGCCACGATCCTCAATGCCAACCGCGGAATGTTCGCGCGGCCCACGGACGCGGTGGCTGTGACGCTTACCTGGGCCGTTGTCATTTACTTCATCGCCGGGCTCCAACGGCCCGGGGACAGCATCGTTGACGCTACGACCCTCATCGCCTGCGCGGCGGCCGCCCTGATGCTCGGGCAGAGCTGGGTGACGCCGGCGCGCGCGCGTCCTCTGTGGTTGCTGAGCGGCGCTTCACGTGCAGGAATTTTCAAACTCGCCGAGAAGATGCTGATCGTCAACCTCATCCTGCTCGGAGTCATCGCGTGGCTGGCCGCAAGCGGGCTCGCGTGGCTTCACGATATTCCCGTGGGCGGGGGCGAGACGCTGCTGACTCTCGCGGGGCTCCTGGCCGGCGGGTTGGCGCCTATCTACTTCGGCCTGCTGCTGCCCACGCTCAACCATGCCTGGCAGCGCATTCCGGTTGCGACGCTCGCGGCGATCACCGTGGTGCTGGGGCCGGCAATCTGGATTGGGCTCGTGATCCCCGACGCGGTGGATGGCGCGGAATTCACGCACTCCGCCCTGGCACTCGTGCTCGTCGTCTCCTGCCTGCTGCTGCGCGCGATTGCGATTCAGCGCTGGAAGTCGATCGACTGGACCCGGGTACGGAACGAAAGCGCGCTTCCCCCGCATTGATCCGCTACCGCGCGGGTGCGGCCAGACCCTTCGAGTAGAAAACCTTCCCCTCGGGCGACACGGCCACGGCATCCACGCCGGTGAGGCTATCGATGAACTTGATCCCTTCCTCCGGCCCCATGATGAACACGCTCTTTGTCAGCGCATCCGTGCGGGTTGCATTGCCGCTGATGATCGTGACGCTGCGGCACTTGCGCGCCGAATCGCCGGTCTTGGGGTCGATGATGTGGTGGAACCGTTTGCCGTCTTCGTCGAAATACCGCTCGTAGTCCCCCGAGGTGGAGAACGCAGTGTCCTCGAGCGGCATGCGCAGGAAGGTCTTGCCCTCGCGATCCGGATCGCGGATCCCCACCACCCACGGCTTGCCGAACCGGTCGCCGATGATCCGCGTGTCGCCGCCGGCGTTCACCATGGCGCGCGTGATGCCTTGCTTTTGCAGGATCTCGATGCCGCGATCGACCGAGTGACCCTTGGCGATGCCGCCGAGATCGATGCGCATCCCGGGCCGCGTGAAGAACACGGTGAACTTTCGGGGATCGAGCTTCATGTGCCGCCAGTTGATGCCCGGCAATGCCTGGTCGATCGCCTTCTGGTCCGGGTGCACGCCCTTCTTGAAGTCGTATAGATAGCCCACGCTGGCATAGGTGATGTCGAACGCGCCGTGTGTGAGCTCGGAATACTCGACCGACACCTGCAGCAACCTGAACAGCTCCG
>Ga0307513_10008996_pt1 | contig 12671 bp, 9 predicted proteins | sample 15_EM_MG_FD_202174 | JGI IMG/M metagenome (GOLD analysis project Ga0307513, IMG submission 202174) | Populus trichocarpa ectomycorrhiza microbial communities from riparian zone in the Pacific Northwest, United States - 15_EM | ecosystem: Host-associated > Plants > Roots > Unclassified | place... | reverse complement strand
ACTGCAAATCCATGTGACCTTGGTGTCGTCATGAAGCAGCCATGTTGGCAGGTCTGTACACCACCTACCTGTCTTTTTGAACCGGGTTTATCAGTTTCTGCAGGTGTTCGAAGGATTGAAAGCCTTGGCACCGTTTTTCAACTCGATACCCTCGCAAGTTGGTAATAGCCAGATGGAGCCACCTGATAGATATTCCCCTGAAATGGTGCAGTACGTTATGCTTTCTTCAACTCCCTGTTTACTTTCTTAATCCACGCTTCAGTCGCGAATCTTGTCTTCACCAAGGTCCGTGCAACGTTGCAAACAAATGCCCTTGCGTCGAAGCAGGAGTTTGGTGTGAACGCGCATGTCATTGTTCCGCGAACTGTAAGTCCGTGGTACTTCGGGAGCCTCCAATTGATGCCCCCTAGGTTCACTGAGACACCCGGGGTGCCAATGCAAGGGCAGGTGTTTGTCTACTTGCCTTTGTGAAGAGGCGCAGCGGGAATGTGACCCGCAAAAGTGTCAATGCTGTCGGACTATGTAAGCTGGGACATATCTATGCCTCGATATTATGACTGATAAGGTCATAGAGGTACGTAGAGCTTGAAGTAGATACTCGCACTCCTCGATAAAATAGTCCAGGGGGACGAAGTTTTGGCTGCCGAAATCGCGCAATTCAGACACTGGATTTCAAGGTAAACAGAAGTGCCTTTTTTTTGACCCTTTCAAAGGATTGACCACGTGCTCTTGTAGAAAACTCGCGTCCGTCCTGCCCAATGGGGATGGGGTCTTTTCGCTGGAGAAAGAATTAGAAGATACGAACTTATCGTCGGTAAACAAAAATCGAAACAATTATAGTCCAGAGAATATGCCTGACCTTTTATTTCAGAATATACCGGTGAGATTCATCGAAGTGCGAGGTCCGAAATACGAGAGTAAATTTCATTTGCTCAGTAAGGTGTCAAGGATAGTACTAATACAATCACAGGATCATCGCGAGTCATCTCGGACGCAATTATAACTTCGGTTTGAATGATGAATACGACGTCGACGCCGCAGAATTGGGTAACGAAGCGAGAATCATCAACCACGATGTGGCAAGGGCGAACTGTGTAGCAAAGAGTAAGCTCATATTGCCCACCAGATCGGCTAGCGTCTGACCTTATGTCTTGATAGCCAAGGTGGTGAACGGTGACCAACGGCTGGGTATTTACGCGAGTGCGTGCGTTAAGCAAAATTAAAACTGGTCTAACAATTCTTGGTGACTTGTAGGTGAATACATCAAGGAGGGCGAAGAGATTTTCATGGACTATGGGACAAGTTTCCACTACGATTGGGACGGCGGGCGAGAAGGAAAGCGTGCAGGGAAGGAGGGGGAACAGCTGAAGAAGCGATTGCAAACCTAATGATGCGTAAACCGGGTGTTGACGTGCGGGGGTTGAAATAGGCGAGATGCAGGGACGACATGACAATTTCTTCTTCCCGCAGATATTGTACGACTGCGGCCTCGAACTCGTCCAATCCAAAAAAGGCCACAAACATAACATACAATCGTCTGCTGGTATAACGTATACCCTCAACCCTACCAGCGCGGGTGCTGTACACGGGTACGTAGGAGAGCAAGCATCGTACCAAGCCAGGCGACGATGGTGCCACTATCGATTACTGCATCCTCTTCATTGTCATCATACTGTGTGTGTAGTGAGTGAGTCCCCGGCGTGGATATTGGTACTAAGCTGGTCGTTTGGCGGTGGCAGTGGGCAACGTTCGTCGTAGTTCCAATGGATGGGTTTCGGGGTACACCCGTCCTGCGTATGGTGCATATATCACCTACACCGAGCCATAGTGGCCCTGTATGCACCCCGACGGCCCATGAGCCTGGTCGTGGTGGTGATAGTCCAAATTGGGGACGCGCAAGTGGATTGGGTGCTTAAATAGGCGCGCGGCGCCTGCAGCTGGAGGCCAGTTCAATAGTTGAACACCAGAGGTGATAAGGTACCATCATAATGGTGTGGGGGGCATGTGGCAAGGGACGCCACCAACCCATACATCCACGCGGAACCAGCGAACTTACTGGCACGTCGTGTGTGAACTGGATCTCAGACCGGATCCCGGCAGAAAGGCGGTCCGAGCTTATCGACCACTATTCGCTTACTCCAAGCGGTATTTATTGCTAGCAGCGACTGGGCAGTGTTTTTTTTTTTCTCGGGAGGTGCGCATCCAAAGCTATGATCGCTATCCAACCTTAATATTCGGAGCCACGATTCAGGGGACAATTGCGCACTGATGTCAAAGGTCACGCGTTCCCCTTGCAGCAGTATGGTGCATTGAAAGCGAAATACATCCACACCTCGTTGGCCCCGGGTTGTCGTGGCAATACTTGCGGCCGGTCTCGCATAGGTCCTCCAACGATAGCGCTGAGACAAGAAAGGTGACCAGGGTATCCGTCGGCTACATAAGATCGCCAATGGGCGGCTCTCCATCCTCAACACCCAGCCCACGCTGCGCCGCGACGCCCTCGCTATTCTTTACCACTCCTTATCCAACATGAAGTCCGCTTTCGCTACTCTCTCTTTCTTCATTTCTGCCGCTTTGGCTGCTCCTCGGCCCGCAGAATTTAACAAGCTCCGCCGCGCCACGACTGACGAGGTCAACCCGAAATCATATATTGTCAAGCTCAAGGACGATGCCGACAAGGAGGCATCCATTCAATCGTTGAACGACCTCGTCTTCACTTTAGATGACAATGACTCACACAAGGAGATCACCTATAGCGACTGGACCATCATCAACGGCTATGCGGCGAAACTTGGTGGCGCTGCTCTGAGTGCTGTGCTTGCTGATCCCAATGTCGAGTACGTTGAGGAAGATGGCATCGCAAAAATCAACTACCAGTGCGTGACCCCTCCAACCCAATCGTCAGCCCCCAGATGATATAACTCGTCTTTCATTAGTGTTGAGAAACGTAACACCGAGCCGGAGCCTGTTGAGGAGCCTGAATGGGCTCCTGCGCTCGAGAAGCGTGCTGCTGGTGCTGGCACGAACTTCTATGGTCGGTGGCATACCATCTTCCGCCAATACGCTTCTGACTCTTGATCAGGTGTCGATACTGGGATCTTCATCGAGCACTCTGCCTTCACCGGACGTGCTCAATGGCTTGCCACCTTCGGCGGTTTTGCCGACGCCGATGGAAATGGCCATGGCACCCACACCGCTGGTACTGCGGCCGGGGTGTAAGCCAAATACTGTATCAACAGGAACCTCCGACACTGACAACTTCTATAGTAGGTTCGGGCCAGCCACAAATGCCTCGATCTTCGCTGTGAAAGTGCTTTCCGACGAAGGATCTGGCGCCTTCTCCGACATCATCAGTGGAATTAACGCTGCTGTAACTCATGCTGTCGCCTCACGCAAGCCCTCCGTGGTCAACCTCTCCATTGGCGGTTCTGCTAGCAAGGCCATGGATGACGCTGTCAATAGCGGTATAAGCAGCGGTGTTCACTTCACCATCGGTCAGTTCCCGTCTCGCTGTTGGTGAAACCATAAAGCTAATTCTTTCTCAGCTGCTGGTGGTGACAACAGGGACGATGCGAACAACTCCCCCGCTCGTGTCGCTGCTGCAAACACCGTAGGTAAGCAGAATTTCTATCATATTTATCTTATCACAATGCTGATGTGAATACTCCAGGAGCAATTGACTCCAGTAATGTCAAGGCTGACTTCTCCAGCTTTGGCAAGAACCTCGATGGTGCGTCTCTTCTCACCACACCGCCCTCCTTCCTGATACCTTCCCCAGTCTGGTTCCTCGGTGTCGACGTCATCTCTGCCGGGATCTCATCCAGGACCTCGACCGAAACCCTCAGTGGTACCTCGATGTCTGCTCCGTATGTCTCCTTGTCGTTGGCCTCATGACTCTGCTCACCTCGGTCCGCCTCGCAGTGGTGTCGCCGGTATTCTCCTCACCCACCTTGGTGACAACGACCAATCCAGTCGTGCGTATCCCCTCTCTCCGTTTTTGAGTCGTATTTCGCTGATCGGACACTTACTACAGCCGCTGCTCTCTCCTCCGCTCTCGTCGCTGCTGCTATCAGCGATGTTGTTGGCGTTCCCAGCGGTACGACCAAGAAACGTGCCGTTCCTTTCTAAAAGAACAGGAACTCGGACGACAAATACTCCTCAGTTCGTCCGTCAAGCGTACCTGTCGTCTTATGGATGTGTTGTCATTTGGGGCTATCCTCATCCTGGGTGTTCGATTATTAATGAATTCATGGTTTCTTTTCATGAAAGCCTCCCTCCGGGCCGTGTCTTGGTCCTCTATTTTTGCCACACTTCTTCTCGTATCACCTACTAGCCATACACCTGCATGTACTCTATGATGAGTTATTATGTAGTTACTCGGCTTAGTTTCCTCAAATCAAGACGACGACATAGGTGTGGGCGCGGGCAGCTTATAGCTTGCGACTTGTGTCACTCGCCCGCTGCTGTAAAGGCAGTTATACAATAACATCAGATATGTACTACATAGGTTCAGTGGTGTGCATAATTTATAGCAGCATGTATTTGTCTGTCCTCGTAACGTCCCTACACCTCAACATCAATTTCTGACCCCAGACAAGCGAATGCATGTATTTTACATGAAATATGAATCATATCCACATGTCAGGCCTTATTAAGAGATTCGAAAAGGGGGTTATCATGCTCCTCCATCATGGTCGCACCCTTTTGCACATCCTTGTGCCAACCACAGTCCCTGTCATTATTAAATGTCACTGGATATCTGCTCTCACCATCTTTACCACACCAGTCAAAGTCTACCAGCAAGACGCCCGACCCATTATTTGGTTTGACAATATTTTTGGGTCGCAAATCTCCAAAGACAACCCCATGTTTGTGAAAAAGATCCTTGGCTTTTTGGACTCGATCCAGGTCGTCATTGGAGAATCGGCCTCTGGACATTGGGTGCCCTTCGATGTATTCCATCACTACCACGAAGCACCCGGGCATCGGTTCCGAACAGTGGAGCAGCTTTGGCGCATAATTCTCTTCTGCAAGAAGGCGGTGTGCCTCTGCATCGTAACGAGACGTGAACTTGACGAAAAGGTGCTTGCCCCAAGTATCCTCTGCCAAGAAGATTGATGTTGTTCCTCGGTGGTCGTCACAGTGGAGTCGGTCTTTGTACATGAATTTTACATTAGTTCGGGGGTTGGCGTCGGGCGTGGAGTAGGATGTAATATAAGGGAGAGGGAAGCACGAGGCTGGATCTTTTGGTATATTCTCGTATTTATTTGCGAGTTGACTGAGGCCTGTTTTCAGTGTGTGGAACAACTGAGCGACACGTCCCACATGTCCATCGATGTTCATGTCTGGGCCGGCTCCAGTCCAGATAAAATCTGTGAGTGGTTGTACAACCCAATCCCTGCTGAGCAGGATGGCTCCATGGACAGACACCCAGGGTCCCGCGACGCAGAGGAGAAAAGAAGCACAGCACGAGGAATCACGACACTTAGATACCTATTCATCGGATTAGCGTTACGGGGGAACAAGAAGCACATTGAGTTTACCGTGGGCTGTGACCACCAACGGCTGAATGAAAACCTGGCTTGAACAGCTGGATCGCGGTCGCCCTTCCCAACGCATAACAGGAGCAAGGCAGATTGACCCGTTCCTATGTCGACTGTGCAGACCCCATCGTCACTGGTTCCATCCTCTAAGGTGACGACGGACATGGACCGATCCAACAGTATGCCCGATAGTGGGTTGAGTTCGGCTTGTCGATCGCATTCCTTCTCGAAGATATCAGATGAGATACCAAGAAGCTCCCCGGCAATATCATAATAGTCCGAGGATAGGGTCAAGTCCGTATGTGGTTTCCGCATCGCTTTCTGCGAATACTTGTTCAAAGATTATGATTATGATAGGCGGCCCACAAGCAGCGTAGGGACGGCCGCTCAGGATCGGTTTGACCTTTTGCGGCTCCTTTAGATATGGGACCTGGGTGGCTCTAGATGGGGGTGCCTCCTCCCGAGCGTTCTGGGCGGCTACGTCATGATCTATGTTCTCGATATCAGCCTTGGATCCACTTCAACAGCAGTGCACGACGGGCCTGCTCGTAGTCGGTTGGAAGGGGTATCGGATTCCACCTTCTCTGAAGCCACGCGTTTCAACTTACGACAGAGGGCCAACATGGTATAGAGATCCGTCTATATGACGCTTACTCCTCTAGGAGGCTGGACGAGAATATGGATTGTTTCTTTAAGAGGGCCAGTAGACCCAAAGAGTTTGGCCAATTTATGCAGGGGGTCGAGTTTCGGAAGACTGCTTAAAGTCCGGGCTATCCTTTCTACTTCTTCCATACGCTTCTGTTTGTCGGGTCCACCAACATTGATAAGGTACAACGTGAGGTTGACAGCGCTAACGCTGTTAAAATCGTGTGCTCTCTTTCAGTTTGCCGACTAATTTATTTCGACTGGGAATGGGACATTTTCGCCTTTAACGATGCAAAAAGGGTGTATGCCATTTGGTAATAGCGGGTTGGGTGGTGGGTTTGGTGTAGACCAAGTTAGGGATACAACTTTACAAGGGGTCCTTACTGCAAATTGGGGAAATCGGCAACATTTCAGTGCTGAAGACGACGTACCCTTTGTAGGATGCCTCCCGATATCGAGCTGTGCTCGAATTATTAGCACTGGTCGGCACCATACCCACATGCGCCGACTAGTATCTCAGACCGCCAGCGGCGGTGCGTAAACCCCTCATATTCTGCATCCGAGTATACATAATGTGTAAATATTATGGTCAGTTATCATTGCTCACATTGCTTGCATGTGCCCACATGAGAGGCCTCCTAAGGTCGGCTGACCCGCACTTGCAAAAATATCACCCACACCTTATGGTATTATAGAAATACATTCATAATCCGGCACGGCGCCTCTGTGATCGCGCTACGGAAGCTCGTTTCCGATGCAACAATCGCCGATTCTTCTCCGAGCCTCATCGAACTGTAGTAATAGTTACCTGCGTGCCTAGCAACTAGTTACAGCACCCACCGTGGCCTCGTTGCTTTACAACAGCCCGAACAATTGGCCATCACGCGCCACCACAACCTGCGATTTTTTCACAATCATAAGCGCTTTACATCTGGTATTCATGTTCTACAACTCCATGAGCATGTTATGTCAAGATTTTGGCTGCTTCAGGATCATTATGGGATCGTCATCAGCGCCGTGGTAATGCGCGGGTTGGCGTGACCTGTAGCACGTTCGCCCCGAGGACTCTTAAAATACTTTCTGATCCGCATGTCCCCACATATTTAGGATTTATTTAGCCGATACGAGGACTCTACTAGCCTACCGTCCGCATGGCATCCGCTGAGCTTCGTCTTACTTTACAGCCTCTCTACGATTCCCTCATACCATTCGACCACCGCACCCTCGACTCCATTGTCCTTGAGAAGAGCGAGAATGTCCGGGGAAGCGTCGTGCGCGTTCTCGGCGGTGGTGGTAGTGGGATGAGTCGAAATCCAAATCACGACAGGACCAAGAGCGTCCTGCCCATCCTCGCCGTGGGTGAGAAATCGGGCTGTATTGATGGATGAGTAGCGAAGCTTCCGAGTTTTCAAGAGTTCGCAGATCTGGGGACCGACAGTGTCCCAGACAGCGTTGAGCGGCGTATTGAAGACTCCATAGACGGTCTTGGTAGGGAGATGAGGGTGTCTGCCCTTGGGGACGGGAGGTGGGAAGACGCCTGCTTAGGGGTTGGCGAGCCGGGTGAGGAAAGGGGCTTGCGAGGGGCCGAGCGGTTCATGCATTCGAGCGCGAACAGAGACAGATCTAAACGCGAAGTGATAAGTGTGGTACAGATGCGGAAAGAAGGTAAGGGGACTCGCTTAGGAGTTCGGGGTGCTCCGTCATCGTCTTCATTGCCTGTACGACGGACTCGGAAACGTCTACAAGGAGACGCGCAAAATGACCAAGGGACCTCGAAGACCAGCTGCATCAAATTCCTCATTGGTGTATGGAAAAGCTTCCAAAGGAAGTGCTGTCAAGTGGGATAGATGAGGGAAAGACGATAGCACTCACCCGGAGGCATGTTTGATGTGTTGACGAAGTCGCAGATGGAGATGTCTTTTATTCAGAACACACACTGCCGAGTCCGTGATTTTTCCCGATGATGATTTGGCAACCGCGAGACATATGAAGTCACGGGCTCACGCAGACGTGGAGTCAAAGACATGTGAGCCGGCGGATCTGTTACTGTGAACCAGAGGAACAGAGGAACAAGTCTCGCAATCCCTTGACGCTGACAGATGCCAGAAAGCTTGCACTGCTCCCCGCAGGCAAGTATCGGAAAGCGGCGGATGTGCCCATCCCCACAGAACATCGTAATACGATGTACATGACCTGTGATACAAACATTCCGAAGATAAAGTCCCAGAGTTAGGGTATAAGAAATATGGTACGTAGACTGAGGTAGGAATGAATCAAGGAATCAAATGAAGACAGGATATAGGTTCAGATAGAGATCACAGACAGATACTTTCCAGATATTCTAGCGCCTTGGGTTGCCAAGATTGATGAAGTCGAGGTTGAAGGAGGATGACAAGGCGACCAGCAGGTAGCTATATCAAATGCGGTTGTCAGAATACTTGAAAAGAGTGAACCACAGTGCAGGTGACTTACAATGGGAACTACGCACGCAAGCCTGTCACCATAGGTGCTGCACAGCAGATACCTTAGGTGACTGCGAGTGGCGTAAAGCACTCATCCCCCTGCTATCGACCCGGTTTTCATCACCCCCTCAGACCCCTCATCCTCCTTGCATTATCTCTCTTCCAATCCTTCTCCTTCTTCTCTCTCACCTGCGCCAACCTCCTTGCCGGATCGCCTGCCTTGGCCCGGTTCTCATGGTAACCCTTCCTTTCGCTCTCTTTAACACATTCTCTCAGAGCCGCACTTAGCTCCTCGTCGCTCCAATTGCGACCCTTATCGTACTGGCACTTGCCAAAGAAATCCTTCCAATTGCTCATACGGAACACGCCCTTCATCTCTTCGGTGACAACCACGAGCGCACGATCGGATGGTTGGCCAAACGATCGCGAAAGGTGAGAGTCGGGCGCGGTGATGGGTGCAGTTTCGAAATGAGAAAAGACGGCGATGAGGGAGACTTGGAAGGCGAGAAGACGGAAGGTCGAGCGTGAATATTGGAAGGTACGTGACCGGCGGTATGACGAACCTCCCGGTGCAGGAGCTTCAAGGAATTGGAGGTCGGGACAGGACTCGAGGACAGAAGGCATGCACCGCGTGAGAGCTTCTTGCAAGAACGGTCCCGCAAAGTGGTCTTTCCACCGTATGAGGTCAGATTCTTGCGGGGTAGCTGGGGCTGGAGGAGTGGCGTGTTCTGGAAGGCCCTGTGTAGTAGGCGGTGCGGGAGAGATTCCTCGTGTGGTTTGACTTTGCGCTGCCACAGAGGCGACAACAGCCGGGGGGACAATGATAGGTGGAGGAGCAGCAGATGTGGCACGTGTAACACGCCGATGGGTAGGGTAAGGATGCGTCCTCGTGGGAGGAGCGATTTGTGCTTGTGAGCCTTGGTGCCGCAGTGCATACCGATGGCGTAGCTGAGTTGTAGATGTGGCTTGTGCTTGAGGAGCGGAGGACGTGGAGGCTTGTGCTTGCGGCGGTGGATTGACGACCGACAGGGGTTGAGGGCGGGTATTAGCGGTAGTGAGAATCTTCTCGTCTTGACAAATAAATACGAGAGACGCGACGATGAGCAACTCGCCAAGATCGGGCTCATACTGTTTACTTCGTCGATTTTCGTTGTTGATGAAGTCTTTTACGCGGCGGCGAGCCTCACGAGCGATGCTAGGGTCGTCCTTACAAAGTTGGACCAGCAGGTGCATGAGTTGCCAGTAACCGGGCATTGAACGCTCCGCTGCTCCGAGCAAAGTCTGCACTTCCGCTTCGCCGAGTTCCAGCGACCCGCGCTGAGACCAAGATGGTGCATCTAGAATAGACTCCGCAGTCCGCGTGTAGTTTTTGATAAGGTCGTTCATCAGCTTGAAGAGGACATTGACCGATTCCAGGTCGGAAGTAAAGGATCGGACACTGGGGGAGCCTGCTCCAGGCTTTGAGATGGAAGCAGCGGCAGCAGAGCGTGTGACGGCGTGAGGAACGATGGAAGCTGCGCGAGACGGGAGAGGGTTTGTCGAGAGGACTGGTGTGACGACTCTGCGACGTTCATGGAGCGCGACCTCGGCGTTGAGCGTCTTCAAACATTCGTAGATGCGTGGCTTTGCACGGGAAAAATGAGGTTTGGTGAGGGCGAGTGGGAGGAAGAAGCTGAATTCTTGTTTGCGAATGCCCCGCCGCACGCCAAACTTGACGAATGCCTCTTCACTCAGCAGATCCAGGCCGGAGGAGAGCGTCTGCGTCCGAGCATCGTAGTTGACCCCAATGCCGAGTGTGCATTCATCGACGGGTGTGCCAAGGAAGAAGCAACGAAGTTGCCTTTTTTCAAGCAGTTGTGTACGCTCGAGGAACGAGCGGATGGGTGGGTACGCGGCTTTAAATGCTCGCACCGTCTCATCGGACATATAATCACACAATTCGTGCAAGATATCCATTTTCTGGCATATCCTGGAGAGACGACAGCGAGAAGGCGGGATGAGGTACGGCTCGACCACGACAGTCGCCCCCCCAAGCGTCTGCTTGCGGTCTTCAGACAAAGAAACTCTTGAATTTGGGTGCTTTTGGCTACCATAGCCGCACTCAGGACACTCAAAGGCGCGAATCTTGCGATATGTCTGCTCCCAAAGCGGGTTGCGACTCTCAAACTTGAAGACACGCTTGTAAGCATCGGGCTGAGCTTGCATGTTGCGTTTAGTAGACTGCTTGACTTTTCCGGAGTCATTGCTTTCATAGGTGAAGATTATTACTTCTTCAGAGCGATCGGCAAGCCACAATTTTTCAAGTGAGCGCTGGGTGTTGACATCCGAAGATTGAAATGGGCGAGATTCACTAACACCCGCATCTACAAACGACTTGACGATCTCGGCCTCGGACCGGTATTGTACAACCGTTGCGTCCCCTAAGTACTCTTGCGGCGCGCGGATGTCGTAGTCTTGAGGCACACTTTTTGCAGAAAATAAGGAGAGTAACTGCATAAAGATTCCTCGCAGAGTGTATGCGGGTGTATAGCTAGTAGGGGATGCAGAAAGAAGGGTGGCAAAACAAAGGACGAAAGACGGGGAAGGGGAAGTCAAGTAAAAAAAGGTCAATAAGACGGAGAACATAACCAAGATGGTCCATTAAGGAGACTAGGAACATACCCTGCAGAGCTGGAACCAGAGTAACCATGAGCGGCATCCCTGAGAAGATCGCAGCAGACATAGCCATCTTCTAATATATTAGGGTGCTTAACGCCTTCTACAGTATTCCATATTCGTGGTGGTGACGCTGGCTGAAAGGGTGCGAAGGGTGGCAAAAGTCAGAGACGAATCAGAGGGCCAGAAAAGGCAGAAACACACCCAATTCAAGGGGAGTTCTGCGTTAAAATGCAACGATAAACCTTGAAATGGGCCAGATATAGGGGATAATGTGAGGCAGAGGTTGCGTATATTCGCTTCAGAGGGGTGTACACGAAACCAGTCTTCCGGTGACGTGTGCAGGTCCAACAAGTCGCGGTGCAATCGTTGCAAAAGGTGAGGAGAGGCGTCCATGCGTACCCAGGAGCTAGACCAGGGGTTGTCGAGCGACGGAGGGGAGAGCAAGAAGGGTGGCAAACAGCCGACGAAAGCCACGGCGCGCCTCTTATAGACCCGGCTGGGTTGACAGGTCCAGGCGCTTTTTACCTCAATCAGGAAGGGTCGGGTGGCTGCGATCGGGACGCGCGCACCACTCTCCGAGTCATCGAGTCGGTATCGCCACCCTTAACACATACCCCTGGAACGCCGCCTTTTTTATTTATGACTCGTATCTTTAGATGTGATCCAATCAAGCAATGCAAGTTCATTGTTATTTAGGAATTCTTTTGTGAAACGCTTAGCTTGAGATTCATCAGGCGCAGTAAAATGTGGACTTTTCCGAGTTCGGCTCTAACGGCACTTGGTGGTGGTTTGTTTTGAAAGGAGATGAAAAGCCCGTTCCTCCAGTCCATAAGGGAACTTCCTCGACTAGACGACGAGGTGCAGGAGGTACTGGTCAAAGGTGACTAGATTATTACGCAATGCTCGCCACGATATACCTCGTTTTCTATCCTGCATAAAACAAGCCCGACTCTTCATCGTGCGAACCTTTCTATATGATTCTGCACTTCTTCCAACAGCACCTTGATTGCTCCGCACAACCAACCGTAGTATTGTCTCCCTCGATGTGCTGCTAGCTTCAGACAACCGTGGCGAATCCGTGTCAAACCCCCTCCTGGAAGCCTCTCGAAATAACCATACTTTGCGCGATGCCTGGCGACCGAATCGGGATGGCAGCGAGGAAAGTATCGTACCTGGTGGCATCCCGATGAAGGAACACAAGAGATGCTGAATCGCGACCAGCTCTCGAGCAAGAGAAGTTAAATAGACAGATCTAGTATGACAGGTCTTTAGTTGGGCCACGAAGACCTTGGTTGTCCAACAATATCCATCGTGGTTGCGGTTACCCGTTTAGCACGCCAACCCAAATGATCGACTGAGTCGT
>Ga0307513_10008995_pt1 | contig 12671 bp, 8 predicted proteins | sample 15_EM_MG_FD_202174 | JGI IMG/M metagenome (GOLD analysis project Ga0307513, IMG submission 202174) | Populus trichocarpa ectomycorrhiza microbial communities from riparian zone in the Pacific Northwest, United States - 15_EM | ecosystem: Host-associated > Plants > Roots > Unclassified | place... | reverse complement strand
TCACAAAAAAAAAATTAACATAGATGTACAAAATAAATCAAGCACAAGAATCAATTCACCTTTTCTTTCCATGGTCCTGTTCTCTTATAAACTGATGGTCTAGATATATATATATATATCACATGAAGAAAAATGTTGTATTTTTCCTTTTTTAAAGGAGTCTTACCTTTTGATAACCTCTCACATATTCTATAGTTGGGTTTAATATGGGTAGGTTTTGAACTTAGGGCACGACACCAAACAAATACTAGTATATATTAGGACCCGCACCTTTTCTTATTGTTAAAAACCGTTTTTTTCTCCCTCCCTCTTTTTGAACTCTCTTTGGTTTTGTTGAGATTTAGAGGTCAGTCGGGCCATTTCCGTTTCTATTTTCAGGTTTGGAATCTTAAATTATTGTTCTAATTTTCTTTTTTCATTTAATTGTTTTTTTTAAGTAGTTTTACCTTTTGATAACCTCTCCCATGTTCTAGATGGGCTTAATATGGGTCAGGTTTTGAACTTCGAGCACAGCTCCAAAAAAATACTAGCATATATTAGGACTCACATACCTTTCCTTACCGTTAAAAACCGTTTTTCCTCTCTCTCTCTCTCTCTCTCTCTCTCTCTGAAGTCTCTTTGGTTTTCTTGAGATTTAGAGGTTAGTTGGGAGATTTCCATTTTTGTTTTAGTTTTTGAATCTTAAATTATTGTTCTGATTTTCTTTTTTCATTTAATTTTTCCCATAACTGGTCGATTTGTTTTGCATCTTTTTAATGGTGTCTATTACAAATATCAATATTCAAGGTCTCGACTGTGCATGTATTTTTATAGTGATTAAGAAGAATTTAGTCACAAATGCAGCATTTTGAAAACACGATTTGATTAATTATTACCAATAAATGATTATTTAATTATTATTTCTTGTGTTTTGATCTTGAGCAGGAAGGAATTAATTTGAAAGGGGCATTATATGATTGTGGAGTTATTTAAAAATGGGGTCTGTCGTTAGCCAAGCTGCTAATGGAATTGGAGGTGTTGTTGGAAATGCTTTTGCGGTTCCGATCAAGACTCTATTCGGCGTTTCATGTGAGTATGTATTAGCACTATAATTCTCTTAATGATTTTGTTCTATTTTTCAAAAGTTTGATGATTATGTTCCAGATGATGCTGCATGCATCATAGCATTTCCTGGTTTGAATCTGCAGGGATGTTTGTTCAGGACCATGAGACTTAATTTGTTTCATTGAACACTTATGCATCTCCGATCTGTTGAAACTATTGATGATATTTGCCCTCTCCTACATGAGTAATCTTTTTGTTTTTTTTTGTTTTATCATCTATACAAATCATCAACGTAAAGTGAATGATTTCATGTCTTGTCTTTATGACTTGCAACTTTGATGTTCTTCTACCTACTGTTCAAGATTGGGGTTTGTCAATGCATAGGAAAAAGCCTTTGCAAGATGTGTTGGGCTGCATGTGAGACATACTGGTTTGCTTTATAAGATATAGCCTGTTTTTTATGGCACAAGTTGAAGAACACAAAGCGGGTGAATAGACGCCGACGATTCTGAGACATCGAAGCTGGCTACACTTCAAGTTCAGAAACTGATTTTTCAGAAGATTATCATCATTTGGATAGAAAACACAAGTCAGCAGTGGAAAGAAGAAAAATCTGCTCGCGGTTTTGGAGGTCTCTCCATCCTTCAAGCATGTTTGGCAGTCGAAATAACAACCATCGGCAGCACCATCAACACCGTGTCAGGTTGAAAACTAGGGAAATCTCTGTTCATGTCAAGGGTGGATCGCGAAGACCAAGAAATTCAAGACAGTTTCAGTTAGCTAGATTAAGAAATCCTCGAAGAAACATGGGAATGTTAAAAAAAAAACGCGACTTAGATGATTATATTAATGAAATTTTTACTAGATAATGGTGATAGTGTTGCTGAAAGTTTGTTCTAGAGATTATCATTAGAACAAATATTATTGGAATTGAACATATTTATTTGTTAATATAGGTGCTAAAACCGACTTTAAAAGAAGGTTAAAACCTTAGTATCGCCGGATTGAACTTTTGAATTGAAAAAAGTTCCTTGTTAATTGCCAGCAGACACACTCCTATTCCTCAATGTAAGCCCTCACATGTTCATGGAGAAAAAAGCAGAGAGGGGAGGGGATTATAGGTTATGCAAATTATAAGTAAATAATTTGCTCTCCACTTATTATGCTTCCCTATACCTAAGTATGTATATGACTTGGCTTTTATTTATTTCTTGCCAAAAAAAAATTATATCCAGTAAGAGATGATTTACCATAATTAAAGTAGAAAAAATAAAAAACTTTCAAAATGATTTTCCTCCTAGAAAACTTCCCTTCTTTAAGAGCTACCCTATCTCTATTTTTCCGACCAAAAGACTTCGTTGTTCTGCTTGGCTTCTCCTTCTCTGGCAAGTAAACATATACAACCTCTTTGTTTTAGGGTTTTTTGTATCTTGTTTATCATTAAAACCAAATACCTTAGCCTAGTACTTTGATCTTCACTCTGAAAAATTCCATTTATAAGCAAATGCAAACAAACATTCAACAATATGTATTCTTGTTTGTTTGGTTGGCCTTAGGATGTAAGATATGCAATTCTGTCCTGTAAAAACTACGTTTATTTTCATTGAATTGGATAACTTCATGCATGTTTTCTGGCTTCTTTGATGGTTTTATAAATGATAGTATATGCATGAGTTATCCCAGTTTGACCATGAAATCTGGCAATGACATTCTCAGGCATTCAAAACTTTCGCAAGGCCTGCAATCTGCGTATAATTGATACTAATTTTCTTTTGAAAGGTTTGTACACTGGTATAAAATGTCTAGCAGCAGTACTGGTTGCCTTTTTTTTTTTATTCTTCATAATTCTTGTAGCTTGAGAAAATGCCTCCGAGAGAGAAACCAAAAGAGGACTACACCCTCGAGGCGACATCATCTAATATTGGTGGAAGGAGAGCCATAGGCAATGACAAGCGTACCCTAGTTGAGCAAAGACAGTTTCTGTATGTCAGAATTGTGAGAGCTAATGGCTTGCCAGCAAACAATGTGACTGACACTTGCAACCCTTTCGTTGAGCTAAAGATTGGAAACAGCATGGGAACAACCAGACATTTTGAGCATACATTGAACCCAGAATAAAGGAACCAATTCTTTGCTTTCACAAAAGATAGGCTTCAGGGTGGGAGATTAGAGACCATGGTGAAGGATATGAAATCCTTCAATTTGGGCGATATTCCTACATGGTTTCCACCAGATGGTCCATTGGCTCCACGGTGGTATAGATTGGAGGATCGCAGTGGGGTCAAGGTTGCGGGAGAGTTGCCGTTAACTGTTTGGATGGGGAATCAAGATGATGATGCTTTTCCGGTTGCTTGGCATTCTGATGCAGCTGCTGTTAGTGGAAAGCGTGTCAAACACTCGTTCTACTGTAAACAAGTCTCCTAGACTTTGGTATCTTAGAATTCAAGTGATATAAGCACAGGATTTGGCACCTACAGACAAGAATAGGAAGCCCGAAGCTTATGCCAAGGCTATTCTTGGGAACTTCGTTTTGAGGACTACAGTTTCAAAAGATAAGAGTCTGAATCCTACTTGGGATAAGGAAGTGATGCTTGTTGCAGCAGAGCCAATTTGATGATCCTTCGGTTTTAAGTGTGGAGGATAAGATAGGAGCCAGCAAGGAGGTATGTTAAGGGAGGTCTGTAATTCCTTTGTACAAAGTGGAGAAGAGATTGCTGACTGGACCTATTGGGTCTCAGTCGATTAATTTTGAGAGGTATGTTGTGGAGTGTGAAGAGAAGAAAGAAGTGAAGTTTGCCTGTGGGCTTCATTTGAGGATCTTTTTAGATGGTGTGCGTCTTGTTTTGAAGAACCAACTTACTACAGCAGTGATTTGAGGGCAACATCTCCCTAGTTATGACCAAAGAAAATTGGGGTATAGAAGGGTTGCTTCCTACGAAGTCCAGGGAAGGTTGTGGAATCACCAATGCTGATGATTGCGCAGCGAAATGTGGGGAGAAGTGGGATTTCTGCTCCAAAAAGGAATGAGGAAATGCTATTGGGATTGTCTATGATCCTATTGGCTTTTTATTATAATTGTCATTTACAGGGAGGGGATAAGAATGGAGGGATGAAGGATCCAAGACTCGGCAAGGATCCAGCTGTCTGCTCTCGAGATGTCCTCTAGATTCAGTCTTTGATTTCACAGACGGCAAATAGACAAGGGGTGGTCAAATGGCTGCTATGTTATTTGGATTCCAGTGCGAACGTAGGCTACAGGTATGGATCCAAGTGTTCGCAGACATTTCAACCTGTAATCCCATGCATGTCATCCAGTGAATTAAATTGAAAACAAACCCAGCTCGCATCAACAGGTAGAAGCATGTTGACTCCTCCATGGCCATGGGTGTCAATTATGAGAGAGAGTTTTTGTACTAAAACATATCTTTTTTCTTAATTTTAGTATCAAATCCTCCACAAAACATGCCAACCCAAACAAGTTGCCCCTACCAAAAACAATCAGATCGCCTGGTTGCTATAACAATCCTTTATCTAATGAGGCATTTTGTCTGCGAGATTTCCTCACTGTACAGAATAACACAAGCATTTTACTTGAAACAAAAAAAAATACAAAATTCATAGATACGATTGGCATTGTTTGCCCTATGCATGCAGCTTAATATCTCATTTGCTGGAAGAAAACATGGCAATACAAAGGTCAAAGGAACCTTCTCTACAATAACAGAACATATCCAGGTATCACACAGTTCATCATTTCGATGACATGTTAACCACCGCCATATATTTTGGTCAACCCAAGCAAAATCCTGCAATTAAGTGCCTGCTACCCTTCAACGTCTCAATGTCCATGCAGGCAACTCACCTATAATTTCTAGCATCCAATTACAATCCCAGAAATAATGATTAATTTCTTCTTCAGACGCATTGGCAGTGGAAAGTGCAATAGTGGCTTCCAAACTGAGAGATGATATCTACAAGACCTTCATAACCTCCAACTGCAGTCACCTGAAAGGGCAACCGGGGCAAGAGCATGAGAAGCATAGTGACAAGCATTAGGGGTACAGAAAAGGGAATAAATTGAAAAACCAAACGGGAAATAATAGGAAAATACCCCTGATGGGTGTACAGAAACAGAGAATGCTGATTGAGGAGCAGATGGTATTTGAGAAAGAACTGCCCCATTTATGTCAAAACGACTCATTACAGGCTCTGCTCCGACAGCTAGAATCTGAGATGGTGATACAATGATTATCAGTGTCTCGGAACAGATGGCATGAATTTAAGAGAGTGAAATTTTAAATATTACTGTGCAAAATTTTTAATTTTCAGAGAGAACGTGACTAATACTACACACTATCAGGCAAGTACAATGAGACACTGTTCACTACTTCAAAAGCATGGGATATCAAGGAAGATCATTGTGGAAGTACAATAGAGTATAGACCATTGTGTACAATACCATATAAATTCTTATAAGGTGGGTTCGATGAGATTGGAGAACAACAGATAATGATGTTGAAAAAAATAGGGAACAGATAAACCAACAAAAAAAAAAAAAACAGAAAACTACTCCACACAAATGAGAAATCAACTCTTTTTTTTAGGGTAATCAAAGATTATTTATTTATGGCTAAAAAATTAAAGTAGCAATAAACAACAAATGCTTTTGGATGCCTTGTGGAGATGCATGACAGGAAAAGGGAGACTTATGCAACAAGCTTAAACACTAGTTTTGGGGCCCAGAAAACTTGTCAACTGATACAAAAAATTCACAGCCATCACCGGCAACTACCTGTCATGACAGCTATATTCTATATGACCCCCCACCATCCCCGAAGAAAGAAAACAGAAAAACAACGTTACTTAAAGTGAAAGGACTTGTTTTATGACAGAAGTTCCAAACACTTTGGCAATTCACAATTGTAACTTCAGAAATAATTTCTATGCAAAAAGTGTTGCAGTCCTATGCCCTATGCCACCCATTAATAATGTCCAAAACCTGATCAAACTACAACAAGTATATGAATGTCAGCTATAGTGAAGAGATCTATATACTCTTACACGTTCAAAAAAAAAAATTCACTTACTTGATTGTCACTAAATATTACATCCTGTATGGATGCACGAGTGCACATCCTTGAAACACATTCAGAAGCAGGAAGATTCCAGACCGATAAACTTCGACCACTGCCACAAGCCTGAGGTAGAAGACTTGATCAAATGGCGTCATGACACAAGCCACATAACCACAACAGCAAACTATTCCCAACACTTGAAAAGAATAATAAATAGCACGTTCACTTATTTGGCTTACATCCCGAGCATTTGATTCACATAGCTATGGCACTTTCACTAAAAAAGCATGTTATCATAAATTATTTATGTCAGCATGCAAGAAAGTAAGTGGCTTCTATTCACTTCAAAACACATGCTTTTCATGAATACTTTTTTCAGCACACACTCCCTTCTATGAACCTCAAAAATAAAAATACAAAGTAGGCTGTCTACAAAAAAGGAAAAAGTAATGGCATCTTGATTGCATGAACTCTCTTACCAACCAGCTCTCACTTGCATCAAGAGCAACACAGCTGGCAGGTGAGGAAAATCCTTTGAACTTCTCATCCTTCACTGAATCAATTACCCGGATACACTTTCCACTTCTGCAATCTGAATAAAATCTCATTAAGTCATAGCACTAAGAACAATCACCAATAGCTACATGATAAAAAAATATAAAAGTTATGCAAACAAACAAATGTTAGAAGTAATAATGTGACCTGACTCACTTTGGATGGTGGTGCCAAAGGAATAGTTCTAGAAGTCACTTTAGATGATCTAGTAGATATCCACTCTATTCAAAAATTATATTAAATGATATTAGTTACTCAGATGGAAAGATCATCTGCTAAGTTCAAAGAAGGCACTTGCTCTTTTAATCCCCCTCCCCCAAAAAAGGAAAAGTCAAGGTTTTGACAACATGCTCTCCCCTTCTTCTTGTCTTTACAATTAACACCACCGTTACAATATCTGGAGTTTTGAGTATAGATACATCCAAAGAAAGAAATATCTTCTAAAATGATTGTCACTATTTACAATGAATACAACCCATGCCAGTATAATCTTATTTGGATTTTCCAGCTACATGACTTCCAATGAATCAATTTATTCTTAGGTATACCGAGTCATGATTACAAAGTTGCAGATAAAATTGAAGGAAATAGCATGAAAGTTGACAACATATGCATATTGTCATGTGTAGACTTTGCGGCTGAAACCAATGACAATCAATTACTGGATTTTACCCCAAAGTCTTGCAGAACCATCCTCTGAACCAGTTATGATCTGAAAGACAAACAAGATAAAACAAATAAATAAAGATAGGAATCACACACTGATTCTGCAGCCCAAAATACAGCAGCCAATGTTGTTGTTCATGGCTCCTCTACAAATAAGTTAAAAAAGAAAGCAAGGAGAGACCAGTAAATACGAATGGATCCAACCCATAATTTAGCCCAAAATATAGTGTTTTGGAAGCATGGTTATTTAGCCACCATTCATAGTGGACATGTATGATTTCTCTGCATTAACTTTGTCTCTGCTATAAATTTAGGAAAAATTAGGAATACAGACTATTGCGGACAAAAAAGCATGGAAAAGGATCTATTTCTGCAGGTAAAACAACATTTTCATAACTTTTTTTCCTTCTCTTTTCTTGCAAATTATTTTTGTAACACGCATTATACTACATGGTTAGAAAGTAGCTGGTGTATCAATTTTCCCACAAAAGTTTGTGTAACTCCTCCTCTTCCAGGAGACATGATGATCTACATGAAGCCTTGGAATTCAGTAACATAGTTAATGCACAATATGTGAGTACTGAACTCTTGGTACATTCCTAGAATGATCCTAAGATGATGCATATAAAAAATATCTTGTGAAATATGAAATTGCTTTTAAATGATATCTAGACATGCTCACACACATACACGCTAGTAGAACATCCAAATTGACATAATTTACAAGAAATTAGAAGCAACAAAATTCTGATGACCAACAAATAAAGGAGGCATGACCTGATTAGCGGAGTTACGAGCAACTATACAATACAAGTAGTCCAAGTGTCCCTTAAAACACATTTTGATCTTACAAGTTTCCTGAGAAGATCCACAAACAATCATTCCATTGTTAGTGCAACAAATCAAACATATGAAGTTATCTAGAATGAGATGAGATTCAAAAATATTTCAAAAATGGAAGCTAATAATATGAAAGGTTCGTTCACCTTGAACAAATACATACCACATCCCAACAATATGCACAAGAATCCCCGGCAGCTGAGAAAATGGAACCCCTCTGGAGCAGGAGATAATGTTAATATGCAAACATAAGCAAATAATTGCTTGCCAATTTACGAAAGGAAGCTGGACACAATTGGAGGAAGGGGGTAGTTTATGGAGAGAAAACATCTTGAACCTGGGTATCCACTGCAATGGCATTGTTTTCTGGAATTGGGGATAGAGCACCCCAAGGACCCCTGATAGATAGGAGCAAGACAAGATATGCATTTTAAAAAAGTGCTTAGGGGCTAGGGCAAACAAGCATATTCTCCATATAATAGATGATGATTCACAATTTTATCACAGACATAACAAAGGTGTGAATCTCAGCTTGGCATGGGTGTCATGCCAGATAACAGGTTATTTCTACAAATTCTCCTTGTATACAAATATTAAAACAAAAAAACTATGCAAAGATGCACAATAGCATATCTCATGATGTTGGTGATCACTCACTTGTGCTGGGGATTCACCATATCAACTATTGGCTTTATGTGATTTCCTGACAAAACATTGAACATGAACAAATAGAAATGGACATAATTTCATCACATACATCTGAAAAATATTGAGAGAAAAACTCTGCAAATCAAGGAAGGGAGCTAGTAAAGCAAGAAATGGTATGATAAAACTGGCTTTGCGATGCTCTTGATGTTTTTCAAACATGATTTTTCATTATCTATTACCTTGCAAAGCAACAGGCACCTGAGATTGCATAAATTCCTCCCACCTCCATCCTCGAATTCGACCATCATCACCACAACTACAACAAAAATTAACAAACCCATTAAATATCAGACCAATTAGATATCAAATCAAAGAAAGCACTATTAAATTAAAATATTACAAAAAAAAAAGAACCTCAGTAATAAAGCATCTTCTTCAGCATTGCCATAAAATTTGACATCATAGGCAGGTCCGTCATGTCCTTGAAGGAATGCATTAGGTTTAACCCTAACAACAATGAATGAGCATAAACCATAAAAGAAATAACTAAGGATCAAGCAAACACAACCCACCATACTTACTGTGGTGCCCTTGAATCACTAAAACCCAATGGCTGTAATAGGAGAAAAAAATAAAATCAAATTCAACTATACCACAATTAGCATGTTTTTTGAGTGATTAAAGAAAGGGAAAAGTACAATTTCGGAGATGGAGTAAGAGGTGAGTGAGCCATCGCTGGAGGCGAGGACGATAGTGTTGGGGTTAGGGTTTGAAGATGGTGGCCACGCAGTTCTAAAGACAGTTAGGGTTTGGATTTCTCGATCTTTTAGAATGCTCTCTTTGTATGCATCCTCATTCCAGTTCGTTGCGTCTCCAAACATTTTTCACAATATAAAGTTGACGCGGAACTCAAACCTGTTATTTTCTGAAACCATGCCAGGATTGTGAAGAGATCAATCTATTACTTGGCAAAAAACAATAATAGAACAAAATGCTATTAGATAAATAAAAACGTGATATTATAAACATCAAAATCAATAAAAATCAAAACCTGCTCAAGCGCAAAATACACACTCAAAGAACACATGAAATTTCATACTTATAACTGCACAAACAATAATCAATGGATACTTTATATTTAATTTGAATTCCATAAACCTAATGTCACTCAATACTCAGTACACATGAACATTAAGGTTTCACATTGAAGCAAACCCTAGCTAATCTATACTGCTAATTACAAGTAAACTACAAAATCAATCGGTACCTCAGCGAATAAGTGAAGTCTTCTCAAACACTATCTAATCCTTGGACTCTTTCCAAACCCTAAGTAATTTGTGCAAGCATGGAACAATTAAATTTTTTTTTTGAAAAAGTTAGTCCGCAAGTAACAAAGCCGAAGGCAACAAGGAAAAGAAAAGAGAGAACCTGAGCCATCAGGCTCAAATGATTTTAGAAAAAAGGCGATATTTTCTGCATTAATTTACAGTTCCTCAACTAAAACGTCAATAAAATAATACTAAAAGATCAAGAAAACAGACTAACCAAAGCATAAGCAGTAGTGGTAGTGTTGAGGAATTCTTGAATGGTAGTATCAAGATGGTAATAACACAGAAAAACACAACTAGAGAACATACCCTTTTAGTCATAAAAACAAAATTCAAGAAATAACTAAAACCAAATTTATTCATGAAGACGCATTGTACAGAGAACTTACCTTGGATACAGAGGCGGCAGCGGAGGAGGAGCGAATGGTTACAATGGCGCGGCGGAGGAGGAATACTTTGGATGCGAAAAGAAAAGAAATGGTTTTTATTTATATGAAATTGACTTATTTTTAAGTTTAAGAAATTGTTTTTGAGTTTTAGAAATATTTTTTTAAAATTTAAAAAATTTTATTTTTATTTTATTTTAAATTAATATTTTTAAATTATTTTAATAATATTTAAAATAAAAAAAATATTTTAAAACATTTCCAATTATAAAACTGTACCTCGAACAGACGCAAAGTATTAAATGCTGCGTCTTTTTCCCTTTTCCCATTTTAACACTCGCAGCCTTCTTGTCACTGCACTTCCACTCTCTGCAGTCTGCATGCCTATACGGATTCTGTTATGTCTGGTGAGTCACTTTGTGTTGTTCCTTTAAGGATTTATTACGTAGTTTTGCTTTTGCTTATTGAGAAAAAAGTTTGGAACTTTTAATGTTAAACGAGAAAGAACATGGGTTAGTGTACTTAATTGTGAGATTAATCGTGTTTTAATTGGTGGGTTATTGTTGTGTTTTGTTGTTTTGTCCATAGATAATAAAAATTTTGTTTCTTGCCCTTGTTTGTGAATATGAGAAGTAGAAAAATGTTGTATTTTTCCTTTTTTAAGTAGTGTTACTTTTTGATAACCTCTATCATATTCTATAGTTTGGCTTAATATGGGCAGGTTAGTATATATTAGGATTCACACCTTTTTTTATCGTTAAAAACCGTTTTTTCTTCCTCCCTTTCATTAAACTCTTTTTGGTTTTGTTGAGATTTAGAGGTCAGTCGGATCATTTTCGTTTCTATTTTCAGGTTTGGAATCTTAAATTATTACCTAATTTTTTTTTTCATTTAATTATTTTAAAAAAAAAGTAGTTAATTTTTCTCATAACTGGTCTATTTGTTTTGCATCTTTTTAATGGTGTCTATTACAAATATCAATATTCAAGGTCTCGATTGTGCATGTATTTTTATAGTGATTAAGAAGAATTTAGTCACAAATGCAACATTTTGGTAACAAGATTTGATTAATTATTACCAATAAATGATTTATTAATTATTATTTCTTGTGTTTTGATCTTGAGCAGGAAGGAATTAATTTGAAAGGGGCATTATATGATTGTGGAGTTATTTAAAAATGGGGTCTGTCGTTAGTCAAGCTGCTAATGGAATTGGAGGTGTTGTTGGAAATGCTTTTGCGGTTCCGATCAAGACTCTATTCGGCGTTTCATGCGAGTATGTATTAGCACTATAATTCTCTTAATGATTTTGTTCTATTTTTCAAAAGTTTGATGATTATGTTCCAGATGATGCTGCATGCATCATGGCATTTCCTGGTTTGAATCTGCAGGGATGTTTGTTCAGGACCATTGGACTTAATTTGTTTCATCGAACACTTATGCGTCTCCGATCTGTTGAAACTGTTGATGATATTTGCCCTCTCCTACATGAGTAATCTTTTTGTTTTCTTTTGTTTTATCATCTATACAAATCATCGACATAAAGTGAATGATTTCATGTCTTGTTTTTATGACTTGCAGCTTTGATGTTCTTCTACCTGCTGTTCAAGATTGGGGTTTGCCAGTGCATAGGAAGAAGCCTTTGCAAGATGTGTTGGGCTGCATGCGAGACATACTGGTTTGCTTTAGAAGATATAGCTTGTTTCTTATGGCACAAGTTGAAGAACACAAAGCGGGTGAATAGACGTCGACGATTCCGAGACATCGAAGCTGGCTACACTTCAAGTTCAGAAACTGATTTTTCAGAAGATTATCATCATTTGGGTAGAAAACGCAAGTCAACAATGGAAAGAAGAAAAATCCACTCGCAGTCTTGGAGGTCTCTCCATCCCTCAAGCAGGTTTGGCAGTCGAAATAACAACCATCGGCAGCACCATCAACACCATGTCAGGTTGAAGACTAGGGAAATTTCTGTTCATGTCAAGGGTGGATCGCGAAGACCAAGGAATTCAAGACAGTTTCAATTAGCTAGATTAAGAAATCCTCGAAGAAACATGGGAATGTTCAAAAGAAAGCGACTTAGATGATTATATTAATGAAATTTTCACTAGTGATGGTGTTGCTGAAAGT
>Ga0307513_10008994_pt1 | contig 12672 bp, 17 predicted proteins | sample 15_EM_MG_FD_202174 | JGI IMG/M metagenome (GOLD analysis project Ga0307513, IMG submission 202174) | Populus trichocarpa ectomycorrhiza microbial communities from riparian zone in the Pacific Northwest, United States - 15_EM | ecosystem: Host-associated > Plants > Roots > Unclassified | place... | reverse complement strand
CCGACCGTTTCAGCGCCTGCGACTGCGCCCGCGGCCGAATCCAGGGACGAGGACGACCAAGATGATGAAGATGATGAGGCACCACCAGATTTCCCCACGACACACGAGGCGAGTCTCAAAGACCACACCAAAGTTGTCTCTGCGATTGCATTGGATCCCTCGGGTGCCCGGTTCGCGACGGGATCGCATGACTACGACGTGAAGCTTTGGGACTTTGGTGGCATGGGCGGAGGTGTTGGCAAGCCGTTCAAAACTTTTGAGCCGGCCGAGTCTTACTATGTATGTTTCCAAAGCCGCTTCGCACGAAGCGCAAATTACTGATGTTGCCCAGGTGAACCAACTGAGATACAACTGGTATGGTACGCAGTTCCTTTGCATTTCTGCAACTATACAGGCAAAATTATATGACCGAGATGGCGAGGAGGTGTGAGTGGAGCAGCTTGGGCAAATAATTCGTTCCAACTAACCCCGATACAGTGCAACTTATATCAAGGGTGATCCATACATTCGGGATATGAAGAACACCGCGTACGTCCCTGCCCATATTTCATCCCACGTGCCCACTAACCCCTGACAATATAGTGGCCATGTTGGCGAAATAACGGGGTGCTATTGGGACCCATCCCATGAGAACAAGTTTATCACCTCTTCCGCTGACAGTACAATTCGGTAAGCACTTTCACTGCGTACAATTTTTGAAGGAAATTTCTGACTTTCTTCGGATCACAGGATATGGGACGTCGAGAACAAGCGTAAGCAAGATACTGTAATCGTGGTCAGGAGCAAAGAACGCGGTGCCCGGACCAAGGTCACGACCTGCTGCTACTCGAGTTCCGGATCACAAATCGTAGGAGGTTTGTACCGTGATCCTCGTTTCGCATCTTCTGTGGTTGACTTCCCTATCCAGTCTGCTATGACGGTGCGATGCATTTGTGGTCCTGTTCCTCGAATTTTGTCCGACCCAACGCCTCTTGCGAGAACGCCCACACCAAAGGTACCGAGACGGGATCCGTTCAATTCGATTTAAGTGGAGATTACATTGCCACCCGAGGAGGGGACGGCACCGTGAAGAGTATGTCCGCTCCCCCACGTTTTTCGCTAATGGGGCATCTGATTCTGTTTTTGAATTCCAGCCTGGGATGTTCGACAATTGAAGAAGAACCTGTACACAGTGTCCGACTTCCCTGCCCCTTATCCCAATATGAACGCCATCTGGAGCCCTGATCAGAAGTACATAGTCACTGCTGTGGCGGGTCCAATAAAGGACGGCAAGGCTACTGGGCGGTTGGTGTTCCTGAAACGCGAGGGGCTCACTATTGCCCATGAGGTCGCTTTTGATAGTTGCGTGGTTAATGTCCAATGGCATTCAAAGATCAACCAGGTAACTCGCATCCTTCTAGACCTACAATAGTGTAGATTTGGGCTCACCAAGCTTTACCGAATAGATCTTTACCGCCCATGCAGACGGCTCGGTACACATGCTCTATTCACCGCTTACTTCAACCCACGGAGCGATTCTCCTTAATCGTCAACGGGATCGTCGGAAGGTCACAGTCGAGGACATTTCCGCGTCGCTCCAGGCCGGCCCGGTGATCACACCCGGTGACGAGCCTGTTGTGGGACTCGGTATACCGAGTAAGCGTAAACGAGAAAAGGAGAGGATGGATCCGAGGAAGTCGATGCGACCGGAGCTACCTGTATCTGGACCGGGGCGAGGCGGTCGCGTGGGAGCGAGTGCTACCCAGCATGTCGTGCAAAACTTGGTCAGAGATACGATGCGAGACGAAGATGTAAGTTGGATTGCATTTTGCTCATAGTAAATACCGTGGAAATGGGGCTCACGATTTTTTCTAGCCTCGCGAAGCCTTATTACGAATTGCGGGAAAGGTGGATAGCGATCCACAGTGGACTAAAGCTTGGAAGGAGAGCCAACCTAAGCCTGTTTTTCGTGATATAACGCCTGAAGAGGATGAAGACTAGACGTCATCGTCCAATTATTGTAGCATTATTTCTCCAATCATGTTTGCGTTCAGCAGGATATGTGAGGGTTTTTTCTGGAATCTACAGCGCGTGCAGGCTTTCATCTGCTGGCATCGCGATTTTCGCTGGCAACCAAACTGAATGGCACCGACACGTTGAAGGAGTCACTCAAAAAACTGACGAAATAGCTGAAGAGAGGTGCCTAGATACTTTCGATATGCTGCCGAACCTCCTCCATTGCTAGATGGACTGTAAAGCGTCTGGCGAGCCAACAGGGACTATCATAACAGTGTCTCACAGGTTGGGACACGCTCACTCGGCTGCTCATACCGGCCCTACACTCGCTGGAATAGGTGCCACACATCCCGCAATGGACATCGTCCATCCCATTCCCTCTCTTGACACAAATATCCAAGCCACATCAACCCAACCTCCGAGACCCTTTTCCAGTCTGGCTTTGGCACCTCCGGAGTCTCTAACCGCACACGAAGCACCTCAAAAGGTTGTTGCAACACACACAAATACACTCGAGCAAATTGCAGTTCCTGTCGAGCAGGCCTTACCCAGGAATGGAGACACCATCCCGACGCCTGATGGAGTGCCTCAAACCGTGTGTTCCTACCAAATATCCTACCGCACATTTTTGCTAACGTAAACCATATCCTTATCTTTTCATCCCGTCACCTTTTTGGCTGCCCTTGGCTCGTGTACCCCATTCTAGTCTCCTGCTCCGGCGAAAAGTATACCTGAAATTCCATTACATGCACCAACAACTATTCCTACTGTGCGACAACCCTCTCAGAACGGATCGAGCCCACCGGTCACCATCTCCAAGCATCAACAGAAGCACATCGAAAACGTCCTTTCTCGCTTGCTTAAAACACGCGAGGCAGAACCATTTCGCGATCCAGTCGATCCTGTGGCCCACAATGTCCCCGACTACCTCAACGTTATCAAGGAACCTATGGATCTTGGCACGATCGACCGCCGCTTGCGTCAAAGGGGTATAAAGCCAGGTCCTCCTTATACGACCATCGACGAGTTCGCCAGGGATGTTAGGCTGGTTTTCAAGAATTGTTATACGTACAACGGCGATACGCATCCCGTTTCGGCACTAGCCAGTAAAGTCTCCGATCTCTTTGAGAATGCGATGGCCGCATTGCCGCCTGAAGTCAGTTGTATTCGTCTTTAGGTGCTGATCAAAATACTGACGGAATTTCACCTGTGGCGTGTTTCGATGTACAGCCTCCAATTGGTCATCGAGGCTCGCGCCAAAATTCTACATCTGCCTCGGTCGCCACACCGCCATCCACCTCATCAACTGCAGCAGTAGGTCCTGTTGCATATCCCGAAGTTGTTCCACTCGGTCAGGTGGCCGCACCTGCCCCTCCACGCGCTAAACCTAGTAGACGCTCTGGTACGGGGCTAAAGCTGGCCAAACCACTTGGAGCTACCGATGTTCCAGAGAGAAGGAGTAGACGCGATATCATCACTATCACCCAGCTCAAGTTTTGCAAAGAGGTTTTGGATTACATTTATAGGCCCGAATTTGAAACCTGGGCATACCCGTTTATGTCACCTGTCGGTATGTTATTTCCTTCTTTCACACCCACTTCGCTTGTTGGAAGGATCCTGGAGGACTGTTTGCCCATGATCGAAAGAGCGCGAACTGAATTAGAACTACAGATTTGCAGTTATATCCGACGTATATGCAATACGTTCGGCATCCAATGGACCTGATGACGATTCAAGACAAGCTCGCACACAATCAGTATATGAAAGCCGAGGAGTTTTGGGCAGATTTTAAGCTCATGTTCAATAACTGTTATAATTTCAACCCACCGGGTACGACTGTTTGGTGCGTTAGCTAATCGGATGACATTGGCGGACTCTTGACCTCGATCAAGTTTCAACTGACGAAAGCTGTGCAGGAGTTGTGGCAAAGAATTGGAAAGGGAGTTCGACAAAAGATGGCAGCAACTTCCCACCGCCGAGGAAATTGAGGCACGTGCTCGTAAGTGTATCTGATATCTTCAAATTGGGTGATAGAGATTGAACACCGTTCCATCATTTCAGGCGAGACAGCCCACGCTCGCGGCGACCGGAAACGTCGGAGGGAGGGTTCTGAAGGGGGAAAGAAGCGAACAGTTCGCCGCAAGAGGACCACCCGCCCCGCTTCGTTGTCTGATGCCCAGAAGTTTGCAATGATCGAAAAGCTGCCCACTCTGAAGGAACCGATAATGGAAGAGGTTATTGAGATTATCAGAGATGGGATGCCCGAATTGCGAGATGTAAGTCCGCTTTTGACTTTGGTCCCTGCCAAGCGATCGATATATAGCTGGACGAAATGTCTAATTACAAAATCCTTCACTACAGAATACCACCGCCATTGAGCTCGAGTTTGAGAATGTGCCAGAACAAGTGCTGGTCATCCTATTCGAATATCTCTTCCCAGGAACGTTTGATCATGGAGAGGAAACCGATGGTGACGATTCAATGCTCAGTGATTTCTCCTCCCTGGAAGACTATTAGTGCGTTCTCACTCTTTGACGCCGTCAACTTGCCCTGATTTGGGATCCTTGGCAGAACACTGCCCAAAGATTGGTGCTGCTTACAAACATGACACCCTGTGCGCTCGTGCGCCCCTCGAACGTCTTGCTAGTCTCGTTTTTGACATCTCAATCCCATTTATTCTTTCAGTCTATCTTCTCCGCCGCTGCCTTTTTTCATCTCACCATTGGAGATACCCTGATAGCACGGCCAGACGAGCATTTGTTCCTGCTCTTCATCTATTTATTCACGTATACTCAATACATTAAATGAAGGTACTTCCCAACTGCTACCGTATAGACAAAGTACATGCGCCTCTCTGTTCTTCACCTTGGCGGCCGACTACCAAGATGATTTAAGACAATTTGGTTTTCTCTGCGACCCCTTGGGACTCTGTCCCAGATTCTGCCTCGGGTACCGGCTTGGAGCCATCCTTAGGGGGTGCTGGCTTGAAAATTTCTGGTTCTAAACCCAATTTGATGGGTTCGCCGAAAGGTTTCGATAACTCCTCCTCGAGCAGTTGACCAAGAGATGTCTTGTCTCTAGCGTATGCCCATGTGCTGGATTCTGGGTCATAATCGTAACGCTTTGGTCCGCTGGGGAATCGTCAGTAATCGTTGCGGGTGAATGTAAAGGACAGTGACCCGTACCTTATTGGTGAAGATAGCCATATTTGCTTATTTGGCGGCTGTTTATTGATCACGTAGGTTCCATGGTCGCCGAGGTTCAGCGTGAGGACGCCACTCTACCACCGTCGAACCCATCAGTGCAAGAGTGTATTGCATCACGTCGAGACTCACAGAATACTCCACTTCGAAGTTTGGGTCCGGACCAGCGTCCACGAGGACCTCGAGTGCCCCAAGAAGAGTATCCATCGTTTCGTCTGAAAGTGCGTGGTACTCCGCTGACGATAGATTACTTCAATGATAGGTTGGTGATGGCTTTCAGTTGCGGAAAGTGGATATACTGACCTGGCGTTTTCCAGCAAATGGGGTATTGAATACCAGCGCTGGATGACCATTGTTACTGTAGCTTGTTTCATTAAAGCTGGAACATATGTCCTTGTTGATGTCGAAGAAGCCAATAGACCTCCGAATTGCCTGCCAGTCACGAAAGATGAAAATGGCCGGGTTGTTGATTTCGCACTGGAAACGACGCGTCTGAACGCTTGGTTTGAGCATGACTTTGCGATAATGTGCATAACGAATGTTCTTTTTCAACCGGACGTGATGGTGACGAGGCCAAATCTTGTGTTTGGTCCTCCACGCTTGGATCCATCTCCTCGCTCTGCGCAATGTCAGAAGTCAGCGTCGCTCGCCGGAAGGCGGTCCCAATGGAACGTCCTCCACAACCTTCAACTTCTTCGAGGAATCTCAAGGTACCGCACCTCCCGTCCGTCTAGCACGATCGGCTGCTTCCATGCTTTGCATGCCTCTTCGCTCTTCTAGCGCCCAAGATCCCCGAATGATTCGGATGATGAAGAGAGTGACCAAGATGAGGATGAGGATGTCTCTCTCGTCTCCCGTTCGCCATCACCAAAGCCACAGCTTGAAAGCGCCATGCAGAAAGTGTACAACGAGCATATGAGAGGAATTGATGAAGAAATGGTTACACTGGAAACCAAGATCCGGGATACAAATATTGGCTATGCCATGTTACAGAAGCTAGGATGGAAAGACGGCGAGGGTTTGGGTGCTCGTGGCCAAGGCGAGTGCACGAATAATTCGCAAAATGAGAGGAGGTCGACTGATCACTCCCATATTATGGCGTTGCTTACAGGCCGTGCTGATCCTGTCCCCTTCGAAGTCAAGAACGATTCTCTCGGTCTGGGGAAAGCGAACCTCGATTCTACCGTCATTGAAGCTACAGTATCACAGAGGAGAGATCTAGACTCTGAAAGGCTTCTCAGGGAGACCGAGGAACAACGTCGCGCCCGAGAGGTTCGTCTCCTAACCACTCGTCTTCCGCAACTCGCGAAGCTCAACCACTGTGTTTATCATAGGATAAAGTGGCTAAACAAACGGCAATCAAGACTGAAGTCACCGCGGTACTTAAGGCCTTCTATTGCGACCTCTGTGATAAGCAATATCAGACCGTGGCCCAATATGACGAGCATTGTAATTCCGTACGTATCTAGGGTCCATCCCATCAGAGTAGATCCTTATACCACTACAGTATGCACATCACCATAAAGTTCGAGAGAAAGACCTTCGGGCCGCCGCTCGTGTGGGGAAGGATAGTGCGTTGATTCGACAAGAAAAGGAGCGAAAGCGGGAGGAAAAGGAACTCAAGAAGATGGCTAAAGTTCGTGGGATCAAGTTGACCACGCCAAGTCAGACGGCGCCACTTGCGGCTGCCGCTTCTGTGAGTACTGCTGGAAGTGGTTGGAGTAGTGCCGGCTTTAGCAGCCTAGCATCCGCGGCGCCTATTGCACCTGTAGCCACTTCCGGTGTGTCTAAGGGTTTCAAGTCAGGTGGTTGGGCGACTGTTGGATCAGCTTCATCTCTTCCCCCCGCTTCCAACCCTCCGGCGAAGTCGGGAGGATGGACCACCGTGGGATCCGCCAGCACTTCTTCTGCCCCCCTTCCTGCCCATACCCCCCCGCCTCGTGAGCCAGCACCTTCGCCTCCACTGTCGACCAGCAAAGCGCCGGCTTTCCGCAGCTCGGGATGGACACGAATGGATCATTTAACTGATGTGAAGACCATCCTCGACACAGAGCCTCCATCAGTCAATACTCAATCCGACACGAGCATGGACTACGAAATGGATCACAGGCCGCCTTCGCCGCCTCCACCCCCTTCAATGCCACCGCCTCCACCTCCCATAGATCTGCCACCTCCCTTGCCAACGAACGATCGCCCCCCTGTCGTGGTTGCAACCCCAGGTTGGAGAACCCATTTTGCGCCTTCGCCGAGTCCAAGCGCATTTGGACTCCACGGTGCTCAGTCTGAAAGAGATCGTTCCCCGGTTCGTGGCACAGGGTTTGGTGGTGACGCCCCTTGGATGAACAACCCCTCGAGTCCGAGTGCACCGAGGAAACCAAGTCGCCGGGGTAGGGGATGAGGCCGATATCCTGAGGGTATTCAGAGCTAGGTTCATGTTTGTTTAGTTTCTTCGTTCGCGTCGTCTGGCCCTCCAATTCAGAGAAGATATGTTTACTATTTTGAGGAGCTGGACTGCACATGAGGATCCAACATGATTTATAAGGACAACGCAAAAGTTCCAACAGGTGTGTGACTGAGAAAATGTGCTGCAGTCGATACTATGGTACACAGCATAGAAAATGGAGGAATGAGACAAAACATGATAGACCTAAAACAAGCAGCACCACGGTCAGAGGTGGACCGTATGGAATGCGATCACGAAGCACAAGGCCAACGTACGTGTACAGCCGGAGAGGGGTCAGGAGCAGAGAAAATATTGGGAGGCGTAAGCATAGCCATAAGCTTGCAATTGTCATGCGCTATTACTCGTTAGGGCACGAGTAGATAGGTTCGTTTTGAATATGAAGACTTGGCCGGGTGAGCGGCGGGACCTTTTTAACGGCGGAGGGAGGATTACTATTACAACGCGCGAGTCTCGCAGCTATAGTAGCTCAGGTAGAGTAAGAGTATACATATAGAGAGTGTACTGCCAGGTGTCCTTGGTGGTTTTGCTTGAGGCTGTCCAGTAAGGACCGAATCTAGGACTAGTAGACGTGATTGACTTGAATAGAGCGGATAGAGCTTGAGAGACAAACTGGTGGCGCGTTTAATTTGACTGGATGAGGCAAGTAAAGAGCAAGAGGACGATCCACGATCCGGGCTAGTGCTATTGTGATTGTGATGACAGGAATTCCAATCCCAGTGATACCCCAACAAGTAATGTGAATATGATGCATGCTGCTTGCTGCTTGCCCCCATATGCTGCCAGCGGCAACCCAAGCGTGATATGACAGGATCGTGGGCGGACAATGACGAGTCTGAGGTGTGTATGACACGATTGACCTATTCCGCTGGGCGGGGGGTTTCTGGTGGGGAAGCAACTCCCAAAGTACTGTCGTTAGAGATCATCTGGGCCTAGTTTCATCCACTCCAGTCAGTATAGATCGGGAGAACATGGATGAGGACGCACCCCAACTCTTCTTGACCAATCTTCGTCGTCTCGAGGACCAAAACTATTTGCACTCGCGAGGCCACCTCTCAATCGCATCCCCAGCTCGGGCGATATTCGTGGATCATTCGCCACACGAAGTGTGGGTGCGACGTCTGCCTCTGCCTCCCAATCTTGCGAATATACAGAACTGGTCGTCGAACCTCTGTTGCTCAGTGGTCCCTGTTGCGGGTCTGAGACCTGAAGATTCCGATGGGAGGACGCAGGCGAGGTATGATCTTGTTGGCTACCAACGGGAGAAGCGTCGACGATGCGGTGGGTCCATGTCATCGGTTCCGGTTCGTACGCGTACGCCACGACTTGTCCTGATGATGCGCTCCTACTTGTCGACGCCGGCCCTCGCCTGTTCTCCATGCTCGATCCATGCCCCTCGGAAGAGGGCTGTCTGCTGTCGGTGAAAATTACAGCAGTATACGCTGACGGCGGGGCACCTTGCGCAGAGACCATATGACCAGTCGAGGAAGCCGGTACAGATACCAATGGACCCCCGAATACGGGAGATGGTGTCTTCACCCTCGAATATGAGTGAGAAGCCGAGAAGTAGGCGGGTGGTGCGGGCATGCCCTCAGACGGCCCTCGAAGGAACGAAGGCCGTGCTTCATCAGGACTAAACGAGCGGCGTCCAGAGGGGAAGTAAGGATACGGTTGTTGCTCGGGATAAACGGCCGCATGGGTAGCCTGAGCGGACGGGTTGAGAAGGATAGCGCTCCCAAAAGCAGATGGCCCATGCCCAAAGGATCCTGATTCCTCTTCTCCTGGCCCTGCCGAACGCATCTCGACGGGAGAGTGTCTGACAGCCACCGCGTAGATACCGGGATCTTGGCCAGCCTCATCTGGTTCCAATGGTGATCGCGCTCTTTTCGCACCAGTGGCAAGGTTTCGTTGCAAACGGGTATTTCTCCGTTTCGAGATTGCGAACATCGCCAAGATAATGATCGCGACCACTGCAAGACCGACCACGAGGAAGACGCCCGCGACAGTACCCTTGTTTCTAAAGAAGCTATCAAGGAAGAACAAGTCGACTGTAAGTCATGGGTACTACGATCCTAGCATCACGCTGGTAGGCTATCGGCACTCACTCGGTTTGGGAGCGGTTGTCTCCGGGCGACAGAATGCCAGTAGGGTTGACGACAATCTGGGTCATGGTCGTAGTCTGTCCGTTGGCCCAAGTCGTGGTGAACACGGTTGTGAAGGATTCTGGTACGGTCGTGAAAGTGCTCCCTGCAGTGTCGGTGGTGGTGAAGGTGACCGGCGCGGTGAGGGAGAATGGAGTGGTAGATGAAGGATCCACGCTCTCTGAAATGATCGCACCAGAACGGGTACCTGATGGGGAAGAAGTAGGCCGAGTAGTCGAACCTCCACCACTAGTACTGATACTAGCACTGGTGACAACGGGGACACTGGATGAGGAGACTGATCGACCTCCGCCCGTGGGATCCTCATTCCCACCACTGGCACTGGAACTAGATGATGGGGTTCCTGGACTTGTAGATATTGTGGGTGAAGAGGGTGAAGCGGGTGTGGAGGGTGAAGCGGGTGAAGAGGGTAAAGAGGGTGAAGAGGGTAAAGAGGTAGGTAGTGCAGTGCTAGGAAGTGATTCGTTTATAGAAGAAAGTGGCGACGAATCTGTGGGTGTCGGCGAGGACGGTGGGGTGTTGGAGGGAGGAACGTTGCTATTAGATGGACTAAAGGAAGAACTCGTAGCCAAGGACGAGCTCATGATAGAAGTAGAAATGATAGAAGTAGAAGAACCGTCATCGGCGGACGATCTTGAGGCAGAAGAGGCGGAAGAGACAGAAGGCGTGAAGCTGGGGAACGAGGTGGGCGAATGGCGGCCAATTACGCACGAAACACTTACGATGAAGAATTCGTAGGCGAAGACGTCTGGATGCTGCTCTGGGAGCTGGTCGGCGTTGGTGTCGAGGAAGATTGGGTCGAGGACAGGGCGGACGTCGATGTTTGAACAGAGACGGACAATGAAATAACTTGAGAGGGCGGATCTGCATGTACGTACGATCATGGCAGGTACGGGTGATGATGCAGGTTTGGGACGCCGGTGGCGAAGCGCGCATGTGTCGAGAGGACGTAAAAGGGTAAAGCAAGCCACCAATATGATCAGTACGAAACACTCTAAGACATGGAAGGGGAATGTAAAAGGGGATCGCTAACGGGTGCGTCGGGGCTCTCAAATAAGCCTTGTTGTAGCGCAACCTGATTTGTGCGAGAACAACGAGGACATTGAAGAGGAGTAATGGGGCAGCATGCGTCGACGACGACTGGGGTTCTGGTGGTTAATGGCCTCTGGCCTTTGCTGACAGACGCGTCAAAAGTGTGGACCTCGCTGTTTGCTTGGCATTCCTTCCACCAGCGTACCGTGCGTCGGGTAGTGCAGTCATCGTCTTCGACCATCTAGGCATGGATGAGGCGTGAGAGTACACACCTAAAGATGACCCGCTGCCCTGCCGCGGTAAAAGCATCAGCAGTCGAGGAACCAAGTGCACTCGCCCAGAGTCATCGACGAGAGCAGAAGAGCAGAGAGAAAGAGGAAAGCGAAGAAGAATAGAACTAACGTGGTTAAGGCCGAGTCCAAGAAGGGGAAATGGCAAACGGATCGGAAGCGAGGGGGGACTTGACGCTGCCGCAGTTGTTGTTGTCTCGCTAACGCACGCCGAGTGAGACTATTCTATTTGTGTGGTCCCAGGTCACGTTCAGGTCCAGGCTCGTTGCAGCCAGTGGGACAGCCTCGAGCTTGAGTCGGCCAGTGGGGCGTCAGTGGGACGGCGCAAAAGCAAAAACAGGAGCGACCAGAGCACGGCCGACATATACTGGAGCACGACAAGCCGAGGGTGTGAACAGAGCCTTGGAGCCTTGGTTACCGTCTCCCCCGCCTTGCAGCAGCTGCCCGGTCCCCTCTCACGCCTGTTCCACTTGCATGGCGAATATCGCCAATCCTGAGAGCCTGAGATACAATTCCCTCATCGATGACGGATTCACCCCTTCCGACGTTGACATCCGTTCCTTAGCCCTGCCTGGGAGTCTCAGATCTCCCCGTTTACATCGACCACGCCCCTCCACGCCCCTGGTTAGTCTTGTATTGCGTTGAGGGCTCGCAGTCCCCTATGTCGCAGCCGCGAGCAGAGCTAAGCCAAGATCGCTGTCACTTCTGCTTCTTTTGCCTGCTTGGTGTTGAGCTTTTCGATGAGCTCTTTTCGATCGATCAGCCTGAGCTTCGAGACGCCAAAGACTTACCTGTGGACACTGAACAACCGTGCATACGCTCTCTTGAACAGAAAAAAATGTAGCAGAATCATATACATTAAAAATTCCAACAATTTAGCTGCAAGTTGCGAGAGAGGGCACTTGGCAAAAAGCGCCTCTTTAAATGTGTTTGACAAGTATGCCCCATATCCAATACCCCAAATACGTCAGGTTCGAGCAACTCGGAGCAACCGCGGTCGCTGTCGAGGAACACCTGATAGACGCCGTTCCCGCTCGGTCTCGCCTTGATGACCGATATGACTAGGTCACCTGCAGGACATAAGTAGTTGTAGTTGGGCACTCCTGGCGTTTATTCTCAACTCCCCGAGTTCTACGACCCAATCGACCCCAACAACACTTTCAAGCCTCCTAGAATGGTGCACCTTGATTCTGATGCTCCTCCGGCCTATGAGGTCTCTTCTAGCGGTCAGAATTTGTCCTTCGGAGTCAGTCTTCACGAAGGTGCGGGCAAAAGCATGCTCGTTACTATCACTCCTCCTCGCGAGCCTGTCGCCCAAGAGAAGCAGCCTGGCAGACGCGCGCCCTTGGATCTCTGTCTCGTTATCGACGTTTCTGGCTCCATGGGTACTGATGCGCCCGCCGCGACCGAAGACGGCAAGTCTAAGGAGAGCATGGGCCTGAGCGTTTTGGATGTGGTCAAGCACGCCTGCCGCACTATCCTTAGTACCATGCAAGACGATGACCGTCTCTCCATTGTTACATTCACCG
>Ga0307513_10008993_pt1 | contig 12672 bp, 13 predicted proteins | sample 15_EM_MG_FD_202174 | JGI IMG/M metagenome (GOLD analysis project Ga0307513, IMG submission 202174) | Populus trichocarpa ectomycorrhiza microbial communities from riparian zone in the Pacific Northwest, United States - 15_EM | ecosystem: Host-associated > Plants > Roots > Unclassified | place... | reverse complement strand
ACGGCACGACGCTGGGCGGCGTGATCGTCGAGAGCGGCAAATTCCCGTGGGACAACGGCAAGTTCCCGGGCATGACCGAGCCGTCGGTCGGCTACCACGGCGTGAAGTTCTTCGAGACCTTCGGCGACTTCGGCTTCACGATGCGCGCGCGCATGGAAACGCTGCGCGTCTACGGCGCGGCGCTGTCGCCGACGAGCGCGTGGCAGATCCTGCAGGGCACCGAGACGCTGCATGTGCGGATGGAGCGGCATTGCCGCAACGCGTTGGCGGTCGCGCAATACCTGCGCGCCGATCCGCGCGTCAGCTGGGTCAACTACCCGGGCCTGCCGGACCACGCGCAGCACGCGCTGGTGGCGAAGCAGATGCGGGTGGTCGACGGCATCCCCGGCGCTTCCGGCCTGCTCGCGTTCGGCGTGAAATCACGATCGGCTGGCGCCGAGGGCGGCAAGGAAGCGGGCGTGAAATTCATCGAGGCAGCACAGTTCATGAGCCACTTGGCCAACATCGGCGACACGCGCACACTAATCATCCATCCGGCCTCGACGACCCACCGCCAGCTCGACGATGCGCAGCAACTCGCAGCGGGCGTGCTGCCCGACATGGTGCGCATGTCGGTTGGCATCGAGCACATCGACGACATCCTCTGGGACATTGACCAGGCCTTGAGCAAAGCAGGGGAATGACATGGCAACGCTGTACGACCACGGCCTCGACAAAACCGCCGCCAACTTTGTCGCGCTGTCGCCGACGAGCTTCGTCGAGCGCAGCGCCGAAGTCTTCGGCGACTTGCCCGCGGTGATCCATGGGCAGCGCCGCTACACCTGGCGGCAGCTGCGCGAACGCTCGGCGCGGCTCGCGGCCGCGCTGCGGTCCTTGGGGGTGGGGCGCAACGACACCGTCAGCGTGATGCTGCCGAACACCCCCGAGATGATCGAGGCGCATTACGCGGTGCCGGCGCTGAACGCGGTGCTGAACACGCTCAACACGCGGCTCGATGCGCCGCTGCTCGCCTGGCAGATGAACCACTGCGAGGCCAAGGTGTTGATCACCGATCGCGAGTTCGCGCCGACGATGCGCGAGGCGCTGCGCCTCTTGCGCGACGAACACGGTCGCACGCCGGCCTTGATCGACGTGAGCGACACCGAATACACCGGTGCCGGCGACCTGCTTGGCGCGTTCGAGTACGAAGCGCTGCTGGCCGCGCACGCACCGCTGCCCGTGCTGCCCGGGCCGCAAGACGAGTGGGATGCGATCGCGGTCTCGTACACCTCCGGCACCACCGGCGACCCGAAAGGCGTCGTGACACACCACCGCGGCGCCTACCTGAACGCGGTCTGCAATGCGGCGACGTGGACGATGCCGCACTTCCCGACCTACCTCTGGACCTTGCCGATGTTCCACTGCAACGGTTGGTGCTTCCCGTGGACCGTCGCGATGCTCGGCGGCACGCACGTGTGCCTGCGCCGCGTCGAGGCGCCGGCCATCCTCGCAGCGATGCGCGAGCACGGCGTCGACCACTACTGTGCCGCGCCCATCGTCCACAACCTGCTGATCGCAGCGGTGCCCGAATTGCGGCAGGGCATCAGCCAGAAGGTGCGCGGCATGGTCGCCGGTGCGGCGCCACCGGCCGCGATGATCGAAGGCATGGCGCAGCTCGGCTTCGACATCACCCATGTCTACGGTCTGACCGAGGTCTACGGCCCGGCGTCGGTCGCCGTCAAGCGCGAGCGCTGGGCGCACGAGGATCTGTCGGAGCAGACGCGCCTGAACGGCCGCCAGGGCGTGCGCTACATGCTGCAGGAAGGCATGACGGTGCTCGACGCCGAATCGATGGCCGAGACACCGGCCGACGGGCAGACGATGGGGGAGATCATGTTCCGCGGCAACATCGTGATGAAGGGCTACCTGAAGAACCCGGGCGCGACCGCGAAGGCCTTCGAGGGCGGCTGGTTCCACACCGGTGACCTGGCCGTGATGGAGCCCGACCGCTACGTCAAGATCAAGGACCGCAGCAAGGACATCATCATCTCCGGCGGCGAGAACATCAGCTCGCTCGAGGTCGAGGATGCGCTGTACCGCCACGCCGCGGTGATGGCCTGCGCGGTCGTCGCGCGGCCGCACCCGAAGTGGGGCGAGACTCCGCTCGCCTTCGTCGAACTCAAGCCCGGCGCGACGGTCAGCGCCGACGAGCTGGTCGCGCACTGCAAGTCGCTGCTCGCCGGCTACAAGGTGCCGCGCGAGATCCTGTTCGAGGCTATCCCGAAGACCTCGACCGGCAAGATCCAGAAGTTCCAGCTGCGCGAGCGCGCGAAGAGCACGGCCGCATTCGACTGAGGAGCGCAACGACATGAACGACGACGCCGACAGACTCGTGCTGCGCCACACCGACGAGCGTGGCGTGGTCGCGCTGACCTTGAACCGGCCGCAGGCGTTCAACGCGCTGTCCGAGGCCCTGCTCGCCGCACTCGCGGCCGAACTCGAGGCGATCGGCCGCGATGAGTCGGCCCGCGTCGTCGTGATGGGGGCGGCCGGCAAGGCCTTCTGCGCCGGCCACGACCTGAAGGAGATGCGTGCCGAGCCGTCGCTGGCCTACTACCAGCGCCTGTTCGCGCAATGCACGCAGGTCATGCTCGCGCTGCAGCGCCTGCCGGTGCCGGTGATCGCGCGGGTGCAGGGCATCGCGACCGCCGCGGGCTGCCAACTCGTCGCGATGTGCGACCTGGCGGTGGCCAGCACCGACGCGAGGTTCGCGGTCAGCGGCGTCAACCTGGGTCTGTTCTGTTCGACGCCGAGTGTCGCGCTGTCACGCAACGTGGCCCGCAAGGCGGCGTTCGAGATGCTCGTCACCGGCGGCTTCATCGACGCCGAGGAAGCGCGCGCCAGGGGCCTGGTGAACCGCGTCGCCGCGCCCGAGCGGCTCGATGCGGAGGTCGAGGCGCTGGCCGCGACCATCGTCGCGAAACCACGCGTCGCGATCGCGTTGGGCAAGGCCTTGTTCTACCGCCAGCTCGAGACCGGCATCGACGCCGCGTACGTCGACGCTGGCCAGACGATGGCCTGCAACATGATGGACGCGAGTGCGCTCGAAGGCGTGCAGGCCTTCATCGAGAAACGTCCGGCGGCGTGGCCGCCGCGAGCGACAGACTGAGCCGCACGACGCCGTCTTCCTCGGGCTGCACCTGCATCGCCAGCCCGCTGTGCTCGAAGACGTGCAGCATCGCCGCGTTGCGGCTCAGCACCTCGGCGTCGAAACGTGCGATGCCGTCGGCGCGGGCCATCTCGGCGAGCACCGCGAGCAGCTTGCTGCTGATGCCCTGGCCGTGCACGTCTTCCTCGACGGTGAACGCGACCTCGGCGACGTGTGCGCCATCGGCGGCCGCGTGCACCACATAGCCGCCGCTGCCGACGATGATCTCGTCGCCACCGCTGTGCTGCGTGACGACGAGCACGACGCGCTCCCGGAAGTCCGGGTTGCAGAGGCGGTCGAGGTCGGCCTCGGTCAGCTCGTGCTTGTACGAGAAATAGCGCAGATAGACCGACTCCGGGTCGAGCGCACGGAACGCCGTCTGCAGGCGCTCGCGGTCGTCCGGCCGGATCGCGCGCACGATTGCCGGCGCGCCGCTGCGCAGCGTGATGGTCTCGGAGAACTGCCGCGGGTCGCTGCGCATGTCGTGCCTTTCACGGGGCCGAGGCGCAGGCGCGCCTACATGCCGCTGTAGTTCGGTCCGCCGCCGCCTTCGGGCGCGACCCAGACGATGTTCTGCGTCGGGTCCTTGATGTCGCAGGTCTTGCAGTGCACGCAGTTCTGAGCGTTGATCTGCAGCCGGTCGCTGTTGTCCGGGTTCTTCACGAACTCATAGACGCCGGCCGGGCAGTAGCGGCTTTCAGGGCCGGCGTAGGTCGCGAGGTTGATCGCGACCGGCACGCTTGCGTCCTTCAGCGTCAGGTGCGCCGGCTGGTGTTCGTTGTGGTTGGTGTTGCTGATGAACACGCTGCTCAGACGGTCGAAGGTCAGCTTGCCGTCGGGCTTCGGGTAGACGATCTGCGGGCATTCCGACGCCGGCTTGAGCTTGGCGTTGTCGGGCACCTTGTTGTGGATCGTCCAGGGCGGCGCCTTGACCCCTAGCTTTGGCAGCAGCCACAGCTCGATGCCGTTCATCACCGAGGACAGGTACAGGCCCTTCTTCATCCACTGCTTGGTGTTGCGCGACGCGTCGAGCTCGTCGAACAGCCAGCTCTTGGCGAAGGCCTCGGGGTAGGCCGTGAGCTCGTCGTGCTGGCGCCCGCTGGTGACCGCGGCGAACGCGGCTTCGGCCGCGAGCATGCCGGTCTTGATCGCGGCATGGCTGCCCTTGATGCGCGCGAAGTTCAGGTAGCCCGCTTCGCAGCCGACCAGCGCGCCGCCAGGGAACACGGTCTTCGGCAGGCTCATCAGGCCGCCGCAGGTGATCGCGCGCGCGCCGTAGCCGATGCGCTTCGCGCCTTCGAGGCACGCGCGGATCGCCGGGTGCGTCTTCCAGCGCTGCATCTCCTCGAACGGGCTGAGCCACGGGTTGCTGTACTCGAGGCCGGTGATGAAGCCGACCGTGACCTTGTTGTCCTCGAGGTGGTAGAGAAAACCGCCGCCGTAGGTCTTTGCGTCCATCGGCCAGCCGAGCGCGTGGATCACGTGGCCGGGTCTGGCCTTGGAAGGGTCGACTTCCCACAGTTCCTTGACGCCGAGCGCGTAGGTCTGCGGGTCCTTGCCGGCATCGAGCTTGAAGCGCTCGATCAGCTGGCGCCCGAGCTGGCCGCGTGCACCTTCGGCGAAGATCGTGTACTTCGCGTGCAGCTCCATGCCGAGCTGGAAGTCGCCGGTCGGCACGCCGTCCTTGCCGACACCGAGGTTGCCGGTAGCAATACCCTTGACGCTGCCGTCTTCGTTGTAGAGCACCTCGGTCGCGGCGAAGCCTGGGAAAATTTCGACGCCGAGGCCTTCGGCCTGCGCGGCCAGCCAACGCACCACGTTGCCCAGGCTGACGATGTAGTTGCCCTCGTTGTGCAGGCTCTTCGGGATCAGGAACTGCGGCGTGCTGATCTTGCCGGTCTGGCTCAGGAACAGCATCTCGTCGGCCGTCACCGGCTGGTTCAGCGGCGCGCCGAGCTCCTTCCAGTTCGGGATCAGCTCGGTGATTGCGCGCGGGTCCATGATTGCGCCGCTGAGGATGTGCGCGCCCGGCTCCGAGCCCTTCTCGAGCACGACGACCGAGAGCTCCTTGCCTTGCTCGGCCGCGAGCTGTTTCAGCCGGATCGCGGTGGCCAGGCCGCCGGGGCCGCCGCCGACGACCACGACGTCGTACTCCATCGCTTCGCGCGGGCCGTGTTGGGCGAGGATTTCTGCGGGCGTCATGCGGCTTCCTTGGAGCTCTGGGGTGCGGGGATTCTACGGGCGTCGGGCAGGAATAGAACGGTCGTTCGCAAGCTCTGGAGCGAGCTCTCCAACCAGGCCTGCGTGCTATCGTTCCCTCGCATCCATTGATTCGTTCGGGAGGGAAGACATGAGCTACAACATCGATCTGTCAGGCCGCGTCGCGTTGGTGACCGGCGCCTCCAGCGGCCTCGGGACGCAGTTCGCGAAGACGCTGGCCAAGGCCGGCGCGGGGGTGGTGCTCGCCGGCCGCCGCGTCGATCGGCTGAAGGCCTTGCGCGCCGAGATTGAGGCCGACGGCGGCGACGCGCATGTCGTCACGCTCGACGTGACCGACCACGACAGCATCAAGTCCGCGGTCGCGCACGCCGAGACCGAGATGGGCACACTCGACATCCTCGTCAACAACTCCGGTGTCAGCACGACCCAGAAGCTCACCGACATCCGGCCCGAGGACTACGACTACATCTTCGACACCAACACCAAGGGTGCGTTCTTCGTCGCGCAAGAGGTCGGCAAGCGCATGCTGGCGCGCGCCAAGGGCGCGGCGCCGGGCACGTTCACCGGCGGCCGTATCGTCAACATCGCGTCGATGGCCGGAATCAAGGTGCTGGGCCAGATCGGTGTGTACTGCATGAGCAAGGCGGCGGTGATCCACATGACGCGTGCGATGGCGCTCGAGTGGGGCAAGTACGGCATCAACGTCAACGCGATCTGCCCCGGCTACATCGACACCGAGATCAACCACCACCACTGGTCCACCGAATCGGGCAAGCGACTCGTCGACATGCTGCCGCGCAAGCGCGTCGGCCAGCCGCAGGATCTGGATTCGCTGCTGATGATGCTGTGCGCCAACGAGAGCCACTTCATCAACGGCGCGGTCGTGCAAGCCGATGACGGCTTCGCTTTGTAGGCAATGAACTTGCGCACGCTGTCACTGCTGGAAGCCCGCGTGCTCGGCGTGCTGATCGAGAAGGCGCACACCGTGCCGGACAGCTACCCGCTGTCGCTGAATTCGCTGACGCTGGGTTGCAACCAGAAAACCGCACGCGATCCGGTGCTCAATGCGACCGAGGCCGAGGTGCAAGACGCCACCCACGCGCTGAAGGCGCTGCACCTCGTGTTCGAGGCCAGCGGCTCGCGCGTCACGCGCTACGAGCACAACGCCGGCCGGGCCTTGGCGCTGCCGTCGCAATCGATCGCGCTGCTCGCCACGCTGATGCTGCGCGGGCCGCAGACGGTGTCGGAGCTGCGCACCGCGGCCGAACGCCTGCATCGCTTCGCCGATCTGTCGTCGGTCGAAGGCTTTCTGGACGAACTGGCAGCCCGGCCGGACGACAAAGGCGGCGCCCTCGTCGTGAAGCTGCCGCGCGCCCCCGGCGCGCGCGAGCCGCGCTGGGCGCACCTGCTGAGTGGTGCGGTCGATGTGTCCGCTATGCCGGTCGCCACCGATTCGGCCGACTTCGTCGCCACCAGCGAGATCGCCACGCTGAAGGCGCAGCAGAGTGCGATGCAGGCCGAGCTGAGCGAGTTGCGGGGTCTCGTCGACCGGCTGTACGCCGAGCTCGGCGTGGTCCGGAGCTGACCAGGAGGGCGTGATGCGCTTCGACCTGCCCGAACAGAAGAAGCTCACGCTCGAGATGGTGATCCCGATCCGCTGGGGCGACATGGATGCGATGGGTCATGTCAACAACGCGCTTTATTTCCGCTACATGGAGATCGTGCGCATCGAGTGGCTGCACCAGGTCGGCGGCTCGCCCGACCCCGGCGGCGACGGGCCGGTGATCGTCAACGCGTTCTGCAACTTCATCAAGCAGCTCGAGTACCCCGGTGACGTGCTCGCGAAGCACTACGTGGCCCACGCCGGCCGCACCAGTTTCGACACCTTCATCACGCTGGAGCGCACCGATGCGCCGGGCGTGATCTACGCCTCGGGCGGGGCCAAGACGGTGTGGGTGAACTTCCCGCGGCAGAAGTCGGTGCCACTGCCGGAGGCGGTGCGGCGCCTCGTCGCCGAATGACGGACGAGTGAGCGTGACGGGCGCGATGCCGCTCAGGGCTTGACCGGCATTTCGGCCTTGGGGGGCGGCATCTCGGGCTTGTCGGCTGGATCGGGGGGAACGACCTCGGTCTCGGCGGCGGTCAGATAGCGCGTCACGAGCTTAAAGTAGCGGTCGTAGAAGGTCGCGGCGGTGATGGTCTCGCTCGCGACCTTGACCATTGCATCGTCGCTGCCGGTGAAGGGCAGCGACACCGAGCCGAAGGCGCCCACGCCCAGGCTCGCAGAACTGTTGCTCTTCTTCAACGCGTAGCGATCCTGCAATGCGCTGACGAACACCAGCGTCTTGCCGCCGCCCTTGACCTCGGGCGCGCAGACGACGCGGAACTCGATCTCGACGTGCGAATCGCCATCGCGCTGGAAGCTCTTGCGCGCGTTCACCAGGTCGGCATTCGCCGAGCTCACCACATACCCTTGGCTCAGCAACGCGCGGCGCGCGGCCTCGCAGGTCTGCGCCTCGCTGGCCGTGAAGCTGCGCGAGTACGTGCTGCCGGGCTCGAACTCCTCGTGCTGGAACACAGGCGTGGGTTTCGATGACGCACACGCGGCGAGCAAGGCGGCGAGTGCGGTGGGGATCGACAGGCGGAGAAACGACAGCGGCATCAAACCAGGCATCCCGATGAAAAGCAGCGATGCTACGCGCGTCGCAATGACGCACTGAACTGCTCAGGCACGCAGCAACTTCTGAACCAGCTCGGGTGTGGTGCTGGCGCGGTATTTCTGCATCAGGCGCGCCCGGTAGACATCGACGGTGCGCGGGCTGATGCCCAGGCGCTTGCCGATCAGCTTGCTCGTCAGCCCCTCGATCAGCAGCGCCGCGATCTCGCGTTCACGCGGCGTGAGCTCGATGCCGACGCGCCGCCGCGACGACAGATCCTCGAACGACCAGATGCCGGCGGCGTGCGGCGCCGACGGATCGAGCGCGCGGCCCGACACATGGCACCAGAACAGCTCGCCGCGTTGCGCGCCGCCAACGCGCTTCATCACACGCTCGTCGGCGTACCAGCCGCTCGCGTTCAGGCTCGCCGCGATGCGCGCGCCGGTGCGCTCGAACTCGCCCGGCGTCGGGTAGAGCAGCTCGAAGCTGTGGCCGATCAGCGCCTCGTGGCTGGCGCCGAACATCTCCAGCACCTGGCGGTTGCAATCGACCATCAGCCGGTTGCGCGAGATGACCAGGCCAATCGGCGCGAGTTCGAACGCGGTGCGGTAGTCGAGCGCGGCCGCCGCCGCTTCAGAGGAGCGCATACGTCGTGGTCGCGTGCGCCGCGAGCACGTCGTCGTCGCCGTGGGTGATCTGAATGTCGCCGAACGCCAGCGTCTTGCCCATGCGCAGCACGCGCGCGCGCACGTTCGCGAAGCGCGCGTCGCCCGGCACCGGGCGCAGGAAGGTGGTCTGCAGCTGCACCGTCGTCATCGGGCGGAACGCGCCGAGCTGGGACATCACCGCGAGCACCATCGCCGTGTCGGCCGCGGCCATCAGCGTCTGGCCCGACATCACGCCGCCCGAGTGCACATGCTGTGCCGTCACCGGCAGCGCCAGCAGCACCTCGCCGGCGCGGGCTTCGAGCACGCGCAGGTCGAGCGCGCGCACCCATTCGGCGAAGACGGTCGTCAGCGCGTGGTCGAGGAAGGTCTTGTCGATCGTTGCGGGTGTGTTCATGCTCAATGAATATCCTTGACTCAATACAATGCAATGCGCCATGAAGCCGTCAACAACGATGCAATCGAAGATCTATCCCGGACTCGGCTACTGCATTTATTGCTCCCAACCGTTCCCCGAGGGTCAGCTTACTCAGGAGCATATCGTGCCGTTTGCACTAAACGGCACTTTGATATTCAAGAATGCAGCGTGTCAGCCGTGCCAGCGACGTTCGAATGAGCGATACGAGAATGCTGCGCTTCAAAAGGATCTACTTGTACCAAGGTTGTTGTTGGAACTGGATCGAAGGCACAAGAAGAACAAGAAGCAATTTCCTCCGGTTTCGCGTGAAAACGCGGCGGAGAAAGAGTCTGCGACGTTCATCTTGGAGCTCGAGCTTGCACAATATCCGCCGATGTTCTCTATGGTGCAGTTGCTGCCGCCTGGAAGATTGGCTGGCGTCGAGCGTAGCGGTGTACTTTCAGGGTTTCGCATACAGGAAGTCGTAATTCCCAGGCCAAGGACTTTCGCGTCGTGCACCGTCAATACTCGGCACGCTCACGACCACACAGCATTCGGATTGACCGTCGCCAAGATTGGGTTCTGCTTTGCTATCGCTGAGCGGGGACTCGATGCGATAGATGTTTCTGAACTTCGAGCGCTATTGCTCGGCGAGCGCGACGACCTGTATAACTTCGTCGGCTCATCCACCGAGAGTGGAGGAGGAAAATCGGTACATCTGCACTGGTTGTCACTCGTGCAAATTTCCGGCTATTGGGTAGCCCGGGTGAACCTATTCGCGTCATTCGGAGTCACGCCGTACCTTGTTGTCCTCGGACCAACGGTCTGCACAAGTGATGGACGTCCCCAAGCTAAGACCTAATGCTTCGTTGTATTCGACCTGCTTCTGCGGCGGCTGAACTCAAACGTACGTGGCAATTCGAGGTCGAAGTAGCGCGGATGGCTTGGCTGTCCGGGTACATCTGTAGGCGATTCTACGTAACGCCTACGTAATCGGTTAAGTAGTACGCTTGGCGGCCGCAACTCGCGGCAACCCACGGAGACGGCCCATGAAGAAAGTGTTCCCCAGCGCCGCCGCGGCGCTCCAGGGTGTGGTGAAGGACGGCCAGTTGATGGCGGTCGGCGGCTTCGGCCTGTGCGGCATCCCCGAGGCGCTGATCGCGGCGCTGCGCGATTCGGGCGCGAAGAACCTGACGGTGATCTCGAACAACGCCGGTGTCGACGGCTTCGGCCTTGGGCTGCTGCTCGAGACGCGCCAGATCAAGCGCATGATCTCCAGCTACGTGGGCGAGAACAAGGAGTTCGAGCGCCAGTACCTCGCCGGCGAACTCGAGCTCGAGTTCACGCCGCAGGGCACGCTGGCCGAGAAGCTGCGCGCCGGCGGCGCGGGCATTCCGGCGTTCTTCACGAAGACCGGCGTGGGCACGCTGGTGGCCGAAGGCAAGGAGTTGCGCGAGTTCGACGGCCAGACCTATGTGATGGAGCGTTCGCTGGTGCCCGAGGTCTCGCTCGTCAAGGCCTGGAAGGCCGACGAGAGCGGCAACCTGATCTTCCGCCGCACCGCACGCAACTTCAATCCGGCGGTGGCGATGGCCGGCAAGACCACGATCGTCGAAGTCGAGGAGATCGTGCCGACCGGAACCTTCGACCCCGACGCGGTGCACCTGCCCGGCATATACGTGCACCGCATCGTGCTCAATGCCCACCCCGAAAAGCGCATCGAGAAGCGCACGATCACCGAGAAAGTGGGAGCCTGAACCATGGCATGGACACACGACCAGATGGCCGCGCGCGCGGCTCAGGAATTGCAGGACGGCTTCTACGTGAACCTCGGCATCGGCTTGCCGACGATGGTGGCGAACTTCGTGTCGCCCGACATCGAGGTCTGGCTGCAAAGCGAGAACGGCATGATGGGCATCGGCCCGTTCCCGACCGAGGACGAGGTCGACGCCGACCTGATCAACGCCGGCAAGCAGACCGTGACGACGCTGCCGGGCTCGTCGATCTTCGGCTCGCACGAGAGCTTCGCGATGATCCGAGGCGGAAAGATCAACCTGTCGATCCTCGGCGCGATGCAGGTCAGCGAGAAGGGCGATCTGGCGAACTGGATGATTCCGGGCAAGATGGTCAAGGGCATGGGTGGCGCGATGGACCTGGTGGCCGGCGTCGCGCGCGTGCTGGTGTTGATGGAACACGTCGCGAAGAAGAAGGACGGCACGATCGACCTGAAGATTCTGCCGGCCTGCACGCTGCCGCTGACCGGCGTCGGTGTCGTCAACCGCATCATCACGGACCTCGCGGTGCTCGACGTGACGCCGCAAGGCTTGAAGCTGGTCGAGCTCGCCGAAGGCGTGACGCGCGAGGAACTGCAGAGCAAGACCGGCGTGCCGGTGCACTGACGGCATCAGGCGCGGCCCCGTGATGCTGTTCGATCCCGAACGCCACGAGCCGCTGTCGTCAGGCGCGCGCTGGAGCGAGGCCGCGGCGCGTCAGGCGATCGGCAGCATCGTCGCCGAGGCGTGCCGCAGCTTCGACGCTGACACGCTGTGGCCGACCCACCCGCGCGACATCGAGAGCGACGAACCGGCGCTGCCGCTCGCCGGTCTGTACAACGGTGCGACCGGCGCGATTTGGGCCTTGCAGCGGCTCGTTTCGCAAGGCGCCGCCGAGGACGTCGGCCTCGACCTGGGCGCTGCGGTCGCGACGCTGAACGAACACAGCCAGCGCTTCCTCGAGGCCGCCGGGATGGAACGCGCGTCGTACTTCCTGGGCGACGCCGGCGTCCTGCTGCTGCAGTGGAAGCACCGCGCATCGCCGGACACCGCCGACGCGCTGTTCGCGCTGGTGCAGGGCAATCTGCACAACCCGGCACGCGAGGCGCTGTGGGGGTCGCCAGGCACGCTGATCGCCGCGCTGCACATGCTCGAGGCCACGCAGCAGCCGCGCTGGTTGGCGCTGTTCCGCGACGGCGTCGAGATCCTGTGGCAGCAGATGCACGCCGTGCGCCACAGCAACGACCCGGATCGCGAGGCCTGGGTCTGGACGCAGGACCTGTATGGCAAGCAGCTGGTGTACATGGGTGCGGGCCATGGCTTCGCCGGCAACCTGTTCCCGGTGATCCGCGGTGCGCGCTGGCTGGACGAACAGGTCGTGGCCGATTTCGAGGCGCGTGCCTTCGATGTGCTGGATGTCGCGGCCTCGCGCGAGGCGGGCTTGATCAACTGGGAGCCGGTCTTCGATCGCCACGCGGCCGGCTTTCCGAGCAAGCCGCTGGTGCAGGACTGCCATGGCGCCGCCGGCATCGTCTGTCGCTTCGCCGGTGCGCGCTCGGCGGCGCTGCAGGCCTTGCTGCTGCAAGCCGGCGAGCTGGTCTGGGCCGCGGGCCCGCTGCGCAAGCCGCCGGGTCTGTGCCATGGCACCGACGGCAACGGCTATGCCTTCCTGAAGCTGCACGCGATGACCGGCGAGACCCGCTGGCTCGAGCGCGCGCGGGCGTTCGCTATGCATGCGATCGGGCAGTCCGACGCGCTCGCGGCGCAGCATCAG
>Ga0307513_10008992_pt1 | contig 12673 bp, 12 predicted proteins | sample 15_EM_MG_FD_202174 | JGI IMG/M metagenome (GOLD analysis project Ga0307513, IMG submission 202174) | Populus trichocarpa ectomycorrhiza microbial communities from riparian zone in the Pacific Northwest, United States - 15_EM | ecosystem: Host-associated > Plants > Roots > Unclassified | place... | reverse complement strand
TGACCTCCGCCCGCCCTCTTGGAATGGTAGCTACCAATCCAACGTAACAAGCCGTCCGCGAAGAGTCACCGGGGGTTCGAGTGATGAAGATGACTGACGCTGAGGCGGCAATCGAGCTGGACGGTGTCGGTGAAGCCCTCGTCCAGGCGCTTCGCCTTGTCGCGAGCATTGACGCCGCAACAGCCGCGTTGCAGATGGCCTTGCTCGGCGACGACCCCAACGGACCAAACCGGCATTTCGGACTACATACCAAACTCGATCACGCTGTCGCCGTCGTCGAACGCGTTGCAGACCAACTACGCAGACGCACGCCCTCAGGGAATCAGACACCACGCTCTTTGCCACAGGCTCAGGAAAGGGAACCCTGATGTCGCATCAGATCATCGCTCGAGAGATCGCCGCGGGCTTCACCTGCCTCGTCGGACCGCCCGGCTCCGGTGTGACAGCCGTGATCACCGAGCTCGGCGGACGCCATCCGCCAATAGCTACGTCCGATTGCCGGCACGCCAGGAGCACATCGGCGGCCGCCCCGAACGCGAGAACGGCCTGCTCCCACAACCGCATCGGCATCGGCGCCCCGATCCTGCGGATGGCTCTGATTCAGGTGCAGTTCGGCGCCGGCTCCGTTGCTGTCCTTCCGCGATCACCCGCGACCGTTGCCCAGTTGCGTTTGCTGAGGGTGGCTACCCGCACGGTCGGCATACCGCTGAGCGTGATCGAGCTCGATGCGCCCGATCTCGTGCTGGCTGGTCGGATATATGCCCGCCATACCCGGGACGGCGAGTCAGGTGGTGAACCGGAACCCGGCGAACTGGTTCCTCGTCACGGTGATCACCGCGGCCAGGAATGGCGGTCCGACGAGATACACGCCTTTCTGGACACGCTGCACGGCTATCGGTTGCGTCAACGCGGTCTCCGCCTGGCCGCGGCCGAGCTCGGCGTTCCCTGGGTCCGCCTGGTGAGCGGTGTTGATCGCCGCACAAGAGCCTCCGCTGTCCGTGACGTGCTCACCGCCCTGATGACCGGAAGCCCAACTCCGCGACCGAAAGCACGGCAGACAGCGTGCATCGCTGGAGCAACAAATTCAGGAAACAAGTCACCGACTCCTACGCGACCACTGCCCCGAGCCGGCCCGCTCGGAGCTCGATAGCCGCCAACAAGGCCACCCGAGCAGGCCCGGCGCATCTGGCCGGTCGGCGCAACACCCCCGCCCTGCAGAGCAACAGACCTGAGTAGTCGCGGATAGACCGCCCAAGCGAAAGTAGAGGTACCCCTGATGTTGCGAGACGAACTGCTGAAGCAGCTTTCTGCCCTCCCCGCGAACGCGATCATCGGCGTGCGGATCGGCGACGGCCACCTCGACGTCACCGATCTCGCCCCCTGGGGCGATCAGGGCTTCGTCGACCTCCAATGTCATCCCGCTGATCTCCGCGATGTGCTCATGGAGTGGGGACTGCCCACCAACAAGCGGGACGAGTTGGTCCCCGCAGCCTCCGCCGAGCCACCCGGGACTCTCGAATAGTCAACTACCGGCAGTTGGACAGGTAGAAACTTCGCGTGCTGGCGGGCTGCGGACTCCCCCGTGTGCGCCGCCCGCCAGCGCCTGGCCTGCTGCGTTGCGTGCCAGATCAGGCTCCCGAACACACTCAATCAAGGAGCGGGATCATGCGACATGAGACGACTCCGGGCCGGCGGCGGCGCAGCCGATGATGAAAGCCGCCACAGCAGATGGTGAGCACGTGGCCGAACGCCCCTCGTGGGACTGCCGCGTCTGTGCGAAGCCCTGGCCGTGTGACCCGGCACGCGAGGCGCTGGCGATCGAGATGGATCGGGTGGCGCTGGCCATCTACATGTGGCTATGCCTCGGTGTCCGAACTCTTCGAGCGCTTCATCCACTGGACAAGATGACCGTTCCACGGAGGACCAACCAAATGCGTAATCTTCTTGGCAGCGCCGCGGGCGAGCGGTTGGATCTGGACGACTATTACGCCGATTTCGAGAAGAATTTCTGGACGATCACCGAGCTGGGTTTCTGGAAGCTGGAGCGCCAGCAGTTCTTCAAAGAGCCCGGATACGACAGCTGGGAAGCGTTCGCGAACGGCGTGTGGGATGAATCGCTGCGCCTGCTCGACGCCGGCCGCGCGGACATGGCCGACTATCACCGTCGACTCGAGCAACGCGGTTTCGTCGCGCGGCGAGTCCGGGTCGTCGAAGAACCGATCACCGCATACCTGCACGTATGCGCCGCCGCCAGCGCTTTGCCGGCTGCCGCCCGTACCGGATCGGGCTCTTTATTGCCTGCAGCAGGGCTGCCGCGAGCGTTGGCGGGTCGGTGCCGTAGCTCCGCGTTCATGCCGATCGACGGATCCGCCGATGCACATTCACACAGTTCATGGGTGGTCGTTCAGGTTGCGAGTGTCGACCGGCTGACCAACGCCTCGCGGATGAATCTGGCCGGTGAAATCGGTGGATCTTGCCTTTGCGGCGGAATTCGGTTGCCTCTGGGGTCGCTCGTTGAAGATGCTCAGCGCAACGACCGCGCTTCCTCAGGAGGGTGTTCTGCCCGCTCGGAAGACGCACGCCGATGAGATCGACATCTCGGTCGACACGGTCGCCCGGCTGATCGCCGGACAGTTTCCGCATTGGGCGGGCCTTCCCCTGCGACGAGTGCCCTCTACCGGCACGGTCAACGCGCTGTTCCGGCTCGGACCGCACCTGGTGGTGCGGCTGTGCCGCCGGCCATCGGCTGCGGGCGACGACGCCGAGGAGCAGAGATGGCTGCGTCGGCTGGCCCCCTACCTGCCCGTCCCCGTCCCTGCCCCGGTCGCCATGGGCCAGCCCACCGGCGAGTACCCCCGGACCTGGTCGATCCTTCGCTGGCTTCCCGGCACGAACCCGGTCCCCGGGAACCTCAGCGCACCGGACGAGTTCGCCGCCGACCTGGCCGAGTTCGTCAACGCCTTTCATACCATCGACATCCCTGACGGACCCAGGGCCTACCGCGGCGGGCCACTGGCAGGCATGGACGGACAGACGCGAGCCGCCATCGCCGGGCTGAACGGCACCATCGACACCGACACGGCCACCGCCATCTGGAACGAGGCGCTGGAAATCCCCTCCTGGGACGGCCCGCCCACGTGGGTCCACGCGGACCTGTTCCCCGGCAACCTCCTGACCGTGGACGGTCGGCTCAGCGCGGTCATCGACTTCGCGACCGCCGGCATCGGCGACCCGGCGTGCGACCTGATCGTCGCCTGGAGCGTCCTGCCAGCCGGCGTAAGACGCGCCTTCCGGTCAAGAGTCGGCTGCGACGACGCCACCTGGGCACGAGCCCGTGCCCGCGCACTGGCGATGTCACTCGGCGGGCTCCACTACTACCGGGACATCGAACCGACCCTGGCAGCCGAGGCCAGGTACACCATCGACGAGGTCATCGCGGGTTCAAGCGCATCGTGAGCACCTAGCGCCAGTTGGCTCGGTAGAACTCCACATGCCTGCGGGCGGCGGATTCCCACGTGTGCGCCGCGGCCAGCGCTTTGCCGGCTGCCGCCCGTACCGGATCGGGCTCTTTTATCGCCTGCAGCAGGGCTGCCGCGAGCGTTGGCGGGTCGGTGCCGTAGCCGACTGCCGGGCCGAAGACCTCGCGCAGCACCGGCAAGTCGCGCGCCACGACCGGGACCCCGGCCGCAAGCGCCTCCATCGCGGCCAGGCCGAAGCCCTCCTTTGTGGACGGAAACGCGAACGCCGAAGCTCCGGCCATCAGCCCGGGCAGCGCCGCGTGCTCGACCGGCCCGAGCACCACTGGCGTCACGCCCAGGGCGAGCGCCCGAGCCTCCCACAACGCTCGGTAGTCCCGATAGTCGAACAGCGTCTCGCCGCCCGCGATGACCAGCCGCAAATCCGGCAGTTCGTGACGGAGCATTGCGTACGCATCTAGCAGATCCACGGAGCCCTTGCGCGGCTCGATTCCGCCGACCGCCAGCAGATACGGCGTGAACCGCTGGTCCGGGACAGCGTCCGCGAACCGGGTCGCGTCGACGCCGTTCGGGATCACGGTTGGGGTCAGGCCCCAGCCCGCCTTCACCTCGGCGGCCACCGCGGCCGAGACGCAGATGTGGGCCTGCGGGCGGACGATTGCCCGCTCGTGGCAGGCCGCGAGTTCGGGCGTTGTGAACTGGTCGAGGTGGTGGATCGTCCGGATGCAGCGGTCGGCCGCGTTCGCGCTGATGCAGTCCTGCGCGTGCACCACGTCGAAAGCCTCCGGCGTGAACGCCGCCCGCAGCATTTCGATCGACCGCAGGATCCGTGGCCCCACGCCCTCGTCCGGGACCTCCGGGAACGGCACGATCGCCAGTTCGACCCGGGGATCGACCGGCCGGAAGAAACCCACGTCGCCGCCGCGGCCCAAGGTCCACACCGTTACTTCATGATTTTGTACGGCCAGAGCCTCGGCCAGGGCGAGGGTGTGCACGACGCCGCCACGCGGGCGGGTCGAGTAGCTGAGCAGCGCGATCCTCACGAGTCCGCCGTCCGGTATGTCGCCGGCCGCAGTTCGCGCAGGTGGTTCAGCACCCGGCGGGCTGTGGCTATCTCGGCGGCCACGTCCAGTTCGGCCACCGCCAGGCCGGCCTTGGCCCAGGTGCGGGCCAGGATGTTGCCGGCCGGGCCGACGACCTTGGCCTGGCCGAGGAAGCGCATCCCGCCGACCGCCCCGGTCTGGTTGGCGCTGACCACCACGATCTGGTTCTCCGCGGCGCGGGCGCAGTCGTACAGGTCGAACAGGCGGGACTGGCGGTCCTGGGACAGCTTCGGCGCCTGGTTGGTGATGCTGGCCGGCCACGCCGACAGGCAGGCGACGATCTCCGCGCCGTCCAGCGCCAGGGTACGGGCCGACTCGGGGAACGTCTTGTCGTAGTCGATCAGCATCCCGACCCGGCCCACCGGGGTGTCGAACGCCGCGAAGGTGTCGCCCGCCGCGTACGCGATGACCTCGGCCGCCGGCAGGTGCACCTTGCGGTGCCGGCCGAGTACGCCGTCGCCGGTGAGGCAGACCGCCGCGTTGTAGCGCGCCTCGCCGTCGGCCTCGCAGTAGCCGACGCAGACCACCATCTCCCGGGCCAGCGCCGCGACCTGTTCCAGGATCGGGTCGTCGGGCTTGAGCGCGGGCGGGAACGCGGACGGATCGGGGTGCCGCAGGTCGGCCAGGTAGCCGCCGATCGCCGCGTCGGGCAGCACTAGCAGGGCGGCCCCGGCGGCCCGCGCGTCGGCGATGAGCTTGCCGATCCGGCCGAGGTCGTAGTCGAGATCGCGGCCGAAGTGGGCCGCGGCGGCGGCGATCCGGGTGACAGGCATGGCTTCAAGTCCGATTTTGGGTGGTGGGCGGGGCGGTTGGATGGGTTACATCATCAGGGGTTCGCGCGGACGGTACGCGTCGGGCCGCCGGTCGCGCAGGTGGCCCATCGAGCGCCGGGCGGCGGCCAGCGCGGCGGAGACGTCCACCTCGGCGACGGCCAGGCCGGGCGCGGTGCCGGTGGTGGCGAGCACGTCCCCGCCCGGGTCGACGATCTTCGCACTGCACACGAACCGCAGCGACCCGAACGTTCCGGACTGGTTCGCCGACACCCAGACCACCTGGTTCTCCAGCGCGCGGGCCCGGTCGAACAAGTCGAACCGCCGGGTCCACCGGTCGTCGGCCAGGTCGGCCGGGGCGTCGGTGCGGCTACCCGGCCAGGCCGACACGACCACGATGATCTCGGCGCCGTCCAGCGCGAGCGCCCGCGCCGCCTCGGGAAACGCCTTGTCGTAGCAGATCAGCAGCCCGATCCGGCCGACCGGCGTGTCGAACGCGGCGAACGAGTCGCCCGAGTCGTAACTGGCGTTCTCGCGCAGCGGCTGGTGCACCTTGCGGTGGTTGCCGAGGACCCGGCCGTCGTACACGCAGACCACGCTGTTGAACCGCTTGTCCCCGTCGGCCTCGCAATAGCCGGCGCAGACGACCATCTCCCCGGCCAGCGCGGCGAGCCGGGCGATCTCCGGGCCGTCGACGCGCAGCGGGGGCGGCTCGTCGGCGCCGCCGTTGAGATGCGCCAGATACCCGCCGAGACAAGCTTCAGGCAAAGCCAGCAGCTGTACGCCGTCCGCCCGCGCCGTGACGATCAGCTTCTCGATCGTCGCGAAGTCCGCCTCAAGATCCCGATCAAACGCCTCCGCAACAGCCGCCATCCTGACAAGACTCATGTAGCAGTCCCCAATCCCGTGACACCCGCGTCGATGGCGCCGGTGAGTTCGCCGTCCGGCCAGCGCAGCCGGACTCCCTGGCCGGCGACGAGTTCGCCGCAGTCGGCGGTGACCGCGGGCCCGGCCTCGGCGCCGGCCAGCTCCCCGGCGGTGACCATCGCGAAGCCGGGGAAGCAAGTCAGCCAGTCCCCCACCGTCGCACCCGCCGGGCGGGGCACGCGCGCCACGTCGAGCACCGCCCCGCACCCGCTGGCCTCGGCGAGCATCCCGAGCGTCCCGGCGATCCCGGCCATCGACACGTCCTTGGCCGCCGCGGGCCGCGCGTTCGCGACGAACGACAGCATGCCGCGCAGCTCGAACGGTGTGCGATGGCTGGTCGAGTCCCACTGCCGGCCGTGATAGCCCGGTCGCCAGCGGCCGCCGAGGTCGGCCGTGAGCCGCACCCGCAGCCCGGGCCGCCCGCCGCCGCCCGGGACCGGCCTTGCCGTGCGGCCCAGCGCCGTCGCGGACAGGGCCGCGGGCACGCCGAGCTGGGTGTGGCCGCCGAGCACCGGCACGCCGTAGGCCTGCGCGGCCCGGCGCAGCCCGCCGAGGATCCGCGCGGCCAGGGCCGCATCCCGGGCGCCGACGGCGTTCAGCAGACCGACGGGCGTCGCGCCCATCGCGGCCAGATCATTCACATTCACCAGTACGGCGCACCAGCCGGCCCAGTCCGGGTCGCGTTCCACCATGGACGGCAGGATCGCGTCGCACGCCGCGATCAGGTCCGAGCCGGGCACCGGGGCGCCGTCGTCGCCGATGAAACCCGGCCCGCCCGGCGCCAGCTCGTGCAACAGCTCGCCGAGCGGGTTCTTGGTGGCGGCGGCCAGCGCGGCGAGCCGCCCGATCGGCCAGCGCATCAGCGTGTGCGGCCGCCGGGCCACGGTGACCGGCCGCACGCTCTGCCAGCCGAGCCGCCGGAACAGCCGCTCGTGCCGGGTCTGCACGGTCGCGTCGAACCGCAACGCACCCGCGTTCTCGGCGTAGGCGCAGGCCGCGCGTACCAGAGCCGGTCCGATGCCCGGGGCCCCGCGGGCCGCCGGGTCGACGACCAGCCGGCCCCCCACCCACCAGCCGATGTCCGGCCCGCCGGAGGCCGGGCCGACCCGCACGCCGCCGAGCAGTTCGCCGCGCGCGGACCGGGCGACCAGCCCCACCGTGCGCGGATCGTCGTCCCGATCGTCGAGGTCGGACCCGACGAACAGGCCCTGCTCGTCGACGAAGACCCGCTCGCGCAGCCGGTGGTAGCCGGCCAGATCATCGGCCCGCTCAACGATGACGTGCGGCCCCAACAAAGTAGGCACAAGATCAGTCATGCTGTGCCTCCTTGAGCATGCCCTTCTGGCCCTCGCCTGCGAGGCCGTCGTCCGGCGCCGCCGTGTGCCGCTCGGTGCAGGCGGTCATGCGCCGGCCGCCTGCAAGACGCCGCACGCTCCGCAGGCCGCGCAGCCGGCTTTCTGGTCTGTGCCGAGCATTCCCGCGTTCTTGAGCAGCGCGGCCACCCGCACGGTGACGTCGCGGACCAGCGACGGCGCCGGCCCCGGCACCCCGTCGCGGCGGGCCAGCGTCCCGGTCACCGGCCGGAACGGCACCACGAACGGATAGACCCCGCGCTCGATCAGCCGAGCCGCGCCGGCGACCAGCTCGTCCGGATCCTCCCCCAGGCCGAGCAGGAGATACGTGGACACCTGGTTGCGCCCGAAGACGCGCACGGCGTGGTCCCAGGCGGCCTCGTACTCGGCCATCGGGACCGTGCCCTTGCCCGGCATCCACTTGCGGCGTACGTCGTCGTCGAGCGACTCGACGTGGATGCCGATCGACGCCGCGCCCGCCGCGTGCAACTCGTCGATGACCGACAGGTCGCCGGGCGGCTCGATCTGCACCTGAATCGGCAGGCCCGGCACGGCTTCCAGCACCGCCCGCACCGACCGGACCAGGTTGCGGGCGCCCCGGTCCGGGCCCGTCGTGGTGCCCGTGGTCATGACCATGTGCCGCACGCCGTCGAGCCGCACCGCCGCCGCGGCCACCTCGGCCAGTTGGGCCGGCGTCTTGGCCGCGATCGTGGCACCCGAGCGCAGCGATTCCTCGATCGTGCAGAACCGGCAGCGCTGCTCCTCGGCGTACCGGATGCAGGTCTGCACCACGGTGGTGGCCAGCACGTCCTTGCCGTGCAGCCGGGCGATCTGCTCGTAGCGCACCCCGTCGGCGGTGCTCAGGTCGTAAAACGTCGGCCGCCGGACCACCTCGAGCGACAGCCCGGTGTCGACCTCGCCGAGCCAGAGCCGCTCACCTCGTACGCGATAAGGGCTTTCGGGGTTGATCGGCAGGGCGGCGTTGGCACCGTCGATGACCAGGTGCCCGTCGTCGCTGGGCCCGGCACCGGCCGGACGCCGCACGGGTGCCTCGACCCGCACACCCCGCACGGCTATCTCGCTTCGGATGCCAACGCTCACCGTTGCCACCTCAGAACATGTACGTCGAGTTGATGATCGCGCCCTTGCGTGCGTAGTGGATCAGCGCGTCCTGCACGTCCAGCGGATGGGTCGGGATGACGCCCTCGATCAGGTCCTCCTCGCGGGCGCCGTGCAGCGACAGCCCGAACCGGCAGCAGTAGACCTTGCCGCCCTCGGCCATGAACGTCTTGAGCGAGTTGTTGATGTTGTGTTCGCCCGGGAACGCCGACGCGCCGGTGGTCGGGAAGCCGCGGGTGGCCAGGCAGTTCAGCGAGCCGGGGCCGTAGAAGTAGATCGCCGACTCGAAGCCCTTGCGCAGCGCCCGGGTGGCCTGAAGAACGGCGACGAAGCTGACCGAGGACTCGTGCGCGATGCCGTGTACGAGAGTGAAGTAGCTCTGCCCCTCCTCGGCCTTGTAGTCGGGGAAGACCTTGGTGCCGCCGTAGATGCTGGATCCCTCGGCGAGCGCGGGGTGCGGGATCTCGTCCAGGCTCTTCTGCTCGAGTTCGGTCAGGTCGGTCATCGGATTCTCCTTCAGCTGTAGAGCTTGTCGAATGTGGTTTGGAAGACGGCTTGGGACAGTTCGGCGCCACCGATGGCGGCGCTCAGCCGGGCCAGCTCGCCGGCGTGGTCACCCCACGGCTCGTCGCTGGCGAACAGCACCCGGTCGTGACCGAGGCCGCGACGGTCGATCTCGGCCACCAGCCAGCGCGGGGCGAACCCGATGGCCCAGGAGAGATCGGTGTAGACCTGCTTGCCGGCCGCCACCCAGTCGAAGAACCGGGCGCCGATCAGCTTGATGTGGCCGCTCATTCCGCCGCCGAAGTGCACGAGGTGCACCTTCACTTCGTCGGCGTACCGGTCGACGAGCTTGCCGACCTGGTCGATGTCGGACGCCGCGCCGGGCGAGGTGTGCACGTGGACCACGAGTCCATGCGAACGGGCCGCGTCGAACACCGTGGCCACGCCCGGGTCGTCCACGCTCCCGCCGAGCAGGAAACTCAGTTTGAGGGCCTTGACGCCGTCCTCGGCGGCCAGCTCAAGCGCCGCCGCGGTTCGTTCCCGGTCCTGCTCCCGCGCCGAAACCCAGAGCCCGCACCGGATCCGCTCGTCGCGCTGGGCGGCTTCGACGACCAGTTCGTTGAAGCCGAACGCCACGGCCGGGTCGGGCACGCCATAATTCGGCAGGATCAGCGCCCGGTCGGTGCCCTCGGCGTCCAGGTCGGCGATCAGCCCGGCGATCGTCGCGCGGGCAGTGGTGTCCGGGTTGACCGGCGGCCCGCCGTAGAACGGGTACGCGGGCAGCACTCCCAGGTGCCGGTGGGCGTCGTTCACGCGACTTTCCTCGGGGTGTAGAGCTCCAGGTCCGGGTACGTCTCGGTGGGGGTGCCGGCGAGCCAGCTGACGCCCTCGGTGATCCGTTCGCGGCGGGCGGCGGTGATCCGCTCGATCAGGTATCCGGCGTCCCGGGCCACCCCGGCGAACCGCCCGGAGCCCCACGTGTACTGCCAAGGCAGGCCGAGGAAGTAGAGGCCGGGGCAGCTGGTGACGCCGCGCTCATGGGTCGGGTAGCCGCGCCCGTCGAAGACCGGCACCTCGATCCAGCGGTGGTCGCGGTGGAAGCCGGTGCCCCAGACGACGGCCGTGATGCCCTCGGCGGCCGGGTCGATGGTCGTCGCTCCGGGGCTCGGCGCCCAGACCGGGACGTAGCGCTCCTCGGCCGGCGCCTCGATGCCCGTCGCGGCGAGATAGCTGTCGATGGCGTCCTTGATGCCCTCGGCCACCTTGTCGGCGTTGTCCAGGTTGGCAGTCAGATCGCCGGCGAAGCTCAGCACCGAACCGTCCACACTGGTCAGTCGCCCGTGCAGGCGCATGCCCTGGGTCGCGAAGGCGCGCAGGTCGATGTCGCGGCCACCGTCGCGGCCGGTCATGTAGTGGTTGGCGCGCAGCCGCACCGCCGCGGCGTCGGCGAACTCGTCGATGCCCTTCGCGTAGTGGCCCATCTCGTCCAGCCAGGCCAGGGTGTCGCGGCCGCGGTACCGGCGGGCGGCGCGCGGCGCACTGCCCACGGCGAGGTGCACGCGACGCCCGGCCAGGTGCAGGTCCTCGGCGATCTGGCAGCCCGACTGCCCGGTGCCGACCACGAGCACGGCCCCGTCCGGCAGCTGGCCGGGATTGCGGTACTGCGCGGAGTGCAGCTGGGTGACGCTGCCGGGCAGTCGTTCGGCGATCCGCGGCACGGCCGGGTTGTGATAGGGCCCGGTGGCGACCACGACCTGATCGGCGGTGCAGGTCCCGGCGCTGGTGCCGAGTTCGAAGACCCCGTTCGGCGTACGCCGAAGCCGGTCCACGGACACCCCCTCGGCGAGCGGCGGGTCGAAACTGGCGGCGTACTTCTCCAGGTAGCCCACGATGTCGGCGCCGGCCATGAACCCGTCCGGATCGTCGCCGGGATAGTCGAAGCCCGGCAGCCGGCACTGCCAGTTCGGCGTGACCAGGCAGAACGAGTCCCACCGCCGGTCCCGCCACTCGTGGCCGACCCGATCGCGCTCGAGGACGACATGGTCGACGCCGCGCTGCCGCAGATACCAGCTCATCGAAAGGCCGGCCTGCCCACCGCCGATCACGGCAACCGGATACCGCATGCCATCGAGATTCACGCCTCGACCCCCACCTCGTCCGACCAGGGGAATCACGCTGTTCGTGGCAGCCAGTCAAGGCAGCACGAGTTTCGCCAAGGTTTCATCCGGAACAAGCCGGCGTTAGATAGTCCGCACAACGGCCGACCATGTCGGACCCGTTTCAAACGTGCTGCGAACACCGTGTCGCGAGTTACGGACCCCGGCGCTGCGCGGTCCGGGGCGGCGCCGCTTGCTGTCGGATGGCAAGCTCGTGTCCCGTGATCGATTTCGCGAAGGACACGCATTGCGCCGTGGCGGCCCGCCTGTGAGGGCAGTCATCGTCGCGGCCGCGGTCGCCTTCATCATCTCCCTGTTCGGCACCCCGGTCGCGATCCGCGTCTTCACCGCGCTCAAGGCCGGCCAGCCGATCCGATCCCTCGGGCTCGCCAGCAACGAGGGCAAGCAGGGCACGCCCACGATGGGCGGCGTCGTCTTCATCGTGGCGACCGTCTTCGCCTACGTCGCCGGGCACATCGCCCTGACCACCCTGCCCGAACGGCAGATCGCGCAGGAGCGGCCGACCATGACGGCCCTCGTCCTGCTCGGCCTGTTCGTCTTCTGCGGCGTGGTCGGCTTTCTCGACGACTTCCTCAAGGTGCGCCGTCGCAACTCCGACGGACTGTCCGCCAAAGGCAAGCTGCTCGGCCAGGCGATCGTCGGCGGCGGGTTCGGCATCGCCGCGCTCTACGTGGCCAGCACCAACGGCCAGACGGTGGCGAGCGAGCACATCTCGTTCATCCGCGACATCAGCTGGCTGAACGTCGGCAAGGTCGGCTCGGTGATCGTGTTCGTCTTCGTCATCGCGGCGATGTCGAACGGCGTGAACCTCACCGACGGCCTCGACGGCCTGGCCACCGGCGCGTCGATCCTGGTGCTCGGCGCGTACGCGCTGATCGGCTTCTGGCAGTACCGGCACTGGTGCGCCGACGACGCGTACGCCCGCGTGAACGACTACTGCTACCAGGTCCGGGATCCCCTGGAGATCGCCATGATCGCGGCGGCGGCCGCCGCAGCCTGCGTGGGCTTCCTGTGGTGGAACACGTCCCCGGCGCGGATCATCATGGGTGACGTGGGCGCGCTCGGGCTCGGCGGCCTGATCGGCGGGCTCGCGGTGGCAACCCGCACCACGCTGCTTTCGATCATGATCGGCGGGCTCTTCGTCATCATCACGACAACCTGGGTGATCCAGATCGTCTCGTTCCGGACCACCGGTAGACGTGTCTTCCGGATGGTGCCGCTGCACCACCACTTCGAGCTGGCCGG
>Ga0307513_10008991_pt1 | contig 12673 bp, 15 predicted proteins | sample 15_EM_MG_FD_202174 | JGI IMG/M metagenome (GOLD analysis project Ga0307513, IMG submission 202174) | Populus trichocarpa ectomycorrhiza microbial communities from riparian zone in the Pacific Northwest, United States - 15_EM | ecosystem: Host-associated > Plants > Roots > Unclassified | place... | reverse complement strand
GTGTCAGCCAAAGCCTTGTGAGGGCGAAACGCTGCAGGCGGACATTCGGAGATCGTGGACACCCCGTACTCTCATGGGTGTGCTCAAGATCCTGGCGTGAGAGACGTCGAATATCGTCCAGATCCGGCAGGCCACTCGCTTCCTTTCACAACTTGAGCTCTCGATCTCGACCGCACCTGTGCTCAGAATCGCTTCTTCTGTCTATATACAGCTTCCACCGTCATACTGATCGAATCTTTCATCTCGTCGCGCTCTATCCCTTCACTTTATAGCCGTGCGTAAGCAGAACTCCAGGTCGTCTTTCTGGTATAAATAAGGTAGCCCGTCATAGGGGAACCCATCAATCAATTCCCATTACTATATACAGACCATATCGGTTTGAATAAGTCCAACCACAGGCTAGGGCCTCCACAACCACAGGCAAGACTCTAATTCTGAAATCAGACTACCACTCTTTCCAACGGACGTTAACGGAAGGACATAGAAGTCCCATATCTCCTCTTCTTTGCTGGATCGCTAGGACGAGACTGTCAACACGACTTGCTTCGGAATTCTTGAATTTACCCCAGAACTCGCATTCCAACCGAGTTAGATTCGGACATACCACTGTGTCACCATATCTCTCCAAATCCGGGATCAGTGCAAGAAGGGCATCTATAGGAGGAGTGTAGAGATACAAGGAAAGCGTGTTCATCTTCGAGAGTCGAAGAAACAGATCTTGCAGTGACATTTCGTCCCGGTTGTCTGTCTGAAGAATGACGTTGTTGGGATAAATTCCCCACGGTTTGTCCCGAAAAATATCGCGGGTTGAAGGGCTGGCATTTATAGAGCCCGTGGTCCAATGGGAAATGTGCATTGACTGTGTTTTAGGAGCATCTAAGAGGTACCCCGCAGTGAAAGTGGTCTCATAGGACAAACACGTAAGGTTGGTCAAGGAAGGGAGAGAGATTGAACGAGGCGCGATGGATAAAGTTTCCCGTATTCTGTTCCCCATGTATAGATTGAGCGATGTGATATTAAGGCCCGAGACACAGGGCCAGAGATTGGCTTTTGTGTGGAGCAAGGCAATTCGGAGGTCACGAGAAAGGCGCCATCCAGCAGAATCAAATGGTCCATCCGAGGACGGGGAACCTAGTTGCCTTCGTACGTTCAATTCTTCTAAAGCTTTGCACTCTCCCACCATTGCCCCTACTGCACTTGATCGAAGATGACGATAGAATACGAGGGTCAATTTCTTCAAGCGCCCAAGCCACGGTTGATTCATTAGCGTGGTAGTTGGGTCCCCGTCATCCAGCCTCAACTCCATGGACGAGAGACTTGGCACGCCAGCGATGAAAGTTGGAAGCAACAAATCATAGTATTTGCATTGAAACGATATGTGCTCCAAGGAGGTCATTTCCTGTGTTGGTAAGAAGACTTTCTGCAACACAGGAGTCAAGAGAACACCTATTGTCGAATTCTCCCATACGAAGGATCTCCAGCGAGTTAAGTTCTGTCCTGCTACAATATTCAACACTCGCAGCACTGCATTAGGATTCTGGGTTCTTTCATTGAGAGCCAGTTTGATCCGCAAAGGTGCTCCCCTCGTCCTTCGAATGGCGCGTTGTGTTTGCAGCTCTGTGGTTAGGTGATTCCAACCAAAGGGGTGACGACTTCTGTATGCAGTTGAGGATTTCGGAGCAAGAGACGAAATATATAGCTCGTTCCAAAGAGTGGAACACCCGAGTGCAATTCGCCGCCATGCACGGCATACTTGGCTTATCGTCCACGTCGAATGTCGAAACAAGCATATGTAGTAGTGGAATATCTCGCAGAGAATTTCTGGTGGTATTCGGCTGGGGCGCCATGGTCCTCTTAACAAATGTACGTCCGCTATGTCATCGTCCAGACTTGCGTGGATCAGCTCAAGATCCTTGATCTTGGCCGTGATCTGATGGTTTCCTACGAGCCCCTTCAGATTAACCATTTCTGTTTCCAAAGCCTCCTGCTGTTGACGAATAATCGCGATACGGGCATCATGGGCCAACGTCTCCTCTAGCGGCGGATAACTGAGAGGAAAGAGGATCGGAGATGGAGGAGAAGCCTAGAAACCTGTCAGATTTGGCAAAGAGGCCCATATTTCGTTACACGGACCGCTAGATTTGGATGGGCCTGCGACGGATCCATCCAAGAGAGAAGACAGAGAGTCTTTAAATCTCGGATATGCAAAAAGAGTGTTGAGCACGTTCTGTTTCGGGAGAACTAGGTAGTGGTTGGCGATTGTGGTCGTGGTGGTTGGGTTCACATCCGGAGGCACGCCATCTCATCACAGCCTACAATCTTGAAGGACTATTAAATAAAGTGCCCCAGAGAATAATTGCTGAAATATACACATGCGCGCATTCGACGCGTTTGCACTCCGGCTCGCTTTCGACTCATCCACATTCCTCCCCTGGCACCACTCTATCTTCTTAACCTCGATCGACATATTAATACGTCGACGCTATCTAGGAGACTAAATGTCCGCTTCAAAACCACTCACGGTTGCGCGTTTGAATGACGTGCTTTTCGGAGCTGTCGGTCGCAGCATTCCACCTTCCGAGCCACTCAACCACAGCATCCGATTCCTCAGCACATGGAGTGGGAGTGACAAGCTCTTCATGGTGCGTCTTGCTGTCCCACTTCAGTTCTGGGTCTGACAACAGATTTTTCGGGTTTCGTTTCCACATTCCGTACCACAATCCACAATTGGCTTCACTACATCTCTCTTTTTGGGAACACACTGATCAACCAGTTGATCCAATACGTCGCCAAGCTGCTGGTCTCACTGCTCAACGCTCGAGCGAGGCTCCGGTACAAGGCTGGCACTAAGACAGTGGCTACGAGCTCTGGAGCGGCATCTATCGATCGGCTATCAAAACTTGTTGGAGATTCACGTACACTTTGGCGCATCTGGGGTGCGTGCTTGGATCGAGTGGCTCGTCCTCCTGAGCCGTCTGCCATTTTTACCATCTGCATACTGCCAATGGACTTCATTAATACCAATCTCCAGGTCTGCTCCCCATTTTCCAATGGCTTTCCTCCCTCGAGCGCGGCGCTCCTCCGCCCACCCGGCTCCTGCTCAACATTGAACGGCTGCAAGGCCTGAGCATGCTCGTATATTACCCACTCGAGCATGCCTACTACCTCGCAAGCCACTCGATTCTCCCGCTCTCGCCAGCAAAGCAGTCCAAGTACGCGTTGTGGAGCTGTCGAGCGTGGGCGGCCTACGTCGTGCTACAGCTCGTGCACCTGAAGGAGGACTGGAGGTTGGTGAAGCGACGGGAGCGCGCACTCGAGCGGGATTTTGCAAACGGGACAGTGGAGAAGACAGGCGCGGAAGCGGAGAAGCTTCGAGAGGAGGTGCGGAGGCGAGCGGAGGCGATTTGGAATGAGTTAGTTGTGAATATTGGGTACCTCCCTCTGACAGTGCATTGGTAAGACCTCCGCAGACATCATGAACGGCAGCTGACACGCTCCGAATTCAGGTCGCTTGAAAAGGGGCTGTTCAAGAATGAGTTCTGGGTAAGCTTCTTTGGGCTGGTGGCAGGAATTGCGTCGTTTAGAGGGGGGTGGATCGCCACGGCCGCGCCTGTCCGTACCTAAGCTCTTTCTGTGGGCCCGTCCATCACCAGGTTTTACGCAGTATCGTTGAGCATTCGCCAAGTTGTGGTTATGATACATATGCGGAGCCACCAATCATTCGTTGGGGACTCGTCCGTTGCACACTTGACCGACGACATTCACCCCTTCTGATCGTCGCTTGTCGACTCTTCGGAAGGGGAGGAAGCACCATTACGTCGCTTTGTAATATCCAACTACCCTTGAGTCGTCCGCCCGGTCGCACATTCCCAGGATGACAGCTCATCACCGCTCCCCTCAACTTTACAATGTTTACACTGTCATGAGAGCACACAATTTGCACTTTGGTGCGAAACGATTGACAATGCACAAGCCCGAGCTACAGGCCACCCAGATACCAGATACCTAGATACCCAGATAACTTTAAGTTCTCGTTCCATCTTCAACGACCCAAAGAGCATCATGATATTCAATTGAATTCAAAGGGTAGAGTTTTATTTTGGTTCACTTGAAACGCGCAGCTGCAACCAACATCGGCCCAGCCTCACCCCATGTTTGTCCTTCTATTTGGCTGTTTGTTTGGGTTTTCTCCCTTAGAACAACACAACACGGGTAAGCATTATTTTTACTCCTTTGCCGCGCCTTGCTTCGCCTCAAAAACCACCACGCCCTTTTTCTCTCAATCGGACTAACCGTCTGCCCCTTTTTTTAGGGACATCAAAGTTCGAACGTGACCCTCACTTTTCTTTGGCACGTTTCGCGTTCCCGTCCCCAAGACGAATCGTTGATTCCCTCTCTCTTCTGAGGGAGGGTCCCACTTTCGCGCTCTTGCAGTCGATCCTTTGGGACATCGCCGAGGTACGATCGTCTCGATGATTTGCGGCCCATGATGGCGTGTCTTATGGTCGGCAGTGGGAGAGTGGAGTAGGTACATCACCATTTACCGATGCATTTGCATTTGCATTTGCATTCGCATTCGCATTTTTGAGGGCCGCTGAGCGTCTCCTCGCTCGATTGTGATTTGTGGCTTGGCTCGGCCTGCCTTGTACACGTCCCACGCCTTTTTTATTGATATACAATGACAATTCGCAGTGATCCATTCACTCTTGTGCTCGAGGTTATTTTTAGTCAACGATCCCCATTCATGTGTATGCGTCGTACAGTGGAGGCGATTCGCATCACTCGATTACTGGGCTGACGAGAATGACGATGCTGATTGGTTACTCAGATGCCACCTCTCCACCGGTATCACCGATCGGTTGGAGGTCCGTCGACAATTATCAATTGTCGCTTGCTGAAACTTGTGTTTCGCATTTGGATTATCGGCGGGAGGCGCGCGGGGGGTTTGATATTCCTCCAATCTATGACAGGTATTCTCTTACTGTCACCGCCCGCGCGTTCCTTTTTGATAATTAACCCCGGCAGGCGATGGTTATTCACAATTTCATGGGTCAATCTGGAGTTGAATCGTCAGGTAAGCATAGTGTTGTGTTGGAAATTCTCTGGCTGGTTACCTGTCGAAGGACTTGAAATCCAAAGCTCTGACATTCACGATTCGAAAAACAAGTACACCATACACCACGTACAAATCCAAACGTGAGCGAGTTCAAGAAACGCAAAGGAGTAAAGAATGAGTCAAGAAGCAGAACAGATGTCTCCTCTTTCCTTCCTTCCTTTCCGAAGTGAGCGCTATGTATCTCCAATCCCACCACCAGCCTCTCCTAATACAATAACGAAACGAACAACTTGATGACTTGAGACGTGTAGTAAAACACCGACGACTTGAACGGACTGGGATCGATTTCCATGCCAGGCGCGTGGCCACAGACGGGCCGCCGGCGAGGCAGGGGCCAGGGCGATGTGTCTAAAAGATGGCGCGGACGAGTCCACCGCCGATCGCCGCGCCTGTTCCCACCCAACAATCAGTACACCGTCTCTGGTAACATATGGTGACAGAACAAGGAGGGAGAAGGGGAGAGGGGAGGGGTAAGGATGACATACCGGCTCCAAAGCCAAGCCCGCCAGCGGCAGAATGCGCCATGGTACTCTTCAACTGGGTGTACTTGCCCTCTCTCTTCTCGCCTTCGTGTTGCACTTGGGCCGGGGCGTGTGTGCTCCTATAGGGTCCATACTGCGGATCGGGCTCGGGCTGGGGTTGGTGGACATGGACGACGATCTGCTGCGGGTTCGAGGGAGAAGACGAGTTCAAATTGGCAAGTGCTGGAGGAACGGGGTGGACGAGTTTCTCGACATAGTTTGAAGGGAAAAGACCGGTGCGGCCGTTGACTTTGCCAGTCCACCAGTCTGCGTTTGCCTCGGAGACGATCTCGATGATGTCGTCTTTGTAGAACGTCAAGTCTTTTGGTTCCTGTCAGGGGGTGGGCAAGTGCGTTAGAATCGGCGACTCGCGTGGGTTGATGTGTGTGCGAGGGTGACTGGGAAGGAGGACGGCGATCGCGGGGAGGTGGCAATGCATGCATGTATGAGTATGTACGGGTATTTAGAGAAGGACATGGTGATGGGAATGCATAGTGGCAACAAACACAGGTTGAACGGGTTCACATCGGGGAGCGGCAAGACCGGATCACGATCACGTACATCACCGTCGATGTTGTAGTCCCACAACGCCCGGGCCTGTACTTTCTTCGGGGGCGGGGGGACTGCACGCTTAACGGCGGCCCCTCCGCTCTGAGCCTGGGGTGGATGGGGTGGATGGGCTGGGGGAGTGGCGACGGGCTGTATATTGGCGTTGAGGATGGGCGTTGGGAGGTTTGTCAACTGGAGAGATGAGCCAGGCTGGATGAGGGCAGTTGGAGGTGCAGGCGCGGGGTCGACGTGGATTGGCTGAGGCACCTTTGAGAGGATAAGCTGGGCATCTTCGTTGGATATTTGGCGTGCTTGGAGGAGATAACCCACGTCTGTTAAAAATATAAGCAAGCATTAGAATTAGATTCCGAGGCAAGGCGAGGCTACTGGCTACTGGCTACGGACCAGTGTGGACCTGGTGGATCATCGACTCGATACGAGCAACGTCTGAGTGAAGTTTCGTAATAATATAACTAAGCAAATTGGTTTGGACGTCAGCCATCGAGATGGAGGAAGGTGAAAGAAGGTGAAAGGAAGGGATGGATCGGGACAAAGGGAAAGGCATCTTGCCATCGACCACAACTCCTCGCACTACTCGTTCCTCTCCGTTCGTCTGTCCCTCAAATTGGAGCAAATTCAGCAACAGCATTAATAGCCCTCTCTCTACCAACACCAAATACTACTACCCCTTAATACTCTTCCCCTAATGGAGGGCCCAATCTCGATTCACAGCTCCACTGCAGCTTTTCCCCACTACCACCAGCACCAGCACCAGCACCAGCACCAGCAGCCAGCCCAGCACCCCCCTACCTCCCAGCAGAAGCCTTTCGAGTTCACCCGCAAGAAGCGCTGGTCCGATACCATCGTCGCCGAGCTCGTCGACATTGCCATCCTCGTCTTCTCCCAGCAAGGCGCAATTCTCCACTGCGACGCTGCAGTGAGCCACGTACTTGGTTACACCGAGGACCAGCTCCTTGGCAGCAACTTTTCCTCGTTCCTCCACGGTAAGTACCCGCCCCGTTGTCCACTGGCTCCTCCGGCGCTGCACCCATGCTCACGGCCGATCGACCGAGCAGAGCACGACATTTCCGTCTTCTTCGACGCGTTCAACGAGAGTGTCACCCACCACTCCGATCTCACCTCCTACGTCCGCATAAAGCCAAACCCCGCCAGTGCCAGCGCACACCCTTCCCAGAACCAGCGGCCCCGCCTCTTCGAGGTCAAGGCGAACCCTTACTACAATGCCCAGAACACGGACTGCGTATGCGTATTCGCCATGCTCGCCCCCTACCCGACCTTCAACAGCCGCCGCCTTGATGCCTTTTTACCCTTGAAGGCCGAGAACCACCTTCTCAACGACCGCCTGGCGGTGAGTAGATACCCAATACAACCCCTTCTCTATTTATTTACATTTTTCCTCGCAGGACTTGAAGCGCAACGACGCCGACGACACCGCCGACGACAGCGCAACGAGTAGCGACGTCGAGATGCTCCAGGACACCCGCACAGGCACTCCAGAGTCCCACGTAGCGATCGCATCCACCGCATCCTATCCCTTCCACCACTCGTCTATCACAGAATACGCTCGCTCTCATCATCACCATGCGCACCCTCTCAAGGCCCCTCCCCCGCCTCCCGCCCACAAGGTCAAGCTCCGTGGCAGCACCACCCTCGTCGATCAAGACGATACCACTGAGGCCGGTAGCCTGAAGCGCAAGGTCTGTGGTCTCTCTCCACTCGTCACATTCCCTCCCATCCCATTTCGGCTTGACTTGCCCAATGGGGTTCCCGGCTCTTGTCTCCCCTTTCAGTGCGGTGGCTGACCAGTTGATCTTTCCTTTTGACTCCTCATACAGCGCCGAAACGACGCGCACGAAGGACGGGTGTGCACCGCCTGTGGGCGCAACAATTCTCCTGAATGGAGGAAGGTCAGTTCGATCTCATTGCCCCCATTCCCCCCTTTCCCCGATCTCTGGTTGCCCTTGCATGGTTCTCCCCGATTCGGCCCTTCGTCCGTGATGGTACTGCCGGGCCTCGCCGCGACCGCGAGCCCCAATGTTCATCTTTTCCGATGGCCCGCCCGTGGCCCGCCCGGTTGCGTGGGAAGGGAAGGGCGCTAGCCAAACTGGCCCCTGCCTTAGATTGCGCTTCGCTCCTGCCAATTTGTTCCCGCTTACTGACGGATACGTTGCATTTCCTTTTTTTCCCCTCGCCTCCCCCTCATCGCCGACCCGCCGTTTGTCCCTTTTCGCCATACCCGAATGCCCCCGGTTTCGCCTCGCCTCGGTTCAACATGCACCAAAACCATAAAACCGCTTGGTGGACTGCACACTACACGCTACACACTACGCCCGGCCCCGGGAATATGCTCGCTTCGATCACCTACATGCGACGACCTTGCGTTCCGTTACGGTTTGAATGGTTGGACGGCATTCTCTCCGCGCCGGCTGCCTCATGCCAACACAATCACTCAATGACTTGAAACGTGAAACGCGCAAATTCTCAATGGCCTCAATGAATTGGCCTAATATGGCACATGTTGTTGCAACGCCTCGTTCCTCCTCGATCGACACGGCCCACATCACCTCTATGGGATACCCAACATACTCAATATGCGTGCTACGCTTCACGGGTATGCCGTCTGGCATATGGCTCGCCTCGTTGGTCGTGTCCACCGTGCTCATGCCTCCACCCAATCATCAAACGCGACATCTCCACGCACGACCTCGCACGACCTGGCCCTCTCCCCACCTCATGATCGGACCTACTCCATCGCACGACAATAGGGCCCGCAAGGACCCAAGACGCTGTGCAATGCCTGCGGGCTGCGATGGGCAAAGAAGGCAAAGAAGAGTCCAAATGCCCATGAGGGGTTCGTGAACACTGCGGCAACCGCGCCAACGGAGAGCGCATAGAGGTGCCCATCTATACCTCGGACGAGGGAATATGGTGATATATATCCGTTGGACAGTTTCTCTCTCTCGCGTCTCGATCTCGGCTTTTCCGATTTATCCTTCTGCAGCCTGGGCTTGCTATTTGCGCGACCCAAAAAAAAACTCGACATACGCTTTGTTCGCATAACCTACCATTCTATGCTCGCCGTATTACCTGTCCCGCTGTCCGTCTGGTTTTTTCACATTCGCCTGTTCCGCCTGTCCACCTTGACAATCCCCCACCACACGTTCCGTGCATGTTTTTTTTTTTCGTTCTGCCGCCCCTGTCACATTGTCACCGCTCCCCACTTTCCTCGAGTATGCCCCGACGTCGCATTCCGGTTTCGTGTCTGCCAGTTTTTCCCCTCCCCCTCATCATTCAATCTTGTCGTGTCCTTCGCGCATGATATCTTTTCTATGCACGGCCCCTCCCCCTATTCACCTCCATTGGATGGACAAACGGGCCGTTGTGATCATATGTGGACTGTCCGCCCTGTCCTCTTCCTCGCCCTCCCACCTATGCCGTCCCGCTATCACTTCCATCACCCTTGTCGTGTACTTGCTAGCTTTCCTATTGGTCCAGTTTTGTCTAGCCCGGCGAGGGTTTCTGGCGATCCCTCGCAGGCTTATATCAGTATCATACCATATAACCACCTATCGCCAAAAATCCGCTGATCAACGTCTGCTGCTGCCTACCTAACCTCCGCCCCGCCCTCCGACCCCGTTTTACCCACCTTCGGTCCTCCATTAGCCACCCGAGTCCTCTGGCTCTGTCCCGTATCCCTACAACCTCTGATATCGAACGGAGTGCATCGCCCCCCATGTTAGATGCACGACGGGCGAATGGACGAACAGATGTGGAGGGCCTATGGTTGGATTTCCGTCCCGTCCACCAACCCGAATCGTGACGAGTAGATTCTCCCGAGTTGAGGAGAGTTGAGAGTTGTCCCCCCGCTTCGCGTGGGGTTAATACTACTGCTTTGCGTGATGCACATCACCCCGCCCGACCCGAGCTAGTCTATCGCTTTACACAAGATTGACAACGGTTTTCGGGCGGAGTGTATGTGTACCCGAGTGCGAGTGCGAGTGCTGATCTGGCAAGATGACCCGTACTTCTATTCCTTCTTCAACCTTTCACTCTTCGGAGCCAACTCACGTTGGAGACGTGGATTCGCCTCCCCTATCTTTACCGACCCGTACTGTACCATTTCCTTCCGCCCCGCACGATCGGTCGGCCCCATTGATTGAGCGACAATATAGGTGTTTGTACCCCATCTCCTCACACTCGTTTGACCCGTTTTCCTTGATCTCCATGAGTTGGACGTGAGCCGCTTCCAACCTGCGGGTTGCCCGCCCACTCGCTGGATTGAATACGACCCTGGTCTGGCTTCGACTTGGCTTTGGCTCGGCGAGTGTCCACTCGTTCCGGACACAACCGGACGGCCAGCGCCGACATCAGTGTCGGTTCAGCGTCCACCTATTTGCCACGACCTCGTTCCCAAACCTTATGAAAGAAAATAAAGGAAAAAAATAAATACGACATCGACGACCCCCCCCACACCCAAGGAAAAAAGATATTGAACATCCTTCACGTACGAACACCTATTCATCATGCCTCTGTCTCCATCCTGTCACCTCCAACTTGGAGCACATTGCCCACCTCGCACCCGTCGGCGGTCCCCAACGTGCAACGCGCATACTAGCCGCTCATCACTCCATATAGTACATCTTGTCGGTCTAATCTTCTCGATTCTGGTTCGGTCAATGACCCGATCGGAACATCACGCATTTGTCGTGTTTTAATGTATTCGCGATTTGTATAGTCTCACACTGGTCTGTCGACTCGTACCTGCACCCCACACCTTCACACACACCTCCGTACACACCCATCTATTTCCATTAATCCCGCTGGTCTAGTCTGTGTCTGGTCTCGTCGGTTCCAAATGGGGATCGTCATCCCCCTTCCACTCCTTTGCCCATCCTGTTCATTATTTACCGTTTCCTCGTTTCCTCGTTTCCTCTTTCCTCTTTCTTTTGGTTCGCGTTGCGTCGGATATTGGCCGGTTCCAGTCACCCTTCTTCCGCGAACAGACAGCAATCCAGACGCCTCCGTACGCCGATACACCGTGCTTTTTGTCCAGTTCCTTGCGTAATACGGCCCCGCTACCCACTCTATCTATGCCATCGCCCTGCTGAACAAGAGACGACATTGGACTGGTCCCCCTTCTTGTGTCTGATCCTAATCACACGCGTTGTTTATCCTCCCAGTGGACTTTTTTTTGGTACATAACATAACTACCCTTTTTTCAGTGTCCTGAGCCTGGTTGATTGGAGCCTGACGGTTTTTGGTTCCGTTATGGTATTGTTCTATCTCCCGTCTCCTTTGCATTTATCGTTTCAGCTGTTCCATGTAGAGTACTTGTACATTTTACTCACGCGATTGTCGCGCTTACAACTTGCGAATTGGTGATCATTAAGGTCGTGTGTCCAACTATCCGCTTATGTGCAAACTGCACTACACCGGCCCGTTCAGGGTCTCGACGAATCCCCGCCGCTCATGTACTGTGGTACTGTGGTGACACGTCCCGTTTTGGCCCAATCACTGATGTAGTTTGAAACTCAGACTAAAAGCCATTGCTAGGTCCCTCATCCCTTGTAAGCACGTAATTTGCATTCTATTGATCTAGCTTCTGACTCAGTAGGCGCTAGGCTTGTCGTTAGCACGACTCAACAACTTCGGGACCGCCCATTTATGACTATTCGGCGCTAAACGACTTTATTTCAAGTCCCCATTTTTGGCGCCCAAGCTGTTGCAAGTCGACCAGGATCATGCCGAAGCAGCCTACCCATCTCTTTGCTCCTTCAACGACCGCGCCCAGTGTATCTTCACCACGCGACTCTAACAGGGATGTTACAGTCCCCTTCCTTCCGGAGTTACAGGATCCCGACTTCCTCGATCGTCTCCTCCCTCCTCCCGCCGTAGTGCCTTCTGCGAAGCCGAAGGTCGATGCACAACCAATCCAAGGTGCTGCATTCATGGCTGCTATGACCAAGGTCTCCAATCGCAAGCGAACGACCAACCACGCGGCCGGGTTTGCCTCCACCCTGGATCCCACCCTGGATGCCTTTGATGGTCTCTCTCAACAGACCAACTGGAATGACATCAAGCCCCTCACAACGCTTCGTCGGAGCTATGAATACGATCCAGTGACGACGGTCAAGATCATTTTCAATCTGCGGTCGATCCATGAGGGCAAGAGCGAACGCGAGGGATTCTATCGTGCTTGGGGTTGGCTATATCGCGAACACCCGCGAACCGCAGTTGCCAATCTTCCCGCCCTCGTTGAGCCCCTCATTGAGCGCAAGCGTAGGGGAAAGAAAGATGGAGAGGGGAACCTAAACGCGGGATGCGGCGCGCCGAATGGAGGAGACAACGAGGAAGCGGTCTTAGTTGACTTACTTGATGAGCCTCCTGAGGGTGTCGCTGTGCGTGGACTCTCGCATGGGTATTGGAAGGATCTGCTTAACCTGCTGGTATTGGCAATGGAAGGGGA
>Ga0307513_10008990_pt1 | contig 12673 bp, 17 predicted proteins | sample 15_EM_MG_FD_202174 | JGI IMG/M metagenome (GOLD analysis project Ga0307513, IMG submission 202174) | Populus trichocarpa ectomycorrhiza microbial communities from riparian zone in the Pacific Northwest, United States - 15_EM | ecosystem: Host-associated > Plants > Roots > Unclassified | place... | reverse complement strand
CATTTTGGTTTGGTTCAGTACCCAATCGGCCTACTTTAAAGAATATCCCTGCTACCCTGAATACTCATGTCCATCTTTATGCTTCCTCTGATCTCGTGGGCTCAGTTTGGTATGAACGTAGATGCAGACGTCCCCACAGATAGTCCAACCTCAGCAATAACGCTTCACTCTTGACTCTCAGCACGAGTTGTGGTCACTTTTAATGTGATGTTTTGATCCAGTGGCGCATGTCATTATCCCACTGTCCCACAACATGAGGAATCAGCTTTGTATGACTGTGACACTTCGACTTCCAACCCCTTATTCATTTTTTGCGATTTTGCGATCATATATACACTACGTCTCGTAACTTGTCTTAGAATTCCTACTTTTCCTGGAAGCTCAAACCAAGCCCCACTAGGCAGCTGAAGTGGAACGGTGCAACTATGATGCAAGTGTAAAATCTGGCACCCTCAGGCCAAACTTTGGAGATTTGAAGCCAAAATGTTATTTCTGCAGGGCTATGTACAGGATCTTACGGCGTTTCGAATTCGCACAAATTTCTGAAATGAAACGCGTATAACTCCCTTGGGCTATATCTTCCGTTGAGCCCCGCAAAGAATGTTGAATCTGACCATTTCCTTTCTGTATTCCGCATGAGCTCGCTTTCGAGGTCAGAAATTCAAAGAGTTCCAAATTTCGTCGCATTCTATTGTTGTGTGTACTAAATTACATTAAAAGCGTACGCACGCAGGAGACTCAATATGACCGTGTTGCAGGTCTTCCCAGCAAGAACTGCAAATAATAGGGCAGGGCGGTGCTGACCACCACCACTCCATTCCCCAGCTCGGATGGAACCAAGGTTCTGGGCGACACTGCAGCAGAGGGCATACATGTCAACTAACACCCTGTCGATATCCCCTTCCACATGGAGCTGGTGTCAGCTGGTGCCGAAAACGATGCCCTACACTGTTTTGTCCACTTCGAGGGTTTCCGACAATGGTCCCCCTGTGTATGGCCAGCCAACTCAGTTCTCTATGAAAACTCACCGTCTCTTTAGCACATATCCAACCACATACAACATGTTCAAGTTCATCGCTTTCATTGTGACGGTCCTCGCCCATCTCAGTGCAATTGCTGCATCCCCCGCTGCAGTCCCCCGGGATCGTGTGGATGCTAGACCCACTGGCTTCAATATGTGTGTTGTGTCAACTTAGATATCAATGCTCCAAGTTGTTGACTTATTTCCCCTCAGTACGAGTCTTGGTCTCAACGGATCTGGCTGCCCTCCTGGGTCCAGTATCTACACCCTGAGCACTCAGTGCTTTATTCGCAAATCGACAAGTAAATGCTAACTTTTGTTTACCGATCCCGGGCGACAATTCTGCGGTGATTACCACCTTCTTGCCACCTTCAGCCAATACTTCACCCCAAGTGGGACCCAACATTTCTATCACCAAAAACCGCAAGAATTGCCAAATGACTAGCTTGGTGTTGGGTAAATATTATTTATTGACATTTCATGACTATACTTTGATGGAAATCTTGGACAGCGTCCCACCAGGCTTTACCTTCAGAATCACCAACGTTGGTTATGTGAGTTCTGTCTTGGATAGTTCGACCTCACACTCCACTTCAGCATGGCTATTACCAACTTGACGATCAAGTCACAGCTGCTCAGCAATGCATGTATTACTGTGAGAAAACTTCCATTCTATGTGCTTACAGTCCAAGGATCCCTCGAGCAAGGTAAAATATCCCTCAAAGTATTCATTATCAAGTCCTTACTTTGATCTCCCTCCTCAGCCACTGCACGTTCCGATCTGACTGAGCTCGTAATTATCAGTTAAATGAGTTAATGTTGACGAATGACCCTGCATTATGCAGTCAAAAAGGTTCGATCCCAGTGTGGACATTTTGGAGGCTAAAGAAGGGTCTATGACAGACACTGATTACCTTGGCCCCAGACAGCCTTCACATCCTCACCCGCTTGCCTGACCTCTGCACCGGGTTATCTTCTTCAGGTCCTTCTCAATCATAAAATAGGTCGTCATCATCAGGTGGGGTATCAAATATTTCAAGAACGCTGGAGGGAGCGTGGGGGTGGGTATCATTGGTGTTGACGACCAGAACCGGAACGGGGGGTTCCAGCAGCCAGTATTTTAGCATCGACGACGCGGGTGAGGTCGAGGGTAGATAGACAGCGACTCCGTAGAGATTGGACGTCTTTGTCTTCACTATGGGCTGGGAGACAGAGATCGGGGTAAGTACATGCATAAAAGTTAGGACGGATATGAAATAAGAACAAAAAAAGAACAACAAATGGGTAATTTCTCAAATAAATTCGTGAACCCAGCGCCGAACAAGGGTGTACATAAACAGAAAGCAGAACCCAACGAATGGAAAATGCGTACCGATCGCTACATCCCAAGCCGGTTGGTTTTAGCCATGAATGCATGACAGACTATAGCAAGCAATGAGGGCGAGCGACGGTGAAAAGTAAGGAACAGAGAACAAAAGGAAAGACGAAAGTCAATAGAATTCGGGGATGTGATCAGCCTAATAAAAAGAATACACATACCATTCGAATCAACACCCAACATACGGTGCGCCCCTATCCAGAGGCGTCGCTATACCCGATAAGATTTTTGAGTTGAGGGATAGCGAGCCCATATCGGCTCATCATATCTATTCAAGAATAATCCATTCAGCCAAAACCGATTCCAAAAACACTGGGAAAAAAAAACTCACCGCAACAGCGTATTGAAACGTCCCAACCCACCCAAATCATAACTACCATCACTCCCCCCATCCATAAATGACCCCTACCTTCGCTCCTTGTATGCGAGTTCCGACGATCGGGCGGGTATAGAACGATAGAACTGCCGCTGAAGTACTTCCGCACGCCGAACATGTGGGTGGGTGTTTGGACGGGCGCGGACGTTGATTTGGGGAATGATTCGGAAGAACCGGAGAAGATTGGATGGAGACTCGGAGCCCGAGAGGATGACAGAGAGGTTGAGACTTGGACACGTCCAATCCAACTCCTCATCAGTAAGTTTGAGAATTGGAAACTGCGGCGTGGATTGCGGCGATCGTTGTGGCGGGACTTGCCGCATCGCGATAACGTGACCCCGCGCGTCAACCAACGCCAAGCGCGAGCACCAAGAACTCCCACTTGTCTGCTATTTGGGAGGTGTGGACAGGCGCTCGTATTTGAGTCTTATGTAGCATTAGGACGTGGTCTTTCTACCGTTACTTCGTTACATAAACTTTGGATGGCATCGCCAGAGCATCTTAAGCATGGTGGTGCACTCTCTTTGTCAACTCTTTGTTAAAGGTACTGTATAACTTGAATGACACTGACAGTGCCAAATGTAAGTGTCACGTTAAGTACAATACCACTGTTGAGTATTTGAGCAGTGTCAGAGGAAGAAGATTGTCGTCATGGACTGGTTAGGGCCGAATGAAGATGTCAACTTGGATGAGGTGGTGGGTGAGTGGAAAGTATCCGATAGTTGGGTCATAGTTGAGACGCATGGGTCCAATTGGGCGGAAGGAGCGTATAAGAATGGGCGGCTTGCATGTCCGATCTGAGGTGGCCTTTGGACGACGGTTGTGGTTGAACGTTGAACGTTGAGGATGAAGGTGATGCGTACAGAACTGGGAAATGGGGGAATGGTACTACTGGAAGGGGTAGACCAGCGGAGTTTTTCAGGAGATGCGGACGGAAACGAAGAGAGTATACGTTGTGAAAGTGGGGGGATGGGACGGTGATTGGGTTAATGGTGAAAAAAAAAAACATAGGGTGCCGAGAATATCGCGAAAGTGGTAGGTTCACCATCAGTGGCGTGGTGAGATCGCAGGGGGGTTATGCGCGGAGGAAGTTGGTGCAGCATAACACTCATCGTCAATGGGAAGATGCAACAAAGCAGTGGCAGTGTACGCCAAACGTGGCTAGATAGCACTGGCAATTGAGATAACATGGTAGCGCCTTCCGGATTGCTCTACGCCACCTAAACTCAAAATATGAGTCGACAATTTGATTTTAATTGAGTCTAGCTACGTCCTCACAGATTTTAGGCACGATATCATATGTAGAGAAGTGATGAGGAGGGTAACAAGTTTGGGACGGAAGATGCCGGGAAGATAAGATGGGGATAACAACCCACCGATATGATCGGTAAAGTGTCGTGCGTCACTCGAACGAAACTCTTGTTATCTCCTACCCTCATTGTAAGAATCTAGTTACGAAGGCTCAGTATTTTGGTGACCAAATGACTGATATATTGAATACCTAGTTACGAAGGTTAGGTAATTATGAGTCACTACAGATAACGAAGTAAATAGAAGGTAAGTATCTCACCTCAGTATTTGGGTGACCAAATGACTGAGGGGAGACGAGACGTCGTCCATCATATAAGTACTACGTAAGTATAATGTATCATATACTACCTAAAAGAGAGACAAATGAAAAGAACAATAAGACAGAGGTGCTCGGGGAACGAACACAATAGAGAGAATGAAACTGCGCGGCTGTGCAAACCCGCTCGAGAGAAATACATACGTAGATATTATCATACTTGCGAGGCTCGGAATCGAGGCCCTTGTGTCGCATTTTCCAGCCATGTCGCATTTTCCAGCCCAAATCCAACACTCATCGAGATGGCTGATGATCAATGATCGCCAACAGACTGCCAAAGAGTCCAAATGAATTTTCAATCGACTGAAGAAAGCTATACGACGACTTGGATCATGGAGTATTACGCCTCAAAGCGGCTCAAATTCGCCTTCAACCGTTGTTGCTCGGCCAGTCGTTACCGTGCCTCCGTCCGTTCATTTGCCTCCACCGGTTACTCTGCCCCCACTTGCTTCTTCGCCTGCTTCGTTTCCACCTTTTGCAAAGCTTCCAGTTCCCCTGCCTCCAGCTGCTCCCACACCTGCTGTAATAATCGAGCCAGAAGAAGCTGCAAAAACTCGAGCTAAATACAAACATTTTCGTATTCTTGTTATCGGGAGGGCGATTCGGTGAATGCTCGAAAAACAACGCTGTTAAAGCCGGTGTGCAACACGACCGAGGAGCCATCCATTTACGACGAGGACAAAAACCTGGTGAGCTATCGGCTTATCGTGATATCTCGCTCTCATCATGTCTTCATCAACAGCTCGAACCGACCGCAAACGTGGCGGCTCGATGATTTTTCCACCTACCTTAGATTAGATGACTGATTTCGGCACTGTAGCGGGGATCCAAGATGTTCGTCGTTCATTCACCTTCAAGAGCAACCCAGGGTTCATCTTCCATGGCTCTCCTGGATTGGAGGCTGGGGGCGAGGAGGAACTCAAGGCCTCTCGTCATGCTGTAGAGTGTCGCTTCTACTCATCTACACACATATAGTGTGTATGTGTCGTAGATGTGCCTATATGCTTTTGGGGAGTTTGTCGTTGTTGGTATATCCTCTACACACGTTACTTAGTTACATAGACTACAGAATAGGCACCATGGCCACCTGGTCTCGGAGTGCCAGAGTACCGAGCTTGAGTAACGATTTTACATAAGAGAATTGGGACAGATAGTCCAACGGTTGGCGCGTGATTCCGGCATGTTCCATATTTTCGCCGATACGTTACATATCCAAGAGCTTCCAAGACTCAAGAGTCATGAAAATTCAGATTCAGGGCACGCCCGCCCTAGGCTCCTCTTGGACATGGATGTCGACAAGGATTTCCTTGACGTTCTGGAGGAAGAAATATTCCACAATTCCGCTCGAGCAGGAGCGCCCGCCTTCTAACATTCTCGCCGTGATGAATTCAGAGTTCGCCCAAGCTCTCAGGACTCGGGAATCCTCATATAACCTGCCACTTGCGTTATCTTATCTGTCAGCTGTCATACAGGTCAGGCAGATTGGTGTCGGCTGATGCTGGAAGACGATACAGCGGAGGGTTCTTGAAGAGCGACGGTTCCTGAAATGTATTTACCAAGGACCAAGGGGTGAGAATCGGTTCTTTGGATTGCCCGCGAAGGGGCATTATAAACTGTAAGATGCTTCACTTCATGCGCCCCACGCTTCAACCGCAAAAATGCACTTCTCCTCTTCCTTGCTCTCTTCCGTTATTCTAGTCATCGGCTACTTGACTAACGCTGCGCTATGTGTTCCAACAAACGAGCCTTCGAAATTTGCGGTTAATAATAACCACCAACCACTCTTGTCCACTGGGAACTGTACGCGGCTACTTTCCCCAACATGAACATTCAATGGACTGACCACCTGCTTTACCAGCCACAGCCACTGCGATACCTCTCCACAGGATGCTCATACCGTGGATACAAGAAGGATTGGATCCTAACGTCAACTACGCCGAAGTAAGGAACCCAGCCTGTCGAGGCCCTCCATGGGAGAGGGACCATTTTATTGAGCTCCAGTATATCGCAAACAACGTCCTGGGTTACACTGGTGCCCTCTCCATTGATGCCTTCAACACCATAGTGGGTACATTTTTGTCTCGTTCCAGGAGGTTCCCACTCCATAACCTAGGTTCAATACGCCAACTCGATAAATAACGTGTTTTGGATCAGTAGCGACCTCAACGGCTATAAATCGAGAATAAATTTGGGACAATACGTTGGAGACGCGAGGATTCACGCGTACTTGTGTTCCGATTTTACGACCAATCAGACACCGGTATGGCAGGTTGTCCAAGGATTTTTGAATAGCTTGATTCATAACGCAGATCCTCCTGTGAGTGCGATTGGAACGAGGCTTAGCAATGATATTGGATTGGGAAATCTCCGGTGTCCGTAGGGTGGCATAGTGTTGCGGCGACTTGGATTAGCAACTTCTCTGTATACCTACATGCTTTTCTTCCTCTGATCCTCTCTCTTCGTTATGGTATAAATTAAATATGCGTGCTCAACCAATTAGGGATTACATCAGAAAAAAGGTGAATTATATACATACCATGCAAAATCCAGAACATATGTAGATAATATTATGTACATCCCGGAATAACAGGAAAATCGGGCAATAATTCCAGTCTCTGTACAAGGGCCCATGGAAACTTCTCTATCCGCGGATAAGCAGCAAGAATTTCAGGGATAGCAATCGGTTGCAACAAACGAAGGCCATGCAAGTGGCATAGAAATATTGGATGTTATGGAAAGAATTCCGGTCAATGAAATGGGGGAGAATTATCCCAGTGAATAGGGTTATTCACTGCACCGCCTTCCAGCGGGTCAATTTCTGACAACCCTCATCTCACCGATTGAAGTAGATGGAACAAATAAATAAGCATCTACAATGACATGAGGTAGAGGTACCAGAAAGCAATGACGAAGGTGCAACAAGAACAGTAATGCTAACGAAACAAAGCACAGAAACTTAGGGAGGGCAAGGCCAGGAAGAGTAACAAAGAGGAAAACGAGCTTCGAGATAGCAAACCTCATTGATGAACCAGCCAAAGCAGCGGGGTATTGTGCCATGGTTGGTGATTACGACGCTGCCTGCAAAGTTCCAAACTTAGGGCAGGATAGGAGAGGAGAGGAGAAGAAACGTAGCGACGAGCCATAGCCTCATCCTCGCCCGCGCTAGAGATAATTGCGGCAGTGTTAAGTGTTGTGCGTCACCATCTTCAAGGTCGATATCATCCCCGAAGAGGCCCTGTGTTGGCGGAAAGATATCATAACTTAAAAAATAAGAAATAGATGCGAGAAGCTCATACTACGCACCCAGTTACTGGCTTACAACTTAGCCACCTCTCGATCGCGATTCACAAGTTGCCTCCTGTTCCAGAGTGGCGTTGTGCATTGAGGCCTGTTGAGCAAGGAACCTCAAGCATCTGGACCACGGTCCCCATCTTTCTCTTCGATATCCACTGCGTTCTGGTGTTACCGAAATCTGTGTAAACACAAAAAATTAACGCATATATGCGCCTCAGGATGATTATTGGAACTTACAATCATGTTATCGTTTGCTAGGGACGTGCAGAGTTTAAATGCTGCGCTCGGCTCAAGGATACACCAGCAACCCTTTTGATCTTGTTAACTCTTACATGTCAGCGTGTATATACATCTGGGTTATAAGGAGAAAAGCTTACAGCCTACAGGTCATTACTGCGCACACCGATGATGGCGATAGGGAGATACTCAGCCCCAAGAGAATGCATCCAGATACCCGCCTGAAGAGCTTGAACCATATACCTGAAAAGCGATGGGCATGGCTACGCCGGATGAATGTCGTTCGTGAGGCTGAGGAAGAGAGTGGGGTGGAGATGGTGGTGCGTGAAGGAGTGAGAGGTATTCGGAGTTGCGGTTGAAGGAGGGAGAGTGCTGCTCTGAGTGGCGATCACTCTCTGCGACGAGTCGTTCATGGAGGTGGTGAAGAGGAAGGCGCGAGTTGACGCCAATGGAGGTGGAGAATAAGGCCAGATCTGGGATGTACCCACAAGAGGCGATGTGGATATCCGCTTATTTATCCTGAGTCGTGAAGTATTCAATTCGGGAAAAAAATCTCTTCGCTTGAGGGCCAAATTGGAGCGGTGCTGGCGCGTTCGAGGTGTATTTATAGGTTGGGAGGACTTTACTGGTCGATCTCGAATTGTCGGGAGGTGAGGAGGGTCTGGTAGGGGGTTCGGAACCAGCAGTCGAGGATGACGAGGATGACTCGATGACCTGTGGGAATGCGGTAGTGCGAGGGCTGGAATGAACCTGAGATTCGGTGTGGAGTGGGAAAGCCGCGAACGCGGGGGTGATAACGACAGAATCTGAGAGAGTGGAGGTGGACGAATAGCTCATCGGCGGCGGATGCAATGAGCTTAACCCAACCAAATCCACCGCGTCCTTCGTCCGAGTCGTGTGCCTTTGTTACAGATGGAGACAACGAAGAGGAAGGGATGAACGAATGTGAAAGAGGCGAGGTCAGGCGATTTGGATGGGTCCGGACCCACGTCTCTCGGATAAGGACGAGGATGCCCTCCGCGAGGACGACCGTCTCTGTTCTTGGCTCTCGCGGCAGTGTGGGACATTCGGCTGGTAGGGGACTGGGTTGGGAGGTTCACTACCCATCATACTGGATGGCATCGGGGACTTTCCGTCACCTTTTGCATTGACACCGCTTGGTTGGTCATGACAGGTTTCTTGAGGCGACCGAGAGACTTGACGTCCAAACCAGAGAATCGACCGACGACGCCTTAGCAGTAGCCCTGTGCAAGGTGGGGTTGTAAAAAAAGTCTCGAAGTCATATCAATGAGAATACATACAAGGAAGAAATTCTCGAGGTCGGGTATTTGGAGAAGAATGGTCATTTCATCATCCTGTACCAAATATGAAGCAAACGAAGCAAAAAAAATCAAAGAAGACCACACACCTTTAGAAACACCAAATCGTCCAAGCTCTCCGCCACGCAATCACACTGAGCTACGCACTTCCCAATCCCACCCTCGGCCGTAAACCATGTCCATCGTGCCAAATCCGCCGGTTCGAGCCCCATGCCCAATCTTCACTTGAGTGGGATTACAGTGAATATCTACTGAACGAATAGACAGTTAGCGATAACTTGGAATATATCAATCACCAAAGTGAAAAAAAAAAAGTGAACCGACCGAAGATGTAGGTAACCGCCACTGTGACTAAGGTTCCCTTCTCGAACTTCCTCGACATCGCCAGCTTCCTCTCGCCACTCTTGAAGGGATAGGTATAGAAGGTCGAAAAAAAAAAAAAGAGAGGACTATTTTCGAACTGGAAAGTAGTCAAACGACCTGAAAAATTGTCAACATTGGGCTGCACTCGACAACCATCATCGACCATCGTTTATCCGTTTTCCCGTCGATTTACCTGTTCGTCGGGCTGTCTCCCTGACCGTGTCTATGATATGGTGTTTATTATTTCCGCCAGCGCGACATCAGCAATATTTGGCGGACGCTGCCGTGGTTCGGTAAAATATATGTTATTTTGTCAAGCACTCTCACTCCAATTCAACGAAAGCGACAGGACTCCGCGTTACAACGTATGCCATTCATTTATGGTACTATATCCTATATGAACGTTTTTAGGTTCCTCCACCCAAATGCCCCTCCCGCTTGGGATGTAGGCCACACTCCGCGATGTCGATGGATTTCAGGGGGCATATGAGTTGGGGCAGACAGGTAGTAACGTGAAGGGAGAACCGCGAGGTACGCGAGAGCGAGACATAACTGTTCGACTCCCTTCGCCTACCTTCCCTCTCACGTACTAACGTCAAAAATGTGTTAGGATGTGCGTCGCCCATTTATGCACCCCGTACGTAGCGCCACGCTGGCGTAGGGGTACCGCCGTGCCTACAGACGACGACGATGATGCACCAGGAATCCGCACCACCAACCAACAACACCCCATTACCCTACGAAAGGAGATTCGCTGCCACATCACTCGAACAGGACCCCATCCGCGGAAACAACGAACAGATCAGTGTCGCCTTGATGGCGGCTGCACCTATTCAACTCGGTTGCGAGATCCAGAATATGACCTTCATAACCTCGCAGCGCAGCACGGCGGTGTCAATTGACACTTGCATTGCCGTTGCGAGGTTCCTGGTCATTTTTGGAGACCTGTCGTTAAAAGGTTCAAGTCGTATCTGACCAATAAACTAATTCAATAATCCCTTGTCCAGTCACCTCTGATTTCTTTCCTGTTTAATTGGCTACCCCTCATCAACATTATACGCATATCACCGGCGATCCAGTATGTTCCTCGCTTGCAGTATCGCCCGTATGACCCTAATTTTCTATCTTTATTTCAGTCCTCAAAGTGAAGGTGCCCGCATAGACGTAACATCGATTATTTGATCTCTGTACGGCTTTCAATTCAAAAAATTTTATCCCTTTCCTATGGGCGAATGCACGTACCCACATTGACGGAAGGATTTTCCTGATCCAGTCAACCACCGCGCCTTCAAGAAACACATTCCTTAGCGCCTGACTCACCCAGAAACTCGTCCGGTTTCCTGCCGTATCCGATGCAATAAAATGCTGAATCGGTAATCAACATTAATCAAATGCCCAATAATTTCTTTGGCAGGTCGTCCATCCACGACGCTGGCTCCCATGCCTTGGATTCCCATGGGCGATAGATTGACGCTATCCGGAATATGACTCGAACTCTAAGAAAAATCGCAAAGAAATCGTGATTTACACATGCGAGCTCGCTTCAGGACTACCAAATACCGCTAGCGTGTTGACCCGACTGGTATGAAATCCGAACCTGGTATATCAGGTTCGATATGTTAGGGAAAGGGTACTCAGGTCGTCGCCATTTCTATAAAATATCAATAGCCCCGACTGTAACCGTGGTTGAGTATTTGGTGCCTCTGTCAGGAGGGGATTCGAGGAGGCTCAGATGACGAAAGGATATAGGATTATCCAATTTAACTGTGCTTGTTGGACAATGGAAGCAGATAATGCCAAATCATATGAACTATCCGGGGCTTCTTGACTAGTAAGTACATAAATTTCCCTACGCATCTTTGCCAATATCATCCACCCAGTTTCGATGATCGCAATCTAATTTAATCAAACAGAATCTTATTTTTTGCAACATAAGTATACTCGAGTAACTCCTACGGCGAGTGCTCAGAAGAGCGATCCTGTGTAGCCAACACCGTACTACACGCCCGCAGTTGACCGGACAAGCAAACGAGTAACCGGACTTTGGGAACGACGAGAAGCATCACACATCAGTACTCAGTACTCAGTGCCGTGACTATTCCATAACCCCCTCCATAGGTCATGATCAACATATCGTGGGTCCATTCCTGTCGTCAGATGACAACGTCCTTCATAAAGGCGGTGTTCTCCCCCAACATCCTATCATGCCCATGTTTTCATCTCACACTCTCATCACTGAAGGGATTATCACGCAAACCCATATCAACATCATTCAAGTATACGGTACTCCCGAAGGTGCGCCATTGACTTTAGGAAGGACTGTTCGATTCCTCAAACAAGGATCAGGATCCTTGGGCGCTCTTCAACGGGCCACAGCCACAGCTGTTTTTCACAACTCCGAGCAAGGCTTCGACCCACCTAAATGCCATCCTAACACTCGATTGACCGTCCTCGACAAGATTGTGAAATGGGTACGACTGGAAGAAAATACAAACTTCCAAGTTTTGTGGGTATACGGACCCGCTGGCTCTGGCAAGTCAGTAGTCGGGCACACCATCGCAGAATTGTGTGAATACACACAACTTCTGACGGCTTTTTTCTTCTCCAGGAGTGATCCCTCACGAAATAGTATTCGATCTATTGTTGCTACCATTGCCTACCAAATCTACTCGCACTTCCCCAACCTAAGAGATCCAATTCTCGGCGCCCTTGAACGTGATCCACTGATGCTCTTGAAATCGCTCGCACATCAAGTTAGATGTCTCATCACGGAACCCCTTCTGACCCTCAGGCAGGTCGGTAAAAACGATCATCTAACCTCCAAACGACTCATAATTATCGATGGACTTGACGAATGTGCGGATCCTATGGCCCAGCGTGATATCTTGGATGTCTTTGCAACAGCGCTACACCGGTGCCATCTGCCAAGGCTCATCTTCCTCCTTTCCAGTCGTCCGGAACAGCATATTTCCTTTGCATTCAATTATGGGGGTTATCCATTCGTATTGCGCTCGATGAATCATACATTCCGGACGACGACATCCGACTCTTTCTCACT
>Ga0307513_10008989_pt1 | contig 12675 bp, 6 predicted proteins | sample 15_EM_MG_FD_202174 | JGI IMG/M metagenome (GOLD analysis project Ga0307513, IMG submission 202174) | Populus trichocarpa ectomycorrhiza microbial communities from riparian zone in the Pacific Northwest, United States - 15_EM | ecosystem: Host-associated > Plants > Roots > Unclassified | place... | reverse complement strand
TTTCTAATTGATTTATGACTCTTTTTCCTATTTTATTTAGAACACTTTTATTATTTTTCCAGCCTTGTTTAAGTTGTTTTTATCTATTATAAATAAGGTTATGTAGCTTATATTTAGTTTTTTTTTTGTTTTACAGACTTTGATATCATAATAATCTAATGTGTGATTGTGAGAAGATTATCTTAATTTGGTTCCACAATGAATGACTTATCGAAGAATTAACCGAGTTTCATGGTGTCTTCTATGCTTTTTGTTTGTGTCTCTTCATAGGTGTTAGGTGGCGGGTTTGATTTTTATTGTCATGGTACCTTGGTATAGGTTATCGTTGTGTCAAACTCAATCACAAACCTAAATTTAGCTTTCTTGAAAATGGTCGATTTGACTGTAGATTTTTGGATTTTTTTTTATCCACGGGGTTTGTATCAATAACACAAAAAGTTAACATAATCCACATTAATTTTTTAGATTCCCTTAAAATTCAATACTAAAAACGAACCACCTATGGTTTAAACACTATAATTGACTTTAATTTCTTATATTTTAATCTTTATTCTTGTCATCACAACCACAATTAACTAGGAATTTACACAATTTAGCATTTCAATTCACAAACATAAAAACCCTAAAGTTTCACATTTGGGGATTTTCAATCCCCAACAAAACAAGAAGAAAAATGGATTTAATTGAAAAGGATACCTCTTACCGTTACTAAGAAACACAATTTGATAGGCCTTTGCAATAATTTCCAAGAATTTCTCATTACTCTTCTAATTTGTAACCTTTCTCTCTTTATCCCCCAAACTCCTAACCTTCCTCTCTCTTAAAGCTTACTTATGTGATTTGGTTTTTTGGTAAGAAATCATCTAGCTCACACTCTTCATACCATTTAAATTGAGAGAGTTGAAGGAGATAAAGGACAAAATCAAGCTTTTTTCTTCCCTTCAAGCTGCCAGCCACACTTATAAAGAGGAAATGAAGATTTTATTTTTATTTACAACAATGCCACTCATTTAATGTCTTATATGTTATTTATGTTAAATCTCCAATTGTCGGTACTTTTCATGTATCGATTTAATTTTTTTTATTTCATCCGAGTGTTTACACTAATAAACTAGAAATGTTTTACCCTAAATCATAAAATATTGTTCTCATAATTTATTATTTTTTGGTTGGGAATAAAACTACTTAACACAGGGTTTATGATTCTTGTTGTTATAGTATTAAAGCAACTATAACACCTAAGAGGAGGTGAATTAGGTGCATCACTAATATTAACAAATAATACAAATTATTTAAAATAAACACAATAATTAACAATATAATTAAAGTGCTTAAAGTAAAGAGATAAGAAAAAGAATTTGCAAACTTGTTTCTAACGTGGTTCAACAAGCCTACATCTACACCTCAAGTACCAAACTGTACTTGAGTATTGTATTCCTTCACTAGTCCAAGTTCAAGAGTATAACAACCACTTTATGAATCCACTCCAAGCATTTTACACTACTTGATGAATCTACACCAAAATTCTTCACCACTTGAAGATATTCTTTCTTCAAGATTTTTTACCACTTGATGAATATGTTGACCTTTAGGTCACACATTTGATTTTTATATATTTTGATGATAAAAATAAAATAAAAATTGAACTAATAATATGTTTGGCTGAGAATAAGTGTTAAATAGGTTTTATACAAAGATCATATCAACAAGTATAAAGGATTTCGTGAAGAAATCAATTAAGAAGTCCAAGAAAAAAGCAAAGTGACTTAGAAATTTAAGTGTTCATTTTAATGATTTATGTAAATATGTATATCTTATCTTGATAGCACAATTAAAATGAACTCACACACTTCACCATGCATAAATTTAAAATGATTGATTGAAAACTAATAAACGGTTCTAAGAATTCACCGAGGTTAAAACTAATAAAACTGAAACTCTACATGAACTGGTCGACCGTTTGATGATACAAAATAAATCAATCAACAACTTATTCATCAGTGATGAATACCTAGAAATTCTGCAAGAATCGGTCGATCGAGTGGCTTGACCAATTTAAACTGGTTGATCGTTTCAGTTGTTAGTTGTACTGTAACGACTATAAACGACTAATGTTTGCTAGAAACATATATATAACTTCTCTAATTGAAAAATTACATTGAGAATCCAAACATATATCATATATAAGCTATTTTAATAGCAAAACAACTTCAGAAATAATTAATCCTTGATTATAATCTAATTGGTACTATTAAACCTTTATATTATAGCACAAGAGTATTCAATCGTATTCTAACAATCTAGGTTAATAAAAAGAATTCAAAAAAAGACAATTCAAAAAGGCAAGCACACTCTGTTTTTGTTTATGGGCCATAATGTTTTTATTAAAATATTTGATTGAAGCAAATCATATCAATCCAAAAGTCATGACATCATTTTCAAGGTAAAAATCCACTTTAAAGATCTACTTACAATTAGTTTTATGATTTGAATCTTCAAAATCACCTATAAACTCTCCTTATAGAAATTTAGCCTTGTTAATTATTTTTTTCTATAATTTTAGATTTTAGATTTTTATTTTATTTTCTTGTTTAGCCTATGATTGACCAAGATGAATTATTTAAACTCTTTTCCTTTTATTTCAATATTAATTTTAGATTCTATGTTATTTTTATTTTCTATTTAGCTTAGCTAGGTCAAACTATTTAAACTCTTATTTTAAGATTTGCGACTCAATTATCAATTTTTTAGAAGTATTCACACTTGTGAGTTTATTCTTACAATTTATTATTGTGTTTTCTTTTTAGGATTTTTGTGTGAATAAAACCTCGTTCCTTTGCTAAATGCTACATTGCGTCCATCATCTCGTATCATGTGACATAAAGGGGGCCATTATAGAAAAATTATGAAAGACAAGATTTCTCCGACTGCTGACTGAGAACGGATGAAAAGTTCATATCCTCGCATTACAGTATGTGTTTACTTCAGCACACTGCTGACTGAGAAATACGCGTAATCTCTAATTTCTTTTACCCAAACAAAACCCTAACAACTGCTTCTTCATCTTTTCCTCTCAAATCCCTCCCTCTGTTTCTTCCTTCCTAATTCAGTAAGGACAATACTTTCTTTCTTCTTCGTCACAAATTGATCTACCCAGAGACCGAACCCCGCCCAAATTAAGGCAACTAAATACATGATCATAAAAAAGAGAAGATTCCAAGCCACGGTTACGGTTCCCGATTATGAAAGCAAAGGGAAGTTGAAGATGAATCTAGGATTCTGTTATTTTCCTAAAAAGTTGGAGTCGAACCCGGAAAGTTTGGGAGAAGACTCTCATTTTATTTGCCAAGAAAGGCAAACATTTGGGGTGGCTGATGGTGTTGGTGGATGGGCTATGAAAGGAATTGATTCTGGGATTTTCGCAAGAGAACTTATGTCCAATTATCTCACAGCTGTTCGATCCTTGAAGCCTCAAGGGGATGTTAATCTCAAGAAAATATTGTTAAAAGCGCATTCCAAGACTGTTTCTTTAGGATCATCCACTGCCTGTGTTGTTACCCTTAAAAGAGACCGATTGTGTTATGCCAACGTGGGTGATAACGGTTTCATGGTTTTCAGAGGGAAAATGCTTGTTTACAGGTCACCGACTGTCACACACTATAACTGAGGGCACTTCAAAAGACGAAGACGAGGGGCAAACAAGAACAGGAACAGTGGAGATTTAAATCAAACATCAGAGCGGGAAGACATCCACTGAATAAACGCACCGTTTTAGTTATTTTGCAATATTATTAGGAGACACGTGTAAGTAGGAATATTACCCTTAAGTTCGGAACAACCAAATTGTGTGTATATATAATTGGTTGCAACAGAATAGAAACCACGGATGAAAAATTGTAATGCAAGAAACGCATGAAGAGAGATTCGAGTGAATCATTTCTTGTTTCTATACAGTTTTCATTTCTTTCATCTATTCCTTTCATCTATCCACTGATATCTGAATTGCAACTTTCATCAATTAACCACACATTAGATTAAGCTTAGTAACAGGGGAAGCTATTCCATTCCACCCATAACAACTGGTATCAGAGCCAACCTTCCTTGGCTGAGGCTATGGTGCCAGACACTTAAACCGCAGAGATAAAAAGGCTTGAGAAGTCTAATGAACTGACTAAAAGAGAAACCAACCACAAGTATGAATTACTTGTTACTCTTGTGAAAGAACAAGGCCAGAAGCTGGACACCACCATAGACTATCATGAAACTCAGATCGAAGACATAAAGAATTTGCTCAGTGGTCTGACGCAACAACTGGAGTTTGTCATGCAAAGGATTCCATTTGCTGCAGGGGAATCTAGTCAAGGCAGGGATAAGCAGACGACTCATCAAAATGAATCTACAGGCAGACCTAGCTATTCAAATGAGGGAAGACCAGCTGCTTATAAGGTACACAGGCCAAAACACCTCTTTCCAGTATTCGGGGGGGGGGATGATGTGCATAGATGGTTGTATAAATGCAATCAGTACTTTGAGATTGAGGATATTGAGGACTTTGAGAAACTGAAACTTGCTTCTTATTATTTAGATGGCATAGCTCTATACTGGCACCAAAATTTTATGAAAAACTTAAATAACCGGAGAGTAAGTTGGGATGAGTATGTAGAAGCCTTGTATTACAGATTTGGTGGGCAGAAGGACCCTATGGAAAACCTGATTGATCTGAAACAAGTAGGGACACTGGAAAACTATATCCACGATTTTGACATTTTATGGAATAAGGCAGGCATAGGGGAGAAACAAGCTTTAGTTATATTCTTAGGGGGTCTAGAATTGGAGATTAAAAACACTGTCAAAATGTTCGAACCCAAAGACTTGAGGCAAGCTTACAACCTCGCTAGACTGCATGCAAACACCTTAGCTCACAAACAAAATGCAGGATTTACTCCAAAACACCCAGCCTCCACTACCAACTACAGTCTGCCACAAAAAACCATGCAACCACCAAACATAAACCCTACAAATCTTGGAGCAGCCAACTTACCCAAGGTAAATCCTACATATTGGAAAAATAACAGTGCTCAAAATTCTTTCAACCAAACTGCCAGTAAACCCACCAAATCTATAAAAAACCAAGAGTTTGAAGAACGTAGGTTAAAGGGGTTGTGTTTCTGGTGTGATGACAAATTTGTCCTAAGTCATAGGTGCAGAAACAAGAGATTGTATTCTCTAAGTATTATAGACGAGGGGGAAGAAATTAGAGGAGAGGAGCAGTTTGAGGAGGGGTGTCCAACTGGAGAACTAATACCCCAAATTTCACTATATGCTTTAGAGGGGACTATCGGGTTCCACACCATGAAAGTTACAGGAAAGGTGGGAAAACAAGTTCTCCACATTCTGGTGGATTCGGGAAGCACTCACAACTTTCTAAACTCTTCATTAGCCCATAAACTACAGAACAGCTTAACCACCATTACCCCTATAACTGTACAAGCTGCCAATGGAGGGAAGATGATGTGTACTTCAGTGTGTAAGGGATTGAAATGGGAGATACAAGGGGTGTGCTTTGAAGCCGATGTGTTCATCATGGACCTGAGTAACTATGACATGATGTTAGGTGTTCAATGGCTCTCAATGCTAGGGGACATTCTGTGCAACTACAAACATCTTTGGATGTCCTTTGATTGGCAGGGCCAAAGGGTGTTGCTAAAGGAAGAGAATCCAATCAAATTCCAAGCTATTGAGCTTGCACAACTACAGGGGTTATTAAACAATTCAGAGCAAGTGGCAGAACTTCACTTATGTAGTCTACAAGTATTGGAGGATGATGATCTCAATATTAGCTCCCTGACAGTAAAACAACATCAACACCAGGATACCACGTTAACTACATTGCTAGAGAATTACAGTGACTTCTTTCAGGAACCTGAATGACTACCTTCAGCTAGGGGGCACGATCATATTATCCCTTTGAAGGAAGGAAGTCAACCCGTTAACTTGAGACCATACAGGTACTTAGGGCTGCAGAAGGATGTACTCGAAAAAATGGTGGAGGAAATGCTGGGAACTGGAATTATAAGGCCTAGCAACAACCCTTTTGCCTCCCCTGTAGTGTTGGTTAAGAAGAAGGACTCCACATGGAGACTTTGTGTCGATTATAGAGCACTGAACAAATTGACTATCAAGGATAAATACCCCATTCCAGTGGTGGAAGAGCTGCTGGAGGAACTGGTAGGAGCAACAATATTTTCGAAGATTGACCTTCGATCTGGTTATCACCAGATTAGGATGGGTTCGAGGGAGGAATTCAAGACAGCTTTCAGGACACACAATGGCCACTACGAGTTCTTAGTTATGCCGTTTGGGTTAACCAACGCTCCAGCTACGTTTCAGAGCTTGATGAATGAGATTTTCAGAACACACCTCATGAAGTTCATCTTGGTATTTTTCGACGACATATTAATCTACAGCAAGACATCTGCAGCTCACTATGAACACTTACAGACTGTTTTCGACCTCCTGAGGATACATCAGCTGGTTGCTAAGGAAAGTAAGTGTAGCTTTGGCAGCGAACAAGTCGAATATTTGGGCCACATTATATCCAAATATGGAGTTGCTACCGACCCCAACAAAATCAAAGCTATAATTGAATGGCTATTGCCTAGGAACTTACGACAACTCAGAGGTTTTTTGGGGCTTACTGGCTACTATAGAAGATTTGTCAAAGGATACGGATCCATTTGCAAACCCTTGACACAACTCCTAAAAAAGGATGCCTTTGGCTGGAACCTAGAAGCAACTACTGCGTTCACCTTACTTAAGGAGCTGATGACCACTCCTCCAGTATTATCCTTGCCAGCTTTAGATAAATTGTTTGTTGTAGAGACTGACGCATCCATGGTGGGTGTAGGTGCAGTATTGATGCAAGAGGGGCACCTCATTGCCTACATCAGCAAGTCTCTAAGGCCTAAACAACAAGCCATGTCTATTTATGAAAAGGAAATGCTGGCTATACTGCATGCAGTCACCAAATGGAAGCATTACCTATGGGGACGACATTTTAAGATTCGCACGGATCATGTAAGTCTTAAATATTTGCTTGATCAAAAGATAGTTACTCCTATGCAGCACCAATGATTAATTAAATTAATAGGGTATGACTATGAGATCGAATACAGAAAAGGGAAAGACAATGTGACAGCTGATGCCCTCTCACGAACTTCAAGCCAATTACTTTATTCCTTAGTTGTTTCTTCAGTATCCACCAAGCTCATGGAGGAGATTGCACAATCTTGGCAAAAGGATCCACATTTGCAGACTGTCATTCAAAACCTGCAAGTCTCTCCCACTTCACTTTCACATTATGCATGGGTCAATGGCCACCTACAGAGGAAGGGCAAAATTATGGTGGGACGTGATTTGGAATTACACAGAAAGTTAATCTCTTTATATCACAACTCAGCCATGGGTGGTCACTCAGGAAGCACGGCTACTGCAAAAAGAGTGGGTAGTTTGTTCTACTGGAAGGGCCAACAGAAACACGTCTGACAGTTTGTGCGAGCATGCTCAATCTGTCAGCAAAACAAGCATGAGAATGTAGCTACTCCAGGGCTACTACAACCTCTGCCTATTCCTCATGCTCCATTCATTGATATCAGCATGGATTTCATCGATGGGCTGCCTAAATATGAAGGCAAGGATGTCATTATGGTGGTAGTTGATCGCTTCAGTAAATATGCTCATTTCATGTGTCTTAGCCACCCCTATTCAGCACCTACAGTGGCTAAGATATTCATGGATAATGTGTATAAATTACATGGACTTCTAACATCAGTTGTCAGTGACAGGGATCCAGTATTTCTGAGCAAATTCTGGAAAGAATTGTTCACCATACAAGGGGTTAACTTACTATACTCCTCAGCATATCACCCTCAAACTGATGGTCAGACAGAGATCGTCAATAAATGTGTTGAAAACTACCTCAGATGCATGACAGGGACCAACCCAAATCAGTGGGCACGGTGGCTATCACTTGCAGAATGGTGGTACAATACCAATTTCCATTCTTCAACTCAGCTCACTCCCTATGAAATACTGTATGGGTTCCCTCCTCCTATACATGTTCCTTATTTTCCTAGAGACTCTACAGTAGAGTCAATTGATGACATCTTAACCAGGCGCGAAGAAATGCTTAAGCAAGTCAAGAAGAACCTATAAGCTGCTCAGAACATGATGACACAAATTGCTAATAACAGACGCAGCGATAGGAGCTTCTCTATAGGGGACTATGTTTATCTTAAACTCCAACACTACAGGCAAAAATCAGTAGTCCACAGGTCATCACAGAAACTATCAGCAAAGTTCTTCGGTCCTTACCTGGTGATCAACAAAATTGGCAACGTGGCATACAAACTCGAACTTCCACCTTCCTCGACCATACATCCAGTGTTCCACGTTTCACAACTTAAAAGGCATGTCGGAAGCCACCCAGTGCAGACTACACTGACACAAATGCCTCCAACCCCTGCATTACAACCACAAGCAACAATGGACAAACGCATCGTGAAGAGAGAATCAGGCCGCTACTCAAATATTAATTCATTGGAAGGGTTTCTCACCTGCAGACGCTACCTGGGAATATGCAGAGGACATCGCAACTCGTTTTCCACACTTTAACCTTGAGGACAAGGTTGTTTCAATGGGGGAAGATTTGTCACACGCTATAACTGAGGGCACCTCAAAAGACGAAGACGAGGGGCAAACAAGAACAGGAACAATGGGGATTTAAATCAAACATCAGAGTGGGAAGGCATCCACTGAATAAACGCACCGTTTTAGTTATTTTGCAATATTATTAGGAGACACGTGTAATTAGGAATATTACCCTTAAGTTCGGAACAACCAAATTGTGTGTATATATAATTGGTTGCAACAAAATAGAAACCACGGATGAAAAATTGTAATGCAAGAAACGCATGAAGAGAGATTCAGGTGAATCATTTCTTGTTTCTATACAGTTTTCATTTCTTTCATCTATTCTTTTCATCTATCCACTGATATCTGAATTGCAACTTTCATCAATTAACCACACATTAGATTAAGCTTAGTAACAGGAGAAGCTATTCCATTCCACCCATAACACCGACACAACACAGTTTTTTCAACTGCCCTTTTTCGTTGGGGAATTGGGTTCAGAAGGGTAAGCGCCGGGCTTCGGTTTTCCTTGGTGAATTTGATGTGGAGCAGGGGGATATTGTGGTTGCTGGCACTGATGGATTGTTCGATAATCTTTTCGGCTCCGAGATCGAGGAGATTCTTCAAGAAACTGAAGGAAGATCTTGTCTTCAGGATCTTGCCTGGACCATTGCAACTGTTGCGTCCATGAATTCAACCAGCGAGGATTATGACTCTCCCTTTGTAGTTGCTGCTGAGTCTGCAGGAATCAAGCACATTGGAGGCAAAGTTGATGACATTACTGTCATTGTTGCTGTAATCGAGTTGTACCACTCTCCTGTGGCACTCTGTTATGGCTACTGATTTAATTTTACAGTGTTCGCCTTTCTGCTACCCTTGAATGAATCTAGGACAATGCTCCGGTCTGGCCCCATATCTTGAATCTACAGCCTTGCCCTAACTAGCTAGTTGTGATCTTGCAGGTGATTGCAAATTAGAATCTTCGCTGTTCTAAGACACATAAAAGGTGGCGATGTGCAGAAATAGTTTGAAGCTGCAAAGGCTAACAAAATTTGCTGTTCTAAAAAAAAATTTGCACTTGTTAATTATTTTTGTTTTGATTCAATGAAAGATTGTAGCTTTCATTTAAGATGTATGTTATAATTTGTTTTAGTTGAAAATAGAACAATAAAAGTGTCTCTTACATCAGATTAATACATTTCAAAGCATTTAAAATGTTAAAAATATTTAATATAGAGATTGAATTATTAACAAAACTTTAAAACATGGAGATAATTTATTGTGCAAAATGCAAGTCCTCCACAAAACAAACACTATGGATTTACTATTCACGGTGTTTTTTCATTCATTTTCTACCTTTTTTTTCCTTGCTTTTGCCGTGCAGTATAATTTAGGTTAATTTGTTAAGAAATTGTAAGATTAAAAGAAAAGTGACAAAAAAAATGGATGAAATGGGTGGCTTTTTCAAACTTTGAGAGTAATGTTTATTGAAGTCCTCCTACTTTTTAAATTATAAAATATTGTGTTCCACTAATTTTAAAAATTTCAAAACAAAATCAATTTTATTTCAAAACTCTGGTTTGAGAGAGAAAAGAGAGTCGACATATTATAGCAGTAAAGAGAGAAAATCAATGATGACATAGATTTCAACTGTTAAAATGGTCAATCATGGCATCTATGATGTTTTCTAGGTGTTTTGAGTTAAAAAAATATTAAAAATAAGTTTTTATCTAAAAAACCATCTCACAATAAATCAAGTTCACAAGGGTGCAACCCTTATTTCCTACCACCATAATGGCTAGAATATAGGGAAAAGCATATGCATGAGTCCTTTCCAAATAAGTCAGAAGTGCTGGCCCAGTAATGCCTGAGTTTTTTTTAAATTTTTTTTAATTGATATCTTTTTTAATATGTATTTTTTTAAAATAATTTTTTAATTTATATTTAAATTCATATCCTTTCTCTCTAATTTGTTATATTTTTATTTAGATTTTTTAAATAACAGTTGTTTTTTTAGTTATTTTGTATGTATTTAATCTTTAAAGAGATTGTTTGAATTCATTTATAAATTATTTTTATATTTTATATAAATGAATTTTATTTTTAAAAATAAAAAATAATATTTATTTTTGGATAATATTTATAATATGTGTAACCTTCTGTAATATATTTTTCCTTTTGATCTTATTCAATCAATTTCATGTATGTGTTATTTTTATTATCATTTAATTAAATAAAAACATAATTTTGATAAACAAAGTCATTAAGTACAACTGAGTAAATGATCCATGTTGCGATGTTAAATATCTTGATCTATATTTGTCACTCGATTTTTCTAGTTTTGTCTTTAGTTATCATCAATGACTTTTGTTTTTCCATTTATTAAAATAGATGGTTCTCAATTTATTTAATTAGATGCATGCATAAGTTTTTTTTATTTATATTTATATAAAAACACACATCGGAAAAGACTACATAGTCAATTTCTTTTGTTGAAAAAAAATATCTAGCCCGCGACAGAGCGCGGGTCAAATAGCTAGTGTATCATCTATAATCTGATAATTTTCAATTAAGTCCTTTCTAAATAAAAAAATCAAGTCATGTGATATAATTTATAGTGATTTTTTTATTCAAATACCAAGTACATTAAAAATTTCAAATGAACAATCTTCGAGTATATAAAAAATCTTATATATATATTTTATTTTTATTTTTATTGATATTATTTTTTATTTAAATCCAGCTAATAAAAGATTGTACTAATATTTAATCAGATTGAATTTGATTAAATAAGTGCAATATAAAAATAACAAAACAATTCAAATTATAAATAGGTTGGTGGAATTTAGGTGTTAATTGTTTTAAGATTTGAGTAAAAAAAAAAAGATTATAATTAGGTTGTTTGGTTTTTACTCATAAAAACTAAATATATTCATAAAGTTGTTTAGTAAAAATAACAAAACAACTTGTGCATATAGGTTTTAAGTTTTAGACTATTCCCCTAGAATGTTGTGATTGAGTCTTAGATATATTTTTTAGACTATCATTGAAAATAAAAACCACTTAAAGTTGAATTCATGAATATTAAAATTATAGTTATTAATGGCTGAATTTTGATCACATCAAAGTTTTCTATACTCTCTTTCCTTTTTTCCTTTTGACTACTTTCTCTCTCATTTAACAACAATTAGGGATTGAAATGCAAACTAAATGAAGTTTTATGATGAAAATGTAAAATTTAAAAGAACAATTATCAAATATGCAAAATAATAATCTTGAAAGATCAAATTGAAGTTTTCCATGCTTTTTGAATGGTGTAATTGGAAAAAAAAATAAAAATTCAAGGGCCTAGAAAGAAAAATATTAACTATGAACAGTAAAATGAACATAGAAAGGTCCTTCAATTTTATTTTATAATTAAAATGATTTTCTCTTTCATTTTCCTTTATTTATTTATTTATTATTATTAATCCTCTTTCTCCCCTCCTAGATTTTTGCCCTTTACAGGAGGGGGAAGGGGGCGTCAGCAAGAAATAGGACCCAATTTCCATTTTCCCTCCAATTCATTACAAAAGTCAACTTTTGACTTCATCAAACTCCTAGTATAAGCCCAAGTTAGTTGTTCTTTTGCCTTGACACGAAGCACTTGATTATTACCCACTTACTTTCATTTTCATTAAAAAAAAAACAAAAAAGAAACCGAACCCACCACCGAACCAACCGTCAATTAACGACGGAACAGCCGCCACAGAACAACCGTCTCTGTCTCGCTGCTTTTAGTGAGAAAAACAAACTAATAAAGTGTAATTTAGAGAGAGAAAGTAACAAAATTCCACTTCTTTGTTAGTGTCGTTGTTTGTTTAGAGAGAGAAACAGAAAGAGAGAAGGTGGGGTTTGGGCTTTTGAGGTTCCTTTTGATCAAGAAATAATAATCATGGGTAGTCGTAATAATAATAATGTGATAAACAGAAAAGATTACATTTT
>Ga0307513_10008988_pt1 | contig 12677 bp, 4 predicted proteins | sample 15_EM_MG_FD_202174 | JGI IMG/M metagenome (GOLD analysis project Ga0307513, IMG submission 202174) | Populus trichocarpa ectomycorrhiza microbial communities from riparian zone in the Pacific Northwest, United States - 15_EM | ecosystem: Host-associated > Plants > Roots > Unclassified | place... | reverse complement strand
GCTAATAAATAATAACAAATTAAATTTATTGATTTTAATCAAAGATTGAGTTACAAAGTTGAGATAAAAATGATATTTCTTAGAAAAAAAGAAATTAAATATTTATTTTAGTTTGAAATTGAGTTCCTAAACTTTTAATTGATTTGAATCATTAAAATTGAATATTATTTTGTCAATTTGAATATTAATTCAACATCAAAATCTATCTTGAACATAACGAGAGCCTCATATAAAGACAACAAAAATAAAATATTAAAATCTATCTCAAATTAATTTAATGTAAAATGATTAAATTTAAAATAAAAAAAAAATTAAGTACCAAAAAATAAAAAGAAAAAAATAAAGAAAATATTATGGATAATTATTACAATCTGGATTTTCATTATTTATTTTTTAATATTTATTTAATCTCATGTTATTTTATATGTTGTTGATTCCAAACACCGTTTTATGGTTTACCGATGATTGATTTTGCAAAATTAAACTATAATTATTAAAGAGAATTAAAAATAACTCAATAAAAAAAAATTCAAATGAAAAAAAAATCTAAAGGATCGAATAAAAAAAATTATTTGAGGTGGAAAAATTTTCTCGAAGGATGCAAATAAAAAATAAATAAATGATTTACTGTTCATATAGACATTATTTTTATCCTAAATTTTTTAAGTATAGTAGAATAGAATAGAATTAAGTGGCACGCAGTGTTTCGCAACGTATAAAAGCATCGGTAAACTTCATTTGCCCCTGTATATTTATAAGTTTACATGTACACCCTTATATTTTAAGATTCTCTAAAGCTACCCTTTTAATTTCGAAATGTTCCAATGTTGTAAATTTTAAAGTATATGGGTAGAAATAAAATAATGGTGAATCTTTAAGGTCCGAAATATAGGTTACCCTGAAAGCATCCTATATATAGAGAAAGTTGCCTCCTCTCAAGCTAGCCGTTGAAAATTGAAAAACCTTGAACACTCATGGCCTTATCAAAACTCACCATGAAACCCTTCCAAAACCTCTCCAAATCAATAAAAGCCAACAACCCATTTTCCATTTTCACTAAGAACCTGTGTGGCTTTCCCTTAGACTCCAGAAACATCACAAACGACCTCATTTCCATCTTCACAAAACAGCCCTTTTCCCCAAACAACCCTGAATTGGAGAGTCTTGCACCATTACTAAACACTAAAGTTGTTGAAACCGTTTTGAATGGTTTAAAGAACTGGAAAATAGCTCTACATTTCTTTACTTGGGCATCAAATCAAGGTCCATATAAGCACAATGTGTATGCATATAATGCCATGGCTTCAATTCTATCACGTGCTCGACAAAAAGCCCCACTGAGAGCTTTATCTATGGATGTTGTGAATTCCAGGTGCTTGATGAGTCCTGGAGCCTTGGGGTTCTTGATTAGGTGTTTAGGTAATGCGGGGTTGGTTGTTGAAGCTAATTTGTTGTTTGATCAAGTTCAAAAGATGGGTCTTTGCGTGCCGAATAGCTATAGTTATACTTGTTTGTTGGAGGTTCTTTCTAAGTCCATTTGTATTGATTTGCTTGAGATGAGATTGAAAGAAATGCATGATCATGGATGGGGTTTTGATAAGTATACTTTGACGCCGGTGCTGCAGGTGTATTGTAACATGGCCGAGTTTGATAAAGCTTTAGATGTTTTTAATGAGATTCACGATCGAGGTTGGGTTGATGAGTATGTGTTTTCCATCTTGGTGTTGGCTTTTAGCAAGTGGGGTAAGGTGGATAAGGCATGTGAGTTGATTGAAACAATGGAAGAAAAAAATGTAAGATTGAATAAGAAGACTTTTTGTTCTTTGATTTATGGATTTGTGAAGGAGTCTAGAGTGGATAAGGCCCTGCATTTATTTGATAAGATGAAGAAATCTGGTTTTACTCCTGATATTTCACTTTATGATGTGATAATTGGAGGGCTTTGTGTGAATAAAGATGTTAAGAAAGCTTTGTGTTTGTATTCTGAAATGAAGGGATTTAAAATCCAGCCTGATGTGAAAATTGTTACTAAGCTCATATCTTCTTTTTCTAAAGAAGAAGAATTAACGTGCTTTTTTGAGGAAATGCATGAAGATATGGATCCAAAAGCTTCGACTTTGCTTTACAATTCTGTTCTGAATTCTCTTGTGGATAACGGTTCTGTACATAAAGCATACCATCTTCTTCAGGCAATTACGATAGGTAACTGCATTGGTGATGGTGAGATAGGTAAGCTGTTCAGGGGTAAAGCAATGGTCCCCCCTAATAGTACCACATTTTCTATTGTTATTAATGGCCTGATCAAGACTGGTGATTTGGACTTAGCTGTCGGTCTATTTCGAGATATGGCTCGAATTGGTTGTAAACCTGATTTGCTACTTTATAATAATTTAATTGATGGACTTTGCACTTCAAATAGATTGCAGGAAAGCTGTGGGCTTCTGCAAGAGATGGAGGAGTCAGGGATTGAACCAACCTCATTCACTAACAACTGTATATTTGGGTGCCTATGCAGAAGACATGACATTTCTGGAGCCCTTCATCTATTAAAGAAGATGTTAATTCATGGCCACGTGCCATGGATAAAACATTCTACCTCTCTGGTAAAAGAATTGTGCAAGCATGGAAAGGAAGTAGAAGCTTGCAAATTTCTTGTGGATATGGCTGAAGAAGGTTTCCAACCTGATATAGTTGCTTATTCTGCATGCTTAGATGGATTGATCAAGATTCAAGAAGTTGATCAAGCTTTGAAGCTATTTCAGTACATATGTGCTCAGGGTTACTGTCCTGATGTGATTGCTTATAACATATTGATAAAGGGGCTTTGTAAGACCCAAAGAATTGCAGAAGCTCAAAATCTTTTGCATGAGATGGAGGAGAAGGGTCTTGTTCCCTCAGCTGTTACCTACAACACGCTTATAGATGGATTGTGCAAAACTGATCATCTTGAAGAAGCTATGCTTTTTCTCTCCATGATGATTGAAAAAGAAAGGGAGCCCAATGTCATTACGTACTCTACTCTAATAAATGGGTTATGCAATGCTGGAAGACCTGATGATGCTCTTGTGCTTTGGAATGAAATGGGGAGAAAAGGGTGCACTCCTAGTAGTATTGCTTACATGGCCTTCATCCATGGTCTTAGTAATTGTGGTAGGCCAAATGAGGCTCTGGTTTATCTCCGTGAGATGGAAGAGAGAGAGATGAAACCTGACACATATGTTTATGTAGGATTATTAAGTGCTTTTCTTGTGGACTCAAACCAACCCTTGGCTTTTGAGATATTACAAGAGATGGTTGACAAGGGAAAATTCCCTGATCTGCATGATAAGAACCATATTAGTGTGAGAAATGCAATACTCAAATTCTCAGAAGATGCCAGGACTTCTTCGAGCATTAAAAATCTCCTTGCAAAGGGCAGCATTCCATCAGCGAGCCTTTCAGTCACCGGAATTGCAGATGGAGTTGAGCCTGCTATTTAATGGGAACTGATCGATAACCTTTAATCAAACTGCTGTATGTATAATGAAATGTTGGGTTGAAGAACACGTCTTGCATGCGATATCATACTTGCCAGAATGAGGCTAAAATCCTGCCATTATTCATGCCATCAAACATCTGGTTTTATGCTGGTGTCTGCATCAATGAGATGTCTTGAGAGTTGAGACTTTTGAGCCATTCTTTTTACTCGTATACGAACTTGATTAATCTGTCTGCAGCATTGTACATAAAGAAGAATAGTTCACGTGTATTTCCATGGAATTGAATAGAACTGAACAAAGCAAATAGCCAATAGCAGCTAGTTTGTTATCCATGTTTAATTGAATCGATTGGAGTAGCATTGTTCGTGAATACTTGTAATTGAACCATCAATTCTAGATTTCTTGTTTACCTCTAAAGAAATCATTTTGGTTTGGTTAGTGTTTTAGGATACAAGAGAAAAATATTAAAGAGTTAAAAATTTGTTTAGTTGAAGAGACAAAAACGAAGATATAAAATATATCTTTTTTTAATATTATTTTTTAATGAAATTTTATATTTTCAAAATATATAGAGATGTGTTTTTTTTTCTCTGTTTTTTTTATCTCTTTTATTTCAAGACAATAACTAAATTGTATTTTAAATCTGAATTGATGGTTGATTTATTTATTTTTTTGCTAGGTTTTTCATGTCTTTCCATGGATAAAAAGAAGAGAAAATTGCATCAAGCCTCCTATAATTTGGTTATTTTTTCACTTTGTCAATATTATTTGGGGAATTACATTTTAGTTTCTAAAATTAATAATTTTATAATACTTTACAATTCTAGCACAAAAAAAATCAACAAAAAACATTAGATTATTTATAGGTTTGTCATTATATTCAATTTAATAATTAAAAAGCTTTTATTTCTTAAAAATAACAAAATTATCACTAAGTTACCGTTGTATTTTGAAAAAATAGTCATTGCCAATAGCTTTATATTTACAAAAATATCATTATATTCATGTTTTTAACAAATGCTAAATATCAAATTCTAGTGCCCACCTACACAAGTTTTTCTCTACAATTCTTCATCATTTTACTATTAGGGCACAGAACTCACTATCATATTGGTGCAATCTAACACACAAAATATATTATACTTTCCAGCACACACCAACACAAAATCCAACGCATCTACAACTAACAACAACCAATAACACACATTGCCAACAACAACCTAAAATTTGCAGCACACATTTGAATACATGTTTTCACGTTCATCAAATATTAATAGCTTAAAAACTTGCAATATCTTAGATGGATTAAAGTTCAAAAATAAAAAGTGCATGAAATATGAAAAGAAAGAGAAAGAAAAGGATTAGCTGTGAAGATATAGGAAACAAATACAAGTAAAAACAAGTTATTCTATATATACGATGACAAGTCATGCAAGAATATATTTATTGATTTGTGCAAATTTATTAATGACATTAAATTAGCTATTGAAGGGAGAGAAGATGTTAATAATATTGATTGTATACTAGATGAAATGAAAAAAAAAATCAAAGATGAATTATATCGAATTTATATCAAGAATCATAATATAAAGGCTAACTTTATTTTATTTTTGAATTAAATTAAATTAATTGATTACATATAAGTATGAGATATTTACTTCATAATACTTTATTTAGTTTGTTTCCCGGATCGTTACTCTGATGACGCATGCAGCCTCTTTCAATGTCATCGTATAACCTTTTATACTGGAGCTAGAATCCTCAAGGTGAATTATTTCTGGTAGTCAAGCGGTGTTCATGGTGGAGTCACAATGAATCTCTAATGTGTTTTTTTTTCTCCTGGAGTATTATATTGGGAACTCATTTTTTATAGCTAATTATTGCACACAAAAAAATTGCTTTGATTATTTTCAATTCTTTTTTTTAATTTTATTATTAAATTAACTAAGTTTATTGAACTTATTCAAATCAATGAGCTAAAACTCTCTTCTTTTTCTTAAGTTTATTGAACTTATTCAAATCAATGAGCTAAAACTCTCTTCTTTTTCTTTTTTGTTTCTTTAAAAATATTGGCGTTGCTTGAATATCTTTTTTTCTCTGTCAATTTTTTTCAATTTATTTATTATTGTTATGTTATTTTTTATTCATGGTATTTAAATTAGTCGAGTTTATCAAATCCGAGTAAGTCAATAATTCAAATCTTAATTTTTTAAATTTTTTTCTTTTTAAGAACACTCACATTACTTAGTATTTTTCAAACTTTTTTGTTTTTTTTTTCATTAAAAAAGATAGTAAAAAAAAACACTTTATGGAAAAAGAAAAATTTAGTTTTGTTTTTAGAAAAGTGTTTTTCTTTTATTTTGAATGGAAAACACTTTCTAGAAATTATGAAAAATTCAAAAACATCTTATTGTTTTTTATTATATTAAATTTAATCCTTAAACTTTTGATTGTTATATTTTTTGTTTTGAATCCTTTTTAATTTTTATTTTTCAATTTATTTCCTTAGAATTTGATTTATTTTGATTTTTATTTTCTTTAATCTTCATCATTTTAATTGTTATTTTTTTTTCTTATCCTTTTTTTAACTGAAATTTTTTATTTATTATATTTGTTTCTCATTCTTTTAATTGTTATTTATTTTATTTAAAATAATTTATGAATTTTTTTTAATTTCATGCTCTTTCAATTGTTTTATCCTTCATTCTTTTAATTACTATTTTTTTATTTAAAATAATTTCTAAAATAATATTTTTTTAATTTTACTCTCTTTTAACTTTTTTATTTATCAAATTTAATCCATATTTTTTTAATAAACTTGAAAAAATAACAAATTATGTTACCGTTTATTTTTCACGACATATTTAACCAATAGAAATTGTTTCCATCAAATATTAAAAAATAATTTTATTTTAAAAAATTTCTTTTAATATAAACTACTTTTCCAAAAAAAAAATTTACTTTCCCAGCAAAAACAAATGGGCTAAGTAAATATCTAATCCTTATTTTGCTCGAACTATTCTTACTGCTTTCTTTTGTCTCTTCAGGAAAAAGAGGGAAAAAGGTGGGGGGGAAAAACTTTCCCTTTTATAGAAAAATCCCAATCATGTCCTTCACCGGAGCTCCGCCACCACCCGGCGTGACCGCTGCAACAACCACCACACCGAAACAATACTTCTGTTACCAATGCAACCTTGCAGTCTCGATAACTGTCTCTCCCTCTAATGACCCGTTTTGCCCAATTTGCCACGATAGCTTCATAGAAGAACTCGAGGCCCGAAACCCTCAAAACCCGAATCCATTATCCGAATCGGTTTTAAACGACCCTTTTGACCCCTTCTCTTCTCTTTTTCCTCCCCTCTTTCAAATCTCTGGCAATTTCTCTCATCCTGAATTTCAAATCCGACCCGAATTATCTGACCAGAATGCGTTTAACCCATTTGATTTCCTACGTTCTCACCTCCAAAACCTCCATTCTGGTGGTGCTCGGGTCCAGTTCGTGATTGAGAACAATGGGGGCGAACAGGGAGGACTTCGATTCCCAGGTGGTAATTTTGGTGATTATTTTATTGGGTCGGGTTTGGAGCAACTGATCCAACAGTTGGCTGAAAATGATCCGAATAGGTATGGGACACCACCCGCGTCGAAGACGGCGATTGAGGCGTTGCCCACGATGAAAGTTACCGAGGAGATGATGAAATCAGAGATGAATAATCAATGTGCTGTGTGTAAAGATGAGTTTGAGAGTGGAGAAGAAGTCAAGGGAATGCCTTGTAAACATGTGTTTCATGAGGATTGTATAATGCCTTGGTTGAAGATGCATAATTCATGTCCTGTTTGTCGATATGAGTTGCCTGCTGATGATCCTGATTATGAGAATAGAGCCACTGGAGGGCAAGGGAGTGGTGGTGGTAGTGGTGGAGGTGTGGAGAGAAGGTTTACTATTTCGATTCCTTGGGCGTCTGGTGGAGGTGGACAAAGCAGTTCTTGAAAGATTGGATTTTGGAGTGGAGACTTTTGGTGAGTGTTTTTTCTTGTTTTTGTTTTTTGGTGTAAATGTTGTTACTTTTATAAAATTTGGATCGATTGCTTAAGGTGTTTCTGGTTTAGTGTTGTTAGAGGAGTAGTTTTGTGGAGTTAGAATGAATAGACCGGATATCAAGGAATTTGGCATGGTCTTTTGGTGAGTGGTGTTGCTTTTGTTTGTAGTTCTGTTTTAATAGGTGATTTTGTTGTAAAAAGTGTACTGCTTTATGCTTATTTCGTGAGTTGTATCTTGTAAATATTTTTGCTTTGATTAAATTGATATTTGAGTAATTACGATTTTTGAGAAGATTACATTAGGAATTAGATTTCATAAACTTGAGAATGAGCAGGTTTTTCTGTATATGTTTATTTATTTTGTTTATGATCATGTTTATTTTGTGTTTTATGAACTGTTTTTTGGATGTGTTGATTTCTTTGAATATTGATTAAGAGATTCAAGGACTATTTTGTTTGCAATTGTTTGGAGTAGCACCATTCATAAGTTTGAATGCTTGTATTGGAGGAATTGTAGGTTTTGTTTGTGTTTATGTTTTGTAAATTGTTTCTTTTGTAAATTGTTCCTTTGTTGAATTTAAATTGAGCAATTAAAGGGTTATGAGTTAGGGTTGTTATGAGGTTAGAATTTATAAATTGAAGAATGAGTGTTTTTTTTTTTTTTTTTTTTGCTTCTAAAAAGCGCAGAGGGTTTTAACATGGTTTATCATGTTTAGGTGTTTTGTTGTAAATTTTGTTGATTTGTTTTTTTTTGTGGAATTGAGCTTTGTGATGCGAGGTGTCTTTTTGAGGATAGTTTAGGAAGAGTTAGTTAGAAAAAGCATGTTTTGGGGAATTTTGATGGATTGATGAATTCAAGTAGGAGATGGTTATGATAAGCATTTTTGGTTTGTAGAATGTGGCTAATTTCATTTAGCTATATGGTGTCGGTTAACTAGGCAATTTGCTTAAGTTTGGCTAGTTATGCTGTATGGTGGTCTAAGTTCCTGATTTATTTCAGTGATATGTGGCCAAGGATCATATTTAAGCTTATTATTATAGTGGAAGGCAATTTCAATGGAATTTGATCTTTGAAATTAGAGCAGTTGCTAGGTGAAGAGAGTGCTGAGGAATATTAGATGATTGTAGAATACTTATTGAGTTACATGGTATCTTTTACAATAGTTACATAATGTTGGTAGCATGTTATGATATGAAATGAGTTTTTGCAGGCTATATGGCTTTCTCATTTCCTGATTTCTTAAGTATGATATTTTATTTTAGTATGAGTTTTTGGGTTTTCTTGTTTTCATGACCTTTGTTGTTTCCCAATTTGCTATCTTGATGCCATTGAAGAGAATCTTCCTTTAGTTCTTTTAACTTTTCTTCTTGAAGATTTAGGTGTTTGTTTTGTGGTACATGCTCATTCCAATGACCTTAATTACAAATTGTTGTTTTGGTATTTTGATTTTATGTCATACTTTGCTGCCTTTTCATGGAATTGAACCGAAGAGATTAAGGGTTTGTTAGTTTGTGCTTGTAAGGTGAGGTGTTTTAGGATTCTTTAGAGGCTCTAGTGAGAAGAAGTGTGTGTTGTATAAGCTGCCTACTATGATGCTTATTATAAGAATAGAGTGCACATGGCACATGGAAATTGAGGGAGTAAGGTGGAGAGTTGGACAATGAAGTGAAGTTTTACTATTTGATTCCCATGATTGTTTGGAGGGAAACAAGGGTATAGTAGTAGAATCCTTTTAAATATTTTCAAAACCTTAATTAAAATAAATCCTTGCCCTTAAAAATAAATAAATCTTAGCTGTCTAAACTACCACCATAAATTTTACATCAATAAACTATTGAAAAAAATGTGATTATATGAAAGCTTTTGCAGTTCTATCTCCTGCATCATTCTCATCAGGTTGGAAAAAACTTTTCATCGAGTTGGAACTTGGAACTGATCTTGCCTCAATCATAAGAGTGACCAATTAAAAATCACCAACCCTTTTTTCATTTCAAATACATATCAATAGTGAATAGTAGTTTTATTTCATGTTTAGCATGACAAACTTGTACTTGCAATTCATTTCCTCCCAATTCTTGTCTTGGACAACAAGCAGTATAGACCTCTTTGTATTATCAACTTGCACAACTGACATATAATCTCTGTAAAAGCTTATTTTTGAACATGTATCATGCACGCAATCAAAAGGATCATCATAGTTTAAGCGGATGAATTCTTTTTCTAAAGCAACTACAACTATGCAACCTTTGCATTCAGTTGCTAGTTTTTCATTGTTGTTGTTACCACCTTCTCATCAAGTTCATCATCATAATAGACATTGTAGATTGGTGGAGAATCTCAATCAACATTTATCTTATCATAGATTGGCAAAGAACTCAAATCCATAACTTCTTCTTAACAAATAGTGTTCCCTGCTCTTCAACTCTCTTCTCCCTCCATTGAAGTATAGTGTTTTTTCTCTCCAATTCACCTCGCACCACATGGTTCATGGCTCCAGCATCATGAGAAGAGTATTTACCCTTATGGCTATTTTTCAGGATATGTAAGGGGTTGTGGTCACTTCCAAAGTCTCTTGTAGGGCTTCCACTCTTACTTCCAAGCATGGTTAATACTTCTTGCTTGAGTTGGTCTAGCATCCTTTGCAACACCAACATATCAAGGTTTTGATTGAACATTGGAACTCTCAATCACTTGGTTGTCATCACCAAAATTGGGATTGATTTTGGGTTCTATTGCCGATTGATGTAGAAAAAAAGAAGCAGCAAAAGATAGCTAACATAGTCAAAGGCTGGTTGTCTAGGATAAACAACCAGAAAAAGAGAACAAACTTCTTATAAAATTATTAAAATATCAAAGTTGTTTATTACAGGAGTAGCAACCCTTTAAATATTTGCAAAACCCTAAGTAAAATAAATCCTTGCCTTTAAAAATAATTAAATTTAGTCGTTCAAACTATCAGCTTAAATTTTACTTAAATACACTATTAAAAGAAAAACCTTAATTATATGAAAGCTTCTGCAATTCTAGCCACTGCATCATTGGAGTTGTGCAAACCAGCGTGTGAAGATTTTTTGTGGATTGGAGAAATTGTTGGTAAGTGTTGCTTGCTTTTTTTGTTCATGTTTTTTAGAGTTGTTTATTTGTCATCAATTTCTTGCTCTGGTTAAATTGAGATTGAGAGATCAAGGGGCTATGTGAAGAATATTTTTGGAAATCAGAATTTGAAAGTTGGAGAATTGAGTTGGTCCTTTCCTTCATAAAGTATAGAGGATTTCATGTTTGTTTGTTTGTTTTATGTGTGTGCACGCACGTGCATATGGGCTAGAGAGAACAATGAGTATCATTATAGGATGAGGTCCTTTATGATATATTAGGAAACATCAGTTGGAGGAAGCATGATTTTTGTATAAAAAAATGATACTCTTTTGATGGATTAATGGACTTTAATATTAGAATAGTGTTTAATGTTGTGTAATTTGTGAATTAGTTGTGCACTATGGAATGCTGATTGATTTCAGTTAAGGATAGCATGTGTTGTCGAAAAACCATCTCAACCCATAAATTTAAGCAGTTTGATGAGGCTCCAAGAATGATTTTATATTACTCTCTAATACATCCTTCAAAGTGAAAGTTATTTGGGATTGAAATTTGTATGGATCCACCACCACCTTACCTTGTGCTTCATTTTATTAGTTTAATTAGTTAGAATGCGGGTGGTGAAATCCGAACTCGTAACCGTTTGGTCATCAAATTGAGAACATTAATCCTATATGCCATTTGTAATTCTTGAGTTATAATCACTAATACAATGCCATAGATTGCATTGGACTAGTACCTGTATAGAAAGAAAATTCAATGAGAAGGCGATCTCTGAACTTAGAGCAGTTTGGTGAGGGGAAGAGACTGCTGCATGGATGTTGGGTTACTGGAGAAAATTTTTACTGAACCAGCATGATGTTAGACATTTTGTCATGTAATGATGACTTCTGAGAAAGAGTTAGGGGAAAATGTGTAACAGGAGGGTGCTTGTTTTTGGAGACGGAACCAAGATAGGGATTGTTTATGGGGTGTAAATGTTGTTCAATTCTTGTTTTGTGGAATCATTTAAAATTGCATCAAGGTGCAAACGTACCAAAATGCTGGTTCATGATCGTATTTTGAGTGACATATCTTGCTTGAAACATAGCCTACTTCTCTATCATGTGAGTCCCATTGTTTGAAGTAATGGTTGTTTTCCTGCTTTAAAATTCCATCATGTGAAATTCGTTGGATGGCAATGTTAACTACAGTCATTGTTAAGCAGTCCTCTTTTTTCTTTTTCTTTTTCAATTGAGTGTTGATTTTTTACTAGTAATGATTTTTTTTCCGTGGTTATAATACCATTTTGGAATATTTTGCCTCCATCTTCTTGACAGGCTCTTGGTAACCTGCTTTTGTAGGTGTGGAAAGAATTTCACTCCGAAAAGGATTCTCTTCAGGTGAGTATGGAAGCTGGAAACTGGAAAGCAAGTTCCTGTGTGTAGAAATGATTGAATGTATTTAAGATTTTCATATATTTACATTTTGCAAGTTACTGAACATGGTATATTCAAAATTGTTTTTCTATGTTGTATAGTAACTTTTATAGGTTCTGCATCTTGAAATGCCCTTTTTTCCCTTGTTACTATTCTTTTCCTTGTCCATTGAATTAAATTTAATATACTAGGGATGGGCCAACCAGGCTCTGGCAACTGGCAGGTTATCTCTTCCTTGTCATTGCATATTGTAGTGGTGACTTTATTGAACAAGAAGGACCATTGATGCCTAGACAGAAAATAACACTAGGATTGAGTGGAGAAGGGGATGGTGTATGATGAGTAAGGAGAGAATGATTAGTGGAGTAAGGTGGTAAAAGGGGTTTGATCATTGAAATCACAGATTGTGATTTAGGTCTCGAATATTTTAAATTTAGAAAGCAGCCTCTTGCTGCTGGTGATGGATTTATTGCATGCACAGAAAGCGTAAGTTTTAAAATAGTGGTACGAGCTTGGGACCAAGAGGTTTGCTTTCTCTGTGGTCTCAGGTTCAAGCCCTGTGGTTGCTTATATGATGGCCACTGGAGGCTTACATGGTCGTTAACTTCAGAGCCCGTGGGATTAGTCGAGGTGCGCGCAAGC
>Ga0307513_10008987_pt1 | contig 12677 bp, 19 predicted proteins | sample 15_EM_MG_FD_202174 | JGI IMG/M metagenome (GOLD analysis project Ga0307513, IMG submission 202174) | Populus trichocarpa ectomycorrhiza microbial communities from riparian zone in the Pacific Northwest, United States - 15_EM | ecosystem: Host-associated > Plants > Roots > Unclassified | place... | reverse complement strand
GTACGCTCCCAGAATAGATTAAAATAGGGCACCCCTAATTAGTGCACCATTCCTTCATGACGGTGTTGCACAATTTCTTAGTACGCTCTCAGAATAGATGAAAATGGGGCACCCCTAATTAGTGCACCATTCCTTCATGACGGTGTTGCACGATTTCTTAGTACGCTCCCAGAATAGATTAAAATAGGGCACCCCTAATTAGTGCACCATTCCTTCATGACGGTGTTGCACAATTTCTTAGTACGCTCTCAGAATAGATGAAAATGGGGCACCCCTAATTAGTGCACGATTTCTTAGTTATGTCCCCTAGTAGCTACTGCACTAGTGCACTACTACTCCATCATGACCCTGACAACGTTGCACTATTTCGTAGTGGGCTTCCACATCCCAGGTAGCGCCACCTCACGCATACGACGACGGAGTAACATATACAACAAGTTATTAAATACATGACAAATCTTTTTTAATTTAATTTTTTGAACGTTTTGACTTTGCAGCTGTGGAATCATCGAACTCTCCAGGGTCCGCAAGCGCAGGATTTTCGATGATTTCTTGCATACGCATGAGATGAGCAGGGACACCCTCCCAAAGTGAGATGAAATGTCGTCGAAGAGACAGATATAATGCTGCCTGACGTTTCGCATATGCGACATAACCTTCGGTGCGCATGTCTGACATGGCTCCCCAGCCAGCCACATCAGTCTTTTCCTCCCACTCGCTTGCTTTCGAAGTCAAGAAACGTGTAACACGTACCATCTCCTCCGAAAGCAACGATACCTCTTCCGTGAACCGATGGGCACGTGCTCTGGATTTGCACCACTCAACCCGTACTCCTGGGTTATCATTCTATAAGAAGGCATCATAAAAGGGACAGAAAAACTCACGGTCATTAAGATGGCTATCGTTCTCGAGATTCTGGATCTCCTTGATTCTCCATATCCAAGAGACTATTCGTTTACCGTCTGATTTCTTGTCCTCTCCTTCAGAAAGATCCCGGATATCCTCGTCGAGCAGTGGCTGAAGCTCGTTATGCCACCCATACTTGAATAAGATCGAACCTAGTGCATCAAGCGCCTCATAAGATATACGATAATCGCGCACCGCGATATCGATCTTCTCCTGCACGAGAGAAATTGACTTTCGTGCGCGAGTATTGGGACCTTGCCCTCGAACGAATCGATGCTTGAATGACCTCAGATGTGCTCGAAGCTGGAGCTGAAATTGCAGGGTGTCGAGGGCTTCGTACGCTTGACCATTTCGCAGTCGCCATTCCGTCCGTTGGGCTTCAATAGTCACTGGGATCTTGCCTTTGATCTGAGACGGTAACCACAGTGGAATGTCTTGAACTTTGACTTCGCTTTGGAGGTCGATGGATGATTGACGTAGTTTGACGACCTCGGGAAAGTAGAGCGCTTGGTATTTAAACCAGTGATCGATTTTACGCCGCAAGGCATTACAACGGAGTTGGTGTTTCGTGTGTTGACGGTCTTTAGCATGCTCCCATAACTTCGATCCAGAGACTCCGATTGCACGTCTAAATGCCCAGACACAGCGACAACATTACTGAATGCACAAAAAAGGAGACAGAAGTGGACGCACTGCTCTGCCTCTAAATCAATCCCTTCTGAGATAAGAACAAATAGGGAAACCCGGGAATCCAATGTTGAATCCCGCCCCTCCGCCAAGTCTTTCGCTTCGTCCTCGACAAGTTGGCGCCGGACGCTAGCTAACGTTGGGCCAGTCACTGTAATCTCGAACGGGTTTGGTTTCGATGGATCAGCTTCCCACATCTCGATATCCTTTGTCCATTGGTCGATGGAGGCAACGGGTAGAGTTGACTCAAGTTCCTGATGGGCGATCGTTTGTTCCGCCATGTCTTTCGCCGCTGCGACAATTTTCCGTCGCAAAGTTTGACCTGTGGTGTACCCTTGTCAGTAGTGCACAGTGCCGTAGTGTGGATGCTTCTCTTACCGGTCCCAAAGAACTTCTTCCAGTTCTCATCACCGATGTTGCAATCAATTGTATCCCGTCTTCTTCCGGGTCCCATTTCCCGCGTACTCGGTGCCAAAACGTTCAGTTTCACCCATCCACGTTCTGGTGATTCGCCATCGGTACGTCCCACATTTTTCGTGTAGTTGAAGGAAAAGTTCAAGCGGCATGATTCGACATGAGCCGGGAGGTGGAACTTTGGGATGAGAAATCGTACGTAACGTGTGTCGTCGAATAGAAAGAACTCGTGATCCAGGGCGAACATCCGCTCATAAAGATTGATCGACCATTGACAAGCGATGTCGTACGAAATAACGAACATCAAAACCTTTGTCCCCTTGAACGTTTGGTAGAACAAATAATCCATGTTACAATATCTGGTTGCGAATGTTAGTCACCAACCCTACAATGCAAGAAAGTGGATTGCACCTTTCTGACACTTGGAGGTCCCCAACACTGGATGGACGTTTCATGTCATGGCGGCAAGTGATCGCCCCAATTCCAGTCGCCGCATAACGCTGGCCGGGTCTTGAATCAGCCAGGTTTACCGCATCGTGACGGGAACATGTGCTTTTCTAAGAAATTCGGATCAGCGTCAATGGCATATGTACTTAAGGGTCTGGCGTACCGGTACTGTGTCATTCGCATGTAGCTTGATGTGTGCTCTGTATCCAGCGTCCGCAACAAAATATGCCCACCCCTTACTCAGGCCGGGATCCGCTTCATCGCTGGAAACATCCTTGCGCTTCATCCGGAAGTTTGCGTCAGCGGAAGCAAAGAGGGTGTGAAGATATCTGGGCATTTTGGTCATTGAAATTTGACTATAAATCCCCGTAAATGAGGACTGACCTGCGTAAAGGAGATTCATTTTCCCATCCCGGCGTCATGTTTTTGCCTGGCTGCGGACATGCAGGACACAGCACAGCGCATTCTCCTGGCTTCGTTGCTACAATGCCATTGGGATCGTGTCCTCTTCCTGTGCGCTTGAGCATCTTCAAATGTCGCCATTCATGTGCCATACGTAAAAAGGCGAGATAACGGTCCTAAAATTAGTTGAAATTTAGTACTCTTGTTAGCTCAAAATGCTCCACTGGTAAACTAACTCACTTTTGGGGGGGCAATACCTGTATTGTCAGTAAACCGGCTTAAGGTATGGTAGAACTCAAAGGCCGATGCTTTTGACTCGTATCCTAGAAGCTCAAATAGCTCAAGCACCCTCGTCGTGGCTGCCGTCTTTGGTTGCTTGATCGTCGCCGGGAAAAGTTTTGCGCGGAGAAGCTGAACAGTGTGACGCTGGTCTGATTTTCCACAGCCGCAGAAATCTATGCCGACCTCATGAATGCCGTGTGTATCGATGATAATGAAGTCATCGTTTGTGCAGCGCTCTGGGTTCAAACACTTTTCCCCAAACCGATGGCCGAGCTGAATCCGGAGACCGAGTTGTTTCAGTGAGGTCGTCGTAAAATACACGCCATTCCACTCCTATCATAACTTCAGATTTCAATGTTGTAGAGTAAACACGCAGCCTACCTGAATACGATGTAGATAGAGTTTTTTGTGGGCGCCCACAATGCATCCTTCGCACACCATCTCCCTTCCCAAACAATCGCGGCACTGGAAAACTCCGGGCGCCGTCGTACAGTGGACGCACATCTCTGTTGGCCAACACCCCCTGCTGTCCATACCGATTAATTCTTCGAGGAACAAATCAGCCTCTGGTTCGAAATCTCGAAGGGACTCGTCCTAGGGGAATCCCTCAGCCACTGTGAGATTGCAGAGAATTGTTACGCACCCCTTTAGGTCGAATCCTCTTTGCTTTCTCCTCTGGTTCGAGTTCATCGAGGTGCTGAAGGTAACTCTCATCCACAGCAGAATTAAAATCTACCTCCTCTTCATTATGCATCACTGCCTCGTTGGTCTCCACCAATTCTGTTTCTTGCATGGGGGCGTCAGCTTGATCCTCCGTCCAGATGGTTGAAGAGGAGGCGGAGAGAGACCCGAAAGCATTGGTCGAGTAGCGTACGTTCTGGTGTTTATTTTTCTTGGAACCTGGGGCCTTGACCAAAACGAACTTTGGCAAAACATGTCGTTTCTTTTTCCTTTGAGGCTCGCCGGACATTTGGATACAGAGATGAGGACTGGCGCTCAGAGCAGAAAACTGGGCACTGGCACCAGCGTCTTGCGACTGTACAATAGTGCACTATCTCAGGGACTCTTCGTGAAATCCTGCACTACACCATTGAGAAATTGTGCATCACTGTGCATCTCTTCTCCGAGTCTTTTTCGGAATCATGTGTTAGTAATTCTCTCCGTCAGCCATATCCGAAGGATGGGGAGGCGTGCTAAATATTTCAATCAGGTCGAAAGAATAGAAGCAACGCGAAACAAGAAAAAGACTCATGTCGACACCGAGCGGTACGTTGTTTAAATCACCATCTCTTTCATTGCTATATTTCTGACCCTTACATGCGCAGTGACAAGGTCATTCGGTGTGCTCAAAACCGGCGCGCATACGAAAAACGCAAGAGAAGCTCCCAAGCTTACCCGGTTGCTCCTCTGCCTAATATACCTCGATCTCTGCGTGTCATGTCCCGGTCCACATTCCCAATAATGAAAACGTCGCCTTTGTTTCAACAGGAATTTCGCCGTCGGGACGAGATCACACAAGATGATCATCTTGCCCATTGGGATAACCTCCCTCCTTATCATTCCTCATCACTCTCGACCGCCTACGGGATATCCGGATTCTTGGAACTCATTCAGGGACGAAGGCTACGTGCACAATACCAATATGAAGAACTTCGGCTTGTCCGCTACAAGACCACGAGCGACCCGGTATTTCTACAGGAAATTCATGCCGAAATCACGAAATGCGTGCTAGAGTGGTCGGAGCTCAATAACCTACTCAAGACCGCTGGGTTTACTGATGATGATTGCAAGATAGGGAGGAGTTTGCTCGAATGGAAAGCACATCGAGTCATGGATCTCTTAGCCGACTGGAAGGCAGTGAAAAAGGGCCGGGATAGTGACCAGTTCATCATTTTGTATTCAAATCGTTGGTAGATCTCGAAACGTTAACCCCTTTTGCCAAAGCTCCATGCACTCCACCGCAATGCCGTATGGAAATACTACAGTGAATTAGACATTTAAATTGTGATGAGGAGAAATAGAATTTAGTCACCTTCTTTTGTCGATCCTTCTTCCACCCATACTCGTCGTCGTCCATCCATTCTTCTCGTTTGGGGGGGAACCAATCAAACCAGACAAGATAGGTTCGATTAATGTATCCTTTGACGCCACCAGGGTTGTTTTTGATGAGAGCGAGATAACCGGGTGTGAGTTCCCGAAGAACGCGTAACTCGGCTCTTGTATATGTCATCCTATTTAGACAGTTAGCCAAGATAAGACAAGCTCAACGACAAGCGGTACCGATGATATTCGATTGTTGAAGGACGCGACAAAGCGATTAAAGTTTGACCAAAAGAAATCTGTGGGACGGCCTTCGTCCGGCACCATATGAACTGTACAGTTCATCAGCCCTTGGAGGATCCGAGCGCGTTGCCGGGGTGATTATACCTGCCAAGAAGAGAGACGCTCATGCAGTTACGGCCCGTTCGCATGAGCCAATCATGTTGTGAATAGAAATCTGCTGAAATATTGTTGTTCGACACCCACAGAGCGTTCACCGAGTGCCCAAATCACCTTTGGTCTCGTTCAGGACTCGGTAACATCCAGTAGACTGATGTTAGATAATTTTTAGACGAGAGGAATGCGGGTAGTACCTTGAACGTGAAATTGGGTTTTGCGCTGGCCAATCAGAGCAGTTATAAATCACCTACTTAAATGACGCCGAAAACATGGAAATTGGCTGTGGTCTGCGCAAGACTTCGTCTCTCTGCCCCTTCTTTGACATTTGAGCTCTCTATGTGTATTTCTTGAAATGCATGAACTTTGTTTTGCTGCTTAGTGACACTACAGAGCGAAAATGGGAACAACGCTATTTGGGTGAGCCGGCTATTTATATATGGCTACAATACCTTACTGTCTAGTACACATAAATTAGCCTCCGTCATTTGAAATGTCGCAACTCAGTTGCGACGTCTCAAAACCCTTGTGTCACATCACTTATATTCATTGTATCTGTTGCTTCTGAAGTAAATTGCAATGGAATATAAATAAGTACATAATTTCTATGTTGGCGGTTGGATCTGGAAAGATCTACTGACACTGGCAACACGTCTGTAATCTTAGACCGGCTATGTTGACTGACCCCAATCACCCATTGAATCAGGTACACTCTATGTTGCTACTCCAAGGTTCCTTGCTGTTGAGCGCACATTTGAGTGCATGTCGCGCACACGGCACATATATATCCCATCAATCGCGCACACGGCACATGTATATCCCATCAATCGGGAGTGATAATCTGGTGATCGAACCATATGTGGATTAGATTCCATGTGTTTAATGTCTCCGAATGACTATAAAATTGCGTAAAAACTCATTGTCAGTCGGCGGTGATTTCAAACTGACTTGGACTGCGAGATCTGGCGAATTCAAGGATATATAGATGGGGGGAACGTAGATAATGATAGATACGGGGGAAGAAGTCCATTTTACAACTTGTCGACTAGATCATAACACCGCCTGCTGCTCCAACAGAGGAAGAAGGGCCACCTGCGTCACCAGACGGTCCTCCATTGACTGGGGAGGGAGGAAAGGTAGCACAGGGGGTCCTTATGACTCGGACCTTGCTGCCGCGCACAGCTAAAAAGAATGCCTCATCGGCCTCTGCCTTGGAGGAATAGCGGGTGAAGCAGGTGCCTCCCTTGACACCAGAGACGTAAGGGGAGACGTTACCCCTGTAGGTCTCCATTAATTACACGACATAACATGTGGAGAAGGAAAAACATACCAATGGGGGAATACGCCTACTCTTAAGCCGACGGTGACAGTATACCACCTAACGGTGGTGTCGGTAGGGCTGACACCCAAGGGGATCTCTAGGTATGCCCCAGGAAATTCGACAGGGGGATAACCAGGACCCCCATAAGTGCCAGGAAGGGGCGTGACTGGGTCAGAGGCTGTGGGAGCCGGCGAAACAGCATCAGGAACTGCAGCAGGTGCCTCAGCCGCGTTAGTCCCAATGCTTGCGGCAACTAAAATCAACCTTTTTGAGATCTCATCAACGATGTAGAGATGATACTCCTTACGTTCGCTGACCGTAACTCCGGAGATAGCCGCCACATAATTGACAGTGGCCTCTGGGACGATCATATCTAAGAGGACGCTTTGCCTAAGATCAATCATGTTCAAACAGGTGACTGCACGTACTGGAGCCATTTTCCAACGTGAGACGGGTGAGGGCAACAAGAATGTCGACGAGGGTCAAGTCGGAATGCCCAACAGGGCTTTCAGGCTTGACACGAAGGTTAACCATGAGGAGATAGACGTGGGTTTGGAGCTCGATAAGGTACAAACGAAAGGGGATGGACCCTTAAGTTGATTAGGTCCCGTATTTATTGTAAAATTAAGGTTTGTGGCTTGATGGGGAAGCTTGAGGTACTGGCAAGTTGTGTGCCGAAGCAAACCTTATTTATTGTGCACTACGGCAGTACAGTTCCCCTGTCGAATTTTCCCATAGGTGCACTGACACTATCATTACGAAAACATCTCCTCACAATGCCGGGGCAAGTCCGTTGGGCAACGGACGAGCAAACTAAATTTCTTGTCTCCCACTTCTCCGAGTACGTCGATATCTACAACACAAGCAAAGCATATGGACCTTTTTGGGCAAAGATCAAAGTCGATTGGCTCAACCTTTTTCCTCTGGACGCCGGATCAATGTTTCCAGAAAAATCGGATAATGAGCTCACTGCCGAAGAGGAGGGGGCTGTCGGAATAGCCATCAAAAAGCTTACGAAGGTATGGATCATGATCAACGATCTCGGAGATATTTTCCATATGACAAATATGCACAGCAAATCAAAGATTGGTTCCGATGGCGCGTGAACCCTGCCGTGATTGTCGGGGGTAGACGTGGTCGACAAAAGGCGGCAATCGAGATACCAGGTCGGATGCGCCAGCTCAAGCCAGAGGAAATGTATTCAAAGATGTTCTACAAGTCCAAAATAAAGCCTAGAGTTGACCGCACTGACACGAAGAATATGGCGAAAGGCGAGAAATTAAATCTTGTCAAAAAGCTCACACGCGAAATGTATGAGGCTGAAGAAGAATCGGTCAAGCTCCAGGTCTTGGAGAAACTTGAAGAGCGGGCCAAGTCGATGGAAGTTGCTGCCCTCGATGATGAAGCCACGCCAGAGCAATATCACCGGTAAGATCTAAAAATTAATCGCAATTCATCTCTGACGCCGATTTTCAAGGGCGATCCAGGAGTTACCACACACTGTTTCGCACTTCATCAACGGCCTTGAGAGGCGCACTGGATGGGCATTTACAATTCTCATGGGTGGACCTGATCCTCACCTCGGAGGCGAGATCTCAGTTGGGAGGTACGCTTTCAGATCCACTCGACTATATATATATTGTGCTCATATTGATGATCCAAGCTGCCACGCTGGCCTGACGCCAGACGGCTCGAACTTCGCAGATTCATTCCCAAATTTTGATGCCCATTACCAAGCACCATTCACGAAATTTCTCTCAGGAATTTACCGTAAGCCTCTTTTACTGTCTGGCCCCAAATGTATTCATACGGTCTTCCCAGCGGAATCCGTTCGGAAATCCCGTGCACTTCATGGCGTAGAGGACCACTCGGACTCGGAGGATGATGGCAGTGGGAGTGATGGAAAGGGCTTGTTCCGAGGTTTAATAAATGCGAACGGTGATCGAGTTTCGCCTACCGGTTTGTATATTCTCCTTATATCTGATGCGGGCAATTAAAATTATAATTGTCCTTCAGCACCCGCCTTGCCGGCGCCAAAAACGGCTTCCAAAACGAAGAACGCCATTGGTACTTCCGGCAGCGGTAAGTGGTGCACCACTCTCTTTCTTCCTGTTTCCCAAGACGTCTGGATTAGGTGACGCCTTGCCGGCGCCAAAAACAGCTTCCAAAACGAAGAACGCCATTAGTACTTCCGGCAGCGGTAAGTGGTGCACCACTCTCTTTCTTCCTGTTTCTCAAGACGTCTGGATTAGGTGACGCCTTGCCGGCGCCAAAAACAGCTTCCAAAATGAAGAATGCCATTAGTCCTTCCGGCAGCGGTAAGTGGTGCACCACTCTCTTTCTTCCTGTTTCTCAAGACGTCTGGATTAGGTGAAAACCAACAGAGTACGTCGCGCATCACTTGCTTTGATATTGTTTTTGCTTATCTCGATTAGATGAAAACCAACATCCCGCCAACAACCTAGTCCAGGATCCCCTGGGCTGGGACTTCCATCATCAAAGTTCGTCTCATCTTTATTACCCCCGTGCAAGCAATAACGAAACTACTACATAGTGGGAGAAAGTGTGCCGCTGGCAGCGGACAGTATCAATGGATTCTGCCAATCGACTGATATTTCCTCGCTGGGTATGTTGTTTTGTTTATCTCGGGAACTCCACCGTTAATCGTTGGACTACAGACGTCAATTTCGGCTCGTTCAATTTTTCTAATGTTATCGACAACAATAGCGGTTCGAATCAGGGCCGCTTAATGGATCTCCTCATGAACGACACCACGTTTCCGACATTTCCATCATATGCTCCTGATCTTGGACATGACATGGGATTGTTCCCAGGCCAGTTCCTATCGACAAACACCGGTCATTTGTCCTCCGTCGAAGGACCTACCTTTTCATCTCACCTTCACCCAACGCCCAGCTTGCAATTTCCATCAGTGTCCGACAATCCCTCGCCAACACACGATCTCTTGTCCAACGTAATCGATACGGGCAACGCCATTCAAACCCGAGGACAAGATGCCGATACTGGAGCTCCGAACACCTCGAACACCTTCAGCGATCTATCGGGAGGCCAAATCTCTTTAGAAGCAGGTCCTTCATCTGCGGACGTTGACAGGACTCTGTCACTCCAAATCGAATGCCCACCCACGACCCCTCTTTCGAGCCTCGCGAGCGGCTTTGGCGATTTATCCGGGGGTCAAATCTCTTCAACAGTAGGTCCCGCAACCGCGATTCCTGAGGCACCACCCCCAGCGCAATTCCCCTCCAAGGCCATCTCTTCGAATCCTCCTTTGAGCCTCGCGAGCGGCTTTGGTGATTTATTCGGGATTCAAATGTCTTCAGCAGTTCGTCCCGCAACCGCGAATCTTGAGACACCACTCCCGGCTCCTTTGGGTCACGGAGCATCTTCAGCGTCACCCCCGAGTTCTTTTCCTCTGATGGAACACATTTCTCCCCCAATCGCAACCGCCAGCCATGTACCCTTTTCCTTGTCACGCGGATTGCCATCACCAACGCTCCCTGGAACGACCACCTCAGGTTTACCGAGCCTTTCTCCAACTGTGAAACCGTCCCCGTTGCAAGGTGCTACCGAAGCTTTACCAAACGATAAGCGTCGTTCTGGACGCGCGTTAGTTCCTTCAAAGCGCCTCGAGGCTATGCACGAAATCGGCTCCAATGTTCCAAAGGGGTTACCGCCGACTGAACAGCCCCCCGAGAAAGAGAATTTCAACCCCCAAACACCTCCGGAATGGACGACGCTCGCTAGAGAGCATTTACTCACGCGCGATCTCGGTTCCGAGTGGAAGGAATGCGTAAACGCGTGGTTGGAGCTTGAGGCTCGACTTGGATATGGAACCATCGCAGGAACAAAGGTGTGTCGAAGTGTTCGTTTTCCCGATTACTGCTCCAATGACTGTATACAGAATGCCTTACCCGCTGTTGATCTTCGCCCAGAAGAGTGGAACAAATGGGTAAATAAATCACGGAACGGCCGACGAAAGTATGAAGCGACGCCCACCATTTCAGATTCTGCCGAGTTTGGTATTGCCCTCACGAAGTGGTGGCATGGAATGCAACCAGACTTCCGCAAGTGTGAGCAGGATATGCCGCTTTCGACATACACGGCATCGACTCCGATCATGTGGGATCCCCTTCGGAAAGCAGGTCCAAACGGCATGGTTTCCGTGCTGACCATGGCGGTGTGGTGGGGTCAATCGCTGGCGGCTCGCACCCGGTGGCAGGATGATAGCTCTGGGGAGTGGAAAGCATTCATCATTGACGTTCAGAGGACCCTTTTGGAAATCGCAAAGACGACTATCGAGCGGAAGAAACGTGGTGCACCAAAGGGGGTCGATAAAAAGTCAAAACGTACCAAAGTATAAGTGGCGAAGACATAAGGGGTGGCCGTTTTGCAGTATTATTTTTGACGATCTGGTACTTTATCCGATCTTTACTCATCTTGTGGTGGCGTTATCTTTAACTATCTTGTGGTAGCGTTACATATATACATTTTGTTCAATCTTTCTTGCTTTTTTTTTTTTTTTTTTATCCATGCGATGTTAGACATATGAGACAATGACGGACCGGGAAAAAACCCGGGGTTGTTTTGGGAATTTCGAATAAGCCGGACCATTGGTAGCGCACGATATAATGGAAAGTATGCTCCATAATGGGAGTGGTGCACTAGGGGTCAGGGGAAAGAATCTACACGTTCAACAGAGCAATGAAGGAGTGGTGCACCAGTCCCAAGGGAAGGGTGCAATAACGACATTGTGGAATGGTGCACTGGTCCGTTCTCATTTCGGAGAAGTAGTGCAATACTGCAACAAAAAAGTGGTGCACCAGGGCCGGGACGAATGTTAGTTTACTCTTACAGATCCTAAAGAATTGTGCCAGAGCGTCGCTGTGGAATAGTGCACTAATCTTCAGGGCTCAATGTAATCTATTTTCGGACACTTCTTAAGAGTTTCACTGTGGAATAGTGCACTAGTCTACAGGGCCAGAGGTAATCTATTCTCAGACACTTCTGAGGAGTTGTGCAATACCACAATGACGAATAGTGCACCAGTGCCAGGACGAACGATAATATATTTTTCCGGGTGACTACAAAATTGTGCAATAGGATCACTGTGGAATAGTACACTAGCGCTCGGGACCAAAGACAATCTATTTCCGGACGCTTCTGTGAAGTTGTGCAATACCATGATGAACCCATGACCTAGTATCCGTACACAGAATGATATGTCGACTGGGTCTATTGCCAAGGAGAAATGGGGATGACCGTACATCAAGCAAAGCTACAAATTTCGAGAGTCTTTGCATCTGAAATGAGGGACATCCCAACCTTCCAAGCAGCGCCGTGCTAGGTTCCGTCTGGGGAGGGTGTTCATAAAAGCAAGCCGGGTCGACTGCCACCAAAATGAACCACCAGTCGGGGCAACAGGTCGAACCAGTGCGTGGCTATTCATAGAGGATCTATATTTACTTTCACCATCAAAAACATACCAAGGCGCATCAGCAAACTCTCGGGGCGCGCATCAGGACCGGGGTCGAGGGGAAGGAGCACCGAGGCCCGGACAACGGAGGGTGGGCTGGGGAAAGGGAGGAGTAGTGCACTAGATAAAAGGGGGTGGTGCACTACGGAAGGGGGAGGGGAACCTCCCTGTAGTCTGACCACACACTGTAGAATAGTGCAACATCGACATCTACAGTTACAGTATATCTTGCACTTTCCTTAGTCTACAATTGTACATTTTATTGCACTACTACGGTAAACTTAGGTG
>Ga0307513_10008986_pt1 | contig 12678 bp, 11 predicted proteins | sample 15_EM_MG_FD_202174 | JGI IMG/M metagenome (GOLD analysis project Ga0307513, IMG submission 202174) | Populus trichocarpa ectomycorrhiza microbial communities from riparian zone in the Pacific Northwest, United States - 15_EM | ecosystem: Host-associated > Plants > Roots > Unclassified | place... | reverse complement strand
TTCGCCTCGTTGCCGTACTGAAAGAGCATCACCCAGTCGGGGTGCTCGGCGGAGATCTGCTTCGCCGTGGCCACCGCCTGGTTGGAGCCGCCCGCGGCCGGCGAGAAGATGATCTCCGCGCCGTACATGCGGAGCAGCTGCACCCGCTCGATCGAGACGTTCTCCGGCATCACGCAGACCAGCCGGTATCCCCGCAGCTTGGCCACCATGGCCAGCGAGATGCCGGTGTTGCCACTGGTCGGCTCCAGGATCGTGTCGCCGGGGCGGAGGCGGCCAGCCTCCTCCGCCGCGCGCACCATGAACAGCGCCGCCCGGTCCTTGACCGAGCCGGTCGGGTTGCGGTCTTCGAGCTTGGCCCACAGGCGCACCGGTGGTGCCCCGTCGGGCACCACCGGGGACAGCCGGGGCAGGCCGACCAGCGGCGTACCCCCGCAGGCGTCCAGGAGGCTGTCGTATCGCGCCACCGCGCGCCGCCTAAAGACGGTTGCCGAGAATGGCAGCCGCCGCGGCGAAGCCGAACGCACCACCGGCGACCGCCGGCAGGATCGTCACGGTGTCACCGTCAGAGATCTTGGTGTCCAGCGCGCCGAGGAAGCGGACATCCTCGTCGTTGACGTACACATTTACGAAGCGGTGCAGGCCGCCCTCGTCGGTGATGAGCCGGCCGCGCAGGCCGGAGTGGCGGGAGTCAAGGTCGGACAGGAGCTCGGCGAGCGTGTCGCCACTGCCCGGGACGACCTTCGCGCCGCCGGTGTAGCTGCGCAGGATGGTGGGGATGCGAACCTCGATGGCCATGACGGAAACTCCTCGGAGAAAGATCGACGACGGTTGACAGCGCGCTAGTGCTCAGCGGCCGGAACACTCGTAGTCGACCGTCGCCGGGCTCTGCCCGAACATGTACGTCTGAACGGCGTGCGGATCCACGGTCGCATCAACGATCCGGACCGGCTCCTCGGTTACGGTGCCGTCCACGATGCGGAACGACCGGATCTCCTCCACCGCCGGGTCGCGGGTCGAGACCAACAGGTAGTGGGCGTTGGGCTCACCCAGGGCCGACGCGATCCCGCTGTCGGTACGGGACGGATAGGCCTCGGTGGCGGTGTGCGAGTGGTAGATGACCACCGGCTCCTCGTCGCGGTCGTCCATCTCCCGCCACACCCGCAGCTGCTCCATCGAGTCAAGCTCATAGAAGGTCATCGAACGGGCGGCGTTTTGCATCGGGATGTGCCGCGCCGGATTGTCGCTGCCCACCGGGCCGGCGACGACACCGCACGCCTCATCCGGGTGGTCCCGGCGGGCGTGGGCGAAGATCGCGTCGACGACCGCCCGCTCGATGGTCAGCACGCCCCACAGAATACCTCGCGCACCTACCCTCAGCCCGTGAGCTGTGCCCTACGACTCGGCTGCGGCTCGCTCGGCTCCCCGGCGACCGCTCACTCACTGACGCCGAGCTGTGCCTGGCGCAGCAGCGCCGCGGCGGGCGGGCTGGCCGGGCGGCCGGCGGGCAGGGCCACCCAGACCCGCCAGGTGTACGCCGAGGGTCCGGTCAGCGGCACCGCGCGGACCTGGGTCGGACGCTTGTGCGCGATCGGGCGGGGCACGACCGCCACGCCCAGCCCCGCGCCGACGAAGTCGAGCAGGCTGTGCACGTCGTTGACCTCGACCGCCACCCGGCGGGAGATCCGCCGCGCGGCGCACTCCTCCTCGTTTACCTCACGGGCGCCGAAGCCACGGTGGAAGTCGACGAAGATCTCCTTCTCCAGCTCGTCCCAGTCGACCGCCGGATCGTCCGCGAAGCGGTGCGCCGGGTGGCAGACCACCACCATCGGCTCGGCCGCGAGGGGGATCAGGTCGAGCTGCTCGGGTGGCTTGCCGTCGGTGGCGACGAACCCCATGTCGAGCCGCCCGGCCCGCAGGTCGGCGCAGAGCTCCGCGGTGGGCCCCTGGCGCAGCATGATCTCGACGTTGGGATGCCGGTCACGGAAGTCGGCGAGCATCCGGGCCACGTCGACGACACCCAGGCACTGCTCGGCGCCGACCGCCAGCGACCCGCGCAGCAGCCCCTTCACCGCGGCGACCGCCTGGCGGGCCGCGTCGGCGCTGGCGAGCGTGCGCCGCGCCTCGGCGAGCAGCGCCCGCCCGGCCTCGGTCAGCTCGACCCGCCGGGTGGAACGCACGAACAGCGGCGCGCCGAGCTCCCGCTCCAGCGAGCGGATCGAGGCTGAGAGACCGGACTGGGCCACCCGCATCCGCTCCGCCGCCCGGGTGAAGTGCTGCTCCTCGGCGACGGCGACGAAGTACTCCAGATGGCGCAGCTCCACGATTAAGCAGTCTATGCGCTCAATCTCAGCAGTTTCTTCTGTTGGATCGCACACGCGGGCCGCGCCAGGGTAGGCCCATGGAGTTTCGCCGCATCGGAGATGTCGAGGTAAGCGCGATCGGGCTCGGCGGTATGCCGATGTCGATCGAGGGGCGCCCCGACGAGGAGCGTTCCGTCCGTACCATCCACGCCGCGCTCGACGCCGGCGTGACGCTGATCGACACCGCGGACGCCTACCACCTGTACGCGAACGACGACGGCCACAACGAGACGGTGATCGCCCAGGCACTGGCCAGCTACGGCGGGGACACCGCGGATGTACTCGTGGCGACCAAGGGCGGCCACCTGCGCCCCGGCGACGGGAGCTGGACACTCAACGGCTCGCCGGACTACCTCAAGTCGGCCTGCGAGGCGTCCCTCAAGCGGCTGGGCGTGGAGGCGATCGGGCTGTACCAGTTCCACCGTCCCGACCCGAACACGCCGTACGCGGACTCGGTCGGCGCGATCCGTGACCTCCTCGACGGCGGCAAGATCCGGATGGCCGGCATCTCGAACGCCGACCCGGAGCAGATCCGGCTCGCCCAGGAGATCCTCGGCGGCCGGCTCGTCTCGGTGCAGAACCAGTTCTCCCCCGCGTTCCGTAGCTCGGAGCCGGAGCTGGAGCTCTGCCACGAGCTGGGCATCGCCTTCCTGCCGTGGTCGCCGCTGGGCGGCATCAGCCAGGCGGCCGAGCTGGGCAGCCGGTTCGCCCCGTTCGCACAGGTGGCCGAGGCGTACGGGGTCAGCCCGCAGCGCGTCTGCCTGGCCTGGATACTGGCCAAGTCGCCGGTGGTCATCCCGATCCCGGGCGCCAGCCGGCCGGAGAGCATCAAGGACTCGGTGGCGGCCGTCGACCTCACGCTCACCCAGGAGGAGCTCGCACTGCTCAGTCAGTGAGCGCGTTGAGCAGGGACTCCTGCAGGTAGCCGAGATAGGCGTAGACGGAGAGCTGGAAGACGCGGGACGAGGTCGGGTCGCGGAGGACGGCCTCGTCCAGCTCTTCGCCAAGGTCTGTCTCGGCCTTGATCTCCAGCCGCACGCCCATCGCGAGCCGTGCGTCGTTGATCGCCCGCAGCCACGCCTCGGCCGTGTCCCAGTCGAGCCGCACTTCGCCGTCGCCGTCCGGCGGGAGCAGCGCGAGGATCGCACCGGCCTGGTCGATCTTGCTGGTCTTCAGATCGCCCTCGGTATACCGCCGGAACTCGGCGGAATTGTGCGGGTCATCCGGGTAGATGTCCGGGAAGAGCCGCTCGACCACCGGATCCTCGTGGTCGAAGCCCTCGCTGAGCAGCCCCACGACCTCTGAGGCGACCTTGCGCAGCACGCGCACCTCGTCCGGGGCGAACGTGGCCACGCAGTGCTCTCCGTGCCGGCGGAACATACTCACGAACATCCCTCGCTTAGCGCTGGCCCCGTTCGCAGGCCCGCGAACGGGGCCAGCGCCGGAAACCAGGTGGCCCTTCAGGCTTGGTCGACTGTGGCCCACAGACCGTATGCATGGAGCTGGGAGGCGTCATGCTCCATCCGCTCCCGGGCACCACTCGACACTACGGCCTTGCCCTTGTGGTGCACGTCCAGCATGAGCTTTTCGGCCTGGTCCTTGCTGTAGCCGAACAACTTCTGGAAGACCCACGTGACATAGGACATCAGGTTGACCGGATCGTCCCACACGATCGTCACCCATGCCCGGTCCGCGACCGGCACCTCGTCAATGTCCGGAGTCTCGACCGGCGCAACCTGTGGAGCCGCCATGCCCCCCATCGTGCCACCGTCCTCGCGGAACCGAGGAACGCCAACGTCCTGCTTTGTGCTGAATGCGCGACTTTGGTGGCTCCAAACCGACTGATTAGACCCTCAAGCGAGCAGGATGCCGTGATCAACCGCCTCGGTCAGGAGGCCTCCGAGCGACCGCCGCACCGCCTCGAACCGCCGGGACACGACCGAGAGCAGCTCCAGCTCCACGCCGCGGACGGCTTGCTGGAGCCAGGTGCGGGTGTGCCCCGGATCGGCCCGGTCGGGCGCGGCCCAGTACTGGTAGCAGGCGCCGGAGAGCCCCACGCCGAGCGGCGGGAGGACCGCGCGGTCGGCCTCCTCGCGGTACACGGCCAGGGCGGTCACCGCTCCCGTGCCGGTTATCGTGGCGACGCCGCCCGTGCTCGTGACCAGCAGGACGCGGGCGGGGTCGGACGCTCCGCCCTCGCCGGCGACGTCCCGGCGCACGGCGAGCGCAACGCGCCGGCGTACCCCCTCCGCCGGGATCTCGCCGAGGACCTGGGTGAGCGCGTCGTCCAGGATGCGGTCGACGGCGGCGTCGCACTCGGCCACCGCCCGCAGCGACACCGCGTGCATCTCGCGGTCGAGCGCGTCCGGCAGCCCGGCCGAGCCGACCCCGAAGACGATCTCCTGCACCCCGCGCAGGTGCACATTGGCCAGCTCGATGGCGAGCCGCTGCCGCACCGTGTGCGCGGCCGCCACGCAGCCCCGGTCGAGCCGCTCGGCCCAACCGGACTCGTGTGCCCGGCTCGCCACCCGCACCGTCCCGACCGCGCCGGGGAGCATCGGCGGATTGGCGCTGGCGCGGGCCAACGCCTCCGCGCCCGCCCACTCGACCAGCGCCCGGCGCAGCGAGGCGACGTCGGCCATGTCGGGACCGACGTCGAACGCGGCGGGGTCGCCGTGAGCGGTGCCGAAGACCTTCGCCCCGGACTCCTCGACCCGGGTGAGCAGATCGCGCTCGGCCGAGGTCACCGTGCCGTCGCGGGCCGCCACGTGCACCAGCGCGCCGGCGCGGCGCACGACATCGAGCAGGACCCGGCTGCCCGCCACATCCAATGTGGACATGTCGGGCGCGCGGATCAGGACGAAGTGGCGCAGCAGCGGATCGGGCAGCGACAACTCCACCCGCCGCGGCGGCCGGACGAATCCACCCGATTTTGGCCCGGCCAGGTCATAAGGCTGGGGAAGGCGCGCGCCGGGCACGTAGGCCCAGGCGGACACGCGCAACCCGGGCTGCACCACCAGGTACGAACTCGCCGGCAGCTCCGGTGCGGGACCGGACCTACCGAGCAGGGCGTCGAGGAGTGGGCCCCGCCCGCCGCCCGCGACGACAACCGCCGTCGGCTCGTCCGGCACCGGCTCCACCGGGTCGACGCGGAGCCGGATGCCGCGCCGACCCGTGGCGCCCGGCTCGGCTTCCACCGGGTCCACCGCGCCAACCGCTGATTTCATCTACGCCCTGCCTCCCAGAAACGGCCAAACACGCGCGCTCCGCGACTCGTGCGGCCCGTCCGCGACGATGCGCGTCTCAACCGCGCACCGGAACCGTATTTGTCCGTGGGAGCGTGCGGCAGTCCGGCCGCTACTCAGCGCTGACCGGACCGCTACTCAACTTGGCACATCTGGTGGTCCGCGTGTCGTGACGCGGCTCTATATGCTCCGCGAGTGGGCCCGTGGCATTTCGTCGGCCGGGCTGATGAGCTGCGCCGCATCGTCGCTTCGGCCACGAGCGGCGACCGCCGCGGCCTCATCCTCAGCGGCACCGCCGGCATCGGCAAAACACGCCTGCTGCGCGAGGCCGTCAGCTCGCTGCCCGCGGAGCGGTTCGCGGTGTGGAGTGCCACGGCGAGCATCGCGGTGGCCGGCCTTCCGTTCGGCGGGCTGGCTCAGGTGCTCCCGGCCGACCAGCCTGTCGCGGTGTCGCCGGCGGGCCTGCTGCGTTGGGCCGTCGACGCGCTGCACCGCCAGGCCGCGGGGCGTGCGATGGTGCTCGCGATCGACGACGCGCACCAGCTCGACCCCTCGTCCGCCGCGCTGGTCTATCTGATCGCCCGCGACGCGCACGCCACGGTGCTGGGCACGCTCCGCACCGGCGAGCAGGTGCCGCTGCCCGTGCGTGCACTGTGGACCGATGACCTTGTCGACCACGACGAGTTGTCCCCGCTCTCCGCTGCCGACACCCGCTCCCTGCTGGCCGGGATGCTCGGCGGGTCGGTGGACACCACGTCGGCCGACCGGCTCTGGCGCCTCTCCGCGGGCAACCCGCTGCTCCTGCGCGAGTTGGTGATCGCCGCGACCACGAGCGACGAGTTCACCCGGCCGTACGGGGTCTGGCGGTGGACCGGCGAGTTCGACCTCGCACCCCGCCTCACCGACCTGATCGACGCACGCATCGGCGATCTCAGCGACGACGTGCGCGAGGTGATCGAGCTGGTCGCGTTCGGCGAGCCGATGGGGCTCTCGCTGCTGATCGAGGCGTCTGGCGAGGCGCCCGTGGAGAGCGCCGAGGAGCGTGGCCTGATCCGGGTCGGCGCCAGCGACCGCCGTCATCAGGTGCGGCTGGCTCACCCCCTCTACGGCGAGGTGGTCCGCCAGCGGTGCCCGGTCACCCGCGCGATGCGGCTCAAGGCGCGCCTCGCGACGCTGGTCGAGGGGGCCGGCACCCGCCGCCGCGACGACTTGCTGCGGGTCGCGGAGTGGCGGCTCGACTCGGGCACCGCCACCGACCCGGTCATGCTGCTCGAGGCGGGCGCGCAGGCCTTCAGCCGGTACAACATGCATCTCGGCGCCCGCCTCGCGCGCGCCGCGCTCGACAGCGGCGGCGGCTTCGACGCGGCCGACCTGCTCGCCGCGATCCTGATGTTCATGGACCGGTCCGAGGAGGCGCTCCCGGTCCTGGAGTCGGTGCGCGACGAGATCGACTCGGACCAGCGGCGCAGCCGGTGGCTTGTGGTGCGCGGCCTCGTGTCGTACTGGGGGCTGGGCCGAGAGTCCGCTGTGGACGAGATCGCCAAGGACGCGGCGACGGTGACAGACCCGGGGCTCCGCGCGCGGGTGCACTCGTTCGAGGCGATCATGCGGCTGCACCGGCTGGACATCGACGAGGCGTTCCGGCTCTCACAGTCGATCGTGGACAGTCCGACCGCTTCCGCCTCCGCGCACAGCCTCGCCCAGTGCGTGCTCGCCCATGCCCAGGCCGCCCGCGGCCAGCTGGCCAGCAGCGCCCGCATCACCGACCGGGTGCAGGCCGACGCGCCGCTCTGGCGGGCCGAGATGCCGTACCTTCAGCTGGCGCTGGAGCTGGCCCGCGGCACCCGCCTCGCGATCGCCGGCGATCTCGATGGCATCGACGCGATCGTGGCCGACGAGTTCGCCGACCTGGCCGACGCGGGCGACTTCCGGCTCGGCTCCGGCTACCTGTCCGTGGTGCGCGCCCAGGCGGCCCGGCTCCGCGGGCGTTCGGCCGAGGCCCTCCGGGGCAGCCTCCAGGCCTGTGCGGTGCTCGCCGGCAGCCGCGTCTTCGCCGGCCTCGCCCACGCCGAGCGGGCCTACGCCGCCGCACTGCTCGGCGACGCGGAGGAAGCGCGGGCCGCGATGGCCGACGCCGACCAGACCCACCGCCCCGGTATGGCCGTGCTCTACCCCTGGCTGGAGCAGGCCCGGGCCTGGGTCGCGGCCTGCGGCGGCAACGTCGAGCAGGCGATCACCAGCCTCGTCACGCTGGTCGAGCGGCTGCGCGGCGACGGCCTGGCCGCTCACGAGGCGCTGGTCCTGCACGACCTGGTCCGGCTGGGCTGCGCCTCGTTGCCGATCGGCTGGCCCGAGGGTGAGGCGCTCGGCGAGCCGCAGACCGTCGCCGACCGGCTGACCGAGCTGGCCACGGTGGTCGACGGCTCACTCACGCCACTGATGGCCCGGCATGCCCACGCGGGCGGCGACGGCACCGAGCTGCTGGCGGTCGCGGACGCGTTCGCCGAGGAAGGTTTGCTGCTCTTCGCCGCCGACGCGGCGGCGATGGCGGTGGTGCGGCTGCGGGCCACGACCGGCGCCGAGCGCTCCGAGGCCAGCGCCCGCCTCGGCGACCTGCTCGCCCGCTGCGACGCGCTACGCACGCCCGCGCTCCGGGCGGCCCGCCCCGCGCTCACCGAGCGGGAGCGGCAGGTCGCCCGGCTCGCGGCGGCCGGCGTGGCCAGCAAGCAGATCGCCGACCAGCTCTACCTCTCCACCCGCACGATCGAAAACCACCTCCAACGGGTGTACGGAAAGCTTGGCGTCACCAATAGGAGCGAGCTGGCACACGCCCTACGCGCCCTACCGGAAACGTGAGCTTTCTTTCAACCGGCAGGCGTGGCGCCCGTAGATCGTGAAGGCGGCCAACGAAGGTTCACTAGGGTGGTGGGGGTGACCGCCCTGCTGACCGACCACTACGAGCTGACAATGCTCAGCGCCGCGCTCAAGGACGGCACCGCCAACCGGCGGTGCGTCTTCGAGGCCTTCGCCCGCCGGCTGCCGACCGGCCGCCGCTACGGCGTGGTCGCCGGCACCGGGCGCCTACTCGACCTGGTGCGAGACTTCCGTTTCACCGAGGCCGAGGTCGACCACCTGCGTGGCCGCGGCGTGGTCGACGACGAGACCGCCGCGTGGCTGTCGGCCTACCGCTTCACGGGCGACATCGAGGGGTACGCGGAGGGCGAGCTCTTCTTCCCCGGCTCGCCGATCCTGACCGTGGTCGGCTCGTTCGCCGAGTGTGTGCTGCTGGAGACCCTGATCCTCTCCGTGCTCAACCACGACTGCGCGATCGCCGCGGCCGCCGCCCGCATGGTCACCGCCGCCCGTGGCCGCGCGGTGATCGAGATGGGCTCCCGCCGCACCCACGAGGAGGCCGCGGTGGCCGCCGCTCGCGCAGCCTACCTGGCCGGCTTCGAGTACACGTCGAATCTTGAGGCGGGCTTCCGCTACGGCATCCCGACCGCGGGCACGTCCGCGCACGCGTTCACGCTGCTGCACGACGACGAGCCGACCGCCTTCGCCTCGCAGGTGGAGGCGCTGGGCAAGGACACGACGCTGCTCGTCGACACGTACGACATAAGCCAGGGCATCCGCAACGCCATCGCGGTCGCCGGCCCCGAGCTGCGCGCCATCCGCATCGACTCGGGCGACCTCTCGGTGCTCGCCCAGCACTCCCGCGACCTGCTCAACTCGCTGGGCGCCACCGAGACGAAGATCATCGTCTCCGGCGACCTCGACGAGTACGCGATCGCCTCGCTTGCCGCCGAGCCGGTCGACATGTACGGCGCGGGCACCGCGGTCGTGGTCGGCTCCGGCGCGCCCACCGCCGGCCTCGTGTACAAACTGGTCGAGGTCGACGGGCGCCCGGTGGTCAAGCGCTCGGAAAACAAGGCGACGGTCGGCGGCCGCAAGACCGCGGTACGCCGCCACAAGCCCACCGGCACCGCCACCGAGGAGATCGTGGTGACCCAGGGCACACCCGAGCGGCAGCTGGGCGACCGGCTGCTCCAGCGCCCCTACGTGGTCGGCGGCGAGCCCGCCGATCTCCCCACGCTGGCCGAGTCGCGAGCCCACCTGCGGCAGTGCCTGATCTCCATCCCGTGGGAGGGGCTCAAGCTCTCCGCCGGCGATCCCGCCGTCCCAGTCACGATCGTTCCCGCTTCCTAAGGAGCTTTCATGAGTCGAGCGCTCATCATCGTGGACGTCCAGAACGACTTCTGCGAGGGCGGCTCACTGGCCGTCACCGGTGGCGCGGCCGTGGCGGCCGGCATCTCCGGTGCGCTGACCAACGGCCCGTGGGAGCACGTCGTGGCGACGAAGGACTTCCACATCGACCCCGGCGCCCACTTCGGTGACCCGCCGGACTTCGTCGACTCGTGGCCCCGCCACTGCGTGGTCGGCACGGGCGGCGCCGACTTCCACCCGGCGCTGGCGACCGGCCGCATCGAGGCGGTGTTCCGCAAGGGCGAGCACGCCGCGGCGTACTCCGGCTTCGAGGGCCACGACGACGACGGCACCGGCCTGGCCGACTGGCTCCGGACCCGCGAGGTGACCCAGGTCGACGTCGTCGGCATCGCGACCGACCACTGTGTACGTGCGACGGCGCTGGACGCGGCCCGCGAAGGCTTCCAGACCACGGTGCTGGTCGACCTGACCGCCGGCGTAGCCCCGGCCACCACCGAGGCCGCCCTGCGCGAGATGAAGGCGGCCGGCGTCACCCTGACCCCGTGATCAAAGCTCCTCTCAAGTCGTTCTAGCGACTTCAGGGGAGCTTTGATCACGGAAATGAGAAGCGCGGTACCCCCACCTCCGGGGTACCGCGCTCCGTAACGTTAGCGCGCTTAGCGGTCGACCTCGCCCGCGGTGTCCTCCTGGTAGGAGGCGCCGCCGCGGGACTCGCTGGTCAGCGGCTTGGCGCCACCCTCCGGCGGGCCGGCGAGCGACTGCGCGCCGGCGGCCAGGTGCGGGAACTTCGCGTCGAAGGCCGGCCGCTCGGAGCGGATGCGCGGCATGCGGTCGAAGTTGCGCAGCGGAGGCGGCGACGAGGTCGCCCACTCCAGCGAGTTGCCGTGGCCCCACGGGTCGTCGACATCGACCACCTGACCGGCCTTGTACGACTTCCACACGTTGTAGAGGAACGGCAGCGTGGAGGCGCCCAGCACGAAGGACCCGATCGTGGAGATCGTATTGAGCGTGGTGAAGCCGTCGCCCGGGAGATAGTCCGCGTACCGCCGGGGGAAGCCCTCATTGCCCAGCCAGTGCTGCACCAGGAACGTGGTGTGGAACCCGAGGAAGGTCAGCCAGAAGTGGATCTTGCCCAGCCGCTCGTCGAGCATCCGGCCGGTCATCTTCGGGAACCAGAAGTAGACGCCGGCGTACACCGCGAACACGATCGTGCCGAAGAGCACGTAGTGGAAGTGGGCGACCACGAAGTACGAGTCGGAGACGTGGAAGTCGACCGGCGGGCTGGCCAGCAGCACGCCGGACAGGCCACCGAAGAGGAACGTCACGAGGAAGCCGATCGCGAAGAGCATCGGCGACTCGAAGGTCAACTGGCCGCGCCACATGGTGCCGATCCAGTTGAAGAACTTCATGCCCGTGGGCACCGCGATCAGGAAGCTCAGGAAGCTGAAGAACGGCAGCAGCACCTGGCCCGTGGCGAACATGTGGTGCGCCCACACACTCATCGACAGCGCCGCGATCGCGATCATCGCGCCGACCATGCCCTTGTAGCCGAAGAGCGGCTTGCGGCTGAAGACCGGCACTACCTCGCTGATGATGCCGAAGAACGGCAGCGCGACGATATACACCTCGGGATGGCCGAAGAACCAGAAGAGGTGCTGCCACAGCATCGGCCCGCCGGTGGCCGGGTCGAAGACGTGGGCGCCGAGGATGCGGTCGGCGGCGAGCGCGAAGAGCGCGGCGGCCAGCAGCGGGAAGACCAGGATCGCGAGCAGCGCGGTGATCAGGATCGACCAGGTGAAGATCGGCATCCGGAACATCGTCATGCCGGGCGCGCGCAGCGTGAGGATCGTGGTGATCATGTTGACACCACCGAGGATCGTGCCCAGACCGGAGATGGCCAGGCCGACGATCCACATGTTGGCGCCCACACCTGGCGAGTTGACCGCGTCGTTCAGTGGCGCGTACGCGAACCAGCCGAAGTCGGCGGCGCCACCCGGCGTGATGAAGCCGGCCAGGGCGAGCGTGCCACCAAACGCGTACAGCCAGTAGGCGAAGGAGTTGAGCCGGGGGAACGACACGTCTGGCGCGCCGATCTGGATCGGCACGACGAAGTTGGCGAACGCGAACACGATCGGCGTAGCGAAGAAGAGCAGCATGATCGTGCCGTGCATGGTGAACAGCTGGTTGTACTGCTCGGGCGAGAGGAACTGCATGCCCGGCCGGGCCAGCTCGGCGCGCATGAGCAGCGCCATCAGGCCGCCGATCATGAAGAACACGAAGGACGTGACCATATACATGATCCCGATCTGCTTCGCGTCCGTGGTGCGGAGGATGCGAGCGAACGCGGAACCACGGACCGGCTCTCGGACCGGCCACGGCCGCGTCACGATCGGTTTCGGAGCGACGGTGGTCACGCAGGGCCTCCGAGTGTGTGCTGACTCTTGATCTGGCGTACCAACGGGCAGGATAGTCCTCCGTCAGCAGCCACCCACTACGGGGGGTAGGAGGGCCCGGGCCGGGTCAGTGCGGCTGGACCAGCGCCTTGTAGTGGTCAGCGAAGATGTCGCCGCCCCGCCGCCTGAGGAGCGGGTCGCGCAGCGCGGGCGCCACGTCACGGAGGCGGTCACGGTCGTGGGTGCGCTCCAGCACCCAGCGTGTACGCGGGCGGCGGCGCCGCTCGAACTCCCCCAGCGCGTCGGGCACGCCGGCGGCCCGGCGCAGCGAGTCGGCGAGCACGACAGCGTCCTCCATGGCCATCGCGGCGCCTTGGGCGAGCGTCGGCGCGGTGGCGTGCGCGGCGTCACCCACCAGCACGACGGGCCCGCGCGACCAGCTGCCGATCTCGACCT
>Ga0307513_10008985_pt1 | contig 12678 bp, 17 predicted proteins | sample 15_EM_MG_FD_202174 | JGI IMG/M metagenome (GOLD analysis project Ga0307513, IMG submission 202174) | Populus trichocarpa ectomycorrhiza microbial communities from riparian zone in the Pacific Northwest, United States - 15_EM | ecosystem: Host-associated > Plants > Roots > Unclassified | place... | reverse complement strand
ACCGTGGGCCGCCCAGCGGCCCAGCGGCCGAGACAGAGGTGGTGGAGGCCCACGGGCCCTGGCCGTTGCCGTTGCTGTTGCTGTTGCCGTTGACGGTGCTGTTGCCGTGGGTCTGGAACAGACCGTCCGGCACGGGAGGATATCCGGACGAGTTCGACCTGGAGTGCGAGCCCGGAACCGGGTGGGCAACGCCCGCCCCCGTCCCGGTCCCCGTTCCAGTCCTGCCCGAGCCCGAGCCCGAGCCCGCAGGACTGGGCTCCCGGTCGGGCGGCAGCACAGGGAGCGGCGGCAGCTCGGAGTCCTTGAAGAGACTCAGCGGGGGCGAGAATGGCAGCTGGGCTACGGGCGAGAGCGGACCAGGACCAGGACCGGGACCGGGGGCAGACGCAGATGTCCAGCTGGAGGACATGGACGCGGTCGCGTTCGTGTCGTCGACTGTCGACCCCCGCGTGGGGAGCGGGAGAGTCGCTACGGGCAAGGGCAATAGTGGCGGAACTACATTCGTCTCGTCAGCAGCTACCGTCGGGAGTGGCGGGACCTGAGGACCAGACGGCCGTCGATGGTCGTTTGGACTTGGTGGGATCGAGGAGGGCAGCCGGGGGGATGCAGGTAAGGCTGGAGAACCGCTCCCAGGGAGGATTGATATGGGTTCTCGTTTCCTCGTGACTTTGAGACTCCGCCTGAATATATTCCCTCCTCCCTCTTTGCTTTCCTTCTCCTTGACGCCATTTGCGTGTCCATTTGTGTACAAATCCCCATTGAGCAGCGGCGTGGGCGGGACAGGTGGTATTACCTCCTTCTCCTTCTCTTTTGCTTCCTTCTCCTTAGCCATCGAGATCTTGCTGGACGTCGAGTGCCTGAGAGACTGGAAGAACCCAGCGGCGCCCTTGGACAACCCGGGCGTATTCGCCTTTGATGAGACCGACTCTGGCAAGACTGGCGAGTGGGGGGGACTAGTGTTCAGGGCGGGCGGCGGCAAATCAAGCTTGAGCGGCACTACGGGTCTCTTCGCGTTGGGCAGCGAGGATGGCGGGCTCGCGGCCTCCTCCGCGCCCTTCGACGACGACACGCCAACAGCATCGGGAGGGGGCGAAGTCGGGTCGACGACGATTGTCGTCGTGCCGCCGACCGCGAGGCCGTCGCTGACGACCTCGACCGCGCTCGGCGTGGGCAGGTCAGGCGGGAGCCCCAGCGCCTCGCGGTCCATGTCGACCGCCTGGTAGAATAGGACATACGCGCCACTCGAGCCTTCGCCGTAGTACTTTGGGATGTCCGACTCCTTGATCGTCTCGACGCTGTCATCATCGAACACGACCCACGAGCCCTGGGCCTTAATAATGGTGATGTAATGCCCATGGTGTGGTCCGCTGACCCGGATAAGATAAGGGGGAGGAGGACAGGGGTGAAGTATATGTCAGTCCAGCACGTTCGTGCTTAAGGGCTGAGGAGAGGGACAGAACCGCGTACCTTCCAATATGCACTACGATTGCAAAGAGTTCGTACAGTCGGTCAGGGTTGACAGCATTGTCGACGGTGTTGAACAGGCGCAGCTCGAAGGGGAACGCGACGCGGTAGGAGAGCTTGACGTATTTCTGGAGTTCCTCCTGGTACTTGAACCGCTTGAGGTGGAGCGCGAGGATGTTCGGACTGTGCTTGATCTTCATGCGCTTTTCGGCTTCCTGGAGCCCGCAGCACGCGTCGCAGAAGAATTTGTTTCGCTGGCAGAGCATCTCGCTCGCGCTGAATTGGCGGAGGCACGCCGTGACTGACGAGTTTTGCTCAATGTCGATCGAGAGGTCCAGGAACGACTCGTCCCGGGAGGATACCTGTAAAAAGCCGGGTCATTGCGGCCGCCCATGATAGGCCTGTCCATCAGACTTCGGATTCGTCGGGTGATGGGTGGTGGTGGGGGGGTGCGAGTGCGAGTGAGGATGGGACGGTGACTTACCGTTTCGCAGGTGAGGCATCGAGTCTCGCTCGTGAGTGTTCCCTCGAAGAGATTGTGCACGAGTGTTGCGTGCGAGGTGGGTTGGCTACCGCTCCCACTACTGCTCCCGCTGTTTGTTGTAGCGCTTGGGGCACTGGAAGGGGTTGTTGCAGCACTGGATGCAAGAGAACCGATGCTCCTGGACACTGTGAAAAAAAGGGAATAGAACATGTCAGCGTAATCGCGACCACGGGGTTGCTATTCGGTCGCGGACGAGGGGAGATCTCTGAAGTATTCTTCTACGGCTGGCGCATTGGGTTGGCAGACTCACAGTCGTCAGGGGGGTTCTGGGAAGGAGCAGGAGAGGGACGTTTAGCGGCTTCGCGGTCTTCTTGCTCGAGTTCCTCTACGATTTTATTTAATAAATAATTCAGGAATTCGTGGGCATCCTGGTGCTGGGTGTTGCGGAAGAGTTCGTTTTCTTTGCGGAGCTTTGTGACGAATGCAGTAGGGGCTATGGTACCCTTGTCGACAGATTGGTGAGAAATGTGCAGGAAAAGATACCGAAGAGCGGCGAAGAGGGTGGGTGAGTGAGAGGGGATCGGTGGGCCGGAATTGGCGTCCTTTCCGTCGACGTCCGCGGCAGTGGACGGGTCTGCCTTTGAGTCTGAAGTTGGATGTGCTGCGCCAGGGACGCGCTTGTGGGGGGCGGCTGCAGCTTTCGAATGGTTTGCAGACTTGGCGTGGGCCGCGGGCGCCGACGTCTGGGATGCTGGAAGATGTTGTATGGGTAGTGTAGGATAGAGATAGGAGCGATCGGGGGTGTTGCATACGAGTTCGCGGAACGGGGAACAAAAATACAGGGCTTGCAAGACAGAGTTGGCGTAACTGGACGATGGGCGAGGAGGAGATGAGCCATAGCGAGTTGTAGCAGAGGGAAAGGAGGGGTACTGACCAGGTATTTCCAGACTAAGAGGCCACGAGTCGTCGGGAGAGGGAGCGTCAGCAGGTGAAGAGGGAGTAGAACGGGGAGTGCACCGGGCTGCGTACATTCTCGAAGCCATAACGTTTTGCATCTGGATGAGAATTTGGCTTTATTAATTCGAGCTGCTCCTTTGGTTGCTCTGAGAGTTGTTGGTGTTGGTTTTGATGGAATGGCCCAACGCCCATCCATCGCAGTAGAGCCATAGACGCTCAGACTCGTCGTCGTTGTCGTCGTCGTTGTTGCGGTCGTGGTGGTTGTGATCGTTGTGGAGTGTGGAGTTGGTTGGGTGTTGGTGGAGTTGGTAGTGGAAGATCCTCGTGCGTGCGTGCGGGCGTGCTTGTGCTGAGAACGAGCCTTCCAACTTTACAGGGCTGTGCCTGACTTGGCTGTCCGTCTGTAGCGACGTAGAGCGTACTGAGATCCGGCCTTATCCAACTCTACTTAACCCCCATCCTCGTTCTCACTACTGTTCTCACTACTACTACCATATCCCTGCCAATCGTCCGACTCAAACGGAAGTCCAAACGGAAGTCGCACCCCATGAGATCATCACCACCACCACCGTTCCGGTTGCTCGGGGACGAACGGGTGACCAGTTCGGACCCAGTTCGGACAACGCAGACCGGGCGAGAGCGAATGATGACGCATCGTTGCATGACCATGACAGCGCCCTATTCGCGCGTGACTGCCGGAGAGCGCGCTTATATCCCTCTGTCACCGAGTTTTTCTTATCTTCCTAGATTCGAAATTCACCCGCAAATACCAGAGGCTGGGTGGCACGCGCTTGAACCAAAGAGAGAGGGATCACTTGACTATATCGCGCTTCAGTTGGATCACTTGATATTGTATAGCTTATAGCCTCCTCATTTAGGGTTTGTATAGCGCATTTATGGCATCTATTGCAAGACCCCGATCGTCGCGGTCCGGCAGACCTTTCGCAAGTTTGTCGATATATACATTTAACTGAGCTGCAAGAGCGCTCCAGAGGTAAGATCTTACCCATGCAAATCTGCCTCGGTAATCTGGAGGCCTGTCTCTTTCGATACCTAGGTGCCAGTGCGAAGTCTAGTCCTACCAGGTATCACAATGAGACGTATAACATACACTCAAACCTGATCGGTGTGAGCTAACGAATCGGGACTACCTACCAATATATAGAGCAAGCCCCTTGCTACTGCCACAACTCTACTGCCATAACAAATCTAATGATGACGCTGCCAACAGACAAGAGAACGATCCGTATGTGTAAACCCATTTCTCCTTACGTTATGTCCTACACGATATGGCTTCTTTGTAGCGATTCACAGAGAACATAAACCCGATCCGTTGTCCTCCAAAGTGCCGTTCAACAGAGTACCATTGGCTCCACAGTGGGCCATAACGAGCATGTTTTGTAAATGTGTCGTAAATTTCCATTGTTCTCTGGGGCCTCTCTGGGGCCGAGTAGCCCCAGAGTGAAATGGCTGTCCATCGGATCTTGGAATTGTAGGGATCAATTCCTCTATATGTCTGACGTTATGAAAATCCAACTCATTTTGGCAACGTATTTATATCGAATACACATCAGCTGATCTACAAATAGCTGCTCAGACTCACTTGCTGCGAGATGCAAAAGGTTCTCGCGTGGAGGTTTTTCCCGATGAACACCACGACACCTGACAGCTGGAGGCTGAGGGCGTCGTACACAACGACCACTGAGGTTTTTGTGCTAGGAGCGCAGCTGACCGACGACGAGCACAGTTGGAGCATATTCGATATTTCCAATGAATCCTTTCATGGTATATGTCGCAAAGCTATCATGCAGTTGTCGCAGCGTTTCTTTGGAGAAAAGATTCATGCGACAACATATTTGCATCTCGCAGTAACACCCTTATTATGTTCATCCACATTTCAGCAGCCACAGGGCGAGGATGAGTGCAGCTCTAACTGTTGGAAATCTGTTTCGCCGCACCAAGTATCAGTTTCACTCTTGTCGCACCGAAGCATTTGGTTTCACTTTCGCCGCACCGAGAAATGGGTTTCACTTATAGTGGTCTCGGTCTACTCGTATAAAACGCACTCGTAGCAGGTCTCCCCAGACTGAGTTTGCTAATCGTTCACCGTGTCTGTAAGTCTACTTTCGTAATACCTATTTTGCTTATGTCTGACCTGTACCGTAGTGACTTCGTCTAGGTACATCTATACATAATTAGTTTGCTGATCGCTTACTGAGTCTTGGCTTCATCTAGTTTTCAACACCAACGACGCGTTTAATCTGGACAGTTGTTTGTCTGACCCTTGGACAAAACCGGTACGCTCCAGGACATTCTGAGCGAAAAAATCGTACAAATTTTGTGTATATCCATTTGGCGGCATCCTTCGGTGCACGCCGCTCACAGCAGCCAATGTTAGAGAGCGGCCAAGACCGAAAACGCCGAGCGACAGATGGAGCACGAGACTCCTGCTTATCGGCGAGGAAAAGGAGGTGCTTGGAGATAGAGAGGGACATAGTCGCTAAAACATCGGGTGAGTAAATCATGATTTATGGTAAAAAACGACCGTATCCTCATGTCTTTCGACGTCGTAGGTCCTGAGATACCATCACCTCTCCGACAGAGTTCAACAGAAAGTCCTTCGATTTCCACCCGCTTCGTTCGCGAGACACCAGGTCCCAGCGACCAACCGACCATAATTGCGGTCGAACGAGAATTCGAGGGTTTCCTTCTCCCACATGAGAGCCCCGGTGACGCGGATGACCTGGAACACAAGCCAATCCGATATATGCGGTATTTTCGAATCCTTCGCCTCGCCGATCCGGACAAATTCGAGCTGGCAGAAAAGGAAAATTACACCAGCTTGATGAATTTCGAAGAAGGGTGCGAAACAGGTCCTCTCTACGTTTTTGGATTTGCCAGAATCAAGTCAGATGACGACTCTGAGTCGGAAACGGAAGTGACTGCTGTCAACGAGGAGGTGCCCCTCCTGTCTTCTGTGATCATGCGGTCTTGGTGGAGTCGTGATCCCGATAATGTGGTACCGTGAGTGCTTCTCGTGTCTGCTATTATTGAAATCAAACTTATATACTGTAGTGGCGTCTGGCTGGAGACACAATACGCGTATTATATCTTGGAGGATCCTCACCCGGACTACCAGGAGTACTACACGAAGTTTGATTCCTGGGTCCAGACCACGCACCGACTTGTCAATCTCGCCCGCACGACGCCCAACCTCGCCCTCGACGATATATTGAAAGAGCTAAACCTTCAGGGACATACTGGTAGTGATGAACATTTTACTGAAAATGAAATCCGGGATACAGTCAGTCTTCTACGAAGCTGTAAACGGTAACTCAAACCCCTCCCCAGGTTAAACGGGTGCTTCTTGATGTCGACCCTGATGGCTATGAGACACCATTCAAGGCTGGCGATCCCTGGGACGATCGTGTGCATGATATGGAACATTTATGGCGTACTCCTGCATTCAAGCGCATGCGGAAATGGGCCCAACGCAATCCCTACAAGGTCCAACAACCCTTAAGAGCAGCTGACCCATCGACCCCAACCTTTGCTACTCCACTTATTGACGGGATTGCTGGACCCCTCTTCGAAAGTTTTGCCAAGGGTCGGCAGTTCAAAGCCACTCGCATGCCAAACTGGTCTGACCTTTCTCGTCCATGCGTTTATTCGGAGTACAAGGTCAGTTCTTTCTCACAAAACTGGTGCATAACTGATCCTTGATGCAGGTAGGGTCATTTATTTTGTACGAACGAGATAAAGAGATTCTGTAAGTCAGAGTTTGAACCAATGAACGCTGCTCACATACTATGTACCAGACCTTCTGTGGTTGTCAAAGTCGTGAGGCCTGGTGTCATAATCGAGCACTCGAATCTAAACGGCGTCCGTCTCGCGCACGTTCTTCGGCTTGAGCACGCAAGTTGTACCCCAATGGGCGAACTCGCACATCCCAAGGAACTGGTGCTCGTTCCTCATTGTGACGATGTAAACATGGACAAGCTCCGGGGTCTTTTGGCGGTTGAGTTGATCAGCTCTGCTATTGAGCCACCAAAAAGAGGCACTAGCTTTTTTGTCAGGTATGTCAAGTCCTCAGGAGGTACTGGAAGAGGCTCATTCTTGTGCAGATACTTATATGATTTTATTGAAGATCACGCTCTGCTCGATCTCGATCCCCTTTGGGACTCCAAGAAAACCTGTTTAGCCTGCTCCTACAGCTCAAAATCGAGGCGGAGAACTCACGACTCTGAACTCTGGCGCCATTTCTCCAATGAAGTCCCATCCCTTGCAGCGTTCGATGCATTCTCTGGGGCTGGTGGTCTGTCAACTGGTCTTGTTAAGAGTGGGGCAGTTGCTTGCAAGTACGCAGTAGAGATTGAGGAGAGTGCAGCTCATACGTTCCAGTGAGTATTGCACTTTCAGCGGTACGACTTACCGACATTGCATTGGTTGATAGAATCAACCACCCGGAGGCTGTTGTATGGCCACTGTGCATGAATGCCGTGACTCGACATGCTGATTCTGACCAGAGAAAGGATAGCATCCAGACCCTCAGGCATGGCGAACAGCCATTTCCTTCTCCAGGTGCCATTGATATCCAAGTTGGAGGAAGCCCGTGGTAAGTAGGATGAGACTATACATAAAAACGTGAGGCCTTATGACCTATCATTATCAAAGTCAGGGTGTATCGACCTTAAACCGGCAACGTTTTACAGATGACCCAAAGAATCGGCTTATTCTCAGCTTCTTGTCCATGATTGACATCCAGAGGCCTAGATATGTTGTCTATGAAAACGTGCGTGGGTTCGTCCGCTTCGACTTGGCAGCAAGAGCGGCAGATGACGGCCCGCAATCAACCGAAGGACTCGCCAGTGGGCTGCTCAAGATTCTTTATCGGTGCTTGGTAGCTATGGGGTGCGTCTGTATTTGCAACCCGAGTCGTAGTCTTCTCATTCCAGTTTGCAGATACCAAGTTCGGGCAGGAATCTTGCAGGCTGCCAACTATGGAGTCCCACAAACCCGACGTCGGTTCATCCTCCTTGCTTCCCAGCGTGGAGTCATTCTCCCCCGTTTCCCGCTCCCATCTCACGCCAGCCCAGTCGGCGAGCCGCATTTGCTTCTACTTCCCATCGGCCTTCGAAGTGACCGCCTCCCAAGGCGCTTACGGCACCTCCCAGAACAGATGCATGTTTCTGTATCAGAAGCGATTGGGGACCTCCCGCAGTGGGAGTGGGAGATCTCGAACGACGACCCGGCCACCAACGGCCCGACGCAATGGCCGTGGGATAAACTATCTTCGAACAAGGAGATCAGCATGGTTCTTGGACCACCTGAGACCTTAGAATACATAAGCCCTCCACTGACGGACTACCAGCGCTCGATGCGGCGAGGGAGTTCCGGTGTAACGTTCCATTTTACTTCCAAGTTTAGTGAGCGACAAGTGAGGCGGTAAGTGTCATTTCAATCGGCGACAAATCCACTGATTACCGCGTCTTCTACAGAGTGCTTGCCGTGAAGATGGCCCCAGATGCGGATTATAAGAGTAAGAGCGTCCCTCAACCCCACGTCTAACGATCGTTAAAGTTACCCTCGACCTCTTTTTAGCGATCGAAGACCCTGCTCTGCGTCCAAACGATGAAGTTGAGAGCGATTACGATGGTTTGTTGCAGAACCACGGTCTCTTCTGCATACCTGATGCAACATCTAGGTCATTATAAGCGCCTCAATGCAGACGGACTTTTTCAAACAATTCTCACAAAGCTCTCCCCGCGATCCGAATGCCCTCAGGTCCTGCATTACTCCGTATATCTATTCACCGGCCTGCTAGACGTCGTAGAACTGACGTCCATCACCTCTAATAGCTCAACCGTGTGATAACCGTGCGAGAGCTCGCGCGAGCACAAGGCTTCCCCGACGATTATCAGTTCTATTCGAAGGACAAGGACGTCCGGGATGTAGGTCCTTTCTCCTCATACAAGGTCGTCAGTTGCATCAACTTTACTTCGTGCTCATGTTGCTCTTTGTAGGTCATCCGGCAAATCGGCAATGCCGTCCCCCCACCTCTGGCAGCAGCGATTGGGCGGGAGATACGAAAGGCGCAACTCGAGCAGTGGATTCTCGATAGGGAAGCGGAGAAATATCGGGAATGACCACGAGGCTATGGGGCTCGAAGGACTCCGAATCTTGAATTGACTTTTGGGGTTTTTTTAGACATTTAAATGTCTCTTGTTGTTATTTATTTATTGTGTATACCGATATCCGTCGATTTTGCAAATAATTGCGTGTATTATGCAATGAGATGAAATAGCGACACGTAAGAAACAGTTCCTTCCGTGCTTGATGTCCATGGGCCGAGCAAATGAGCACTAGCGAGCGTAACGGATGTCTACAATAAGTATAAAAGTGACGCGCAGAGGTCCGTCGGGTGGTAGAGAAATTACATAACTAGCTGCGGGTGTCTAAGACGGGGGTCATGTTGGGAGTGCGGGGTCAGCATGCACAAAAGGCAGTGAGTATCGTCCCAAAGCATGGCAGTATACTGGATGGCCAGAGAGTAGATAACGGGAGAAGCGCATGGGGGCGAGTCGAATGTGACTAGCCGTACGTCTTCACATGATAATACAATCTTTTTTGTTGCCTTCTCCGGAGTCTCCGTCTCTCCTGAGCACACCGGGCGCTCCGCCCTGTTCAGGTAGCGGGCCGTGCGTGTTGGCCCGTAATCGCTGAATGGCCCGTTTGTCACCTTTCTCTGCTGCTCGTTTGTAATATATAGTCGCACTGAGCAAAGAACCCGGTCAGTTGGTTATTACCAAAAGTGGTGACACGTACTCTTGCAAACTCTGCTCGGTGCCGACTCCCGTTTCGTAGAAGTAGCCGGTTGCGTACATTGCCTTGACTAATCCGGCATCTGCTGCTCGTTTCGCCCATAGGAATGCTTCCGTGTCTGACTGCGGGAGAACACTAGGCGAGCCAACGAGGTACCAGGCCGTCAATGCGAAACAGGCATCTCGGTGATTTTGCTGAGCGGCGATGTTCTTTACGAGAACACCTATTAGTAAACCATTCATTGCGTGATAGGCGTGCATCACTTACGTAGTAATGTATTGATAACGCGGGATCTTGCGGACACCCCATCCGTCCGTATTCATAACACTCTCCTAGTCGGTATGCACTGGGCGCATACCCAAGCTCGGCGGCCTGCCCAAAGAGCTCGGCGGCGTAATCATAATCGACAAAAACGACATTATCAATGCCCTTCTCATGGCACAACGCAAGCTCATGTAGGGCGTGTGGAAACTCCGCAGTTGCATGCTCCGCGCTCCTCTTGAGCCATTTGACACCCTCCTTGGCGTTTTTGGAAAGCCCGAGCTCGCCATTGAGTTCCGCCAAGCCGAGGCGGTACATAGCGCCAGGATGTTGGGCGGCGCCTGCTTTACGGAAGAACTGAACTGCTTTGGCGCTGTCTCTCCGGCAACCCCAGCCGTTCTCGCAACATGTGCCTGCACGGTAGCAGGCGTCGACGTGTCCATGCTTCGCGGCAAGGATGAAGAGCGGGAAGGCACGATCAAAATCTTGTTTCGCCCGAACCGTACCGATTCCGTTGGCATAACAGTCTGCCAAGGTGTATTGTGCAAGTACGTGGCCGCGGTCGGCGATACGCTTCAATAGGGCTAGAGCCTCTTTCACTAGACCGTCTTGTTTTTGCTGCGCTCGTTCTATTTCTAGCTGATTTGAGTTGTTTAGGTCTGCCGGAGGGATGGCGAGGGATTTTGAGGCTTCGAGCATAAAAACAGCAAATTCGAAGATGAGGTCTGGGTCTGAAGTCTTCTTCGCGTTTGACCGGTATAATGCAAGCGTTTGCTCGTGTGAGAGAAGAGAGGCTCTGTTGCCGGGATGGAGGTGCGACTGGTCTAGGATCGGGGGTGAGGGAGGGCGGGGGAGGGGCATGTTGTTAACGGATGGAGAGCCATTTCCACGAAACATTGGAGCCTGCATGCCCTGCGCGTAAGCGTTCGCATAAAATGGGTCAGGGTCGGTGGAGGGAGGTCGGCCATCAATAGTTGTCGACGGCGGGTAGAGTTGTGGACTACCACGTCTCATCGATTGTTGATCATAATATTGGTTTGGAGGCGCATGTTGCCCTGGAGGAGGGTATGGACGGATGGAACCCTGCGAACCTGGTCTGCGGGGGGGCTCGTAGTAAGCTTGGTCGCCATTAGAATAATTCTGATTCATGACAAGCATTCCCTGTTGCGAAGACGGCCTTTGTTGCGGCTGGGACTGCTGGATAAACTGCTCCTCTCTGGGTTGGTCTCGCGACCCTCGTCTGTTGGGGTAATCCGCATAGTGTACGCCGTTTCCAGGCAGACTAGACACAGGCGAAGCAGCATAGGAGCGGACGGGGCGAGGTGGGGGCGGCTGGTAGTCGTCCTGGTCGCCGCCTTGGTAGAATGAGGTAGAGGATGATGACAATGCGTCTTCCGCTGGGATGGATGGGAGAGGGCTGTCCTTGAAACTCTTGACACTCATCGTCTGCGTCACGCGTATCTCCAGGTGGGTTGGGTCCAAGTTAGACCGCGCTCCGTCCAAACACTGCTCCAGAACACTGAGGACTGGCAGAATTGCCCAACGTTACGGAAGCTAGCTTGGCTAATGTTTTAATATCAGTATATATTGTGTGTATTTCCGATTTAGTTTCCCCAGAAATGGACCCAACACCCTAGCCCCACTGACTGCGCTGACCGCATTGACCGCACGTTTGCCCTTCAAGCACAGTAGGCGTTGCATGCATCTCCCCGCCAAGCATTTTGCGTCTCTTTCACACTGGAACACTTAACTTCCTGTCCTCGGCGTTGACGTCTCCGACCAAAATAAATCCATTCAAGTGGTCACATTCACGTTCAAGTGCCATGCCTATTCAGAACGGAACGGAGCGTCCTCGTTACAGAGCGAAACACGTAGAGAACTATTCCTTACTAATAGCTTACATTTGCGTAGTAGATTCATCCTTGACGTTAATTCCGCTTGCAAGTCAAATACCCAATGATTTCACCACAACGCTGGGGCCGGTATGGGGCACAACCCTACAGCCAGAACCTCCACGACCATACTAGAACACCAGTTCCCACATCCTACAATTTTTACTTGTTATTTTTCATATTTTCTGATCCACTCTAGACCAGTACTGGGGCTCTCCAGCTAATTCAAAGGTCATACTCCAATGGCTTCAACGGTGGAAGTTGTAGTTATCTCAATCCAACTCAGGTGTCCCACGTCTCCTACACTTAACCAAACTCCATAGCGGAGACGGCATACTCTCAAGTGCATAGGTATCTCTATCGAGCCATCTTTCGGAATCTCTTCATCACATGAACGTGCTAATCCGTGTTTGTAGGTGTATTGGCAGTGTTCTCTTCAGAGGCTATACCAACCACTGTGACCGACCGAAGAAACCGCATAGCCCCGGTCGGCACAAACCCTGCCCAAAGCAATAACATTATGAGAGACTCTCTCGCGTGTACGACCAGTACCAGTGGCGTTATCACCTTATCGAACACGCAGAGAGGAACCCAAGGGCCGTCTGGCACCTGTTCAACAGTCACATTACACCCGGAATTGTCTGATTCCGGCATATCTTCTACATGGGAGGACGGCGCTGGAAAGAATAATTGTTCATTTCATTGCTCCTCGATAATGATGTAATATCGATTACATCCAAACCGTCGCCAACCTCTTCAGGAGATTTAGAGAGTACCTACAAGCGGCAATCCATCAGA
>Ga0307513_10008983_pt1 | contig 12679 bp, 13 predicted proteins | sample 15_EM_MG_FD_202174 | JGI IMG/M metagenome (GOLD analysis project Ga0307513, IMG submission 202174) | Populus trichocarpa ectomycorrhiza microbial communities from riparian zone in the Pacific Northwest, United States - 15_EM | ecosystem: Host-associated > Plants > Roots > Unclassified | place... | reverse complement strand
TTGGCGCACCCTTTTACGAGTCGGCAGGCCAAAACTGCCTGACTTTTTCCGGTCAAAAACTTTCAGCTAAACATTCGACGTATTTTCAGGAGGTTGTTAGTGATGCGTTTCCCCGTGCAATTTTCTCTCGCGCGCGTAGCGGCTGCGGTCGTCTTCGCTCTGTGCCTGTTCTTCTCCGCGCAGCAGACCGCTCCGGCGCAGACGGTGAACCAGTATCGCTTCATCTCCACCAATGGTGCGAGCATCGTGCCCGGTACGACGCCCGTCACGGGCTTCAGTTGCGTGGCGACGCCCGGCGACGACTGCGTGGCGACCATCCCTCTGCCCTTCGCTTACAACTTCTACTCGAACACTTACACGTCGGCAGTGGTCAGTTCCAACGGCAACATCCAGTTTGCGAGCGCAAGCCCCGACTACGGGCAGAACGAAGTCTGCTTCCCGCTCGGCCTCTTCAGCTATTCCATTGTTCCGCACTTCTCCGACATGACCATCGGCGGCGCGGGCGAAGGCATCTTCACCTCCGTCTCCGGCAGTGCGCCCAACCGCATCTTCAACATCGAGTGGCGCGCCTCGGCTCTCGGCAAACCTGCGGGCAGTCTCAATTTTGAAGTCCGGCTCTACGAAGGCCAGACGCGTTTCGACATCATCTACGGCTCGGTCGCCAACAACGGCTTCGACGCGACGGTCGGCGTGCAGCGCGGCACTGTGCCCGCGGGCGACGCCGCCGGGGCGTTCACTCAGTACGAGTGCCGCAGCGGCGGCTTGCGCAACGGCCAGATGATCGTCGGCACAGGCGTCACGGCCAACTCGCTCATCCTCGAAGGGCAGGCCATCGACATGGAGGGCAATCCCCTGTCCGGCGTCCAGATCAACCTGACCGGCGCGACCAACGCCTCCACGACGACCGACGCAAACGGCCAGTATCTCTTTCAAGGACTCACCGCGAACGCGTCTTACACCGTCGCCGCCGTGCAGGGCAGCGCGTCGTTCCTCCCGGCCAGCCGCACCTTCGCCGCGTATCAGGGCAATCAGACCGTCACCTTCACGCGCACCATCCTGCCCGAAGCGGGGCAACTGCTGATCAGCGAGTTTCGCCTGCGCGGTCCGTTCCCCGCCGGCGGCGAGAGCGGCGCACGCGACGAGTTTGTGGAGATTTACAACAACACGGATTCGACTTTCGTCGTCAACACGCCCGACGGCTCGTCGGGTTGGGTCGTCGTCTCTTCGACGACGTTCGCGCCGTCCGTGCGCACGATCATCCCGCGCGGGACGATCATCCCGCCGCGCGGCTACTACCTCGCGGGCAACGGCAGCGGCTACAGTCTCACCGCTTTCGCCTCGCCCGACAATTTCTACATCGGCGACTTCCCCGATAATTCCGGCATCTCCCTCGTCCGCACTTCCGACGCGGCCAACTATCTCGCGGCGGGCAATCGCCTCGACGCCGTCGGCTTTGACACAGAGACTAACGCCTTCTACCGCGAGGGCGCAGGGCTGCCCGCCATCCTGACGAACGACGGCCAATATAGTTTCCTCCGCAAGCTGACGACCGGCACGCCGCAGGACACGAACAACAACGCCGCCGACTTCCTGATGGTTTCCACGAACGCCGCCTCCTACGGCGCGATCCAATCCGTGCTCGGCGTACCCGGCCCGCAAAACTCAGGCAGCCACCTCCAGCGCAACGCGACGATCAAGTCGTCGTTCGTTGACCCGCAGTGTGGCGGCTTCGGCGCGGCGACGAGCGCGTGCGCCCGCGTGCGCACCTCCGCCAACGCCAACCCGACGACGGCGGCCTTCGGCACGCTCCTGCTCCGGCGCAAGTTCACCAACACGACCGGGCAAAAGATCAACCGCCTGCGCTTCCGCATCGTCGATCTCACGACGAAGGGCAACGTGCAGGCCGGGCAGGCCGACCTCCGCGTGCTCACTTCGGACGACATCGCCGTCACCGACACCAATCAGCAGACGGTCATCATACGCGGCCTGACGCTCGCCCAGACATCGTTTCAACCGGAGGGCGGCGGCATCAACTCCACGCTCGCCCCGCCTTCGGTTTCCCTCTCGACGCCGCTCGCGCCCGGCGCAACCATCAACGTCGAATTCCGTCTCGGCGTGATGACCAACGGCGGCTTCGGCTTCTTCGTCAACGTCGAAGCGGTCACGGCAGCCGCCGCCGCCGCGCCTGAGGAAAACTCAACCGACGCCACAATCACCAAACGCACCACCACAGGCAAGCAAGCGACTAGCCCCACGCGCCAACGCTAAGAGCTTCACCCGACACCCGAAAGGCGCGGGCGACGAGAATCAACCTTCTCGTCGCCCGCGCCTTTTCCCATCTCTCACCCGTCAACTCACAAATCAAACACCCGGCCAACACAACCCCCTAAACTTCATCCCTCACCCCTACTTTTCACGCCAGCCACGGCAACACGTCTTCGCCCGCCGGACGCGCCCCGCCGATGACGCGTATGAAATAATCTTCAAGCGACACGGGGTCGCTCCCTGCGCCGTCGCCCTCGCCGACCGCGATCCCCCGCCGCAACTCGTCGAGCGCGCCTTCCACCACCAGCCGCCCCTCCGTGATGATCGCGATGTGCGTACACAAACGCTCCACGATCTCCAACACGTGCGACGTGAGAAAGACCGTAATGCCGCGCGCCGTCAACTTCAACAACAGATCCTTCAGCGTCCGCGAAGCGAGCGCGTCCACGCCCTCGAACGGTTCGTCCAGAAACAAAATCTCCGGCCTGTGAATCAACGCGCACGCCAGCGACAACTTCTTCTTCATCCCGTGTGAATACTCAACCACCAGTTTCTTCGGCTCGCCGTCCAACTCCATCAACGCCAGCAACTCGCGCCCACGCTCCGTCGTCTCCTCGCGCGTGAGGCCGTACATCCGTCCCGTAAACGTCAACATCTCCGCGCCCGTCAAACGCTCGAACAAATTCAAGTCTTCCGGCACGACCCCGATCCGCCGCTTCACCTCCAACGACTCCCCCGCCAGATCACGCCCCAACACGCGCACGCGTCCCCCGGTCGGCTCAAGCAGCCCCGTCAACATCTTAATCGTCGTAGATTTCCCCGCCCCGTTCGGCCCCAGAAACCCGAAAAACTGCCCCCGCCCCACACGCAAATTCACCCCATCCACCGCCGTAAAATCCCCAAACCGCCGCACGAGTTCAAACGTCTCGACGGCAGGCGCGCTCGCTGTCTCAACAGAGTTCGTCATCAACTTAATTTTGTACGCGCAAGGTAGGCGGGCGGTCAAGGAAGGCAGGCGATGAAATAGACGGCCAGCGTGAGACGTATGAGAGTTCTCACGATAGACAAAGCGTGTTATGCGGGTGAACTGACAAGTTCGGCTAAATTCTCAAAGTAGCGACGATGAGTACGACGTAAAGCCTCTTCGGTGGCCGCTTCTAATATGACGACCTCGCGCTCAGTACCAAGACGGCTAAGTTCGAGTTCCAACTCAAGCCGCGCGTCTTCCGCATTTCGACGCTCCGAATCGTCAAATGTCCTGAAGGTAACTATTTCTCCACGATTACGGTCGTATTCAATCAGAAAGATCATTATTCTCTCCTAAGCACTCTTCTACATACTCGATAGTCTTACGAAGATGCTCAAATACGTCTTGTTTGAATGTCTTTATCTTCTCTTCAATCTTAGCTGTCTTTTGCTTATCAGCGTCCGTGAATCTATCTTCTAAGGATAGTTGCGTCTTCGCATGTGCTAATCTTACTTCAATCGACTCAATGCGGATAACTAAGGTGGATGTATCTGCCAACATCTCTCGCACATCTTCATCGCCCGCGCCGTACTTAATCGCCGGATGCACTATATCCGATAATTTCTCCGAAAGTTCAGCCCAAAGATGTTGCAGCGAAGTTCTCACCTGTATCTCGATCATCTTGTCGAGACTACTCACGATCACATGAACGGCTCGATAACCGTGGCTGGGCCGCTCGCGACGGTCAACGATGGTGGTCTTTTCAAAGAGATTGGCGAGAGATTGAACGACTGAGTCTTGCTCCGTGATGTCTGTGACGGTCAACCTACAGCCCGCGATGTCTTGAATCTGAGTTAAGCGGATGCTTTCTCTGCGCAGTTTCTCGGAGATGGACGTGGTTGACTTCGCCGGTCTGCCTGTCGGTTCGAGAGTCAAGTCTTGGCGAATAGTCCCTACGACGATCTCGTATGCTTTGGTAAACGAACGCCGGTACAGATCGAGAAGCCGCAGATCGGCCTCGGTGATATTGCCTTTCTTCAGGCGATCACCTAAACGGTCGATCTGCGACTTGGTCAGTTCTTTTGACATAGGCGTCGGCGTTTAGGGCATTTTAGCATCTTCGATTGCATTGTATGCCAAGACCCTGCGCGACGGCCTATGCCCTCGCAACTACTCGCGTAAAAATGGTCTGGCCTCGCTCGCGCGGACGTGTGCGGGGAACTGGCGGTGCGTGCTCATGAGGAAAGCGGTGGAGCTTGCGCGCAGGGCGTTGCCGTGAGTGGCGGCGAGGCGGACGAAGCGGCTGAAGAAGGACATGCCGTAGTAGTAGCCGTCGTGACAACTGACGAGCACGTCGGCGGTGTGGCGCACGCGCGGGGCATGGAGCGAGTCGTAGAGATTGGCGAGCGCATCGGGGTAGGTGTGGGCGGCGGTGTGGGCGTACCAGTCGGCGTCGGGGGCGTAGCCGCGCGCGTCGAGTTGACCGCCCGTGCGGAGCGCGCTTTGCACGGCGTCGAGTGCGAGCGGGTCGCCCGTGAGTTGTTCGTAAGCGTAACGCGTGTGGCCGTTCTGTTCGCGGGTGATGCGCGCGACCCCGCGCGCGCCGCGCACGACGATCGCAGATTCGCCTTCGCGGTGGAGGCTGAAGTCAACGCCTTCGAGCGTCGTGAGTGCGTCGGCAACTTCCGCCGGGTCGGTTTCGTCTGCGCAGTAGAGCGCGGCATAGCCGCACAGACCGAAGGCGGGCGCGGCGACGCTCCGCCTGCCGCGCCCGCGCTCGAAGCGTTCTTTGACCTGATAACCGCCCGCGCGCAGGTGCGTCTGCAAGTGGATTTTTTGATTCTCTTCGAGGTTCATGCCGTGGTCGGAGAAGAGAACGATCTCGGTGTCCGCGCCGCAGAAGTCTTGAATCTCCGTGAGAATCCGGTCGAGCGATTCGAGGGCGACGTTCAACTTTTGCGGTCCGCGAATGTGGAGAAGCCCGTCCGTGCCTTTGAGGAAGGCGAAGAAGTCGCGGTCGGGCGGCGCGGCGCGAAACTTGTCGCGGAAGCGGCGCATGTCCGCGCGCCACACGGCGTCGGGCGCGACGTAGACGAGAAACTCGAAGGGCAGCGGCTCTTGATAATCGAGATCGTCCATGTAGGACGAAGGCACTTTGTCGGGCGTGCGGCGACCGATGTACTTCCTGATGCCGCCGCACAACTCCTGTGAGTCCTTGTTGAAATAGAGGCTCTCGTAGCCGAGGGGCACGCTCGCGCCAAGCATCTGTGCGAGCGCGACGTTGGTCATCGTGGGGAACGGCGAGAGCAACCCGGCGGGGTTGCCGAAGCGCGCGAACAGCCCGCGCGACTTCGCCGCCTTGATCACTTCGTAAGGCACGCCGTCGAGACACAACAACAGGCGGCGTGGGCGCGTCTGCCCTGCCCCGCCAGTCGAATACTTTTGCACTGCTTCACCTCAATCCTTGTCAGCCGTCCGTGGTCAGATGTCCGTTGCCCGTCGTCCGTGGCCGTCTCGTCGCTCGTTCAAGGCAGACTGTGGTAGCAGGTGACATGAACCGAAAACAACTGACGAACGGCCACGGACAACGAACACTTTTAATTCTCTTCCGTTTGCTTCGGCGCGACCTTGCGATAGGGTTCGCGCAAGCCGCGCCGCGCCTCTTCGAGCGAGTCGTAGACGTTGGGGCGCGCGGCGACGAGCTTGTACTGCGCGAGCGCGTCGTCGCGTTTGCCCGCGAGGTCGAGCGTCTGCGCGGCGCGCAGGCGTGCGAGCGTCGCCTGATTCGCTTCCGCCTTCGGGACGGCGGCGGCGGCGAGAAACTCTTTCGCCGCGCGTTCAAACTGCCCCGCGACGAAGAGGGCTTCGCCATACTGGAAATGTATGAGGTCGAGTTGGCGCGCCGCCGCATCTCGCGTGGCCTTGTCGCGCAGGAGCGTGTCGAAGATGGCGAAGGCTTCGCGCTCCGTACTTGCGGACGATGCCGCCCCGCCGCCCGCGCGCTCGGTCGCCGCCTGTGAGACGAGCGCGTCGGCATACTCCAACTTGAACAGGTAATTCTTCGGATACTTCGCGGCGAGTTCGCGTGCGAGCGCGGCGGCGTCCGCGTATCGCTTCTCGCGCTTGTAGAGCGGGATGAGCATCACGCGCGCGTCGTCTTTCGCCCACTGCCCTTCGCGCATGACGCGTTCGAGCGTGGCGAGGCCGCGTCGCTTCGAGCCGCGCGTGCCGGTCATGCCCGCGAGAATTTTGTAGGGCAGGGCGAGGCCGCCGACGATGTAGTCCTGCATGCCGATGGTCAACTCGGCGTCGTGATAGTTCGGGTCGAGTTTGATCGTCTCGCGGTGGCGGTCGACGGCGTCCGAACCGCTGCGCAGAGCCGAGACGAAACTGCGCTCGACCGCTCCGGCGAAGGCAGCCTTCAACCCCTGCGTCGCGCCGAGGAAGTAGAGGGCTTCGGCGTCCTTCGGATTCTTCTTCAGGCGCGCTTCGGCCAACTGCTTCGCCTCGCGCGTCCAATCCTTGAACTGCGCGACGATCTTCGGGTCAACTTTGTCTTCCGTCTTCGCGTAGAAAGACTCGTTGTTGTACAACCCCGACTGCAAACGCCGCGACTCGTTCAGCGTCTCAAGCCACAAACTCGCCGCGAGAAACTGCGGCCCCGCCGGGTGATCCGGGTATAGGCGCGCGAGTTCGCGGAAGCGCGCGCGCGCCGCCTCGTAGTCGAGATTGTAGAGCGCCTCGAATCCTTCGGTGCGCACCTTATCAAAACGCGCGCGGTCGACTTCGGCGGTCGCTGTCGCCGGAGTTTTACCCGTTGCCGGAGCGTCAGGCTGCAACTTCGCCGACGCCTTTTGCGCGTGCGCGAGGCTGTACGAGGCCAACAAGATGATGAGCAGCAGCACCGTCACATGAAGCACGAACAGCACCGCAGGCAAACGCCGTTTCATTACAACTTCTCCAATCATTTTCTTCCCGTCTCCCGCGCCGCCTCGCACGCGACGCCGACTCTCCACACCGTCAACAAGTTGATCCCGAACCCCGCCGCGTACCAGACCGAGCGCGTCGCGCGTTCGTTCCACGCCAACACGTGTGCGCCCAGAAAGACCGACGAGGCGAAAAATATCCCCGGCATCATCAAAGTGAATCCGAGCGAATCGAGCAGCGACGCCCACCCGCGCGACCAGCCCGCGTAGCCGAACTGCGGCGTCACGACCGGCTCAGGGGCGCGCGTCGCCGCGTTGAGACACAGGATGCCCGCCACGTTCAAGGCCGATGCGATGAACATTAGACGCGCCCAAAACGACCGGCTTTGCCTCTGCGTTCGGTGTCTCACTACGAATAACTCTCCAGATACTTCACGCCCGCGCCCGTGTTGAATAGGACGACGCGCTCGCTTGATTCGACCACGCCCGCCGCCAGCATTTGCTTGAGCGCGGGCAGGCACGCCGCGCCCTCCGGCGCGCAGAAAAGACCTTCCGCCGCGCCGATCTCGCGCGTCGCCGCGATCAACTCCGCGTCCGTCACGCTGATGGCCGTGCCGTTCGACGCGCGCAGCGCATCCAGTATCAAAAAGTCGCCGATGGCCTTCGGCACGCGCAAGCCCGAAGCGGTCGTCGTGGCATCGGGAAACTCGTCCGCGAAACGCTTCCCTTCCTCGAACGCGCGCACGATGGGCGCGCACCCGGCGGCCTGCACCGTCACCATCCTCGGTCGTTTGCTGCCGATCCATCCCATCGCTTCCATCTCCTCGAACGCCTTCCACATGCCGATGAGTCCCGTGCCGCCGCCCGTCGGGTAAACGATCACGTCGGGCAACTCCCAGTCGAACTGTTCGGCCAACTCGTAGCCGAGCGTCTTCTTGCCCTCGACCCGATACGGCTCTTTCAACGTCGAAACGTCAAACCAGCCTTCCGCCTCTTTGCGCCTGCCCACTTCCGCGCCGCAGTCCGTGATGAGTCCGTCCATCAAGGTGACGTGCGCGCCCGTCTGCTCGCATTCGACGACGTTTGCGCGCGGCGTATCGCGCGGCATAAAGATGTGTGCGGCCAAGCCCGCGCGGGCGGCGTAGGCGGCGAGCGCGCCCGCCGCGTTTCCCGCCGAGGGCACGGCGAGTTTACGCGCGCCCAACTCCTTCGCCATCGAGACGGCTGCCGTCATCCCGCGCGCCTTGAAACTCTGCGTCGGGTTCTGCGACTCGTCCTTGATGTAGAGTTCGCTCAAGCCCAACTCCCTGCCCAGCCGCCGGGCGGCGACGAGCGGCGTCCAGCCTTCGCCGAGCGAGACGATATTTTCTTCGTGCGCGACGGGCAGCACCTCTCTGTAACGCCATAAATCAGCCGACCTCTCTCGTAAACTTTCCTTCGTCAAACTGGCGGCGGCGCGCTTTAGATCGTAACGAACCAGCAGCGGCTTGCCGCACTCGCGACAGAGATTCTGCAACTGCCGTGCCTCGTGACGCAGCCCGCACGCCGCGCATTCCAGATGTGTTACGTACATGAAAAATCGAGTCCTTTCAGAGTATTTCCCGCATTATTAGATCGCCCGCATCATACGTCAGCCATCAAACATCCGTCAGGTGGAGCAAACGTATGGCAGTGACCCCTGAAATGAGTCTCCCTTCCGCAATCCCTCTCCGGCGGGTGACAAGCGCGCGGTAAAGGCTTTATCTTGTCACTCGTCACTTGTCATTATTTTTATGATTCAACTGCTCGCGCTCGATCTGGATGGGACGCTCCTGAACTCGCTCGGCGAGTTGTCTGCGCGCAACGCGCAGGCGATTGCGGAGGCGCGCGCCGTCGGTGTGCGCGTCGCGCTCGTCACCGGAAGGCGTTTCCGCGACGCGCGCCCGCTCGCGCTCAAACTCGGGCTGGACGTGCCCGTCATCGCGCACAACGGCGCGCTCACCAAACACGCGCGCACGCTCGAAACCGTCTCGGCCAGTTTGTTGCCGCTCGAAACGGCGCGCGAAGTTTTGCGCCTCGGTCGCGCGCACCGCGCCGACCCGCTCGTCAGCGACGACCCGGAGGGCGCGGGGCTGCTCGTCTACGATCACCTGCGCGACACGGCTGGACCCGTCGCGGAATACATCGAGTGGTCGCGCCGCATTCACGGCGATGAGGCCGAGCGTGCCATCCTCCACGTCCCCTCGCTCGAAGCTTATCTCGACCACGCGCCCGTCCACATCACCTTCTCCGGCACGTTCGCCGACATCGAACGCCTGAGCGTCGTGTTCGCGGCGGAACTCGGCGCGCGCGCCAAGCTGATGACGACGCTCTACCCCTCGATTGATTTCGGGCTGGTCGACGTGATTCACCCGGACGTGTCGAAGGGCACGGGGCTGGCCGCCGTCGCCGCCGAGCACAAGTTGACGCCCGCCGAAGTGATGGCCGTCGGCGACAATCACAACGACGTGGAGATGTTGGAGTTTGCGGGCACGCGCGTCGCCGTCGCCAACGCCGAACCGCGCGTGCTCGACCTCGCCGGTATTCAAGTCACCGGCAGCAACGACGAAGACGGCGTGGCCGCCGCTATCGAGAAGTTTATTTTGGAGACAGAAACTACTGGGAAAGGATGAGAGGTCGTCAGTCGTCCGCAGACAGTTGCCCGTTGCCGCTGCTCAACACGAGAGCCGCTAAAGATGCACCGGAACGATTGAATGCTGACGGCTGATGGCTGACAGCTAAATCATGGCAAACCGCATCGCGAACATCAAGACGAACCACGGCACGATCCGCTTCGAGTTATTGGAAGCCGACGCGCCGAAGACGACCGACAATTTCATCCAACTGGCCGAGCGCGGCTACTACGACGGCGTGATCTTTCACCGCGTCATCAGCGGCTTCATGATTCAGGGCGGCGACCCGACGGGCACGGGGCGCGGCGGCGAATCGGCCTCCGGAGGTCGCTTCGCCGACGAGATCAACAGCTCGTCCGAACTCTATCAGGGCAAGTACGCGAAGGGCACGGTGGCGATGGCGAACGCCGGACCGAACACGAACGGCTCGCAGTTCTTCATCATGCACGAAGACTACCCGCTGCCGCCGAGCTACAGCAAATTCGGGCGCGTCATCGAAGGGCAGGAAGTGGTGGATGCCATCGCCTCCGTCGAGAAAGACCGCAGCGACCGCCCGCGCACCGATGTCGTGATGGAGAAAGTGACCATCGAGCCGGGCGACGGACAGTAAGAAGAAACGATGAAGGAGGAACGATGAACGATGAAGTAAAGACCGGTTGCTTTTACTTCATCGTTCATCGTTCCTCCTTCATCGTTTCATCATTCCTCCTTCATCATTTTATCCCGCTTTAACCCTCGCCGATCACCACCCTGCCCCGCTCATCAAACCGCACGCGCAAATTGTGATTGACCGGGCTGAAACCGCGCCCCAGTTGCGGCGAGCGGCGGATGGCCTCGGTGACGAAACTTTTGGCCGCGCCGATTGCGCCGTTCAAGTTCATCCCGCGCGCGAGACAGGCGGCGATGGCGGCGGCGAGCGTGCAGCCCGTGCCGTGCGTGGCGTCCGTTTCGATACGCGGCGCGCGAAAGAGTTCGACGCCGTCGCCGTCGTCGAGCAAGTCGACGGCCTCGCCCGTCAGGTGTCCGCCCTTGACGAGCACGGCGCGCGCGCCCATCTCGCGCATGAGCGCGGCGGCGCGGCGCATGTCCGCTTCCGTTTTGATTTCGAGTCCGGTGATGCGTTCGGCTTCGGGGAGGTTGGGCGTGACGAGGCGAGCCAGCGGCAGCAGTTCCGACTTCAGAGCGGCGAGCGCGTCGTCGTCAATCAGGTCGAAGCCGGAGGTCGAGCGCACGACCGGGTCAATGATCGCGCCGACTTCGCGCAAGGGCGTCTCGCGGAGCAGGCGCGCGACTTCCGAGATCACTTCGCGCGTCGGGAGCATGCCCGTCTTCACGCCCGCGACGCGGAAATCTTCGACGACGGGCAACACCTGCGCGCGCACGTCTGCCGCCGTCTGGTGCGCCGCGCCGAAAACGCCGGTCGTGTTTTGAAACGTCAGCGAAGTGACGGCGGCGGTGGCGAAGCAGCCGAAGGCCGTGAAAGTTTTAATGTCGGCCACGACGCCAGCCCCGCCCGAAGGATCGAAGCCCGCGATGGTCAGCGCGACGGGCATACCGTTTGTCGTTTGCATGGACAACACGGTAAATAAAAAAGCGGTTTCACGCAAAGGCGCAAAGGAAGAACGTCAAGAGCTGTGAGTGTAATGAAAAACAGATATGAGCAGCGCGACAGCTATCGCAGCTTCAACCTCTGTGTGCCTTACTTTGCGCCTTTGCGTGAGGATTTATTCTCCGCGACTTTCTCTCAACTCGTTGACGACCGCGTCGAGTTCGCTTTCGTCGGCGAAGAGACGTATGGCGGCGACGCCGCGTGCGCCCGCTTCGATGACCTGCGGAATGTGCGCGCGCGTGATGCCGCCGAGCGCGAGGAGCGGGAAGGGCGCGAGCGCGCGTGCCGCCTCGCGCAGGCGTTCGAGGCCGAGCGGCGCACCGTAAGCGTGTTTGGAGGGCGTGTCGAAGATGGGGCCGAAGACGGCGAAGTCCGCATCGCCGGTGCTCGCGGCGCGCGCTTCTTCGAGCGAGTGCGTGGAGACGCCGATGAGGAAATCGCGCGGTGACATGTTGCGCACGACGAGAGGGTCGAGCGAGCGCGTGGTGAGGTGAACACCGTCGGCTCCGGCGGCGAGCGCGATGTCGGTGCGGTCGTTGACGAGGAGGCGCGTTTGGCTTCCGCGCGTCAGGTCTGCGGCACGGCGCGTGAGTTCGTAGAGCATGCGCGGGCGCATCTGTTTCTCGCGCAGTTGGACGAGCGCGACGCGGGCGAGGACGCACGCGCCGACGAGAGCGAACAGGCGCGTGAACTCCGCGCTCGACGAATTAGTCTCGCGGGTCGTGCGCCCGTCAGTGATCAGATAGGTGATCGGCTTGGTCAGGTCGAGCGGCATGTGACGAAGGCGGCGTGGCCAAAGCGGTGTCGGCTTGGCCGTCGAGCGCGCGTGTGGTGCGCCGGAAGTGTGCGATCTCCCAGAAGGCGAGTGCGAAATTGACGAGGCCGAGTCCGGTCACTGCGCCGCGCACCCAACCGGAAGCGACCGTCTGTTGCAAGCCGTACAGACCCGTCTTCTGCACCGTGTAGATGAGAAAAAAGTTGTCGCCCCAATCGCTCAGCCCGAACGGGTGAACCCACGGCAGAAACGTCAGCACGATGCCCGCTTCGAGGCATAGGATGATGTAGAAGATGACGGTTAACTTGGCAGACATAACTCGTGAATCGTGAATCGTCAATCGTGAATAGACTAAAGCATTTCCTTCTATTCACGATTGACGATTCACGATTTACTTTCTTATTGCTTGCAAGTCGCGCAGCTTGGCGGCGACGCCGCGATAGTTGACATCCGTGCCGTAAACTTCGGAGAAGATTTCGATGGCGC
>Ga0307513_10008982_pt1 | contig 12679 bp, 7 predicted proteins | sample 15_EM_MG_FD_202174 | JGI IMG/M metagenome (GOLD analysis project Ga0307513, IMG submission 202174) | Populus trichocarpa ectomycorrhiza microbial communities from riparian zone in the Pacific Northwest, United States - 15_EM | ecosystem: Host-associated > Plants > Roots > Unclassified | place... | reverse complement strand
TCTCATTTTCTTTCAAAATTTGTGTTAGATATTTAAACTTTGTAAGGTTATGGAGAGATTATGAGTGATTATTAGTGGAGAAAACAAACTTAAAGGGGGAATAGAGAGAGAGAAACAAGTTTGCTAGTAGAAAAATCTAGAGAGAGAAACAAGGAATTAATGAAGGAGAAAGAAAGTTCAGAGAAAAAAATTTACAAGAAACTCATAATTTAAGCTTAATTTTAGTTGGTAAGATGTTCTTTACATTTATTTTCTTGTTTTGTGTGTTTAGTATGAAACCCCTCAATTTCTCAATTCTAGGGTTTTAAAAATTGTTTGGGAATTAGGTGTTTTGCATTAAAATTTATGAAAATGGTATGATATAGGTAAGCAATAAGTAGAGTAAAAACATATAAGAGTTAAAAGTAATTAAGAAGGAATTTATACACCAATCCATGGGAGAAATTTTTGAGAAATGGCTAAATTAGTTTAAATGTTGTGGGATTGTATGTTTATTAAATGTACAAGTATGAGTATTGTATTTAAGAAACATTTTTGGGTTAGATATATGAATTTCATATAGTATGTGTGTTCGGGGAAAATTATGGATAAGAAGTTTATGTGTTTTTTGGGATATTAAATGTGTATGGATTAATTTGAAGGTTTTAGAAATGGAAATTTAATGTAGAATTTTGATTTAAAATGAATATTTGGCATGTTGTGTGATATGTTAGAAAGTATATGTTGGAATTTTGGAAACTTGAATGTGTAAATAAGTAATTGAGTGGTTCCTCTTCATGCTGATCTTACTATATTGCTGCGTAAAAGGCCTATATGCGAGAGTTTGTGTTGAGATAGATGCTTAACAGATGTTGGTTAAGGAATATGACCTACGCTGTCCAAATGGGTTATTCAAAACAATTTCAACTGATTATGAACGGAGTAATTGCAATGTCTTTGGACATACCACAACAATATGCTCTAATAATAAAATTGATAATCTTTCAGCGGTGGCAGAGGGTAAGAGGAAATTTGGCATTGTTAGCTCTAAATCTGCAGAAAACAAGCAAAATTAGTTTCAATGACAGGTAGTTATTAAACAAAGAAGGGTTTTGCAAGTGGTGGGAATGGTCGTTCAACATCAGATGTGTGTAATTCTGATTGTAATGAGGATGCTTGTTCGACATCTGGTGTGCATAATTCTAATTGTAATGAGGATGGTCATTCAACATTTGGTGCATGTAATGCTAATTGTTATGAAGATGGAAATCCTACTTCTCTTGTTCTGAAGAGTTGACGAGGAGATATAGTGCATAAGGAGGGGGCTACATATACTATCTTAGATCAAAGGTTTGTCGACTTCAATACAGCTACTTGTGCGATCATGAACTAGGTTCCTTCGGTCAATAGTCATGAGGCGAGTGTTGATATTGAAGTTAGAGGAGGTGATACGGGTGGGTAATGTACCGATCAGGAGTCTACGTTCCCGATCTTGGCAAGTCCTCAAACTCCAAATTCCACCAACAAGGAAAATGTTAATTAGCTAGCAAGTAAGGCTAGAGAATCTCTAGAGAAACAGAAGAAGGGTTCAACAGGCTCTTCAAAGAAGAATAAGAAATCAGGCTCTTCGTGGGGGGGCAAGGTAATCATTGTGTTGTTATTTGTCTTCCTCACTATTTTCCTATGATTATTGGATGTTGGAATGTTAGAGGTTTGAATGATCCTATAAAGCATTTAGAATTGTGTTGTCTTATCTAGTAAAAGAGGGTGGCTTTTTTTGGTTTGGTTGAAACTCGGGTTAGAGACAGGACTAAAGATAATGTTTCTTGACCTCTTCTTCGTAACTGGTCTTTCTTGTATAATTATGATTTATCTTGTCGCGGTCGTATTTGGGTTTGTTGGAAGTTGGTGTGGTGAAGGTAGATGTTTTGGGCATGTTAGATCAGGCTATTCATGTTTGTGTCACTATATTAGGTACTAATATTTGCTTCAACGCTTCAATCATTTACAGAGACAATAACACATCCTTACATGAGGCTTTATGGTCTGATATAGTGAGCCAGAGTGGTGGCTGGGAGTCCACCCCATAAATTCTTATGGGCAACTTTAATGCTTTCCAAAACCAATCAAACAAACTAGTTATATGGACAGGTTCAAAACTTGTATTCAAGAAGCTAAAGTGGATGATCTTCGGTATTCAGGTATGCATTATACTTGGACAAACCAATGCCCTAAGAATCTGATTATGTGGAAACTAGATAGTGTGCTTGTGAATGAGAATTGGAGTTTGAACTTCCCATTGTTGGAAGCTAGATTTTTGCCTTCTGGTGTGTCGGACCATTCTCCCATGGTGGTAAAAGTTGTTGGCGATGATCAAAACATCAAGAAACCATTTAGATTTTTTGATATGTGGATGGATCATGACGAGTTCGTGCCTCTGGTGAAGAAAGTTTGGGATTAGAATTTGGGGGGTTGTCCAATGTATCAGTTGTGTTGCAAACTCAGAAAGCTAAAGCAGGAATTAAACTTTTCAATAGGGATCACTTCTCCAACATTTCTAATAGAGTTAAAGATGCAAAAGACAAAATGTATAAGGCTCAATATGTTCTGCATACAGCGCATGGAGATCTAACTTTGTGCATGCGTGAAAGGGCTGTTGTACATACTACATTACTATTGTCAGGGTCGAAGAGAGTTTTTTCAAGCAGAAGGCAAGGATACAATGACTTAGCTTGGGGGACTAGAATACTAGTTACTTTCATAAATCAGTAAATGGAAGACATAATAGAAATAGGCTTCTTTTAATTACAAAGGAGGATGGGAAGGTTGTTGAAGGGCACGAGGCTGTCAAATCAGAAGTAAGTGTGTACTTCCAGAGTGTGTTAGGAATGAAACAAATGGCTGGGATTGTGAACAAGAAAGTGATAGAATCGGCTATTAAATTGAAACTAACTTCTACGTAGTAACATTTACTAGCCCAAGATGTAACAAGGGAGGAGATTAAGGATGCTATGTTTAGTTTAAAAAACAACAAAGCCCTTGGTCCGGATGGTTTCAACGCAGGTTTCTTCAAAAGAATGTGGCACATAGTTAGGGAAGATGTAATCAACACAGACTCGTAGAATGCTTAAAGAAATGAATGCTACAACCATTTCCCTTATTTCTAAAGTTTCTAATCTTACAAGATTGACAGATTTTCATCCTATATCTTGCTGCAATATAGTTTACAAATGCATCGCTAAGATTCTAGCTGATAGAATTATTGTTTTGCCATTCTTAGTAGGCCCATATTAAGCCGTTTTTGTCTCTGGACGGAGAATCAACGACAACTTTCTTGTCTTAGGAATTAATGAAAGGTTATCACAAAAATAAAGGGCTTGCTCATTGTGCTATGAAAGTAGATTTGATGAAGGCTTATGACTCAGTTCAATGGGATTTCATTGTTGTTGCTTTAACAAAAATTGGATTCCCTAAAACAATCATTGATTGGATCATGGTTTGTGTTACATCATGCCATATCTATTTTTCCTATGTATGGAAATCCTTTCAGGGTTGTTTTGCAAGATGAGTGACAATCAAAACTTCAAGTTCCATAGGAGATGCAATAAGGACATAATTTCCCATCTTTGTTTTGCAGATGGCTTGATGATTTTTAGCAAAAGGGACATAAACTCAATTCATATGATCAGAAATGTGCTCATAGAGTTTCAATAAGGACATAATTCATATGATCCAAAAAAAAGTGACATCTTCTTGAGAGGTTTGTTAGACGCCGAGAGAAATAAGATTATTCATATTCTTGGGTTTAGAGAGGGGGAGCTTCCTATGAAGTATTTGGGAGTGCCTCTTATCTCGTCAAGGCTTAAGGATGTTTATTATAAGAGCCTCGTGGATCAAATCACCTCTAAAGTTTGACGTTGGACTTGTAGAACACTCTCGTACGTAGGATGAGTACAACTTATTAGCTTAGTTTTATTTTTCATTCAAGTCTATTGGGCATCTCTCTTCCATTTACCTGGGTATGTAATTAAAAATATTGAGCAAATTATGAGATCCTTTCTTTGGTCAGATTCAGATATGAGAATTATTAGGGCTAAAGTGGCTTGGGGTCAGGTGTGTTTTCCAAAAAAGAAGGGGGGCTAGGAATCAAAAGGATAACATAGTACAACAAGGTTGCACTTGGCCTTGGGGAAAGATCCTTAAGCTCAGATCTTTAGAATGGCCTAAGATGAAGTACACTATAGGAGATGGAAAGGAAACTTCCCTATGGTTTGACAATTAGCATCCTCACAGCCCCCTCGCAGATCCTTAAAGCAAGAGATTTATCTATGATTCAGGTATGGGAAAGAACGTGATGGTGAACGTGCTGGTTAGTAACTCAGATGGAGAATTCCTACCACTCAAGCTATTAGCTGGTACCCTATTATAGATGTTATTCCTTCCAATTTTAATCCTAAGATAGGGAAGAGGGACGAGATTGTTTGGTTGGATTCGCCAAATTAGAGGTTCTCGGTCAAAGTAGATTAGGAGCAACTCAGAATCCATAATTAAATGGTTGAATGGCATGACTGTGTGGTTCAAGAATGCTATTCCAAGACATTCTTTTCTTCTATGACTGGTTGTATAACAAAAGCTCACAACTCAGGATAAACTACATCAGTTTGGTCTCCATGGTCCTAACTGGTGCTCACTATGTCTCCTTAACAATGAAGATCACAACCATTTGTTCTATGAATGCTCTTATTCTGAAGTGATATGGTGGGATGTTGGTGACAGATGTGACATTCCTAGAATGAGGAAAAGCTGGAATGAATGGATTAGATTTGTTACTATCACTTGGAATGGTAAAACTTTCACAAACGTTTCTCATAAATTGGGGTTCGCAGCTCGGTGTATTGTGTTTGGCAAGAACGTAATGAAAGAATCTTTACAGGTATGTCTAGAAATTCAAATTTGGTCTTTGATGAAATCGAAGGGATCATTTGCGACAAGCTCGATCTAAAGAGAAACGTTCCACCAATAGATGAAAATATTAAGATCCAAAGAGCTTGGAAGGTGAATAACATAGAATCTTAAACTAATGTTTGGTTGATTTTATTATTGTCTCTAGCTAGTCTAGCCAGGTTTTGGTTTTCTGTTTTGTGGTCTTCTTGTGGCCATTTGTTGTTTGTAAGCTTTTTGTTTACATTGTAAAGCTGGAGTATGCCCCTTAAAATCTTTGTACCTTCTTTTCTTTTTATACATATGTCAACTTACCTAAAAAAAATAAGTAATTAAATCCATTAGAATTATGGATAAACCGTGTTGGTACTTAATATGATAGATGAAATGAAATTAGTTGGAAGTAAGAATATGGAATTTATGCTAGTTAAATGACTGACCATTTATAGTGGTGGAAGAGTAATTGATTTATCAATTTTTGAGAAAATTCAAGAAGGTGATCTTGTTATTTAAATTATATTATGATTGTTACGAAATTTTGATATGAGAGGGGAATATAAATATATTGTACTTTATGAAATAATAAGAAATTTCATGTTAAATGTAGATAGTAAAGGAAATTGTATAAGTTTAGTGTTTAAGTGACATTATTATGTTGGAATTGAGTCAAATGGTAATAGAAATATAATTAAATGGATAGTAATCAGTGTGCATAAATTGTGTTGAGACTTGTATGCTTAATAATATGAAGAAATTATGAAAGATTGGGCAAATTGTATAATTTTGATGTTTAAATGGATGTTCTATTTGGAAGGATGATAAGAATTTTGTTTAGCTCAATAAATTTCAAGCAAGTTTAAGGCTTCATTTTGGATATTTGGGTTCACAAATTGCAAATAGAGAGAAGAGAGAGAAGGTTTTGAAAGGAAGACTAGAAAGAGACGGAGCTGTCGGAGCCATAACTCCTCTAGCCACATTTAGCTTTCACTCATATTCCACAGTTAGCCACAACATGTCATGAGATCCCATGTAAAATTTCAGCTAGATCCAACGATCGGATTGCGAATTATGATTGTTACCGTGAAACTAGATAGTTACGCATTTTACGTCATAATCCAAATTTGATTGCTTTTCATTGCCCTGATCGTATCATTCCCTCTCTCTTCAAGATGAATTGTCCTTGAATCATTAATAGGGGTAAGGGACAAAGTTTTAGCCTCTTTTTGAAGCATTTGGAGTTCTTTTCTTGCCAACAATCATCGCCAACAACTTTGGATGAAGGTAGCATCCCTTCTTTTCCGTCTATCATCATTACAACGTTTTTGCTCCTCTTTCTGAAGCTTGGTGGGCATCGACTAATGTCGTTAACACATCAAGTTCTTGCTGCATCTCCCCTAGAATATGGGATAGACTCTTGGTTTCTTTTTTGAGAATGCTAATCTCTTTATTTATCTCCCTTTAATATCACCTCTCCTTTTGAATCCTCCTCTTCTTTGGCCACAATATCTCATCAGAATACATGAAATCCTGATTGTAATACTCCCTTTGCATTTTTTTTATATTCGAACCTAAAACAAAAGCTAATAATGACAGCAAAGAAAGTAAGAAGACATTGAGGACTTACAAATTACATGGACTTTCCATTGACGAACATAACAAACCCTTTTAGACCCAAAAAAAGGACCCTAAACCAAACAACTTTCGAATGGTTTTAAATTTGATATTTAGAGCAAATTCACGCCAAAGAACCAAAATTTCAAGTTTCATTTAATTCTAAATTGATTTGATATATGGACGCGAAACTAAAGCGAATCAGCCCCTTTAAAACCTGAATTTGGAACCTAAACCAAACGATGTCTAAATGAGTTGAAAATTGATATATTATGTGATTTCACCCTAAATAAACAGAATATCAATTTTGACACAATTACAATACGGTATGATAAGTGGACACAAAATAGAAGCGAAACAAACCCCTACGTCCTAATAATGTTTTCTGATTTTTTTTTATTCTGAAAAGAAATTCTGGAAAGAAAGAATAATAAGACACCCTTTTTTTTAATCCCAAAAGACTCAATTCAATGCAACTAATTAAGAATAACGTAGGAAGAAGACAATATGACCGAAACTAATTTGAAACATGATCAGACTCGAAACAAAAACAACATAAAGAAAAATTGACGCGCAAGGTAAAAACCAAAATATAAGAAATAAAAGGATATAACCTGATTAATGGAGGCAAGCTATGATACCAAATGATGCGAACCTCTTGAACACGCTATCAAGCAACCCACACGCAAAGACACCAAATTTCTGGAAAGCCAAGTAAATCAGGTTTGATAGGAGTGTGACACAAAGATAACTTGTACCTAGCCTACCAGCACTATTGGAAACGAAAACCCCCACCCAACGAATATTGATTCACGAATGAGAAGTATAAAGATGAAGCCATAAAGGCAGTTGTTCTTTGATAAGTTGTTTTTTAGTTTTTTAGAGAACCAAGGAAGGGAGATTATCCTACCAACACACAACAAGTGCGGCAAATAAGAAGTTTTATTAATCTGAATTGTCTAACTTACATGTCTGGTTATACCTTTATTTATACTGACTCTAGACTTAAACAAACCCTAATGGACCTCTTATGTGGACTTATATGATGCCCACTTACAATTAAACCCAAATAATATAAATAAACCCTAAATTAAGAAGAAAATAATAACAACAATAATAATTCCAAATTTAATATCCTAAATATGATAGGATCAAATTTGTTGCCCTTTAGAAGTCTCATATAAGTTAGGAGATTAAAATCTAAAGCTGCCTTCTCTTTAGTTTCCTTGTTTGCAAAGTATTTTTAGCTGACTTGGAAACATATTTAATGATAGATTCCTACTATAATAAGGATATAATAATTGTTTTCATACACCATAAGGATTCCACATTAATATGGAGTCCATACCATGGAAACTATATTGTTGCCCATTAAATATCCTTGCAAGACTAAAAAATTCTCAAAATCAGCTGTCACATCCTTGTAGGAAAAGAATCATAGCAAAATAGCAAGTTCACAAGTCAAAAGGAAGTATATAACAAAATACGTACAACCTCTATTGACCAGTATTGCGATGCCTTCCTGAACTCCGATTGACCTGAAATTTTAACCTAAGGTAGGACACATGTCAAGAGACGCAATGTAAACTTTCAGCCCGATCCAACGGTCAGATTGAAAATTATGAATGTTTCTGTGAAACTGGACAGTTGCATATTTTACATCAGAATCCAAATCTGATTGTTTTTTTGTTGCCCGTATCGTATCACCAAGTTAAAGTGTTTGCATCGCCTACACACTAGTCACATCTCTAGTTGTGTAGTTGATACGGTTCAGCCTTGTGATACGACCCAAGAAAGGTCATATTAAGATTTCGGCGTAAACTTTTCTATCGTCCAGTTGTACGCTATTGAGCATAACTTCAAATCTAACTGTTGGATCAAGCTGGAACTTTATCAGAAGATTACAAAGGTATTTGTCTATGTTGGGGTAAATTTTCAAGTAAATCGGAGTTCAGAAAGGACTTGCAATATAGGTCAGAACAGACTGCATGAATTTTGTTATTTACTCCCTTTTGACCTGTGAACTTCCTATTTGGCAAGAATCCTTTTTCTAAAAGAATGTGACAACTTCTTTTAGGAATTTTCTAGTTCCACAAGAATCTTTAATGAGCTGAAACATAATTTCCAAGAGGCAATGATTTATTAATGTTCTAGAATCCTTTTCTTATGGTTTTTGAGTCAGTTTTGTATATGGATCAGTTCAGCCCATAAGGGTAAATCCATTAGGGTTAATTTTTCAAGAACTATTTAAACTCCTGTAACCAAAAATTCAATAGCCATTGATGAATATTACTTGTGAAGTTTTTAGTTTTAACGTGTGAGAGTGATTCTTACATTCTTGAACGAGCTGAATCTGACTTATCGAAGCTTAACTGGCTTTGTGACGTCATTCTACTTCATTCTAATAGTGTTGGTACCTTAGGGCAAGTTTTCATTGTGTCACATTCCTATCAGACCTATTTCAGCTTTCTGGAATTAGATCTCAATCAGATCTTAATCAGTTTCCATGTGAAGGATGATTCAATTTTGCCGCAGAAACACAACTCTTAATGAACCATAAGCTAACCACCTCAGAATCAATTGAAATTTCATATCCTATCTATTGGGGGTGAGATCGCAACGTAAAATTTGGGCTTATTTTAAGATCATGTGGTCATACAACCCACAATCAAGATTGAGATCTAATTCTAGAAAGCTGAAATAGGTCTGATAGGAGTGTGACACAATAGAAACTTGCCTCAAGGTACTAACACTATTGAAATAAAATAGAATGATGCCACGAAGCCAGTTAATCTTCAATAAGTCCAATTCAATTCGTTCAAGAACTGAAAAATACAAGAATTACTCTCACACGTTAAAACTAAAAAATTCAAAAGTAATATTCATTACTGGGTTCAAAATTTAGGCTTATGAGTTTTTAAATAGTTCTGAAAAATTAACTATAATGGATCTATCCTTGTGGGCTTCAGGTTTTGACCCACATACAAAAACTAATACAAAACCTTTACTAGTAAGCCCAAACTCAAATCCAAACAAGCCTTGGATCCTAGTTGGAAAAAAGTATTAATTAAGCCCAAACATGAAAGAAAATAATAAAAATAATTAATATGTCATTAAATATCACCAACCCTTCTTTCCTTGTGTAGCTAGGATGATTAAGGAATCCTTATAAGAAAAATGATTTTGGAACATCAATGAATTCTTGTCATACTTGAAAATTATATTATAGCCCATTAAAGACCATTGTAAAACTAGAAGATTCCCAAAAAAAGCTTTCACATCCTTGTAGGAAAAAGATCCTTGCCAAATAGGAAGTCCACAAGTCAAAAAAAGTAAATAACAAAATTCATATAGCCTATTTTGACCTATATTGCAAGTCTTTCCCGAACTCCGATTCACCTGAAATTTTACCCCAACATAGAAACATAATTCTGGAATCTTCTGGTAAAGTTTTGGCTCGATTCAATAGTTTAATTTAGAGTTATGCTTAATAGTGTAAAACTGGATGGTAGAAAAGTTAACACCAAAATCCGAATCTGGCCTTTCTTGAATCATATCAATCTTTCTGGCATGTCAAGCCTCCTTTAGTGTCCTCTTGGTCATGGATGAAGATTCCTTTTAGCAGAGATTGATGTAGTGGGAATTTATCTCTTGTATTAGTGATATGTCCTCTTGCCTTTCAAGGTGCTATCAACTACTAGGCTCCCCTAGGATGCCAAGGTCTTAGACATTATAGAGGAGGGTATTTAGGCTTTGACATCGAGTAGTTCAGAGCTTCGGCCTATTTGAGACTTAGTTCACTTTCACCCCAAAAGTGCCTTTCTGGATCATTATGTTTGGAAAGATCATTCTCCAGGGAGGTTCTTTATTGACTCAACATGAGAGAATCTTGAAAAGTCTAGTCCCACATATTTTATGCATTATCTGTTCTAGTGATGCAGATCAACACAACACCAAACGTAATCATGCCAACGACCCATTGAAGGTGACAATTAGGCCAATCACAAGAGCTAGGGCATATAAGCTTAAGGAAGCATTAAATGGGCTTGTTCAGAACATATGGAGCAAAATGGACCTAAAAGGGCTTGGGACAATTAAGGAGCTTGAAGGACGACCTTTAATTCATCTAGTTCAGGTCCAAGAAGAGCCTAATTCATGTGAAACAAGGGGGTGATGTGTTCTACCCAATACTAGCCTTGTTAGGCTTTTTTTTCCCTAATGCTACAAGGATAAAATGTCAGCAATTTATTCTGCTAATTAAGTAAGGAAGTTGGCCATATCTTATTCCTAAAGAGGGGAGGACTATTTAATATTTTTCCTAACTTAGAAAGGAAAGTAATTAAATCAGCAACAAAGGAGGAAATTTTTTTTCTTATTTGTCTAAGTTAAACAAAGAAATCCAAGCTAATCAAGGACATCAAAGGGGGCAGCACAAATTTTCAAATCAGATTTCTCCTAGTTTATTTGGGACTTCTTAAGGGTGACAAATCTGATTCTAGCATATTTAGAATGGTAATTTTTGAATTTTTATTGTTTTTTATTATTTTCTTCTTAGTCTTTGGGTTATTATTACTTATTTGGATCAATTATAAATGGGCTTCATATAAGTCCGCCTAAGAGGGTCCATTATGGTTTTTGTTTCAGTTTAGAGTCAGTATAAATAAAGGCATAACCAAACATATAAGGTTAAACAATTTTCAGATCAATAAACTTCTTTGTTGCACTTCTTGTGTGTTGGTGGGATAATCTCCCTTCCTTGGTTCTCTAAAGAATTGAAAACGACTTATCAAAGAACAACTAGCTTTGTGACATCATCCTTATACTTCTTGTTCGCGAATCAATATTCATTGGGTAGGGGTATCCGTTTTCAATAGTGCTGGTGCCTAGGTACAAGTTATCTTTGTGTCACACTCCTATCAAACCTGATTTAATTAGCTTTTCGGGAATTGGTGTCTTTGCGTATGGGTTACGTGACCACGTAATCACGAGGTTCGCATCATCTACTTCCAATGATTCATCATGAGACATTTATTTATCCTTTAGCTTGCTACTATGAGTTGTCTTCACACTATGGATAGGATGCATGCTTTCAAATCATTCACTCTTCGGTATGTATCTTTTTTAGGTTGCATATTGAGACACATGACCATTTATTCTTTCAATTCTCCTTTTCTACTGTAGTTTGGGGTGCTATCACGAGCAGGACCTATCTTGGTTGGCCTTCCATGACATAACGACCTCTACTATAATAGGCATACACGTACTTGAAAACGAAGGAGTTTTTGCATCTACTTGCATAATGTCCCAACAATGGTTTCCTTCATCTAGTATGAAAGGAACAACCAAGTCCTTGATTAGATCTATCAACCCTATAAGGATGTATGCGAGGATATTTTTGTAGCTCTTTCGATCTCGTTTGATTCAGCTTGAACCAAGATATCATATCTCAGCTGCCCTCAAATCCATCTAGTGTCTTCTAATGTCTTGAATTGTCATTGCTTTTGCTACTTCTCGGTTCTATTGTAGAAACTAGTCGATCGGTTCATCAAGATCAAGATCACACAATCGGTTGACCGCTACTAGTTTTCCCAGAAATTGATTAACTGGTCAACTAGCTGTTTAACTTGGTAGTTTGTTGTTTTTACTTTTGATTTTATTTTAGATTTTGTTGCCTTTTCCTATTACCTTTGGTCAGTTTGACCTGGGTAATCAGCCTTTGTACTTCTTGGGGTATGCCCTTCATACTTTTATATTTGAGTCAATTGATATTTATGTATAATATGTTATTTTTTGGTAATAGGTCTTTTGGATAATCGAATAAAAAGATAAATATGGAGATTTAAGAAAATAAGTGAAATTGGTGTTTTCAACAATGTTAAAGATGATTGGAATTCATTTAAAGATTTTAAATGGTTGTCTTGAATTTCTCTAAGTATGGCCGAAATTAAATAATTATGAAGATGGAGAATTTGAAATCTGGTTTGATTATGTGATTTTTGTATTAATTGATGATGTGTTAAAGCAAGTTAATTTAAATGGGATAGAATTTGGGTTATAGCATGACTAGATGTTTATGGACATGTTTTGGAAAATATAGGAATATAAAATCTTAAGTGTGTTATGTATTGTTGATGTGGAAGAAAAGATG